>WNGI01001221.1_pt1 | contig 29776 bp, 27 predicted proteins | sample 5400621 | NCBI WGS metagenome assembly WNGI01 (sample SAMN13153374, study PRJNA577476) | soil metagenome | isolation source: 20 cm soil or saprolite under Garry oak tree replicate 1 | place: USA:California | collected 2016-06-15
GACACGGTCATCATCGCCAGAACCGTCGGCGTGTTTCCCTACACGCTCTATGTCGGCAAAGATATTCGCGACGCCGCTGAATTGAAGGGGAAAAAGGTCGCGGTGAGCACAGTCGGCGGTTCAGGTTACGTGGCGATGCAATACGCGCTTAGAAAAATTGGCTTGGATCCGGACAAAGACGTCGCCATGTTGCAGATCGGTGACTTCGGCACGCGCTTGGCGTCGCTCGCCGCTGGAACGATTCAGGGGACGCTGCTTCTTCCACCGTTCACTTTGCGGGCGCGCGAGCTCGGCCTTCGCCCGCTCTACGATTTGGTTGGCAGCGGCATTCAATATCCGATCAACCAGATCACCGCGCGGCAAGCGTTCATCAAGTCGCAGCGCGAAACCGTGAAGAACTTCATGAAGGGATTTGTTGCCGGTCTGGCCCGCTTTCGCACGGATCGCGAATTCGGCGCCAAAGTGTTGGGTAAAAATCTACGGGAAACCGATCCCAAGATTCTTCAGGAGACTTACGATTTTTGGCTGAAAGTATTTCCCAGAGTTCCCAACCCCAGTCCTGAAGATGCAACGGTCTTTCTGGAATTCATGCAGATTAAAGAGCAGCACGATTGGCGTGAATTTGTCGACACCAGCGTGATGGACGAATTGGCGCGGGAAGGATTTCTCAGCAGCGTCTACAAATAGCGAAAGAGGTTTTATGAAGCCCATCGCAAGCATCCTGGTAGCCTTGAGCATTCCGCTATTTTTCGATGCCGGATTGGCCCAAGACCTCACCAAGGCCAAGCAAGAAGGACGGATCGTCTTTTACACCTCGTGGGGACCGAGCGATGCCGACTACGTCGTCAAAGGTTTCGAGAAAAAATATGCGCCGCTCAGAGTCGAAACCGTGCGCGCCAGCAGCGAGAGAACTCTGACTCGTCTCTTGAGTGAGCACCGCGCCAATACGTTTCTTGGCGATGTCGTCGCCGTCAGCGGTATTCAGTCGGAAATTCTAAAAGAGAAAGGCTCGCTCGACCGATATCAATCCCCGGAGGCGGCGAATTTTCCCACCGATTGGCGCGACCCGGATGGATACGGCGTCGGCCTGCATCAAACGATTTATGTCATCGGCTACAACTCTCGGCTGGTTTCACCCGACGCCGTCCCGAGAAGCTACGAAGACCTGCTGCAGCCTCGCTGGAAAGACCAACTCGGCTGGGACACCGAAGAGTTTTATCTGTTCGGCGCGCTGATGAAAGTGCGCAGCAAAGAAAAAGGCTTGGAATATTGGCGCCGGCTCGCGGAGCAGCAGATCAATTTTCGCAAAGGCTACACGTTGATCAGCGAGCTGGTGTCGGCCGGCGAGTTTCCCGCCGCGGTGTCGCTGTATCAGCACCGCGTCGATGAGTACATCGAGAAAGGCGCGCCGCTTCAGTGGGTTGCGCCCAATCCTTTGATCGGCGGAGATCCCAATAAAATATCGCTGTTAAAGAATGCGCCGCGACCGAACGCGGCCAAACTGTTTATCGACTTCATGCTGTCGATGGAAGGCCAAAAGCTGCTGCAGGACAAAGGCCGGAGTCCGGGGCGGATCGGCATGGGCGCGAAAAATCCTCGTCTCAAGGGAGCGAAGGTTTTCACGTTGCACGTAAATTCCGATGAATACGAACAGCTCGGCAAAGATTTCAACCGGGTTTTCAAACTGCAATAACATGGCGTTGAAATTGTCCATGACCTGCGGTCCTTACGACCGCGCCCGCGCACTGATCGACGGCAAGGTGAAACCGCAAGGTATCGATCTCGAGGTGCGCGTCAACAAAAGTCCGGGCCGGCATACCAAGATCGAAGGCAAGGAATTCGATGCCGCCGAGTTCTATACCGGCACATACATCGCCGATCTGCATTACAGGACGCTGGGCTATACGGCGATTCCCATTTTCGTCAAGCGGATGTTTCGCCACTCGTATATCTATATCAACAAGCGCGCCGGTATCCGTTCGCCTAGCGATTTGAACGGCAAGCGCATCGGCGTGCAGAACTGGCTGACGACCACCGCCGTTTGGGCCAGAGGACTGCTCGAAGACGAATACGGCCTCGATCCAAAGTCGGTGACCTGGATAGCCGATCGCGTATCCGGCGTCGGCGATTGGAAGCCGCCCCCCTGGTTGAAAATTGAAATCGTTCCAAGAGAACAAAAGCAATTCGAGCTCCTCGCCGCCGGTGCGATCGATGGCGCCATCACCACGGGGACCTGGGCGCCGAACGTTCACCCCGAAATCGACTTCCTTTTTCCCAACTACGCCGCGCTGGAACGCGATTATTTCAAGCGGACCGGTTTTTTCCCGATCATGCACACTTTGATAATCAAGAATTCTGTCTTAGAGAAAGATCCCTGGGTCGCCATGAGCATGTTTAACGCCTGGCAAGAGTCGAAAAGAAAATGCTACGAATGGCTCCAGTGGCAGCGCGTGCACCAAACGGCGCTTTGGTACCGCGCGTTGTGGGAGGAAGAGCAGGCTATCGCCGGTCAAGACCCATATCTGTGGGGATTTCGCGATACGAAACCCGAGGTAGATAAGCTGCTCGAATATTGCCACCGCCAAGGCCTAACGACGCGCAAGTTCGAGCCGGAAGAAATGTTTCATCCGAGCACTCTGGAGACGTAACTGAAAAGACAAATCTCCCCTAGCCCCTCTTTTTCAAAGAGGGGAATGTATTTGGCACCCTCGCCATGACCATGGCTGACAAATGACATCCCCCTTTGTCAAAAAGGGGAAAGAGGGGTTTTAGATTTTGTAAAAAGCTGAATCACGAGGAACTATGCCATTAATCAAAATTATCTCCACGGGCGGGACCATTGCCAACACAGGCCACGGCCTGATCGGCATCGATGAAGTGCTCAAAGACATTCCGCAGACCCGGGCTATGGCGGATTTCGAAATCATCGAAGCGACGCGGGTCAGAAGCGGAGCGTTGCGACTGGCTCAATGGTATGACATCGCGCGCGCGGCCAGCGCCGCGGCGGAAGATTCGCGAGTCGACGGCATCATCGTCACCCACGGCACGTTTACCACCGAGGAGACTGCTTACTTTCTTCACTTGGTTGTGCGCACCGAGAAGCCTGTCGTGGTCGTCGCATCGCAGCGCAAACACGACGAAGTCGGCAACGACGGCGATCGCAATATGCTCGACGCGATTCGCCTGGCGCTCTCGCCGGACGCGCGTAGCAAAGGCGTTCTTGTCACGCTGCACGAGGAAATTCATTCGGCGCGCGAAGTCGTCAAGACCAACCAGCGTCCAGGCGGATTTCACTCTTTAGGACGCGGCATCCTCGGACATATCGAAGATGACCAAGTCAGCTTTTACTACGCGCCGACCCGCCGCCATACATTTCGCTCCGAGTTCGATATCCGCGACCTCCGCGAGTTGCCGCGGGTCGACGTGATCGCGGCTTATGTCGGCGGCGACGACACCGCGGCGCAGGCTTGCGTGGCCGCCGGAGCCCAAGGACTCGTGATCAGCGGCTATGCCTACAACGGCCGTCCCTCCGCTGACCAGGTCGCAGGAATGGAGAAAATCGCCGCATCGGGGATTCCAATCGTCTTGTCCAATCGCGGCGGCCAAGGCCGGATTCCTATCAACTGGGAAGATCCATTCATCCAAGGCGATAGCTTGGTGCCGCACAAAGCACGCATTCTACTCATGTTGGGTTTAACCCAAACCAAAGACCCGCGCGAACTGCAGCGGATGTTTAACGAATATTGACAGCAACGGCAGGGCAATGATTTCCTATTCTTTAAATTTCTAATTTTTCACAAGGGTCCCATGATCACCCGCCTTGTCATTCATCGAAGAGAGCCGTTCGCTGACGGCCACGAATTTCCCATTACCGGAGCCTACGAAAAACTCGTCGGCAAAGTTTACGGTGAGGCCGATCCGAGAAACCGGCTAAATAGAATCATCGTCAATCTCGACAAAGCGCCGCGCAATCGTCGCGGACGAGTCGAGTACCGGAGTGACTTTTTTGTTTTAAAACCAGTGGACATGGTGCGCGGCAATGGAAAAATATTTTTCGACGCGCCCAACCGCGGTAGCAAACGTTTGCTTAGCTTTCTCAACGATGCGCCGGCGACCAACGATCCGAGCACCGTCGCCGATGCCGGTAACGGCTTTCTTATGCACCAGGGTTACACGATCGTCTGGTGCGGCTGGCAAGGCGATCTAATGCCGATCAAGAACTGGCTCGTGCTCGATGTTCCGGTCGGGCAGAACCGTGGCAAACCGATCGTGAGTAAAGTCCGCACTGAAATCGTGGTCGATGAAACAAATGTTAAATCACAGCCGCTCAGCGCCGATGAGCGGGTGAAAAGCTATGAAGCCGCTTCACGCGACAAATCACAAGCAACGCTCACCGTGCGCGAGAAATCTTACGGTAAAAGAATCCCCGTGCCGGAGACAAGCTGGGAATTCGCCGCTTCAGCAAAAGACCCAAGCACGGGTAAAGAAACCATCAAGCCGAGCTCCAAAGATCTCTACCTGCACGGGGGATTCAAACCCGGCCATATTTATGAATTCATCTACCCGGCGAAAAATCCTCTTGTGCTTGGCTTGGGCTTCGCCGTCACGCGCGATCTGGTTTCGTTCCTGCGTTACGCATCAAAAGACCGCGCTGGCAAACTGAATCCCATAATGGCCCACAAAAAGTCGATCGGCATCACTCACGCTTATGCCTGGGGCCGCTCGCAAAGCGGACGCTATCTCAGAGATTTCGTCTATCACGGCTTCAACGAGGATGAATCGCACCGAAAAGTTTTCGACGCCATCGCGCCCCATGTCGCCGGCGGTGGCAGGTTGTATCTGAACTACGAATTCGCCCGCCCGGTTACCTCTTCGCAGCAACACACCAACCAGCTCGATCCCGAGCTTTTTCCGCACGCTTACAACGTCATCAAAGATGCTCAGACGGGCCGGCGCGATGGAATTCTTAAACGACCGAAGACCGATCCGCTGGTTTTCCACACCCAAACTTCGACCGAGTACTGGCAGAAGCGCGGCTGCATGGCGCACACGGACAGCAAAGGCAACGACCTGAAGATTCCTGACAACGTGCGCATCTACGTGATCGCCAGCGCGCAGCACAACAGCCCTTTCGGCTCGGAGTCGGTGAAGGACGGCACGCAACAGCGAATCAATCCCTTGCCGGCGGGTGACGTGCTGCGGGCGTTGATGGACGCCATGGACTTGTGGGTAACCCGAGGCATAGCGCCGCCACCGAGCCAATATCCGCAAGTCAAAAACGGCACGCTGGTGCCGCCCGAGCACAACCGTGCGCGTTTTCCAAAGATTCCCGGCTTACGCTTCACGGCGCTGCATAACCGCCAACTCTTTCTCGACTATGGCCCAAAGATCTTGCGCGGTAAAATGACCGTTCATCCGCCGCGGCCGATAAAAAGAGGCGCTTATAAGATTCTCGTTCCGAAAGTCGACCGCGACGGTAACGACCTCGCGGGCATTCGCCTGCCTGAACTTGACGTGCCGATCGCCACTTACACCGGCTGGAATATGCGGTCACGCGGCTTGGCCGAAGACGAGCTGGCAGGCTTGCTCGGTTCCTTCATACCTTTTGCCAGAACGAAAACTCAACGGCGAATTACGGGAGATCCACGCCCCGCGATCGCCGGGCGCTACAAAAACCGCGACGACTACGTTCGGCAATTCAGCCGCGCTGCGCGGCGGCTCGTCGAGCAACGCTACCTATTGTCGGAAGACGCCGAGCGAATGATTGCAGAAGCAAAAAAACGCCGTGTACCGTGACCGTAACCGGAAACATTAATTGGAGGTTTGTATGCTATTCGTCTTCTTTGTCGTAGTCGTCCTGCTCCCCATGCCCTCCTTCGCCGAGATCACCAAGATCGTTATCGACAAACGCGAGCCGTTCGCCGACGGCCATGAATTCGGCGTCACCGGCGCCTATGAGAAACTCATCGGTAAAGCCTACGGCGAAGTCGATCCCAAAAAACACCACAACAAGAATATCGTCAATCTAAAAAACGCGCCACTTAATGGCCGGGGTCGAGTGGAATATTCCATGGACATGTTGATCCTCAAGCCGGTCGACATGAAACGCGGCAATCAGACGATTTTCTACGACGTGGTGAATCGCGGCAATCAAGCCTTGCGCGTCAACTTCGGCGCCGAGCGCAGCAATAATCCCACGACCCTCGCGCACGCCGGCGATGGTTTCATGATGCGTCAAGGCTATACCCTGGTGTGGAGCGGCTGGCAGGGCGACGTCCTGCCTGGCGGCGCTCGTCTCACGACGAGCTTTCCAGTGGCAAAGAATCCGGATGGCAGCGCGATCAAACGTACGATTACCACTGAGTTTGTTTTTCAGAAACCAAGCTTTTCGGTGCCGCTCAGTTTCGACCGGGAGTCGCTGGACGTGAAAGCTTATCCGGCCGTGGAGGAAACCACGTCGAAAGCGCGACTTTACCGCCGCGCTGGAACTCACGCGCAGCGCGAGCTTATCCCCACCGATCAGTGGTCGTTCGCGCGCTGCCCTGACGGCAAGACCCAATCGGTGAGCAATGCCGACATTTGCCTGCCCGCCGGTTTTTCGCCGAATTTCATTTACGAATTGATCTACGAAGCGCGCGATCCCATAGTCATGGGCTTGGGCTTCGCCGCCACGCGTGATCTGATTTCTTTTCTGCGCTACGACGCAACGGACGGCAATCCTCTACTCGACAGAGAAATAAAAACGCCCCGTTGGGTCATCGGTTTCGGCTCATCCCAGAGCGGGCGCTTCCTCAAGGATCTCATCTATCAAGGTTTCAATCAGGACGAGGCCGGCAGGCTCGTCTTCGACGGTGCGATTCCGCACATCTCGGCGTCACGCCGGACGTTTACCAATTACGAGTTCGCCATGCCCGGCCGGTTTTCGACGGCATTGGAAGGCCACTTCATCCCCGGAGACGAGTTTCCCTTTACCTACGAAACTCTCACCGATCCGATCAGCAAGAAAACCGATGGCTGGCTGACGCGTTGTCGACAACAGAAGGTGTGTCCCAAGATCATGCATTGGGATTCCGGCACGGAATCCTGGCAAGGGCGAAACTCACTGGTCGTCGGCGATCCGCTAGCAAAGAAGGATGTGCCGATACCGGACAACGTGCGGCTCTATTATTTTTCAAGCACGCAGCATGGTCCGACGGACAAACCCGACCGCGGCATGTGTCAGCAACTGACCAATCCGCTTTCTTATATGGAAACTCAGCGCGCCTTGATCGTTGCGTTGCACGCCTGGGTCAGCAAAGACGTTCCGCCGCCGCCCACGCGCTATCCACGAATTTCCGACGGAACGCTGGTATCGCCGCAGCAGACTGCTCAAGGTTTTCCCAATATCCCGGGAGTGCGCTACATCGGTCGACCCAATGATCTGTCGATCAATGATGGCACCATTCAGCCGGCCAACCATGTCAAAGGCAAGGAATATCCTTTGCTCGTTCCCAAAGTCGACAAAGACGGCAACGAGATCGCCGGCGTCCGCGCGGTCGCTCTACAAGTGCCGCTTGCGACCCATGCCGGTTGGAACCTCCGCGCCAAAGGATTTATCGAAGACGAACTTTGTTATCTGAATGGCCAGTATATTCCCTTTGCCAAAACCAAGGAGGAACGAGAGAAGACCAGCGACCCTCGCTTGTCCATCGAAGAACGATACAAAGATCAAGCCGACTACGTGCAGCGCGTCAGCCACGCCGCCCGGGCATTGGTAGAAGAGAGATTTTTACTGCAGGAAGACGCGGAGCGGTTAATTGCCCGGTCTTTTCCAGCTCGGCGATGAAGCTTGGGTCGACAAACTCTTCGGGCTTATGCGCGCGGACGTCCGGCCGGGTTTGCGCGACATAATCGTAGGTCGGTTCCAGTCCTTTGGTGATTGGATAGGGCGCGGCGATAAAATCCTGCTTGTAAATATTGTAGGAGCCTTCCAAAAATTCCGGGTCGGTGGTTCTTACGTACTTGGTCAAGACTTTCAAGCTGAACTCCTTATTCTGTTTGTGAAACGCGATGCCCTCGACGTGGGAACGCACCAACCGCATCACGGTATCGCGATCCTCGCGAATGGTTTTGCGCCGGGTGACGATCGACGTGGTCGGAAAGGTGATTTCTTTTCTGGCGTCGATCAGCACACGGTATCCCTTGCGCTCGGCCTGCACGTCGGCAGGATAGGCGACGTCGGCGCCGTCGATGGCGCCCGTGAGCAACGCCTGGAGCCGCTCAGCGTTCGTCCCGATGGAGAGCCAGGTAATTTCGCGGTCCGGATTGACACCGTATTTGCGCAGCGCATAGCGAAACAGAAAATCGCCGAGCGAGCCGATGCTCGAAGTGGCGATCTTCTTGCCGCGCAAATCTTCCGGCTTCCTTATTTCCGGCTTTACCACCAATTTGCTGCTCGCCACGGCGATGGTGTGAGCGACGTTGACCAAGTCCGCGCCGTTCAGATCGGCCAACATGACTTGCGGCAGCGCCACCGGTGCAGCGAAGAGGCTGCCGCCCAACAGAGCCTGTGAACTCTGGCCCGATCCGCGGAGCAAGACGATGTCGACATCGAGGCCGTTTTTCTCGTAGATCCTTGCTTCCTTAGCCAACCAGGGAATCCACATTGCCGCCGACAACGCAGTCATCCCCCAATTAATTTTCCTGAGAGCCTTGTCTTGGGCAAAGCTGTTGCTGCCCGAACAAAACAATAAACAAATGAACGATACAGCAACGACGCAGGCGCATCGCAGTCTTTCCTCATTCGCCTCACTCCTCATGCCTAACTCCTTACGGCTTTTCCTCATTTTTGTTCGTAAAGCTTTTTGATAAAGCCGCTCTTTTCGAGCTCGGCGATGAAGCTCGGATCGACGAACTCCTCGGGTTTGCGATTGCGGATTTCCGGCCTTGACTGCGCGACATAGTCATAGGTGGCTTCGAGCCCCTTGGTGATTGGATATGGAACGGAAATGAAATCCTGTCTGTAGGTCTCGTATGAATTCTCCAAGGTCTCTCGGTCGTTAATCCTCAACTGTTTGCTCAATACTTTGATGCTGAATTCCTTGTTGTTCTTGAAGTAAGCGATGCCTTCCACATGCGCTCTGACCATACGCATCACCGTGTCCCGGTCTTCCACAGTACTTTTACGCCGCGTGACAATAGACATGGATGGATACACCACTTCTTTTCTCGCATCGAATAAAACTCGAAATCCTTTGCGCTCTGCTTGCACGTCGAAGGGATAAGAAGCTTCTGTGGCATCCACCGTGCCCGAAAACAATGCCTGGAGACGCTCCGGAGGAGTGCCGATAGAAAGCCAGACCATCTCTCGATTCGGGTCGAGGCCGTGCTTGCGCAACATGTACTTGAAAAGAAAATCTCCCAGCGAGCCCAGGCTCGAAGTGGCGATCCGTTTACCTCTGAGATCTTCTGGTCGTTTGATCTCCGGTCTTACCACCATCTTGGTCTGCACGCCTGGAACGGTATGAGCCACATTTACCAAATCCGCGCCGCTGAGATTGGCGAGCATCATGGTGGGCAACGCGACCGGGGAGGCGAAAATGCTGCCACCCAGCAGCGCGGCGGAAGTTTGACCGGAGCCGCGAAGGAGAATCAGCTCGACGTCGAGACCATGTTTTTCGTAGATCTTGGCTTCCTTGGCCAGCCAGGGAATCCAATTTCCACCGGAGAGCGAAGTCACGCCCCAGTTGATTTTTTTAAGCGCCCTATCTTGTGCGGAACCAAGAGAACTAGCTGCAGCGACAAAGTAGAAGAGAAACACAACGGCCAGAAAACGCGAGAACGATCTCGGCACAAATCTTCTCCACCAGTCTTTTCTAATGCCTGCTGTCTATTGCCCGATGCCTTTTCATTTCTGCTCGTAAAGCTTCTTGATAAAACCGCTCTTGTCCAATTCGGCGATGAACGACGGGTCCATGAATTCTTCGGGTTTGCGGCCACGAATCTCGGGGCGGCTCGTCGCGACATAATCGTAAGTAGCTTCCAAACCCTTCATGATCGGATAGGGGACGGAGATAAAATCTTGCTTGAAGATTTCGTAAGAGCCCTCTAATAAATCCTTGTCGTTCATTCTGAGATATTTGCTCAGTACTTTCATGCTGAAATCTTTGTGCGCTTTGAAGTAGGCGATGCCTTCGACATGGGAACGGACCATGCGCATGACGGTATCGCGATCTTCGACGATACTCTTTCTCCTCGTCACCACAGACATCGACGGATAAACAACCTCTTTGCGAGCATCAATTAAAACCTTGAACCCGAGCCGCTCCCCTTGCGCATCGGCCGGGTAGGAAAGATCCGCGGCGTCTACCACGCCGGAAGAGAGCGCCTGGAGCCGCTCCGAAGGTGTGCCAATCGAAATCCACGTGACATCGCGATTGGGATCCATGCCATGCTTCCGGATGATGTATTTGAACAAAAAATCTCCCAACGATCCCAAGCTCGAAGTGGCGATTTTTCTGCCTTTTAGCTCCTCCGGTCTTCGGATCTCGGACTTGACCAGCAACTTGCTTTGCACGCCCGGGACTGTATGAGCAACGTTGATCAAATCGGCGCCGCCGAGGTCGGCGAGCATCAACTGAGGTAGCGCAACCGGCGCCGCGAACAGACTGCCACCGAGGATCGCCGCCGATGTTTGCCCCGAGCCTTTGACCAAGATTAACTGGACATCAAGCCCGTATTTCTCGTAAATCTTCGCGTCTTTGGCGATCCAGGGAATCCAATTGGACGCGGATAAGGATGTTACTCCCCAGCTGATCTTTTTCAGCGGCTTGTCCTGCGCCTGTGCGAATAAAGGCAACCCGATCAAGCCGGCTATAAGCGTGACGAATAATATTTTTTCCACGGATGCTTTGACCATAATTTGATTCCTCGGAATGCGGCAATCATCAGTCGTGACCGGGCTACTTTTGCCCGTATAATTTTTTGATAAATCCGCTCTTGTCGAGCTCGGCGATAAAACTGGGGTCGGTGAACTCTTCCGCTTTATGATTGTAAATTTCCGGTCGGCGTTGGGCGACGTACTCATAGGTCGTTTCTAGGCCGTGGGTAATCGGATAAGGCGTGGCGATGAAATCGTCCTTGTAAATTTCGTAAGATCCTTCCAAAATCTCCTTATCGTTATTCTTGAGATATTTTGCGAGAATTTTTTGACTCGCTTCTTTTTGAGTCTTTAGAAAGTGGATGCCCTCCACATGCGCGCGCATCATCCGCATCACGGTGTCGCGATCTTCTTGAACGGTTTTTCTGCGCGTCACCACCGACATGGAAGGATACGGAACTTCGATGCGCGCGTCCCAGAGCGTCCGGTAACCTTTCTTCTGGGCTTGCACGTCAAAGGGATAAGAGAGATCCGCGGCATCGACGAGTTTCGCGTCGAGAGCTTGGACCCGATCGGGCGGTGCGCCAATAGTCAGCCAAGTCACATCGCGCTCGGGATTGATACCGTACCGTTTCATCACCACGCGATGAAGAAAATCACCCAGCGAACCCAGGCCCGTGCTGGCTAATCTTTTGCCTTTGATATCCTCCGGTCGCTTCAGCTCGGGTCTCGCGATCACTCTGCTTTGGACCGCTTTGACCGTGTGGGCAATGGTGGTTAGGTCCGCGCCGCTGAGGTTCGCCGTCATCACCGTTGCCGTTGTCACGGGAGCGGCAAAGATACTCCCCGCGATGATCGCCTTCGACGTATCTCCCGAGCCGCCGCGCAAATAGACGATATCGACATCCAATCCGTACTTCTCATAAATTTTCGAGTCTTTAGCGATCCACGGTATCCACTGGGACGAGGAAATCGACGTCTGCCCCCAAATAATTTTCTTGAGCCCCTGTGCGTCGGCGCTGCAAACCGACATGGTTAGAATTGCGAATACGGTAAGGAGATATCGATACAAGAATCTTTTCATGGAATCTGTCCTATGATCTTGCTATTGCCTTATGCCCGTTGCCTTCTTCATCGTCGAACCGCCAACGGCTTGGTGAACCCGCTATCTTCGATCCTTTTAAGAAAGCTATTGTCGTAAAATTCTTCCGGGCTTGCCGTTGCCGCTTTCGGCTGGCGTGGCGCCAAATTTTGCAGCACAGTACGCATGCCCGACGCGCTGGCATAAGGGATCACCGGCATTAAGTCGTAATAATAATCGTAACCTTCCTCGGCGCGCGAGCGGTCGCTGATTTTGAGAAACTTCATGATGCCGGCGATGGTTCGTTCTTTCTGCGTCCGAAAGAAGTGCAACGATTCAACGTAGCCCTTGAGAAAGTTCTCGACCAGCTGCGCATGACTTTTGATGTAGGGTGCATTGCCGGCGATGGAATTGCCGGCATACTCGATATCGGTCTTACGCAAGTCCGCGAGCTCACGATAGCCCGCTTGTCTCGCGATGTTGCTGAACGGCGGGGCCAGCACCGTGCCCGATACCGCGCCGCGCATTAGGGAATTCATGCGCCCCTGTTGGCTTTCCGCCACCGAAATAAAAATCACGTCTTTATCCGGTTCCAAACCGTTTTTTCGGAGATAAAGACGCAGCGCGCTGTCCGCCGAAGCTCCCGGGCGCGTGCCGGTGACGATCTTGCCTTTGAGATCCTGAACCGTTTTGATCTCCGGCGCAACGAAAACAGAATACTCCAGCTTGTTCGATTGAACCGAGAGGATCATGATATCGATGCCGCCCAATCGCGCGCCGACGGTCGCCGTTGCGCCAGCGGCCAAAAATTGCACTGAATTCGAAGTCACCGCCGCGATGGAGTTCATTCCGCCGCCGAAATATATCGGCTCCATATCGATCCCATACTTGGGGAAAATCCCTACTTGCTGCGCGATGGGAAATAAACTCGAGCTTACTGAAATCGACCCGAGCGCCACGCGCACCTTCTCACGCTGCTGCGCCGGCGCAGTCTGCGCCAGCAGCGTCATCGCACAAATCACCAAAAGAAACTTGAAACGAATCACTATGGGAATTTCCTCCACTTACTATTGCCGGCTGCCTATTGCCTATCGGCTCTTCGCTATTCTTCTCCGTACTGCTCCTTCAACTTTGCCACCACGGCCGGATCTGCCAGTGTCGTAGTATCACCAAGCGCGCGGCCGTCGGCGATGTCGCGCAGCAGGCGGCGCATGATTTTGCCGCTGCGGGTCTTTGGCAATTCCGCGGCAAAAAGAATCTCGTCGGGCCGCGCAATCGGGCCGATCTTTTTCGCCACGTGAGCTTTAAGTTCATCCATCAAGGCATTGTTGCCATCGACGCCGGCTTTCAATGACACGAAAGCACAGATCGCTTGTCCCTTGATCTCGTGGGCCTTGCCGATGACCGCCGACTCGGCCACTTTCTGGTGGTCGACCAGCGCGCTTTCCACTTCCATGGTGCTGATGCGGTGGCCAGCGACGTTCATCACGTCGTCGACCCGGCCAAGCAGCCAGAAATAGCCGTCTTTGTCCCTCTTGCAGCCATCGCCAGCGAAATATTTTCCTGGGAAGCGGCTCCAATAGGTTTGCACGAAGCGATCCGGATCACCGTAGATCGTGCGCATCATCGCCGGCCACGGTTTGGTAAGAACCAAATACCCGCCGCCGCCCTTGGGAACCGAATTGCCATGCTCATCGACGACATCGCATTCAATTCCAGGGAACGGCATCGTCGCGGAGCCGGGCTTCAGCTTGGTAATCGCGGGCAGCGGCGTGATCAACGGATGGCCCGTCTCAGTCTGCCACCAAGTGTCCATCACCGGACAGCGCCCACCGCCGATATATTTGTGATACCAAACCCACGCTTCCGGATTGATCGGCTCTCCGACGGTGCCGAGCAGGCGCAAGCTCTTCAAGTTGTGCTTGCCGGGGAATTCGGTTCCCCAGCGCATAAAGGTGCGAATCGCCGTCGGCGCGGTGTGAAAAATCGTCACGCCGTATTTTCCCACGATGCGCCACAGGCGATCCTTGTCGGGCCAGTCCGGCGTGCCTTCGTACATCACTTGCGTGACCCCATTCGCCATTGGCCCGTAGACGATATGCGTATGGCCGGTCACCCAACCGATATCGGCGGCGCACCAGAAAACATCGTCGTCCTTCATGTCGAAGATCCACTTGTTAGCGAGAGTGACGCCGGTGAGATAGCCGCCGGTCGTGTGCACGATACCCTTCGGTTTGCCGGTCGTGCCACTGGTATAGAGAATGTAGAGCATGTCTTCGCTGTCCATCTTCTCCGGTTCGCACCAAAGCGGCGCATTTGCCATCAACTCATCCCACCAGTGATCACGGCCGTCTTTCATCTGCGCGCCGGACTCCGTGCCGACGCGCTTGACCACCACCACATGCTCGATGGACGGCGTGTCGGTCAGCGCTTCGTCGCAGTTTTTTTTCAAAGGAACGACGGCGCCGCGTCGATAACCGCCGTCGGCGGTGACGAGGACTTTGGCTTGCGCGTCGTTAATCCGGTCCCGCAGCGACTCGGCGCTGAAGCCGCCAAAGACTACACTGTGCGGCGCACCGATGCGGTTGCAGGCGTGCATGGCGATGACGAGCTCCGGAATCATGCCCATATAAAGACAGACCCGGTCGCCTTTCTTGACGCCGAGATTTTTGAGCACGTTGGCAAACTTGTTCACCTCGCGCCAAACGTCGCGATAGGTCAAGACGCGCTCGTCGCCGGGCTCGCCTTCCCAGATGATCGCCGCTTTGTTCTTGCGCCCACCTTGCACGTGGCGATCGAGACAATTGTAGGAAGCGTTGAGCTTGCCGCCGATGAACCACTTTGCCCACGGCGTGTTCCATTCCAATACTTTTCTCCAGGGCTTGAACCAGTGAAGCTCTTTGGCCGCTTTGGCCCAGAACGCCTGCGGGTTTTTGCGCGCGGTGTTGAAAATGCTCGCGCTTTTTATGTTAGCCGACTTTTTGAATTCTTTCGGCGGCGGAAAGTTTCTTTTTTCGTCGAGCAAAACCTCGATAGCCTTGTCTGCCATGATGCGCCCTCCTTGAAAAAAGTATGTAACAGAGCGAAGAAAACGTTTCGGATTCTATTGAAGCGCTAGTAGCTTGGCAAGAGGCGCCGCAGAAACTGCCCGGCGGCTTGCATCCGAAATTGCAGCTCGTCTCGAAAACGTCCGGCCCATCTCCAGACCGTGGTCGACGGATTGACGCCCGGTCGGCGTTCACGGTAGTAAAACTCGTAAGCAATCGGGAAGGAGACGCGCATGCGCAAAGTCGCCGTCATAACGGGAGGAGCTGGAGGAATCGGTCAAGCCGTGGCCCATCGTTTCTGCAGGGACGACTACGCTTTAGTCCTAGTTGATCTGGATGATGAAGCTGGGCAGCACATCGCCAATGAGTTTCGCAAAGGCGGTATCGAGAGCTCTTTTCTCCAGGCCGATCTGACTCAAGAAGGTGCCGTCGCGGTCACGTTCGAGAAGATCATCTCGGCGCGCGGACGCATTGATACCCTGGTGAACGTCGCTGGTGGCAGCGTACACCGCCACCGCTTGGAAGACTTCCCCCTCGCGCACTGGCGCGCGGTCATCGACGCCAATCTCACTTCGACCTTTTTATGCTGCCGCGCGGTTATCCGGCTCATGAAGAGTCAAAAAAACGGCGCCATCGTTAATATATCTTCAGATATCGGCTTTAGCGGCGACGCTGATCGTTCGGCTTACGCGGCCGCCAAGGCCGGCATTCTCGGGTTAACTCGATCACTGGCGCTTGAACTGGCGACACTGGGCATACGCGTAAATGCCGTCGCGCCGGGACGCATTGCCACGCCGCGGGTCCGAGCGAGCTACACCGACGCTGAATGGGAAGCCGCCGCCAAGAGAATCCCGGTCGGCCACGCCGGCGAACCGGAAGACGTCGCCGAAGCCGTCTATTTCCTTGCCAGCGACGCAGCCAAACACATGACCGGACAGACGATCCACGTGAATGGCGGCCGGATCATGACGTAGTCGGAAAATTAGTACGGTGCAATACCAAATTGAGAAATCAAATCTAAGGTTCCGGCAAAAGCTTTGGTCGGTCGCATCGTTGATCTCAAGGACCTTCAGGGTTAATTCGAACGCCACTTCAACGGAAGTGGCATCCTTCCCGCTTCCGGCTTCTCTTCGCATTCAGGCGAATCTTAAAGTCGCTCGTTCTATCGCGCCGCCTTTCGCGCCGCGATGACTTCGAGCATCTTGTCATCGCTGATGTATTTGAAGTCCCAGGTTTTTCGCGCGCGCGCTTGCTCCTGCTCGGCGCCTTCGAGCAGCTCGATATCTTCTTTGGTCACAACCGAAGCGCCCTTTTTATGCAGCGTCTCGATCAGTGCCTCGATTTTCTCCTCCATTTCACCGCTCGAAAGACCGGCTTTGTTGGCAAGATACGCGTTGATGACTTTCATCCCCCGCTCGGCGTCTTGCTTGGCGACACCGACCAGACCAACGCTGGCGTTGCGCGACCAACCGGCAACAAAAATACCGTCGAGCACCGTCTTCGTCTCCGGATCGTACGGTTGGTAAGCCGCCGGACTAGGATCTCCGGGTAGTTTTTCCGGGTTGGTCACGAACGCGCCCCGTGAGAACGGCAAACCAAGCGAAGCATCAACCTGATCGCCGATTGCGTAAATGACGCAATCCACTTCTACCCGGCGGGTCTTGCCCGTGCCTTTGGCCACCGTCCTACCGTCCTGGAGAATCATTTCGTTGTCCTCGGCTTCGAGTGCCGCGACGCGTCCCTGCTCGTTGGCAATGACCTTCGTCGGCGAGCAGAGGTAGCGAAACGTTAACCTGCGGCCTTCGGCCGGATCGCCTTCTTTGACGAACTTTTTCAGGATCTCGTCGACGTTTTGCCCGACGGCGGCGAGGTGCGGCGCGATGCGCTCGATTTCCTGTTTCATGTCGGCGTTGTCGAGGTACTGTTCGATATATTCGAACTCGTTATCGTCGTAGGCTTTTTCGATAGGTCCCCGGCGCGCCACGACCACCACCTGATCGATCTTTTTAAGATTGAGCAGCCAATTGGCGATATCGACCATGACATTACCCATGCCGATGATCGCAACCCGCCTGCCGATCTCGAAAGTCCTTTGGCTGAACGGTGGCAAGGAATTGTAGTGATAGACGACATCCTTCGCGTGATAAACACCGACGGTGTCTTCGCCTTCGATGCCGAGCTTCTTGGTGCCCTGCGCGCCCGCAGTTACGACGATGGCACCGAAGCCCATGGCTTTGAGATCGTTCAACGTCAAAGCTTGGTTTTGTCCGATTGTCACGTGACCGAGATAAAAGACTTTGGGATCGGCGAGAATTTTTTTAAACTGCTTACGCAGTCCCGTTTTCATTTTCTCTTTTTCGACATAAATGCCGTATTCGGCTAAGCCGCCCGGTTTGATATCACGGTTGAGCAGAACGACCCGGTGACCGGCTTCGGCGAGCTTGCGCGTCCCGTAGATTCCGGCTGGCCCCGCGCCAACGACGGCGACTAAATGTTGCTGCGGCATATGCGTTACCTCAACGCCAAAAATTTTAATTTGCTCTCGCCGTTGAGAGGATTCGAAACGGAAAAAGAGCTACAAGGAAAGGTAGGAAAGTGTTTTACTGAAGCTCCCTTTTACCTTCGTATTCTAACTCAGTGCCCCGGGAATCTTTGTGCGTAAACGAGACCAACTCCCACGAGCCGTCTTCCAAAGGACCCTTCAATATGTAGGAATTTTCGTCGCTCCCGAGCACGCGAAAATAGCATGCCTGCTCGCCGTGCCAGCGATCCACACACGCATCAACCTGAATGGTGCGGGTTCCGAGCGTAAAGCGGGTTGGACTCTCTTGTCCCTTGGAGTCGGATTGAGATTCGACTTTGATCTTCATGACGACTCGCTTTCCCTTAAAAACAGAAGAACGTAATATAACGCAAAATTCCGCAATTTTAAAGGAGCCCTATGGCCACAAACAGCCAATTGAAACAAGACGTCATCTGCGCCTGCCGAATTCTCTCCCAGCAAAAACTGGTCGAGGGATTTGGCCACGTCAGCGCGCGACTGGCGGATTCGGAGCTATTTCTTATGACGCCAAGAATTAGCCTTTCCCTCGTCGAAGAACCCGACCTTCTGACCGTGAATTTGAACGCTGAAGTCATCGAAGGCAGCCGCCCAGCGCCCGCCGAAACCTGGCTGCACGCGGCGATCATGAAGGCCAAGCCAAGAGTCAATGCAATCGCGCGGATACACGCCCGCCTGGCCAATATGTTCTCGGTCACCGACCGCAAACTCGAACCGGTACATAATCATGGAAGCTTTTTCGCCGGCGGTGTGCCGGTATTTTTCACCCCCGATCTGATCTTGACTGCTAAATTGGGCGACGAAGTAGCTCAAGCGTTGGGGAACAAACCAGCCATCCTCTTACGAGGTAACGGGCAAGTGACAGTCGGCAGAACTATCCCTGAAGCGGTGATGATGGCGATCTATCTGGAAGAAGCCGCAGAGATCCTTCATGGCGCCCTGCAGATCGGTACACCGATACCATTAACTCTGGATGAAGCAGAACGGCGTCAAGTAGAGGCTTTGCCGCCAGTGGACTTAGAACGGGCGTGGAATTTTTTTAAGAATCGCGCGGAGAATCTCTAAAGCGGCGATCCGAGCTCCGCAATTGGATACCGGTGCGATCCCAGGAACCCGGCCAAAAGATCGGAGACGAGCCTGAAGGCGAGCGAAAAAAACAGCGCGGCACTCAATCTGTGAGCGCCGCGCTCGAATCGGAGAATTCTGCGTTTACTTGCCGGCGAGTTCGAAGCTGACTTTAGCTTCTTCCTTCCCCTTCACGGTGACCTTCTGCGTGCTCTTGCCGAGCTTTTCGTGCCAGACCTCGACTGTGTAGCTGCCCGCCGGAACATCCGTTAACTTGAAACTCCCGGAATTGTCCGTCACTGCAAAGTAAGGATTCTCGGTGGCGACGAGCCAGCCGTGCATCCAACCGTGCACGTCGCATTTCACTTCGATCACCTCGGGCTTATCAATTTTGACTTCCAAGGTTTTTTTGAACTTCGGCTGAGCCTGGTTAAATGGGCTGTTGACCTTGCTGTAAGAGTGGATGTTGTGGAGAATTCCATCCGGGTTCAAAATCTCCACGGCGCTACCGGCGGGGAAAGCCAACACGTGGGGATGATACTCACACCCTTTTTGGTCCAAGGTAACCTTTTTCGCGTCGACCTTCTTGCCGCTCTTAATATCGGTGATGGTAATGACGGCGTTGGCGAGATTGCCGTTGTTCACGATCAAAGTTGGGTCCGTCTTAGGTGACTTGTCACAGACTTCCTTGTCCTTGCTGATGTCGAGCTTTTTCGGCGCCGGGGCGGTGCCTTTGAACTTTACAGTGCCGGAAATCGAACCGGCGTCCTTGACGTCGCCGCCCTTATACTGGGCCATAGCGCTGACGGGAACCGTGACTAGAGCCGCGAACAATAAAAATGAGGCAAATTTATTCATGATTTCTCCTCCAGAAAAATAAACCTATAACTTTAGACGCCCTGTTAAAACCCCCTATTCATTATTTTGCAGTTTTCGCTTTCGCCGCGACGGCCTGGCCGGCCGCTGCAGGCGCCGAAGCCACCGGAGCAGCTGCACCCCGGCCGATGCTCATCAGGTAATCGCGCAACGCCTCGATCTGCAAATCTTCCTTGCCGCCAAGAATATCGTCCGGTCCGCCCGGATAGAAAGAAGGCATCTTCGTACCAGGCTGCACCTTCTGCGGATCCTTCAGCCATTTGAGTATCCAATTCGGATTAAGCCGCTGCCGCGCCAATGTCAGATCTGGCGCCCAGCCCTCGACCGGACCCTCCGGTTTCTTTTCGCCCTGCTGATGGCAGCTGAAACAGTTGAAGTAATCTTTCGAAACAAGTTTTTTTGCCGCCTCGATATGATCGGGCGGAATCTTCTTATCGTCGATATACGCGTATGGAATTTCAACTTTGGAAAGCCCGTTGAAGAAACCGATCAATTGATTCGTATGTTCGTCGGAAAAACCAAACGTCGGCATACGAAGTTCAAGCCAGGGTCGAATCGGAATCGGCGCTTTCAAAAAGCTAAAGAACCAATTCGATTGAACCTTTTCCCCCTCACCGTTGAGAACCGGCGGCGCTAGAGTCGGACTCTCTTCGTAGTACTTCCTGATGTATCCACCGCGTTTTTCGATCTCATGACAGCCAACACAATTATACTGCTGCATTAAGCGGCGTCCTTCAACCACCTGCTGTACACGCAGTCCCTGGTCCGCCAGATATAGCTGGCCGACTTTTCGCTCGCGAAAACCGCCCAGCAAAATGCGCAACGCTTTGATATCCTCGTCCGCGAGATCGAATTGCGGCATCACCTGCTCGATCCGTTCGGTCGCGTAAATTCGCGGCGTCTTGAGCTTACTATAAGTCCAATCGTCCCAAGTCTCCTTGATATCGGTGCGGTTGCCGAAGAACAGTTCTTCTTTTGCCTTCGAACCAAACGTCGTGAGCTCGGCGCCGATGCGAGATTCTTTTTCCATGCCCTTGATCTCGTGGCAGCCGAAGCAACCCCACTTGCGCACGAGCGATTCGCCTTTTTTGATACTAGCCGCATCGGCGAGTTTTTCTTGAATCCCCGCTATAGGATCGCTCTTCGCGCCGAGCGTGGTCAAGTATGTCGTTATCGATAGCGCTTCATCGTCTGATAGGCGCAGGCTCGGCATCCGCGTATCGGGCGAAAAACCGCGTGGATTTTTCAGCCAATGGTAAATCCACTGCGGGCCGACTTTAGTTGAAATATCCTTTAAGTTCGGCACCAGGTCCTTTGATTTGCCGAGCGGGGTTGTAAACTCACCGTCGGCAAAACCGTGGCACCCTTTGCAACCGATGGTTTCAACCAGTTTTTTGCCTTTTGCAGCGGCGTTCGCATCGCCCTCGCGCAATCCCGCGGGAGCGGGATGTTCCTGCGTCCACTTATCGCCTTCTTCTTTAGACTGTGACCAAATGTAAGAAGCGAGCGCGATGGCGTCGTCCTCTTTGAGGTCGAAATTCGGCATGCGCGAGCGGGGTCGAAATTTATGCGGGTTCTCGATCCAGCGCACCATCCAACTCGGATCGACTTTCGCGCTGATCTTCAACAGACTCGGCGCAATCTTCGGAATATTTTCGTAGCCCTTGACCAAATGGCAACCGGTGCAGCCGACTTGCTCGAAGAGCCTCTGCCCTTCGACAAGCAACGGCGCATCGTCCGCGAATTTCTGCACATCCAGATGACATGAAGTGCAGCTCGATTGCGCCTTAGAGCCGCGCAGCAGCGGCAATTCCCACAGAGGACCTTCGCCGTGGGCTTGATGGACGCTGTTGACCGCGACGCCTTGACCCTCATGGCACCCGGTACAACCGAATTTATCCGGCGGATGCGCGTTGTCCGCTAAAAGCACTTCGCGCCTTGGATGAGTCTTGAAAGGATTGGCCTCTTTTTCAAAACCGGGTCGGTTGATCGCCATGTGGCAAGTTTGGCAGCGATCGACGCGCGCTACCGGCTGATCGAAGCGATTACGGTCAAACTGATCGAGAGACACCTGCTGAATCTTGGGAATCTTGTAGGGACGCATCGGACCGAGCTTGAACGTCGCGTTTTCCATCACCCGGACCCATTTGTCCCGCTCCGCCGTCATCTTGGCGAGTTCGTCTTCGATTTCCTTGGCGCCGGATTGGATCTTTTTTATTTCTTCCTTTAATTGAACGCGTCTGTCGCGCGCGGGCAGAAGCTCTTTGTCCAACTGCGCCTTTCTTTTGTCAAGGTCGCCGATAAGGTCCAGGTAAGGTTTGGGATTGCGCTTTTGCTGGACCGCGTGATCATGTTCGTACCACGCTTCTTCAAGCTCGCTTTTTACGTCCTTGACTTTCTGGTCGATCTCTTGGAACTTAACCGTCGCCCGAGCTTCCTCGCTTTCGAGCGCCTTGAGTTTCTTGCCTAGCTCGCCGCCCGCCAGACTTGACTGATAAGCCGCGAGCTTTTTCGCGAGCTCTTGATACTTGGCATCATCTCTAAGCTTCTTGTCCTCTTCGTCGTAAGCCGCTTGGGCCCGGCTATAGTCCAGCCGATAAAATCGGGCCTGAACCACTTTCCACGGCCGCCGCGTGAAGTTGTCATCCACATAGGCCCATATAGACAACGCCACCAAAAGGGCGATGCCGATCACGAAGACACTGCCGTAGGATTTTTTCTCTTCTTTTGGGTCGACTCCCCGCTCCGCCATCCCGACTCCCTTATGCCACCTTGCGCTCCAGCACGCGTCCCAAGGAAAATACCCCGAGACCGATTAATGACAACACGATTTCTTCAGCCATTGATGAGTTTCGCATAACCCCGACGAATAGGGCGTAGCCGATATCGGCGAGGCCCAATGCCTGGAGAATCTTCGCCACGTAAAACATTTAAATATTGATCCAAGGCGTGACTAACACGTACTTGACGTTGAACAGCAGCCGCAATGCCATTTTCGCCGGGAGCGAAAGCATGAGCGCAACCAGCCCCGCGGTGATCGAGAAACGAACCATCCCCCAGCGTTCGAGAAACTCTTTGCCTTTGACTTTAAGAACAAAGAAGTAAAATAACGAGATCGTGATCACGAAGTACGCGCCAATCATCACAAGACTGAACACCGCAGACCACAAATAGTCTCTGAACCCGACCAGATAGGGCAGATCGACGTTGGTCAGCGCCACTACTTTGTGCGGGTCCCATTTCTGCCACGGCCAAAATAGGTTCCAGCCCGGACCGCGGAAGAATGTGCCGATGATGATCATGGTGATCCACAAGATATGAAAGCCGAAAAAAAATGTCAGGAGCTCCCACTTCCGGTCTTTGAAACAATAGTAGCCGTTGCCCTTCGGATTGATGTCAATGTAGGGAATCACCATCAAGCCGACGATGATGAGACTTGGCAGCACGACTCCGGCGTTCCAGGGATCGAAGTAAACCAGCATCTCCTGGAGTCCGAGAAAGTACCACGGCGCTTTGGACGGATTGGGCGTGCGCGTGGGGTTTGCGGCTTCCTCCAGCGGCGCATCGACCGTCAAGGCCCACAGCGTCAGCGCGACCAGGACAAATAGAGCGACGAGAAACTCCATCCGCACCAAATGCGGCCAAGTGTGAACTTTGTCGTCAACGGGAAGCTTTCGTTCGCGAGCAGCCTCTGCCATTTGCGTGCCTCGACTTTGAAATTACTATAAAGACGGACCCGAAAATCCATCACGGCGGATGCGCCAGAAGTGGACGGCCATCAAGATACTGGCCACCAGCGGAATGAAGATACAGTGCAAAATATAGAAGCGCAGCAGCGTGTGCGGACCGATTTCACCACCGCCAAACAAAAATGCTCGGGCGTCGTAGATCGGATTGGCGCCGACAAAATCGGCGAATGGACCTTCGTAACCTAGCAATGGCGTGGCGCGAGCCATGTTGGAGCCGACGGTCACCGCCCAAATCGCCAGCTGATCCCACGGCAGCAAGTATCCGGTAAAGCTCAGCAGTAGGGTCAAAACCAACAGCAGCACGCCGACGATCCAATTGAACTCGCGCGGCGGTTTGTACGAGCCCGTCAAGAATACGCGAAACATATGCAGCCAAACGAACACGATCATCGCATGCGCCGCCCACCGGTGCATGTTACGCATCAGCATGCCGAAGGGCATATCGTTGTCGAGATACTTCATGTCCGCGTAGGCATACTCGGCGACTGGCCGATAATAGAACATCAAATAAATCCCCGTCACCGTGGTGATGAGAAACATCAGAAAAGTGAGACCACCCATGCACCAGGTAAACCGCATGCGGACCGCATGGCGGCGCACCTTAGCCGGATGGAGGTGCAGAAACACGTTGGCCGTTACCATCATGACGCGGTTGCGGGGTGTATCTTCGTAGCCGTGGCGAAAGATGGATTTCCAAACGTGGCTTTCGACGATATCGTTTTTGATTTTATCTCGCAGGCTCATGATCCTATCCGTTAAACTTTAAGGACACTGTCCGCGTATTGCTCGTCGGGCTCTACTCCCGGTCCCATCTTGAAAACCTTGCTTTTGTCCACGACCAACTGGCCGTCGTCGCCGACGGAGAGCTTAAAGCGGTCGAGCGGCCGCGGCGCCGGCCCTTCGAAGTTTAGGCCCGACTTGAAAAACCCACTGCCGTGACATGGGCACTTGAATTTATTTTCCGCGGCCAGCCAACGCGGTGTACAGCCGAGATGGGTGCATTTTGCGAAGATGGCGTAGACACCGGTGTCCTCGCGTATGATCCAAACGCGCTGGTCCTGTTTGTATTTTTCGCTAACTTCGCCGATGGCGTAGTCGTTGGGTGAACCGGCTTTAAAGGTCGCCGGAGGTTGAAACAACACCCTAGGAAACGCCGAGCGGAGAAATCCCAAAAGAGTCAAACCACCGAAGATCCCGAAACCACTCCATCCCAGCCGAGTAAAAAAATCCCTGCGGGACCAAATGCCGCGTTTTTCTTTCTCCTGTTCTGCCATAATAAGTCTACCCTTTAATCCAGCTGATCACGGCGCCCCATACGATAAAAATTACCCCGCCGAGCATTAAAACCAACCCGACGGGCCCAAACACGAACGACAATCCCGCTCCCAAAACAAATATCAAGACTCCGGTCCCAAGCGGGTTGAACGGTGCTGGAGTCGATCCTGCAGTGCCAGCCTCGTCGTCAGCCTTGTGGATAAACTCCTCGCGAATCAGAGCAAACGCCAGCTCCTTGAGATCTTCGCGTCGCTCAGGGTCGGCGCCCTGAATGAGGCGGCCAAGCTCTTGGGCTAACCTTTCGACCTCTTGTTCACGCGCTTCGGACGCTAAATTGGCAGGATCAGATGTCACCTGAGATTAGAGTTGTTGATTATTATAGAATTTTTTCTTTGTCAACCAACCGGGGTGAAAACCGCTCAACGACTCAGCAAAACTAGCGCGTTCGCAGCCATTCCTTTGCCGGTGCCCGTCCAACCCAATTTTTCTGTGGTCGCGGCTTTGATGCTGATCCGGTTTTCGGCGACGCGGCAGAGTTTTGCGACGCTTTTTCGCATCCCCAAATAGTGCGGTGACAACTTCGGCTGCTGTGTGACCAAAGTCACATCAACGTTGACGAGCTTGAACCCCTTGCGCGCGGCGATCTGCAACACCTTTTTCAATAGCTCCGTGCTCGCGATGTTCTTGTACGCGGGGTCGCTATCAGGAAAGTGAGTGCCAATATCGCCTTCAGCCATAGCGCCGAGGATCGCATTGATCAGCGCGTGCAAGACCGCGTCCGCATCAGAATGGCCGGCAAGCCCTTTGTCATGGGGAATCTCGACACCGCCCAATATAAGCTTTCGCCCGCGGCGAAACCGATGCGCGTCAAAACCATGCCCGATGCGAATTTCCTTTGCCATGATTTGCGAAATCGCTCCTAACAGTTCGGCATCATCACTCGAACGCGTCGAACAATCAATAATCCGGCCTAACTGCGGCCTTACTTTTCCGGTTTGTTACAGTCTGGAGTTGATCGGCGCGCTGGGCTATACTCCCCTCCAAGTCGACGCCGATGCGATCGCGAATGCTTTTACTTTTTCTGCTGCTTTTTATCGCCCTGCCTCTCTATACGGTGTTGTCTGGACAAGCACCATTGGGCCGCGATTTCCGCACGGCCGATCGTTCCAGCGCCGGCATTGCGCCACCGGTGGAAACAACATCGGAAGCCGTCGTGCAAATCTACTATGCGCGGGCGCTCAATTGGCGCGGCATCTTCGGCGTCCACACCTGGATCGCCACCAAGCCCGAGAACGCCAAAGAATACACCGTTCATCAAGTGATCGGTTGGCGGCTATTTCGCGGTCTGCCGGCGGTGTTCTCGGCACCGGGAATTCCCGATGGTCGTTGGTTCGGTAATGAGCCAACCTTGCTCGCCCAACTGCGAGGCGATGCCGCGGCACAAGCGATTCCGAAAATACTCGAAGCGGTGGCTAGCTATCCCTACCCTGACGAATACAAAGTATGGCCGGGCCCCAATAGTAATACCTTCATGGCTTACATCGGGCGACATGTGCCCGAGCTCCATATGGATCTGCCAGCGACAGCTATTGGCAAGGACTATCCGATTAACGGCTCGCTCTGGGCCTGCACACCGAGCGGCACCGGTTACCAATTCTCCGTGCTGGGCCTGTTCGGCATATCGGTAGCGCGGGAAGAAGGACTCGAAGTTAATTTACTCGGCTTGAACTTCGGCATCGACTTCTTCAATCCCGCACTCAAGCTGCCCTTTATCGGCCGTCTCGGTATGGGCGAGCGCTAAGCGATAGCGCGAAATTCCTTGTCAAAGATGACCGGAACGACGGAACGCCGATTGTGCGTGACCTCCTACCGCATCCTGATTTTTTTGGCTACAGTCTGCGGGCTAACGCAAATTCTCTTTTTGGTCGATGCGAATTTTTCACGCCCTAAGCAGTTCCAAGAATCCGACTATATTATGACCTTTTATGTCGCCGGACGTCTTGTTGCGGCGGGCAGGGAGTCCGACCTGTATCCCGCGCCCGACGCGACCTCATTTGTCGACGCCTCATTTAATAAAGCTGCCCATAGATTACTCGATAGTCTTCCCGAAAAAACCACCGCCATATACATGTATAGCCCGCTAGTTGCAACATTCTTTGCGCCCCTGAGCCAACTGAGCCCCAATTGGTCGCTGCTGATGTGGCACGTAATTTCGATAATGGGGTTGATTTTGAGCTGCAAAATTCTCGCTGAATTAACGAAAGTCAATTTTAGCGAGAGTTTATTTCTTTGTTCCCTATTTGCGCCTGTTTTTATCACTCTTTGGAGTGGTCAACTCGGCCTTGTCTTCGGACTTCTTCCTCTCTGTCTCGGTTATCTTTTTTTAATGCAGGATCGCGCGCTAATCGCGGGACTCGTTTGGTCTCTGTTACTTTTGAAGCCGCAGTATTTTCCTGCGGTCGCGTTCGTCGCGCTGGTCCTCGTTCTCAATGGAAAATTTCGGCTTGCGCTCGGCCTAGCGCTGGGGATTTCAGCTGTGGCAGCCGCGAATCTGCTCCTATTTTCACCAGGCTTAGTTACCAATTGGCTCGCGAGCCACAAACTGAGCGATACTCTATTCACCGACGTACGATATGGCATTCCCGTGCATCTCGTTACTAGTCTTCCCGCCGATGTTCTCTTTCTTTTACCTACAAGCAGCAGGTCCGCATGGAAATGGCCGGCATATTTTGGTGCACTACTTATCTGGCTGATGGGACTTTGGTATTGTTGGAAAATTAGCCGTGGACCGTGGGAGTCGCGTAAGAAACTTTCATTAACGTTGGCGGTCGGTTGTGTGCTTTCTGGTTTAGCCCTACCACACTTGCTCTATTATGATCTTTGCATCCTCATTCCGGCGGGGTTCATGCTCGCGACCAGGAATAATCTGGTCGATAAGATCGTCGGGACAAAAATACCCGCGCGGCTAGCCTGGGCGAGCATCAGTCTTTATATGCCAATATTTTTGTTGTTCAAAACTCCCGTCGGTATGGCCTTAATTCTTGAGATGATCTTGTTCATACTGTTTATTTTAATTCTGGTCCGCATCAACTACGCAATCATGGTCCCAAACGCCGCATAGTGCGCGCCATGCGACCAGACGCACCACTTTTAAGTATTGTTATTCCTGCCTATCAAGAAGAAAAGCGCATCGGTCCAACCCTCGACGAATTAGGCAAATATTTGGCTCAAAAGCCCCGGGGAGAAGTGGAAATAATCGTGGTGTCCGGTGGCTCCACCGACGGCACCGTAAAAATTGCACGCCAGTATGAAAACAAGCTTGAAGCGAAATTAACGATTATCGAATTGCCAGAGGCACGCGGCAAGGGCGCCGCCGTGCGGGCTGGCATGCTGGCCGCTACCGGAAAGTATGTTTTATTCACCGATGCCGATTTGGCTTATGAACCAAAACTGTTCGACGATTTTGTCACGCGTTTACGATCGGGCGCGGATATCGTGATTGCCCAACGCACGGAGGAAACCAAATATGCGGGACTCGCTCGGCGCTGGATGGCCCAGGCTTCACGGTTTGCTTTTCAACGATTCATTACACCCGGCATTGGCGATACTCAGGCTGGCTTGAAAGCATTCACTCAAGCTGCGGCAAAAGATGTCTTCAGCCGACAAAAGATCGATGGTCTTATTTTCGACGTGGAGATTCTCATGCTCGCCCAACGCAGGAAATATCGGCTAGAAAAAGCTTTCGTCGGCTGGCAAGACAAACCTGGTTCGACAATTCGCTTGATGCGTGATTCGGCCCGCGCGGCATTGGATCTCGTGAAGATCTATTGGCGGCTGGGGCCCCGCGGCAATAACAGCCAGTGATAGCCACACCCGCCCATGTTTAATGATTTGATACGCGTATTAAACTGATCACCGCCCCGGCGAAAGCTATCGTTGCGGCGATCAGATAGGCGCAACGGTAGCCGCCCAAGAATGCGGCAAGAACCAGCGCGTCGGAACCGACGCTCGCACCCGCGCCGCTAAAATTCTGTAATGACGTGTCGCCGGTCGATAGCAACAGATAATGACTGACGATGGCCGTCGCCATCGTCGCGCCGATGGAATAGCATACCGACGCCCAACAAAGCCAACCCGAAGACGACTTCCATCGCGCTCGCGTCGGCTCGAAGATAACTTAAAAAGATCAACGCTGCGCCGTTCACCGTGAGCCCCAACGCACAGAGCCGTTCCGGTGCGAATCTTTCCGACATCCAACCGGTAAGGGGCGCCAGTAGCGCCATTGCAAACGGCGTAGGCGCCACCAGCAATCCGGCACTTAACGGATCCAACCGCATTGCCAGTTGTAGAAAAAACGGCATCAGCAGATTGCTGATGCTCATGATAAGGAAGCTGAACCAGCGGGCGGTATTCCCCAGCGTAAATGCTGCGATAGAAAAAATACTCAAATCGAGTAGCGGAAAATTGACCCGTTTCTCCCACCAGATAAAAAAACCGAGCATGATGAGACCCACGAACGTTGACGCGGCAACCCAGGTATTTTGCCACTCGCCTTTCTGGGCAAGCGCTAAGGCGAACAGGAGCGAGGAAATCGCCAAGCCGAAGCTCGCGGCACCGGCAAAATCGAACGGTTCTTTCTTCCCGCCCGTGCCTTTAAAGCTCTCCTCGGGCAAGAGTATCCGCGCCGCGGCGAAACCGAGCAAGGCAAGGATTGCCGATAAATAAAAGTTCGAGCGCCAACCAAAACCACTCGTCAGTAGCCCGCCAAGCACCGGCCCCAGGGTATAACCTAGCGCGGAGATTGTTCCGCCAGCGATGCCCATCGCCCGGCCGCGCTCGGCGGGCGGAAACAACGCCGTAACCAAGGCAAAATTATTGGCCATGATGAGTGCGCTCCCCGCAGCCTGCAGAGCGCGGAAAAAAATCAGCTGACCGGCGCTCTGCGATACGCCCGCGAACAGCGAACTGCACGAGTAGACAACAAAACCCGCGAGAAATAATCTGCCCACGCCGAAAAGGTCCGACAGTCTGCCGCAGGGCAAATACAAAGACGCAGTAATCAAGGCGTAAACGAGCGCAATCCAACTCGCTAGTGCCAGGTCCGCGTTCAGTTCTTTGATGATTAGCGGCAAAGCGATGCTCAATTGCCCGGAGTCCGCCGTCACGATCAACGTCGCCAGAGAGGCAACCGACAAAGACCACCAGCGGTTTCGCGGTGGAGCGGGTTGATTGAGCGCAGCCATGATGAATCTAGGAGTATAGACG
>WNGI01000523.1_pt1 | contig 29768 bp, 32 predicted proteins | sample 5400621 | NCBI WGS metagenome assembly WNGI01 (sample SAMN13153374, study PRJNA577476) | soil metagenome | isolation source: 20 cm soil or saprolite under Garry oak tree replicate 1 | place: USA:California | collected 2016-06-15
CCTGGCGACCCACACCTGAAACTCGTCCTCGTCTCGGAGCGTGGTGGCGACCGCCGCCAAGGTGTCTGCGTCGTCCTCGACAACCAACACGCGTGGCTTGCCTTTCACGGGTTCGCGAAGAGTAACGGGCCGCCGCACGATTTTGTCGCGACCTACTTCCGTATAGGAACGGCTTCGACGATTACGGGGCTTCAGAGTGGGCGCGGTTGGTCGAAAGATCCATTGACGACCAGCTACCCCCCGAGAAGCTCCTCGATGTCAACGAATCCTCAACACTCGTCATAAGACCTCGCACAGAGCCGGCATTCACCCGATCGGGGGACACGAGCGGCCCCCTTTGGTTGTTACGACTTCAGATGAAGTCTTCGAGAGCTTGGGGGCACGACGCGATGAAGAATTTCTACGCCGACGAGCAGGGCCAGGGCCTCGTGGAGTACGCGCTCATCCTTGCGGTCATTGCCATTGCCGTGATCGTGGCGATGATCTTCCTGCGCGACCAGATTTCGAACATCTTCAGCAACATCGGGAACAACCTCACCTAGCCCGGCTCAGTCGGCGACCGTGATCCCCGCCGTCCCTTCCTCGGCCGGCCGTTTCTGCAAATCGGGATCGAGCGGGAGGTGGACCGTGACCAACGAGCCGCGCGCCGCCCCGCGGGCGATTAAGACAAGGCGGCCACCGTTCCCTGCCACAAGCAGCCGGGGCAACTCCACGTCGGCTTCCTCGACTTCGCGCGCTCGGCAGTTGACCTCGACTGCCGCCTCGTCCGCAGAGATCCTAGCCAGGACCGTCACATCGTCGTGAGGAGACAGCTCCAGGCAGCGATCGATCAAACAGGCGAAGGCGTGTCGCAGCCGGTCGGCATCGGCGACGAGCGTCAGCGGCTGATTCGTCAGGCTCAGGAGCACGCGGGCTCGAGCCGGCGATGCGTCTGCCGCCTCCGTCAGGATCTGCCCGAGGTCGACCCGCCTCCGCTCGAGATGAAGGGCTCGGCCGTCAAGACGCCCGAGGGCCGTTAGATCGGTCCCCAAGAACGTCACTTCCTGAATGTGGTGGCGAAGCGCTCGGAACTGAGTACGCATCGCGTCTGTGGAGTGACGCACGAGCGAGTCCTCGAAGGTCCGGGCGAACCAGTCGAGTGCGCGCAGCGGCCGCGGGAACTCACGAATCAGAACTCGCTGGACCGCATTGCGCTCTGCGTCGACCGCCTCCCAGCGAAGACGTTCGCGGTCGTGGGCGGACTCTTTTGCGATCCGCTCGAGATGGAAGCGATCAGTGACGAAGGCCAGCGCGAAGAAGACACCGATCCGCGAGAGACCGTTCCAGAGCGCGGTGGCGAGGACGAGGCCGCGCATGACATCGTCAGCGATGAATTCGGTGGCCGCCCCGACCATGCCAAATGCCAACCCGGCTTTCCAACCGAGCACCCAGGCGGTTAGCACGACTGGGAGCATGTAGAACGGCGTGAAGTCGACCTCGGCGGGTGTCAGGTAGTCGAGGAGACCGGTGGCGATCATTAGCGCGGCGCCGATCAGTAATACGCGCGAATCTCCACGCCGCATGAGCGGGCGAGCCTAGCCGACCGCGACTCGCTTGGCGGCTCGACGCGTGCCCTTGATGGCGCTCTGACACTCGGCCGCGCACGAGAGCGATCGCGAGAGTGCGCTTGACGCCGCCCCCACTATCCCGGCATGGCCAGCCGGGCCGTGGGGAAGGGCGAGCGAACCCGGACCGATGCGATCCTCAGCCGGTCCTGGCTGGTCGTTGCCGCCGTCGCGCTCTTCGTCGCGCTGCCAGTGCTCATCCTCGGGCAAGCGTCGGAGAACGACACCCGCGCACGCTTTGCTGCGGCGCAGGCTGAGAGTGCCACGCGCGCGGCCGACGCGGTCACGAGCAACTTCAACGACCGCACCCAGCTGATCCGGGACACGCTCGCGGCGCTGGCAGTCCAACCCCGGCCCGACGCCAGCCCGCTGAGTTTGGCGGTGCAACAGGGCGACACCGCGACGCTACAAGCGTTCGCCGACTCTGTGCGACTGCTCTACGCCCGAAATGTCCTGAGCACCGACATCGCGGTTCGCGGACAGGCGGACTCCATCAGCGACGCCACGATCGTCGCGGCATCGCCCGCCGGTAGCGGCCAAGTCGGGCAGCGTCTATCCAACCTCGGACGTAGCTCGATCCCCTCGCTTCGGCAGGTCTTCAACGTCGAGATCGGTTTCAGCGACGCGTTTCCCGGTACCGCGGACGCGCCTTCCCGGGTCGTCCTCTCCGCGACCATACCGGCGAGCGGCGGGCGGGACCTGCAGACCCGCTACAACCTGGCGTCGGCGACGATCGAGGCGGAGCTCGACCTGGCCCGGACGTTCGCCGAATTTTCCGCACCTTTCCTCGGTCCGGGGGACGATGCCTATCTCCTTAACGGGCGACGCTTACTTCTCGGCCGAGCGCGCGGCCCGACCGCGTTCCCATTGCGCGACCTGAGGGATAGCCCCTTCGTGCAGCTCCTCGGTTCGACCGAGCGCGTCACGCGCGTCGGCGTGGTGGATCCGTTAGGCGGCGAAACGCGGCTTATCGCCGGCACGCGCCTGGTCGGGGCTGACTGGTGGGTCCTCGTGCTTCGAGATACGAGCGCGGTCGACCGCGAGATCGACGCCGTCCTCGCCCAGCTCGCCGCTGCGCGGTACCTTCTCGTTGCCCTGCTGCTCGTCGGCACGCTCGTCATCGGGCGGGCCGCAAGCTCGACCGTTCGCCAGCGGCGCGCCTTGGCCGAAGCGAACGTACAAACCGAGGCGGCGAGCCTGCACAAGAGCGCCTTCCTCGCGAGCATGAGCCATGAGCTTCGGACGCCGCTCAACTCGATCAATGGTTTCTCCGATGTGCTGCTCGACGGAATGGCCGGGCCGCTCAGCGACAAGCAACGCGAGTACTTGAGCGACATCCGCGGCTCCGGCGCGCAGCTTCTCACGCTCATCAACGACGTCCTCGATCTTTCGAAGGTCGAGGCCGGCAAGATGGAAATCCAGCTGACCACGTTCGATCTGCACGATGCGATCGAGCGCGTGCGGCGCGCCGTAACGCCGCTCGCCGATCAGAAGCACCAGACGCTGACGGTCACGGTCGATCCACACGCCGGCACGATCCATCTCGACGAGGTCCGCCTCCGGCAGGTGCTCCTCAACCTGCTAAGCAACGCCGTGAAGTACACGCCCGATGGCGGATCGATCGCGACCTCAGTCGCCCGTCGCGACGGCACGATCGAGATCGCCGTCCGGGATTCGGGGATCGGTATCGCACCCGGCGACCAGGCTCGCGTCTTCGACGACTTCGCCCGGGTAGAGACCGGCTACGCGCGAGCCCAGCAGGGCACCGGGCTGGGCCTGGCGCTCGCGCGACGCCTCGTGCGGCTCATGGGTGGCGACATCGGGCTGGTATCCGCCCCCGGGCAGGGCTCGACCTTCACCATCAGCGTTCCAGCCGGTTCGCTGCCAAGCGATAAGGCGATCCCTGAGGAGGCGCTCGCCCATAATCTGCCGCCGTGAGTCCCCGGCTCGCGCTCATGATCGGCGCCGTCGCGGCGTTCGTCTTCGGGCTGGCGCTCACCGTGTTCCCCTCGACGATGCTCGCCGGGTTTGGGCTCGCCGTGCCCAACGAGGCGGTCGTGCTCTCCCGCGATGTCGGCGTGACGCTGATCGGCCTTGGCGTCATCAACTGGATGGCGCGCAACGCGATGGGCGAGCCGCTGCGAGCGATCCTCGTCGGCAACGTCGTCGTTCAAGCTCTCGAGATCGTGGTGAACGCAGGCGAGATCGCCGTGGGTGCTCTTCCGCCTCAAGCGGGTGGTGGTCTCCTGATCCACCTCGTTCTCGGGGCGATCTTCGTTCTCGCGATGACGCGCGCGCATTGAACGCGATCTAAGCCTCGCTCGCTCGCTGTTGCACGACGACGGTCCTCCGATGGGTGACCGCGTCACAGGCGTAACGGCAGTCATCGATACGCAGATGACCATTCCCTCGACGATGCTCGAGCGCCTTAATCGATCGCATGAGCAGGGGGAAAGGTCTCATGTCTATCGCCCTGCTCGTCATGACCCTCGGCTCCTGTGCGCCCGCTCAGCGAACGAACGAGGATCAAGACGTCTACCTCCCCGACGACCGCGCGGCCCGTTCGACGACCGCGCCCGATTCCCTCCGCTGCACCGATCGCGCGACGATCCCGCAGATCGAGCACGTCACGAACGCGAAATGGTCAGCCGACTCGAGCGGGCTCGCCGTCTCGCGCATCGTCACCGTCCCGTCCTCGGTGACGATCTCCGGCTATGAGGAGGACGTGCGGGTAAGCGTGCTGAACCTGGCCACCGGCGCCATGCGCGAACTGGGCCAGGGCAGCAGGCCGGAGTGGTCCGCCTCCGGGATGTATCTCTCTTATTGGCGCGAGGACGGGTATCTCTACGTGGACCAGGGCGGTACGACGGTGGCGAAGATCGAGACTTCCGATCCGGAGGTCCGATGGAAGGGCGACGGTCTGTACTTCTGGTACGACGACGAGATCCGCGTCTGGCATGACGGTGCGGTCGACACGGTGACCCACGTCGATCCCGGGCTCATTCCACGCTATCCCCGTGACGACGCCTACTTCAGCGCTGACGCGGAGAGGTTCACAGTCACGCGCTACTCACTCGATGGGAGCGCGGAGCGGTACGTGGGTGACACGAGCACCGGACAGATGACGCCCCTCGAGGAGCCGGGCATCACCTACACCGAGTGGGCGCCGAAAGGGCAGACCCTCCTCGTACGCTCGAACGACCGGATCCTGTTGCGCGACCCGGCCGGAACCGATCGCGCCGCCCCACTCAGCGCATTCGCCGGTCCGGTCCATGGATGGACCGCGGACGGCCGGCTGCTCGTAGGCGCGGTCTCGGCGACGGTGCCGGGCGGGAACGTGTTCGATCGCCTTCCAGTCTGGGATCCCGACGACGAAGGCGACAGGGCGATCGCCACGCTTCCCAATCTGCTGGGCATGCGCTCGTTCAGCCCGGACGGTCGCTGGTTCGACGGAGTGAGCCGCACCGGCAACTACGGCACAGAGCTCGAGCTCTTCCGCTGCGGCGTCGCGGGTGGTCAGGGCGTCGACCTCCGCGCCGATCCCGCGTCGCGATCGCGGCTCGCTCGCATCGCTTCCGATCCCCGCCAGTTCGTTCGTCCGGTCGCCGGGGCGATCAGCCAGTTCCTGCAGGGCAACCACACCGGGATCGACATCGCGGCACCGGTCGGTTCGATCATCGTCGCCGCTGACGCCGGGGTGGTCGACGCGGTTGGATGGGTCCAAGTCGGCGGTCGGCGCGTCTGCGTGCAGCACCAAAGCGAGATCGAGAGCTGCTACTACCACACGTCTGCGGCGCTCGTTTCGATCGGCGACCACGTCGCGCGCGGCCAGCCCATCGCCCTCATCGGCATGACCGGCGCGACGACCGGGCCGCACGTGCACTGGGAGGTCAAACGGGAGGGGAGGATCGTCGATCCGCTCGGGCTCTAGCGTTTAGGACATGCGCCTCCTCGGAGCCCTGGTCGCGATCCTCGCACTTGTTCTGATCACGATGGCCGCGATCGGAAGCTTCGGTCCGACCGAGACCGTGCGCGCCACCCCCACCCCACGCAGCGCCACGGGGGCACCGTCGTCGGCCTCCCCCACCGCAAGCGGCGACCGCGGCATAACCGTCACGCTCACCGAGGACGAGCTCACGAAGGCCGCACAGTCGTACACACCGATGACGGTGAACGGGATCACCGTGACCGATCCACGCATCCGACTCACCGCCGGCCGCCTCACGCTGACCGCTACCGGCCGCGCCTTCTTCGTGAGCGGACCGATCGTCGTCGTGGCCTCGCCCATCGTGACCAACGGATCGGCGGGCGCGAGGATCGAGTCCGCCACGTTCGCGGGCTTCGGCCTTCCCGACTCGACCAAGCAGGACATCGCCGACACCTTCGGGCGCACGCTCGCCGCGAACATCCCCGCCGGCGTGCGCGTCACCACCGTCACCGTCAACTTGGGAACGCTCGTCGTGCAGGTGATCCCCGGCTAGGAGGCGCACGACGCCGCGAGATGCGATGATGCGGTGACCACTAGGGGAGGTCGGCATGGACTGGATCGAGGAGCTCTTCGGCATCGCTCCGGACGCGGGCAGCGGCACGCTCGAGGCGCTGATCCTGGGCGCGGTCGTCGCCGTGATCCTTGGCGCGATCTTCGCGGTCCGCACGCGGAGCACGCGCGCGTCGGAGAAGCGCCGCCAGCCCTGATCCAAGAGACCACGGCGCTCGACCTGGAGAACGCTGCCGCGCTCATTCGCGAGCGGCGGATCTCACCGACCGAGCTGACCGAAGCGTGCCTCGCGCGCATCGCGGCGGTCGAGCCCAGGGTCAATGCGTTCATCACCGTCACGGCGGATCTCGCGCGAGCAGAGGCGCTGGAGGCCGAGCACGAGATCGCCGCCGGCCGCTATCGCGGCGCGCTGCACGGCATCCCGGTCGCGGTGAAGGACCTGTTCGCCACGAAGGGCACGCGTACGACCGCGGGATCGCGCATCCTCAAAGACTGGATCCCCGAAGACGATGCGACGGTCGTGCGCAAGCTCCGCGAGGCCGGGGCGGTGCTTCTCGGCAAGCTCGGCTTGCACGAGTTCGCGTATGGCATCAGCTCTGTAAATCCGCACTTTGGCGACGTGCGCAATCCGTGGGACACGACCAAGATCCCCGGTGGATCGTCCGGCGGGTCGGCTGTCGCGGTCGTCGTGACCGAGGCGTACGCGACCATCGGGAGCGATACCGGCGGGAGCATCCGCATCCCGGCCTCACTCTGCGGCTGTGTCGGTCTGAAGCCCACCTACGGGCGCGTCGGGCTGGGCGGCGCTGTCCCCCTGTCGTGGTCGCTCGATCATCCGGGACCGCTCGCGCGCGGCGTCCGTGCCGTCGCGATAGTCACGACGGCGATCGCGGGCAAGGATCCCGGTGACCCGGCATCGGCCGATCGCCCGGTGCCGGACATGCTGGGCGGCATCGAGCGCGGCGCTCGCGGCCTGCGCATCGGCGTGCCGAAGGAACACGTGTGGGACGAATGCGACCCGGCGATCGCGACGGTCGTGCGCGCCGCCATCGACGCGCTCGCCGCCGCCGGTGCGGAGGTGCGCGAGATCGCCTGGCCGCGGGCAGCGGAGTACGCGAGGGCCGCGAGCCAGGTCCTGGCGATCGAGGCGCGCGCGTATCACATGGCCGCCTATCCCGGACGCGAAGCCGATTACGGTCCGCTCATCGCGGCGCGTCTGCGGTCCGCGGGCGACGTTGATGCCGAAACGTATGCTCGCGCCCTGCGGCTCCTGATCGAGGCTCGGGCCGGCGCCGCCGACGAAACCGTCGCCGGGATCGATGTCCTGGCGATGCCGACCGTACCGACGCGGGCCTGGACGATCGAGCAGGCGAAGGAGATCGGACGTCCGAGCGAATGGACTCGCATCACGCGCATCTTCGATCTCACCGGACAGCCGGCGATCTCCGTTCCATGCGGCCGCGACCCCGATGGGCTGCCGGTCGGGCTGCAGCTCGCCGGGCGCCTCTGGGACGAGGCGACGGTGCTACGTGCCGCGCGCGCCTACGAGCTCGTGCGCGGGCCTTTTCCGCTGCCACCACAAGGTGGCTAGGACAGCGGCGGCAAGGACGACGGCCTGTTCGATAGGCTCGCCGGAGTCGAACGATCCGCGGATGAAGATCACAAGAAGCGCGACGAGCGCGGCAACGACTCCGAGGCAGCCGCATCCGGTCACCCTGCCGACGCTAGCGCCTTGGCTAGGATCGCGTAGGGGAGGTGCGTAATGACGCGCGACGAAGCCTGGGAGCTCCTCTGCGAACACACGAAATCGGAAAGCCTGCGCAAGCACGGGCTTGCGGTCGAAGCTGCGATGCGGAAATTCGCGCAACGGAATGGTGAGAACGAGGAACCCTGGGCGATCGCCGGCCTCCTCCATGACTTCGACTACGAGCGCGATCCGCAGGGACATCCGCAGAACGGAAAACCGATCCTCGAACAAGCCGGCGTCCCCGGACCGATCGTCCACGCGATCCAGAGCCATGGCGACCACACCGGTATCCCCCGGGTGACCGCGCTGGAGAAGACGCTCTACGCGGTCGATGAGCTCTGCGGATTCGTCACCGCGGTCGCGCTCGTGAAGCCGTCCAAAGCGGTCCGCGATGTGGATGCCGCCTCGGTGCGAAAGAAGATGAAGGACAAGGCGTTCGCGCGAGCGGTGAGCCGCGACATGATGTTGAAGGGTGCCGAGGATCTCGGCGTCCCATTCGACGATCTTGTCGCAGAAGTCGTGCGCGCTATGGACGCCGCGGCCGACCGCCTCGGCCTCCAGGGCACAACGAGCACCTGACCGGTCACGCGCGCGGCCGCCGCCGCGCGGGTCGGCACGCCCAGGCTCATACGCGCTCGACGGATATGCGTGTTCACGCTCGCCGGTGTGATCCCAAGGTCGGAGGCGATCTCCTTCGTCGTTCGCCCCGCCGCGACGGCGCGCAGGATCTCGCGCTGGCGGTCGGTCAGTGCCTCTTCGACCGCCCGGCGATCAAGGACGCGCCGGGAAAACAGATACCCGGCGAGGACACCGAGAACAAGCGACGCCGTGCGCTGCCCGTGCACCGTGAAGGTGAACGACCGCGGCTTGCGGCCCGGGCGTCAGCTCGCGCGCTTCAGCGTGCGCCGCTCCGACGCGCGAACTACCTCGTGCTCGAAACGCTCGAGGAACAGCTGGCCGCCGCAGCGCGGGCAGAGCGGCTGGTCGCCGTCATTCCAGACCGGTGCGTCACCGCCCCCGACGTTGGCGTAAGCCGTACGAAGCTGCTCGACCGTGGGCCGGCGGGCATTGGTGGGCACGACGACCTCGCCCAGGCCGTGGCCGCAGAAATAGCAGTAAAGCTCGGCTCGAAGAGCCATGAACGTGTGACCTCCACTTAGGGAAACGACACGACCGATCCTTTGTTCCAATACCGTCGATCGGCCGCAGCGGTTTCCGTATCAGTGGATACGCACCGGCGAGCGGGGTGGTTGCTCTCCGGGGCCCGTTTCTTAGGCGGTCTTTAGCTGGCGCTCGCCTCGGCCTGGAGCGCCACGAGCGGTGTGGACGACTCGCGGAGGTAGGTCAGCTGCCGGATGACGCCCCGAGGAATGATGTGGAAGTCGTTGTGGCGGTAGTCACGTCCCTCGTTGGTGATGTCGTAGTCGCCAACGACGACGACGTATTCGGGAGTGTCCTTCCACAAGAGTCCGCAGGTCAGCTTTCGCAGCCGGTAGGGTTCGAAATCCTCGGGAAGCGCAGTCCGCGAGTAGGCGGTGATGTCCTCCCACTCGACGGCAACGAGCGGCGCCGCGACCTGCTCCACAGCCCTTCCCTCTACGACCTTCCCAGTCGTTCGCTTCTCGGTACATGAAGGTTCCGGACCGGAACCTCCGCGTACACGTCGAAAAGATAAAGGGGGGCCTAGGCGTGTCAATGGGAAACGCGGGTGGATCGTGATCGGAATCGGATCGGTCACGCCGAGAGACGGGCGCGCGTTGCTTCCTCGCCCGCTCTCCGTGCCGTCGCTGAAAGTCGCTATGTTGCCTGCCTGCCTTTGGCGATGAGCTCCGCGACCTTCTGTCCGCCCTTCTTGCCGATCTCCTCGAAGTGCTCGTGTCCGTACTTCTCAGACACGGTGTCGCCGCCGATCTTCCCAATGCGACCGTAGAAGCGAGGCCCGTAGAGCTCCTTCACTTTCTGGCCGCCTTGTTTGCCGATCTGCTCGTAGAAGTCGGAGCCGTGCCGCTGCGCGGTCGTGCGTCCGCCCTTCTTGCCGATCTGCTCGTAGAACTCCGGACCGTGTCGCTGCGCGGTGGTCGCGCCGCCACGCCGTCCGGCTTCGGCCACGGTCATCGCTCCTTTGTTCCGTGACATACCAGGCACCCTTTCTCGGCGATAAAATCGGCCGTCTGCCTCCCGGGCTAGATGGCGACAGGTGGCAGCAAGTCCCATGCCATCGCTCGGCCGCCCGGTCAGCGCGCGACCGTTCAGGCGAACGGTCGCAGCACAGTCAGGGGCCTATGCGCATGGAAAGCGTGCAGAGATCGGGACAGCCGAGAGCCAGGCGAGTCGCGTTCGAAAGGTCGAGCGTGCGCCCGGCAACGAAGGGACCGCGGTCGATCACCGGTACGGTCAACGACCGGGCGCCGTAGCTCAACGCCACCAGCGTCCCGCACGGGAGGGTGCGGTGAGCGACGCCAACGATCACCGGCGTATAGGTCTGCCCGCAGGCGGTCCGGTTGCCGTAGAAACCCGGGCCGTACCACGAGGCGAGGACCACACCGCTCGTCGGGGGATCGGGCGGTGGCGCCAAGACGACTCGGGGTGAGAGTGTCTTGATGGCGGGAGGTTCCGGTGTCGGTGCGGCCGCGGGCTCTGGCTCGGGTGCCGGAGCCTGCTCGACTCCCGCGACCACTTCCGGTCGCGCCACGTCCCGAGCCCGCCACGGACCACGGGCAATCCCTTGGATCGAGCCCGACTCGAACGCGCCCGCGACCGCGACCGAGCCGAGGTCGCGCGCGTGCGACGGACCAAGGAATGGGACCGCCATCGCGAAGGCGAACACGAATGTCCCGACCCGCGCCAAGGTGTCCCGGAGCACGGATCGCGGGACTTTGCATGAGCGATTCCAGGATGTGTCGATTTCGTGAACAGGCCGGAGCGCCGCAGACACACCGTGCGCGAAGTTGCTCGGCTGCCAGGTCGCACTTTCTCGCGTTACGAAATCGTTACGTGAAGGAAGCGAGCGCTAGGCGGGGACTGCGACGACGACGAAGCGGGGGTCGTCGCGGTTCGGTCCTGTCGAGGTCTGGATGGTCAAACGCTCGCTCGAGGTCGGCAAGACCCAGCTCGTGTCCTCGGGCGGGACGCGCGGATGGATCTCGGTGACCACGTACTTGAGCGCGACACCGTCGGGAGTGCTGATGACGACCTGGTCGCCGGCTCGCGCGTTCCAGAGCGTCAGGAACATCCCGCGGCGCGCGTGCGCGTAGATATAGGTGTTGCTTCCCATCCCGGGGATCGCGGTACCCGGTAGATGGAACGCGAAGTTCTCCGGAGTTTGCTGCACGACCACGTCGCGCTCGACGTCGCCTTCGGCGATCGGAAGGTCGATCGCGAGCCGCGGGATCTGGATGCGATACCCGTCGCCGATGGGACGGACCGTCTGCGCCGGCGATGCGCTCGAGCTCGCGGCACCGCTTGGGGTCGCGCTGACCGTCGGCATGGCCAGCGGAGCGAGGGCGTCCGCGTGTGGCCGCTCTCCCATCGCGACCAGCGCGACTCCGAGCGCAACGACGAGCCCACCGGCAAGCGCGACGAACCAACGTGGCATACGGCTATTCTCCGAGTGCAGGACGAATGCCGACCGAACGAGCGAGCTTCGCGGATCGACGTGCTCGCGCTGCCGCGAAGCTGCGCGAGCGCGACCTCGCGGCGCTGCTCGCCTCTCCGGGCGCCGACCTCTTCTATCTCACCGGGTACCAGCTGTTCACCAGCGAGCGGCTCACGTGCCTCGTCCTCGCCCGCGACGGAAAGGCGACCATGGTTTGTCCCGAGCTCGAGGCTCCGCGGGCCGCGGCGGCGGCTCCCGATCTCGAGCGCGCCACGTGGGGCGAGACCGAAGACCCCTACGCCCTCGTCGCACGACTCGTGAACGGCGCAGGCGGGATCGCGGTCGCCGACCAGATGTGGGCCGCGTTCGTGCTTCGTCTCGAATCGACGCTGCCAAGACGCGCGTTCAGCGTCGCGTCCGAGATCACCCGCGAGCTGCGGATGCGCAAGGACGCGAGCGAACGGGAGGCGCTGCGACTTGTGGCGGAGTCCGCCGATCGTGCCTACGCGCGGATGCTCGGCCGTCCCTTCGCGGGGCGCACAGAGCGCGAGGTCGGTGCGGAGCTCGCGGGTCTGCTGCGTGAGGAAGGGCACGAGGAGGTCGGATTCACGATCGTGGGATCCGGGCCGAACGGCGCGTCGCCGCATCACGAGACCGGCGATCGCCGCATCGCGGACGGCGATGTGGTCGTACTCGATTTCGGCGGCGCTCGCCGCGGCTATCGATCCGACATCACACGGACGGTGCGCGTCGGGAGGACCATCGAAAGCGAAGCACAGCGCGTGCATGACGTCGTCCGCCGCGCGCAGGACGCCGGATATGCCGCGGCGCGCAAGGGGGCATCGGCAGAATCCGTCGACGCCGCGGCGCGAAGGGTCATCGATGAAGCCGGATACGGCGCGTATTTCATCCACCGGACCGGACACGGCATCGGACTCGACGGCCACGAGCATCCGTACCTGGTGCGCGGGAATCGCGAGCCGCTCGAACCAGGGATGGCGTTCTCGATCGAGCCCGGCGTCTACCTGGCGGGTCGCTTCGGCGTGCGTATCGAGGACATCGCGCTGATCGACGACGACGGCTCGGTCCGGCCGCTCAATCGTGCGGACCACGCGCTCGCCACCGTGGCGTAGGGCGTGCGCTTCGCGCTCGCGGTCATCGGCGCGGGTGTTGTCCAGATCGTTCCGTATCTCGTACCGAGCTTCACGACGATCGGTGCGATCGCATTTGTGATGTTCGCCGCGCTCGGCGCGGGTTTCTTCGCCGGTCGTCGCGGCTGGCTCGCAGGCGCGCTCTCGGTGCTGTTCGGCGGTGCGCTGTTCGGAGTCGTCTCGCTCGTCGGGCCGAACGCAGCCGGCGAGACCCCTCTGGACGTGCTGCAGAGCGAGACCGCACTCGTACTCGCGGTGGTGCCCTATGCGATCGGCGGGGCGCTGGCCGGCGCGGCTGGCGAGTGGCTTCGCTCTCGGGCGCTGACCCGAAGGTGAGCTTGGTGCGCGTCTTCGGTGCCATCTGTGCGAGCGCGATCGGGCTCGGCTTCTGGTGGGCCCTCACCGAGCCGCTCCCCGTTCCGCCGGCGATCTTGCTCGGGGTCGCCGGGGCGATCCTCTTCTGTGCCGGCCTCATCGCCGGCCGAGGCGGCGCGCTCGCGGCGCCGGTGGCGCTCCTCTTCTCGCTGTTTTTCGGGAGCATCCTCGCGACACAGCTGCATCAAGCCTTCCGGCCACAGTCGCTTCCGATCGAAGAGTTCAACGCCCTGATCTCGCTGCGCTTCCCTGAGCTCCTCGGACCGCTCGCGATCGCCGTGGCGATCGGTGCTGTGGCGGGCTGGGTGGGCGAGCGCCTCCTGCCAACGTGGCGCTGAAGACTTAACGAACCAGCGGTAGCGCCGCCTCACGCGCCCACTCGTAGATCGAGTTCGGCAGGATCCCGAGAACGACCACGGCAAGCGAGGCAAGCCCGAGGCTCACGGAAAGGCCGCGCCCCGGAATGAGGCGCGGCACCGTGCCCTCGGGCTCGTACATGTACATGCGGACGACGACCCGCAGGTAGTAGAACGCCGCGAGCACCGCGTTGAGCGCGATCACCACGGCGAGCCAGGCCATGCCCGCGTCGAGCACCGGCTGGATCACGACAAATTTCGCGACGAAGCCGATCGTCGGCGGGATCCCCGTGAGCGAGACGAGGAACACCGCGAAGGCGAGTGCCCCGAGAGGCTGTCGGCGCGCGAAGCCATTCAGCTCGTCGAGCGTCGCGCCGCGCGTGCCCTCGAGATCCATGTAGAGGAGGCACGCGAAGGCACCCAGGTTCATCAGGCCGTAGGCGAAGACGTAGAAGAGCACAGCCGCCCCCGCGCTCGGACCGGCCTTCGCGGCCGCGACCGCCGCCAGGATGTAGCCGGTGTGCGCGATGCTCGAGTACGCGAGCATCCGCTTCGTATTCGTTTGCGCGAGGGCCACGATGTTCCCGCCGGTCATCGTCAGGGCGGCGAGCACGGCGAGCATCGCGCTCCAATCCACGCTCAGCGGTCCGAGCGCGCCGAGCATGACGCGTAGGATCGCGGCAAACGCCGCGGCTTTGGGTCCGACCGACATGAATGCCGTGGCCGGAGTCGGCGCGCCGTCGTACGCGTCGGGGGTCCACTGGTGGAACGGGACGATCGCGGCCTTGAACCCGAGACCGACGGTGATGAGCGCCAGGGCGACTATCGTCGGGCCATTCGCGATGCCCTGTGAGGTGAGAACGCTCGCGATCGTCACGAAGTCGGTCGCGCGCGCGACGCCGTACAGCCACGCGAAGCCATACAGGAGCAGGGCGGAGCTGAACGCCCCGAGGAGGAAATACTTGAGGGCGGCCTCGTTGGCGAAACGATCGGACCGCTGGATGCCGGCGAGGACATAGATCGGTATGGTCATCGTCTCGAGGCCGATGAAGAGCGTGATGAGATCCGCCGACAGCGCGATGGTCATCGCCCCCACTGTCGAGAAACAGATGATCGCGTAGTACTCCCCAGGCGGGACCATCCGTCGGGCGAGGTACGCGGGAGACACCGCCGCGGCGAAGATCGCGAGAATGATGAAGACCGCTCGGAAGAACGTGGCGAACGCGTCAACGGTCACGAAGCCGCGGAAGTACTGACCGGCCGGCACGTCGTTGAAGACCGACGCGAGCGCCACGACGAGCCCAGCGATGGTGATGATCGGGAGCGCCGTGGGCGCGCGGCGACGATCGAGCGTCGCGTCCACGACGAGCACGATCATCGCGACGGCGGTGACGATGATCTCTGGATAGACGGCAGTGACGTCAGTCACGGCGAAGCCGCTCCTCGCTCATCTGAATGCCTGATCAATCTCCGGCCTGACGGCCGGGAGACGCGCCGCAGGCGCGCGGGCTCGCTCGTCGCGGGGAAGCCGCTCCTCGCTCATCTAGATGCAATCACCGTGAACGAGGGGTCGGTGGCGAGGCGGATCACCCGATCGAGCGATGGCTCGATGTACGCGATGAAGGGCTGGGGGAGGACGCCGAGGAGCACCGTCAAGAGCAGCAGCGGGAGGGCGCACGCGATCTCGAGGCGCGACATGTCGGGTAGCGCGCGATACGCCTCACGCACCGGCCCGTACATCACACGCTGGAACATCCAGAGCAGATAGATCGCTGCGAGGATCACGCCGATCGCGGCGGCCGGGCCCCAGAAGAGCCCGCCGAGCGGGACGCCCGTGAACTTGAACGAACCGATGAGCACCAGGAACTCGCCGACGAAGCCGTTGAGACCAGGCAGCCCCAGCGACGCGAGCACGAAGACTCCGAAGAAGGTCGTGAAGAGCGGCCACGTGTTCGCGATGCCGCCGAGGTCGGCGATCATCCGCCGATGCGTCTTCTCGTACTGGATGCCGACGAGGAGGAACAAGGCGCCGGTCACAAAGCCGTGGTTGAGCATTTGCAGGACCGCGCCCACACCGCCCTGCAGGTTCAGGACGAAGATGCCGAGCGTGACGAAGCCCATGTGCGCGACGGACGAGTACGCGACGAGCTTCTTCAGGTCTTTTTGAACCGCCGAGACGATCGCGCCGTACAGGATGGCCACGACCGAGAGCAGGATGAGCAGCGGCAGCCAGGCCTGGACGCCGAACGGGAAGAGCGGCAGCCCGAACCGCAGGAAGCCGTACCCGCCGGCCTTCAGCAGGACGCCTGCGAGCACGATCGATCCCGCCGTCGGCGCCTCCACGTGCGCGTCCGGAAGCCAGGTATGGAACGGGACCATCGGCAACTTGATCGCGAAGGCGAGCGCGAAGGCCAGGAACACCCAGAACTGGAAGTCGGCGGAGAACCGGCCGCGGAGCTCGAGGAGGTCCGGAAGGGAAAGCGTGCGCGACCCGGATGCATCGGCGGATGCGATGTAGACCGCGACGATTCCCACGAGCATCAGGAGCGATCCGGCAAGAGTGAAGAGGACGAACTTGAGCGTCGCGTAGATCCGCCGCGGGCCGCCCCAGATCCCGATGATCAAGTACATCGGCACGAGCATCAGCTCGAAGAAGATGTAGAAGAGGAAGAGATCGAGCGCGATGAAGACGCCCACCATACCCACCTCGAGAAGAAGGAAGGCGGTCATGTACTCGGTGATCCGCGTCTTGATCGCGCCGCCGCTCGAATACAGCACTGAGATGAAGGTGAGCAGAGTCGTCATCGGGACGAGCAGCACCGAGATGCCGTCGACGCCGACGAGGTAGCTGATGCCGAGGCTCGGTAACCAGTCGAGGCGCTCGACCAGCTGGAAGCCGGGCTCACCCACCTTGAATTGCGCCAGCATCCATATCGAGACGGCCAGCTCCACGGCGGTCGTGGTAATGGCGACCTGCTTCGCCGCGCCGGCGTCGCGACGGAAGATGAAGAGCGGAATGAGCCCTGCGATCGGGATCACGACGAGGAGCGAGAGCAGATGCGTCATCGACCGAAGATCCCGGCAGCGTAGCCGCCGTACGCGACGAGCATCAGCAGCAGGCCGGCCATGATCGTCAGCGCGTAGTTCCCGACGACGCCGGTCTGAAGACGGCGAAGGCCCTGCCCGCCCATCGCGAGAGCCCAGCCAAGGCGATTCGCCAGTCCATCGATGATATGGATGTCGAACGCCCAGGACGCGCCGGCGATGGCGCGCGCGGCCTCGACGACGCGATGGTCGTACAGCTCGTCGATGTAGTACTTGTTGACGAGCAGCCGGTAAACCGGGCCCGCGGCGCGCGCGACGGCCGCTGGATCCGGACGATGCCGGACGTACATCAGTAGCCCGATCGCGATGCCGACGACGCCCGCGACGACGGACACCGCCGCGAGGAGAAGGATCGTCGCGAGCTCGGGCGCGTGTTCGACGACGCCGGCGGCTTCGACCACCGGACCCAGAAAGCGGTGAATGAATCCCTGCTCCGGCGGGAAGCCGATCGCGATCCCGAGCACGACCGTTCCGACCCCGAGCAGGATGAGCGGCAGCGTCATGATCGCCGGCGACTCGTGCGCGTGATCGAAGAGGTGGTGGTCGCGGGGCTCGCCGTAGAAGGTCATCCAGAGCGCGCGCGTCACGTAGAACGCGGTGAGCACGGCGGTGATGATGCCGATCGCGTAGAGGACGACATGACCGTTCACGAACGCCGCGGCGACGATCTCATCCTTTGACCAGAAGCCCGCGAGCGGCGGCAGGGCGGCGAGCGCACCGCCCGCCACGAGCATCGTCCAGAACGTCACCGGCATCTTGCGGCGCAGGCCGCCCATCTTGCGCATGTCCTGCTCGCCGCCCAGGCCATGGATCACCGACCCCGATCCGAGGAAGAGGAGCGCCTTGAAGAATGCATGGGTCGCGAGGTGGAAGATCGCGGCGACCGGCGCGCCGACTCCGAGAGCGAGGAACATGTACCCGAGCTGGCTGACCGTGGAATAGGCCATGACGCGCTTGATATCGAACTGCACGAGCGCGATGGTCGCGGCGAAGATGGCTGTGACCGCGCCGACGATCCCCACGACCTCGAGCGACGGGCCGGCCGCAACGAACAGAGGCATCGAGCGCGCGACGAGGTACACCCCTGAGGTGACCATCGTCGCCGCGTGGATCAGCGCCGAGACCGGCGTCGGCCCTTCCATGGCGTCGGGCAGCCACGAGTAGAGCGGCAGCTGCGCAGACTTGCCGGTCGCGCCGAAGAACAGCGCGATGCAGATGATCGCGAGCGTGTTCTGCGCGATCGCGCTCTGTTCGAGACGGTGAAAGACGTCCAGGAAATTCATGGAGTTGAAGACGAGGAAGATCGTGATGATCCCGATCGTGTAGCCCCAGTCACCGATCCGGTTCATCACGAACGCCTTCTTGGCGGCGAGGTACGGCTCGGGCCGTTCGAACCAGAACCCGATCAGCAGATAGCTGCAGAGGCCGACCCCCTCCCACCCCACGAACATGAGGAGGTAGTTGTCGGCCATGACCAGGATGAGCATCGCGAAGACGAACAGCGAGAGCCACGCGAAGAATCGGTAGAAGCCCTCGTCGTGGGCCATGTAGCCGTTCGAATACACGAAGATGAGGAACGAGACGACGGTGACCACGAGCAACATCACCGCGGAAAGCGGATCGACGAGCGCCGCGACGTTCACCGAGAAGTCGCCGACGCCGATCCAGCGATAGAGCTGGACGACCGTCTGCTCCTTCCCGCCGAGGACCTCGAGGAAGACCCCGATAGAAAGCAGCGCGGAGAGGCCGACGGCCGCCGATGCGATGACCCCGGTCCAGTGGCCGAGCCACCGTCGGCCAAAGAGGCCGGCGATCAGGAACGCGGCCAGCGGGAACGCCGGGATGAGCCAGACAAGCGCGATCATCGCGACCTCATCCCTTCATCTGATGGATCTCGTCGACGTCGATGACCGGTCGGTTGCGGTAGGCGGAGAGCACGATCGCCAGACCGACCGCGACCTCGGCGGCGGCGATCACGAAGACGAAGATCACGAAGACGCTGCCGCGCTCGTCGACCGCGCCGAAGCGTCGCGAGAACGCGACCAGTGCCAGGTTCGCGGCGTTCAGCATGAGCTCGACGCACATAAGGATCACCACCGCGTTCCGGCGCGTCAGCACGCCGGCGCAGCCGATGAAGAAGAGCCCGGCCGAGACCGCGACGTAGAAGCTGAGCGGGACCGTCACCTGCGCCGCCTCATCCCATCTGGAGGCTCGTCGCGTTGGGTCAGGACGATCGCACCGACCATCGCCGCGAGAAGCAGCACCGATGCCACCTCGAACGCGAAGGCAAAGTCGGTGAAGACACTCGTCGCAAGCGGACGGATGTCACCGCCTCCCGGCTGCGGGGTGGGCGCGTTGAATGAGAACGCGAAGAGCACGACGGGAATCGCCACCGCCGCGACGAGCGCCGCGGCGAGCGGATATTGCTTCTGGAAGAAGAGCGCGTACGACCGATCGCCGCCCTGCTTCGTGAACTGGACTCCGAAGATGATGAGGACCGTGATAGCGCCGACGTAGATCAGGACCTGAAAGGCCGCGATCGTTTCGGCGCCGAGCAGCACGAACATCCCGGCCATGCAAAGGAAGCTGAGCGCCATGAGGAGCGCGGAGGCGGTGACGCGATTGAGAAGCACGACCGCGGCGCCGGCGCCGATGACCCCGAAGGCGAGCAAGGCGAAGACGACGGGCTCGACGAAATCGAATCGCATGAGGCGACCTAGCTCGCGGCGCGAACGGCCGACGCCGACGCGCGAGCGCGCAATGAGGCGAGGCGCCGGCGCTGAACGAACGGGATGCCAGCAATGAACGCGAGAAGGAGCACCCAGCTCGCGATCGCGATGGGGATCTTCGTGTCCGGGAAGGCGAGGGCCAGGACCGCGACAACCAGGATGTTGAGCAGCGCCAGGGGGATCAGGCCCAGCCAGCAGAAGGTCATCAGCTGGTCGATGCGCAGGCGCGGGAGCGTGGCTCGGATCCACATCATCACCACGATGACTCCGTAGACCTTGAGCGTGAACCAGAGGACGCCGAGGATCGGGACGGCATCGACGCCAGGACCCTGCCAGCCTCCAAACCAGAGTGTCGTCACGATCGAGGACACCACGGTCACATTTCCGTACTCCGACAGCGCGAGCATCGTGCCCCAGCGCATCCCCGAGTACTCGGTGAGCCAGCCGGCAACGAGCTCGGACTCGGCCTCGGGAAGATCGAACGGGGTGCGGTTCGTCTCGGCGAGCGCGGCGATGAAGTAGATCACGAACGAGAGTGGGAGCACCAGAACGTTCACGAGCGGGCCGGGCTGGGATCGCGTGATGTCGACCATAGAAAGCGATCCCACCACGAGCGCGACGGAAACGAGTGCGAGGATCTGCGGAATCTCGTACGAGATCAGCTGGCCGGCCGAGCGCAGGCCGCCGACGAGCGCGTACTTGTTGTTCGAGGCCCATCCGGCGATGACGATCCCGAGCACGGTCATCGAACCGAGCGTCGTGAGATAGAGGAGGCCGATGTTGAGGTCGGCGCCGACGATGTCCTGCGCGAAAGGCAGCACGACCCAGGACGCGAGCATCGGGCAGAAGACGAGAGCCGGCGCGGCGAGGAAGAACCAGGGATCGGTCGCGCGCGCTCGGACGTCCTCTTTGGCGATGAGCTTGATCGCGTCCGCGAAGGTCTGGAGCAGGCCGAACGGGCCGACGTGGTACGGCCCCAAGCGGTCCTGGATGATCGCCTGGATCTTTCGCTCCAGATAGATCTGGAGCAGCGCGCCATTGAGCACGAGGAACAGCGCGAGCGCGACCGCGATGACAAGGCGCAGCGGTCCCCAGATGAGCGGATCGAGACCGAACGGCCCTACGGGCACCGCTACCCTCCGCGCGCGTCGCTACGCGGGGGCAGGAAGGACTTGCGGAGCGGATGTCCCGGGAAGCTCTCCTCGAGAAAGATCCTCCGCAGATCGGGATGACCGTCGAATTCGATGCCGAACATGTCGTAGGTCTCTCGTTCGCACCAGTTCGCGCCTTCCCAGACACCGGTGAGCGAGGGGATGTGAGGATCGAGCTCGGTGCACGTCGTGCGCAGCATCGCGAAGACCTTCGTCGCCGTCCCGCGCACGAACGTCACCGACCGCAGCTCGGCGCCGGTATCGACGCCCGCGTTCACGGAGTAGAGATCGCAGCGCGTCCGAGGATCGTCGCGCAGGAACGTCGCGACCTCAACGAGGCGATCGCGATCGACGTCGATGACGAGCATGTCGTGAAGGGTCGAGACGCGAGCCTTGTTCCCCAGGTGCGTGACGACGTGCTCGCGAACAGCCGCGAGCTCGGGCCGGGGCCGCGGCGCGCTCAGTACCAATTCAACGCGTCCTTCTTCCACGCGTAATAGAGGCCGACGACGAGGATCCCGATGAAAACCACAACTTCGACAAGCCCGGCGACGCCGAGCTGGCGGAACAGGACCGCCCATGGGAAGAGGAAGATCACTTCGACGTCGAACACGACGAAGAGCAACGCAAACACGTAGAAGTGCGTCGGATATCGACCCCAGGCCTGCCCGATCGGCTCCTCACCCGATTCGTACGTGCGCAGCTTTTCAGGCGTGATCTTCTTCGGGGCGACTAGCCGCGCGATCGTCAGAAGGGCTGTAACAAAAAGGGCTCCGACCACGAGAAACGCGAAGACGTAGACGTACGAAAAGCTGTAGTCGGGCACCGAATGAAGCGTACGTAGGGGTACTCGCACGAGCAAACGGCGGCCGACACTGGATATCCACCTATGCCTTGCTTGGTGCTACCCCGTTGTGTGGTTGACACAAGAGTTGCGCGCGGGTTACGGTGCAGACCTCCCAGAACGGTTAGTACGCAATTCGTACATTCATGCCGGCGGGAGATCGATCAAGGTGGTCGATGTGGCGAGCGAAGGGACGGTACTCACGCAATAACGGCCAGATAGTGGCCGCATTTGAACCGGGAGGGACCACACGGGGTTGGGACAAGCTGCTCGTCGTTCACAAGCCACGCCTAGCCCTAGGCGGAATCTCCAGCGTCGCCTTCGTCTCATCGGCGGAAGCTCGCGCCGCCTCGCGTGCTCCTTTGCGGAGGGCGCGACGAGCTATCTCGGAGGGCTTGTCGGTGTGCGGGGATTGCGTCTGGCGCTCAACACGTCGGTCGCCGTGCTCGTGCTGTCGCTTCCATTCACCGCCACGGCTGCCTCGCGCGCCAGCTCGACGGTCGGGACGCCAATCGTGGCCACGGTCGTTACCGCGTCGGATTCCTCACGAGCGCAGCCCGCCGCGCGTGGCGCGATAGCCGCAAGCCGCAATCCCGTGACCGTCGCGGCCGAGGGTGTTCACCCGCCTGCAGAGGTCACGATCCACGAGGGCGACACGCTCGGGACGATGGCGAACTTCTACGACGTCTCCATCGAGTCCATCGCGTTCGCCAATGGCATCACCGATGCGCATTCGCTCCAGCTCGGTCAGAAGCTCATCATTCCGCCGGCCGAAGGGGCGCTCTACACCGTGAAGGCTGGGGACACGGTCGAGGCGGTCGCCGCGAAGTTCAAGGTCGACCCGGCGGTGATCATGTCCTACAACCGCGTCTACTTCGAGCCTGAGCATTTCGCGCCGGGCCAACTCATCTTCGTCCGCGGCGCGGAGCTTCCTTCACTCGCCGAGCCGCTTAGAGTCACCGCGGCCGTGCTTCGCGGGCCGAGCTTCGCGGCCACGCCTGCGCGCACCGGGCGGCTTGCGTGGCCGGTGGCAGGAGTCATCACGCAATACTTCTGGGCCGGCCACACCGGGGTTGACCTCGCCGCGCCATACGGGACCGGCATCGGCGCCTCCGACGACGGGGTGGTCTCCGCCACGGGCTGGGTGCCAGTCGGTGGTCTGCGGGTGTGCGTCCAGAACGCCGACAACATCGAGACCTGCTACTACCACACCAGCGCGGTCTACGTGGGTGTTGGTGACAAGGTCTCGCGTGGTCAGATCCTCGCGGCGATCGGTGTCACCGGTGTCACCACCGGTCCTCACGTCCACTGGGAGTGCAAGGTCGGCAACCAACCCGTGAACTGCCTCAGCCTGTAGAGGTCGCCTAGACCGCGCGACCTATCGTTGCCTCGTGTTGAGCGCAGTCCACAGCGATCGTTCCGGGCGCATCGTCCTTGCCGCGGATTACGTCGCGGCCACGTCCGACGGCGTCTCCGATAGGCCTCTCACCCGCGCGATCCCACTCCCGGACGGTGCGGAGGTCGTCGCTCTCCCGGCGCGCGACGCGATCGGCCTCGACCGTTCGGGCCGCCCGCGACCGCTCGGTGGTGGCCGCCTGGCGGTCGGCGCGATCCTTCCGCTCGGCTATCTCCGCATCGGTGTTCCGGCGTATGCGGAGGATCCTGGCGCCGTCGCGTTGGTGCCCCGCGCTTATGCCGCCGTCGGAGCCGATGCGAACGGCGATCTCGTCGTCTCCGGAGTGGTCGTCGAACCGGCGGCTCGCGCGGATACAGCGGACCTGCAAACAAGACTGAACGCGGCGCTCCGCGAATATCCGTCGAATCGGATCGTCAAACAGCTCGCGCGCTGCGCGAAGGAGTATCGCTGCCGCGCCGCGACGAACGCGTTCTTTCACGTGCAGGACTGCGCGCTCCCGGTCGCGGCGCCCGCGAATGAACGACCGCCGGAGGTCATCGCGCTCCGCGACGAGGGGGACGCCTCGCCAACCGAGCCCGCGGCTTTTCATCCGACCGCGGCGGAGATCGCGGATGTCGCGGTCGCACACCTCGACGGTGGCGGCCGCCTTGTCGCGTTCGGCCGCGCCTGCGAGGGCGAGCCGCTCCTCGACACCCGTCTTGTCGAGGCAGCCATCGGTGCGATCCGTAAGCGAACGGCGCGGGGCATCGTGCATCTAGAGACGAATGGCTCGCTCCCCCTGGCCCTTCGCCGCGTATGCGACGCGGGACTCGACTCGGTGACCTTTCGCCTGGCATCGGCGCGAAGCGAGACCTACGACGCGCTGCACCGACCAGATGGCTATCGCTACATCGACGTCCGCGCGTCGATTGCGGAGGCGATCTCGCGCAAAATCGCGGTCGCGATCGCACTGCTCGTACTGCCTGGCCTGACCGACCGTGAAGTGGAGCTCGACGCGATCGTGGCGCTCGCTGGCGAGCTCCCCGAGGGGAGCGCCCTTCTTCTTCGCGGCCTCGCCGCCGATCCGCAGCGCGCCCTCCGCCTCGTGCGCGCGACCGAGGACGCCGTTGGAGTGGAGCCTGCGCTCGAGCGCCTTCGCGCGGATGCTCCGCATGTGCGCATCGGCGCTCTGCCGCGTGCAGCCGTCCAGGTCTAGCGGTGTTCCTCGATCGTGCGCGGTTGGTCGTGAAAGGGGGTGATGGCGGCCGCGGCGTGATCTCGTTCCGTCGCGAGGCGCACGTACCCCGCGGCGGCCCCGATGGAGGTGATGGCGGCAAGGGCGGCGACGTCGTGCTGCGCGTCGATCCGCAGCTCGGCACGCTCTCCGATTTCCGGTTCACGCGGGAGGCCACCGCCGAGGCTGGCCGGCCCGGTGCCGGCCGAAACAGCACCGGGCGTTCAGGCGCGGACCGCATCCTCAATGTGCCGCCGGGCACCTTGGTGATCGATCGAGCGACAGGTCAGACGGTGGCGGATCTCGTCGCACCCGGAACGGAGCTCGTCGTCGCGCGCGGCGGGGCCGGCGGCAAGGGCAACGCGCGCTTCGCGACGAGTACGCGCAGAGCGCCTCGGATCGCGGAAGACGGCGGGAAGGGCGAGCGCCGCGAGATCGACCTCGAGCTGAAGCTCCTGGCCGACGTCGGGCTCGCCGGAATGCCGAACGCGGGAAAGTCCACGCTCCTCGCGGCACTCACCAGCGCGCGTCCGAAGATCGCCGACTATCCCTTCACCACTTTGGTCCCGAACCTCGGAGTCGCGCGGTTCGACGATCGGGAGCTTGTCGTCGCGGACATCCCGGGTCTGATCGAGGGTGCGAGCCACGGCGCGGGCCTCGGCGAAGAGTTCCTCCGCCACGTGGAGCGGACGCGCCTCCTCGTGCACGTCGTCGATGCGTCACGACCCGACCCGCTCGCGGACATCGAGACGATCGACAACGAGCTCAGAAGCTATGGCCACGGGCTCGAGGAGCGCCCGCGTCTCGTCGCGCTCAACAAGATCGATCTCCCCGATGCGCGCGAGGCGGCGCCCGGCATCGCCGCCTCACTTCGCGCCCGGGGAGTGGAAACGCTGGCAATCTCGGCCGCGGCGCGCGACGGGACGGACGATCTGCTGCGACTCATCTTCGAGCGCTGCCCGCCGCGGGAAGTCGCGGCGCCGTCGGCCGCCCCGCGCGAGCGCCGCATCGCCTTCGCCGGCGGTGCGCGCGACTGGCATGTCACCCGCGAAGGCGAAGGTTTCCGCGTGCAAGGTGATCGCGTCGAGCGTCTCGCGTCGGGCATCGATTGGGAGAGCGCCGAAGCGGCGTCGTACTTCCAGCGCCATCTGTCGCGAAGCGGCATCGAACGGGAGCTTCGATCACTCGGCGCGAAGGAGGGCGACACTGTTCGCATCGGCACGCTCGAGATGGAGTGGCGGGAACGCGCGGAGGAAGAGTGACGCGGATAGGCGTCTTTGGCGGAACGTTCGACCCGGTCCACGTCGGTCATCTCGCGATAGCGAACACGGCGCTCGAGGAGCTCGGACTCGATCGGATCATGTTCGTCCCCGCGCAGCGCTCGCCGCTGAAGTCGGAGGCTCCGCTCGCGAGCGCGAATGACCGCCTCGCGATGCTCGAGGCCGCGACCCGGGACGAGCCCCGCTTCGGCGTGTCGCGGCTCGAGATCGACCGCGAGGGACCGTCATATACGGTCGACACGCTCGAAGCGCTGCGCGATCACGGCCAGCTGTTCTTGATCGTCGGAAGCGACGCCTACGCGGAGTTCGACCGCTGGAGCGATCCCGCGCGCATCCGCTCGCTCGCGACCGTCGTGGTCGCAGCGCGTCCTGGCGCACCGAATGCACCGGGCAACATACCCGTGCTGGACACGCCACTCATGGATATCAGCTCGCGAGAGCTGCGCGCGCGGGCCGCGCGCGGACGCTCGCTGCGGTACCTTGTCCCCGAGGCCGCACTGCGATACATCGAGGAGCACCGCCTGTACAGGTGAGCGAGCTCTCTCCGAGAGCGCTCGCGGATGTGGTGGTCGAGGCCGCGGGCGACAAGAAGGCCGAAGACATCCTCGTCCTCAACGTCTCCGAGCTGACGACCATCGCCGACCTCTTCGTGATCTGCACCGGTCGCGGTGAGCGGCAGGTTCAAGCGATCGCTGACGCAGTGAGCGAGAAGGCGAAGGAGGCCGGGCGGCATCCCCTCGGGGTGGAGGGGTACGCCGGCGGTCGATGGGTGCTCATCGACCTCGGGGACGTTGTGGTGCACGCGTTCGTCCCCGAGGAGCGACACCTATACCGACTTGAACGCCTCTGGGGCGATGCGCCCGTGGTGCTGCGGATCGCCTAGTCCTAGGCTCGCGGCTGGGATGGCTCGCCCACGCGTGACGCCAAGCGGCCGGGCCGTGACATTGCCCGCGTCGATCATCGGGCTCGCCGCCGCGTATTTCGTCGCCGGGAAGTTCGGACTGAGCCTCGCCTTCGTGAACACCAGCACCACGGCCGTCTGGCCGCCAACGGGAATCTCGCTCGCCGCGCTGCTCCTGCTCGGGGTCCGCGTCTGGCCCGGGGTGCTGCTCGGGGCATTCCTGACGAACGTCACGACGACCGGAGACCTAATCTCCTCCGCGGGGATCGCGGTCGGGAACACGCTCGAGGCGCTCGTCGGCGCGTACTTGGTAACGCGCTTCGCGAACGGTGCGCGAGCGTTCGAGCGCCCGCAGAACGTCCTCAAGTTCGCGTTCCTCGGAGCGGTGGTGAGCGCCGTAGTCAGCGCGACCATCGGCGCGGCGACGCTCGCGCTCTCCGGGCTCGCTCCCTGGAGCGACCTCGGTCCGATCTGGTCCACCTGGTGGCTGGGCGACGCGGGCGGTGCCCTCATCTTCGCTCCGGTGCTTCTTACGTGGGCCACCCTCGAGATCAGGGAGCTCTCGTGGCGGCCGCTCGAGCGCCTAGCGCTGATCGGCGCCGTGATCGCGACCGGCCTCCTGCTGTTCGGCGGGATCGGGCCGCTGTCGCCGAGCAACGACCCCCTCGCATTCCTCTGTTTCCCGGCGTTGATATGGGCGGCTTATCGCTTCGGCCCGCGCGAGGCCGCGACAGCGGTGATCCTGCTCGCGCTGATCGCCGACTGGGGAACGCTCCACGGTTTCGGCCCGTTCGCGCGCTCCGATCAGAACCAGTCACTTATCTTCCTGCAGGCGTTCATGGGCGTGGCGACAGTCACCTCGCTGGTCCTCGCCGCGGCGGTGGTCGACCGACAGCGCGCGCAAGAGACCATCCAGAAGACCGAGCAGCGCTTGCGGCTGGTCGCCGAAGAGTCCGCGCGGACGAGGGAAGAGTTCCTCTCCATCGCCACGCATGAGCTCCGAACGCCTGTCGCCGCGCTTCGCGGGTACATCCAGCTCGGACAGCAGTCGCTGGACCGCGGTCAGCACGAGCGCCTTCGCGGCACACTCAAGGTCGCGCTGCGTCAGACCGATCGGCTGGCCACACTGATCGGGCAGCTGCTCGACGCCTCGCAGATGCAGGCCGGCCGGCTGAAACTCGAGCGGAACCCAGCGGATATCTCTGCGCTCGTAAGCGGCGCGGTGGACGCGGAACGGCTCGCCACCGAGGCGCGGCCATGGGTGGTCCAGATCGAGCCGGGTCTCCGCGCGAGCGTTGATGCCGTGCGCTTCGAGCAGGTGGTGGTCAACCTTCTCGACAATGCCATCAAGTTCAGTCCGAGCGGTGGGACCGTGACTACGCGGCTGAGAGGCGAGGATGGGGAGCTCCGTCTCGAGGTCAGCGACCAGGGTATCGGCATCGCTCCAGACCGCGTAATGCGCATCTTCGAACGCTTCTACCGCGCGCACGACGATCGCGGCATCGGCGGCCTCGGTCTCGGCCTGTACATCAGCAAACAGATCGTCGAGCTCCACGGCGGGCAGATCGAGGTCAGCTCCGAGCCCGGGCGCGGGACGACGTTCACCGTCACGATCCCACGACTACCCGCATCGGCGACGGTGCTGCGGCCCGCTGCGTCTGTCCATGGAAGGACCGGCCGCGTTCTCGTCGTCGATGACGATCGCGAGATCCGGGCTCTGGTCGTCGAGGTGCTGCGGGATGCGGGTCTCGCGGTCGTGACCGCGGCGGACGGCAACGAGGCGCTCGCTGAGGCGGCGCGGTTCAGTCCTGACGTGATCATCCTCGACAGGCTCATGCCGGGCATGGACGGAACGGAGTTCGCGCGGTTGTATCGCGCCACCGGTGAGCCCGCTCCGATCATCGCGTTCTGCGCGGCGCGCGACGCGGCGGCGTGGGCCAAATCCATCGCCGCGGTCGGCTTCATCGGAAAGCCGTTTGACGTGAAGGATCTCGAGCGCATGGTCCTCGAGCACCTGCCGGCGACCGCGTGAGTCGGTTAGTCTTATGTGGACACGACGGTGTCACGGCTTCGCCGTGAGGGGCTGTGTCTGTCCAACGCTCGTTCGCTCCGCTCACTCGCTGGACAGCAGCCCCGATGGCGGCGCAGCCGCCATCGGGGCTGTAGCTCAGCTGGGAGAGCGCATGAATCGCACTCATGAGGTCAGGGGTTCGATCCCCCTCAGCTCCACTGCTCAGGAAAAACGCGAAACCTAGGGAACTTCGCTCGACGGAGCACGCCACGGGCAGCTGAGTCGGGGCACTTTAGTCGGAGGCTATCCCGCCTTCCCGATCGGGAGGAGGGTCCCAGTCCGCAGGCCAGTCTTGAGGCTTGTCGGGTTCGGCAAACGATCGCGATTCTCGATGGATCGAGCTGTACTCGGAGGAGACCGAGCTCGCCGATAGCTGGCTGCGCGAGCAGACGCGACTCCTCGATCTCGAGGAGGGATTCGCGGCCTAAGACCGGCGCCTCGCAGCGCGCAAGCGCGTTCCTTAGAGAAGACAGACGGCGCGGACCGTCTTCGAGGGCGGCGCGCAGGTCCGCCGGCGGATCGCGCGCGCGCTCGTGCTTATCGCCGGAGCGGGGCTCGTCGCGTGGGTGGGGCTCGTGGCGACCGCGGTCGTCCCGAACGGTGGGACCGTGGAGTTACCAGATTTCGTCACACCGCTCCAGCAGGCCGTGGCGCCGGCCGCGAGCACGCCCGCGTCCGGAGCCCCGTCATCCGGCGCGACCGCGGCGCCGACGAACCCCGCGCGTCCGGCGCTCGTGATCCCGCCGCTGCCCTTCTTCCCGACGCCGACGCCGGCCCCGGCCACGACGGTTCCTACCAGGTTGCCTGCGACACCCGCGCCGACGGCGAACCCTGGCGGTGGGCCAAATGCGACGTTCCCCGGTCACACGCCCGACCGTACCCCGAGACCGACGCGCTAGTTGACACGTCTCGTCTTCACAGCGCTCGCGCTCTTTGCGGTCGCAGTCGGGCTTCTCGATCTCTCCGCGCGGGGCACGTTCGCCGCAGCATCAGGGCCGGTCGCCGTCGCCGGACAGGGCCCGCTGCTGCGTGTCACGCCTACCGCGCAACGCGGGGCCGCCGGGCGGGGTCGTCTCGCGATCGTCGTCCGCGCCGCGCCGCCCGAGGCACGGAAGATCGCGGCCACGCTCAACGCCGAGGGCCGGGCTGGCATCACGGTCACGTTCGCGCTCACGGCGCTCGACGTCCTCGCCGACCGAGACCTCCCCCTCTTCATCACCGGTCGCGGCCACGACCTCGCCTTCGCGGGCTACACCGATGTGGATACGACCCGTCTTCCGGAGCCGATCTGGACCGCGGAGACGGCGGTGGGTCGACGTTTCGTCGAGAGCGCGGCCGGCCGCGAGATCCGCGTCTACGTCCCGACGGCCGGTGGGGAGATGAACGCGTCTGCGCTCGAGACCGCGCGCCGGGCCGAACGAAACGGGCTGGTGCCCCTCCTCGCCGCGCCGGCACCCGCGACCCGCGGGGACCTCGACGGCCTTGTCCTCGTCCGGGACTCGCACGAGGTCGAGGCCCTGTTGACCGCTCTCGCGGGGGCGCGCGCCAACGGCGTCAGTGTCGTGTCGGCCGCCAGCCTCGCGGGGATCACACCGGCCCCGCTGCCGATTCCCGCGCGCCTCGCCGGGGCCGCCGCGTTCGCGGGCTTCGACCTCTGGCGCGCGCTCGCCGATGTGGTCGTCGCGCTCGCGGGGCTCGCGACGCTGCTCATGCTCGTGCGGCTCGCCGTCG
>WNGI01000463.1_pt1 | contig 29767 bp, 30 predicted proteins | sample 5400621 | NCBI WGS metagenome assembly WNGI01 (sample SAMN13153374, study PRJNA577476) | soil metagenome | isolation source: 20 cm soil or saprolite under Garry oak tree replicate 1 | place: USA:California | collected 2016-06-15
GACGAGGTGCGCGCATACGTGGAGACGGCCGGCACGCGCTCGGTCGAGGAACGCCAGACGAAGGACAAGGACGGTGTCTTGACCGGCCACTACGTCGTGAACCCGGTCAACGACGAGCGGATCCCGGTCTGGGTCGCCGACTACGTGCTGATGGATTACGGCACGGGCGCGATCATGGCCGTGCCGGCGCACGACGAGCGTGACCGCGAGTTCGCGGAGCTCTCCGGCCTCCCGATCCAGCCCGTGATCGACGAGGAGACGGGGATCCTGATCGACTCCGGCGAGTTCACCGGGCTGCCTGCGAGTGAAGGGATCGCGAAGATCGTCGAGTGGCTGCGCGAGATGGGCCGCGGCGCCCCGGCGATCTCCTACCGCCTGCGCGACTGGTCGATGTCGCGCCAGCGCTACTGGGGCTGCCCGATCCCGATCGTCTACTGCGAGGACGACGGCCCGGTCGCGGTGCCCGAGGCGGAGCTGCCGGTCGTCCTGCCCGAGATCGAGGACTACCGGCCGCAGGGCATGGCGCCGCTAGCCGCCAACGAGGAGTGGATGAACGTCCCGTGCCCGAAGTGCGGCAAGCCCGCGAGGCGGGAGCCAGACACGATGGACACGTTCGTCGACTCGTCCTGGTACTTCCTGCGCTACTGCGACCCGCACAACGACCAGGCGCCGTGGGACCGCCGGATCGTCGACTACTGGATGCCGGTCGACCAGTACATCGGCGGGATCGATCACGCGACCGGCCACCTGCTGTACTCGCGCTTCTTCGTCAAGGCGCTGAACGACTTCGGCCTGCTCGGCGTGCGCGAGCCGTTCCAGCGGCTGTTCCACCAGGGCTGGGTGAGACAGGGCGGCACGAAGATGTCGAAGTCGAAGGGCAACGTGACCAGCCCCGACGCGCTGGCCAACCGCTACGGGGCAGACGCCGTGCGCGCGTACATCCTGTTCATGGGTCCTGCCGACCAGGACATGGAGTGGACCGAGGAGGGCGTCGAGGGCATCTCGCGCTTCCTGCGGCGGTTGTGGCGAATCGTGAACGAGGTCGCCCAGCGCGAGGTCGGCGCGGATGAGGTCACGGATCTGACCCGCGCAGCGCATCGAACGATCGCCCGCGTGAGCGACGACATCGGCCGTCGCTTCCAGTTCAACACCCCGATCGCGGCCGTGATGGAGCTCGTCAACGAGCTGGGACGGTCACCCGAGGATCCGGGCGCGCGGTTCGCCGCGGAGACGGCCGTTTCGCTGCTGCAGCCGTACACGCCGCACATCACCGAGGAGCTGTGGTCGCGGCTCGGACACGAGCGGCTCTGGGAGGAGCCCTGGCCCGAGGCGGATCCTGCGCTGCTCGAGCGGGAGACGTTCGAGCTGGTGATCCAGGTCAATGGGCGCGTGCGGGACCGCGTCGAGGTGGCAGCGGACCTGTCGGAGGGCGAGCTGATCGCGCAGGCGCGCGGATCGGCGCGGGTTCAGGACTTCCTGGACGGCAAGGAGATCCGCAAGGAGATCGTCGTCCCCGGGAAGCTCGTCAATCTCGTGGTCGGTTAGCGAATTCCGGTGTCGATCAGGAAGTCGCGGCGGGTCATTCGGCCGGTTTGCACCGTGGCCGAGCGGGGGCTGTATGCATCCCCGTTCGCATTGAGGCCCACCGAGTAGCGCCCAGCGCGGAGGACGACGCGGTACCAACCGCGGTCGTTCGTCGTTGCCGTGGCGACGACCTTGCCCGCGCGCGAGAACCTGAGCTTGACCCCTCGGGCCGGCGCGGTGCAGGGCACGCCGACGCGGCAGACGGGCATTGTCGGGCCGCGCTTCACGTAGCCGCGGAGACCTGTCGCGGTCCCGCCTCCGGCCGAGCCGCACGCGATGGTGAGAGCGGCGAGTGCGCCGAGCGTGACGATCTTGGTCATCCGGCCTCCTCGAGTAGACGGTGGTCGGCGCGCTTGCGCCGCATACGCTCGGCGACGATCAGGAGCGCGGCGATGAGCACGAACGGGCCGGCCAGGACGAGAACGTAGAGCATTGCAATCAGTTCCTTACCCAGAATGTTGCTTGTCGTATCCCAGAAGCGGTCGAACCGGCTGGGAGCCACGTGCTGCGCCGCAGGCTTTGCCGTCGTCAACTGGAGTGACACGCGCGCGTATGTCCCTTCGCGGATCAGCGCGTCGCGCCTGCGCTCGAGGCGCTTCAAGGCTCGCGCATGACCGGCGCGCCGCGCTGTTGCGATCCGTGCGTCGAGCCGGTCGAGCCCGCCCTGGAGGTCGGCGACCGAGATGTGCTGCGCGAGAATCGTTCCGAGGTTCGTGAAGCTTGCGATTGCCTTCTGGAGGTTTGTGACGGGCACGCGGAGCGCCAGCCGGGAGTTGCCTTCCTTGGACCCGGTCGCATAGTCGGCGCCTGCGACGAAGCCGCCCAGGCGTCGCGTCGTACGAACGGCGCTCTGCGTCGCGCCGGAGAGGTCGTCCACGCGCAGTCGCATCGCGACGTCCTGTTTCCGCAGCCGTGACTTCGCTGTGAGCGTGGGCGCCGCAAACGCGCCCGGGACCCGTTCTGACTGATTCGTAGAGGTTGCCTGCGGAACGAAGGCTCGAGCGCTGCTCTGCTCTCGACGCGCGTCGTCGGGGCCGCTGACGAGGGCCGCAAGGGCGCCGACCACGACTGTCACGATGATCGCGGCCAAGAGCGCGGGCCGAAGCCAGGGCCTGATTCGCGATTGGGCCGGCCTGAGCCCACGAACCTGCTCGCGAAGGCGATCGGGGGCTGGGGGCGCCGCCTCGCGGAGCTCGTTCAGGACCATCTCGAAACTAGCCTCGGACATCGCTCACCATCCTCTCCTCGAGCTTCTGCAACGCCCGGCTGAGCCGGGTCGAAACGGCAGTCGGCCTGATTCCGAGCACGCGCGCGGCTGTCTCCCCGTCCAGCTCCAGCACGATGCGGAGCACGACGACCTCACGCTCGGCTGCCGAAAGGCTGCGAACGGCGCGGTCGAGCGCAGGCGATAGCCCTTCGCCGAAGACGGGCTGGTCGATCTCGGGCACGTCCGATGCGTACACGCCCTCGCGCTTTCGGCGCCTGCGATCGGCGCGGAAGTGGTCCAGAGCGGCGCCTCGCGCCAGCTGACAGAGCCACGTGCGGGCCGCGCCACGGCGCGGATCGAAGCGGCGCCAGCGCCGAAGCGCTCGCTCGAACGTCTCTGCGGCGAGGTCTTCGGCGAGGTGCGGGTTTCCGGTCATGTACAGCAGGTAGCGGTAGACGTCGTCGAGGTGCTCCTCGGCCACGTCGGCGAAACTCCGCTTCTCACGGAGTGCTCGCTTGCCGGTGGGCCATGAGGTCGGCACCGCGCTCACATTTCCCTATACGCCGCTGCGGATCGTTTCGTCACATCGCTCGTTGACACAGTTTCGACGCAATTCCACCACCCACGCGTCAAAGATTCGTCGCCACAGTTGACGACGTGCTGGACACCCTCCCCCCGACGCGCCGGCGCCTGATCGCCGGCGCGCTCCTTCTGGCCGTCGTCCTCGTGCTCGGAGCGAGACACCTGCTCGGTGCGGGGACGGCGAGCCAGGCGGCTCCGGTGCCAGTCGCGCCGATACGAGCCGACGCGGGTCCCGCGCTCGTCGTCCATGTCGTCGGCGCGGTCCACCGGCCTGGGCTGTACCGGTTCGCGGGGCGTTCGCGGGTCGCGGACGCGGTGGCCCGGGCAGGCGGCGCGACCCATCACGCAGACCTGGCTCTGATCAATCTGGCGGCTCCACTCGCCGACGGAACCCAGGTCGTCGTCCCGGTCAAGGCTCCGGCTGGTTCCGCGGGCAGTAGCGGTGGCGGCGCGACAGCTCCGACGGGACCCGTGCACCTGAACATCGCGACGCTCGAACAGCTCGACACGCTGCCCGGAGTCGGGCCGGTGACCGCGCAGAAGATTCTCGACTATCGTCAGAAGCACGGAGCCTTCAGCTCACTCGAGGAGCTGGACGCCATTCCCGGCATCGGCCCGGCTCGGATCGAGCAGTTGCAAGACGCGGCGGCACCATGAAGCGCCTCCTACGTGCTCGCCCGCACCTACTGGCCGCTTGCCTTTGCGTTGGGCTGGCCGGTGCCAACCTGGCGCGAGGCGCCTCGCTCATGGTCGTCCTGTCCGGGCTCGGCCTGGTCGCGGTCTCCGTTGGTCTTCCCTCGGCCTGGAGGCTGCCCTTGCTCGGTGTTGCACTCGCGCTCGTCGGGTGGTGGTGGGGTAGCGCGCGGCTCGACGCGCTCGATCGGAGCGCTCTGCTCCCTCGCGTCGGGACTGCCGAGCGCGCACTCGTCGCCGTGACGGGCCCCGCACGGCGCTCGCAGTTCGACGTCCGCGTGCCGGCGCAGATGCGGCGCTTCGGCCGGGACGAGATTCGCGAGCCGGTGCTGCTCCGACTTCCATCGGGCCGCTCGCCTCCCCAGGGAGCAATCCTCGACTTGATCGGGGAGATCCGGTTGCCTCGCGGGCCGAAGAACGGCTTCGACGAGCGAACGTGGCTGCGCCGTCACGGCGTGCACGTCGTCGTGCGCGCGGACCGGTGGCGAATCGTCGGTCGACGAGGCGGCCTGTCGGGCTTCGCCGACAGGCTGCGCGCACATCTGTCCGCGGGGATGGCTCCGGGCCTGCACGGCGAGCGGCGCGCAGTGATCGCCGGAATCGTGCTCGGCGAGGACGAGGGCCTCTCGGACGAGTTGCGTGCGAACTTTCGCGCGTCGGGGCTCTACCACCTGCTCGCGGTTTCCGGTCAAAACGTGGCCTTGATCGCGGGCGGCGCGATCCTGCTCGTCTATCTGATCGGACTGTCGCGCTTCGTCGGACAGATCGTGGCGCTTGCGGCGATCGGTGCGTACGTCCTCGCAGTCGGCTGGCAGCCGTCCGTCGTCCGGGCCGGAGTCGCGGGGGCGCTCGCCTCGCTGGCCTGGCTCGCCTCGAGGCCGAGCGATCGCTGGTACTTCCTGCTCCTTGGGGCGGCGCTTTTGCTGGCCTGGAGCCCGTACTCGCTGCTGGACGCCGGCTTCCAGCTCTCGTTCGCGGCCGTCGCAGCGATCTTCATCGTCGTTCCTCGACTCCAGCAGACCCTCGCGGGGTACCCGGTGCCTCACTCACTCGCCGAGGTCGTCGCGATCTCCGGCGCGTGCGGGCTCGCAACGGCGCCGATCCTGCTCACGCAGTTCGGAGTCGTTCCGCTCTATTCGATCCCGGCGAACGCGCTCGCCGCTCCGGTCGTCGCCCCACTCCTCGGGATCGCGCTCGTCACGGCGATCGTGGCTCCGGTCGCGCCGCCGCTGGCTGCGTTGCTCGCATGGGTCAATGGGTGGTTGGCCGCATACCTCTCGCTGTGCGCGCGGATGGTCGGCGAGCTGCCGTATGCGGCCGTTTCCGCTCGTGCTGCGGTCGCGATCGCCGCGCTCGTCCTCTGCGCCGCCTATCTCGTCACTCGGCTCGGTCGCCGGAGGGGCCGGGCGTACGCGACGATCGCCCTGGCTGCTGCTCTCATCGCCGGAGGCTGGCGTCTCCACGGATCGTCGGCGCTGCCTCCTCCGACCGGCCTGCGCATCACGTTCCTGGACGTCGGCCAGGGAGACGGAGCGCTGATCCAGGTCCCAGGCGGCGCCGTCCTGGTCGACGAAGGGCCACCTGAGGCGAAGATGGCGTCCCAGCTGCGGCTACTCGGTGTGACGAGGCTGTCGCTCCTCGTCATGACGCACCCGCAGCGCGATCACGTCGGAGGCGCCGCGGAGGTCCTGAAGAAGCTCCGTGTCGGTGCGGTGCTCGATCCGGCGATTCCCAGCGAGAGCGAGGACGAGCGGTCGGCCCGCGCAGCTGCGAGGCAACGCGGCGTCAGGATGATCGTCGCGCGCGCCGGGGAGGCGTTCAGGATCGGCGCGCTCAGGCTCCGCGTCGTGTGGCCGGATGGGCCCGGCACGGCGGGCGATGACCCGAACAACCACGCCGTCGTGCTCGTCGCCTCGTACGGACAGACCGATGCGTTGTTCACCGCCGACGCCGAGTCCGATGTCACCGGTCGTCTCCAGCTCCCTCCGGTCGAGATCCTCAAGGTCGCGCATCACGGATCTGCCGACGACGGGCTGGGCGACGAGTTGAAGGAGCTGCGGCCGCGGATCGCGGTCATCTCTGTCGGCGCCGGCAACGACTACGGGCACCCGACGCCGGCCACACTGGGGACGCTCGGCGCCGTCCCCGGTCTCGCCGTCTATCGGACCGACGTGAACGGTCGAGTCGTGGTCGAGTCCGATGGACGGCGCATCTCGGTGCGGACGAGCCGCTGACTATGCTTGGCCGCAATGTCCGCCGAGCCGCTGCTGTCGGTCTATCTCCTCACCGGAAGCGACCGGCCGAAACATCTGCGCGCGCTCCGCCGTCTTCGTGCGCGCTTCGGTCCTGAGGCCGTCGAGCAGCTCTCGGCGGAGTCGACGACGGGAGCCGATGCCGTGGCTGCATGCAACGCACTCGGGCTGTTCGGCGGGCATGAGGGCGGCCGCCTCATCATCGTCGAAGGGGTCGAACGTTGGCGAAAAGCCGATCTCGAGGCGGTCGAGACGTACCTGGCCAATCCCGTTGAAGGAGCGGTCCTCGCGCTCTTCGCGGAGGGCCCGTTGCGCGGTGCGACGCTCGCCGATCTCGTCGGCAAACACGGCCAGGTGCTCGACTACAACGTCCCGAAGCCGAACAACCTCCACCGTTGGGTGGCGGGTGAGTTCAAGCGCCTCGACATCAAGGCCGATGCAGACGCCTCCCGCGCGCTCGTCGAGATCGTGGGCGACGACTCGATGGCGCTCTCGAACGAGATCCTGAAGTTCGGCTCGTGGGCGGGAGGAGAGTCGATCGGCCGCGCAGACGTCGAACGGCTCGCCGCGCCCGCGCGAGAGTCGGCAGCGTGGGCTCTGACCGACGCGTGGGGCGCGCGCGATCTGCCGACCCTCCTCGACGCGTGCGAGCTCTCCTTCGAGAACAACGACGAGCCGTTTCTCCTCGCCGTCAGACTTGCGTCGTACGTCGGTCGCGTGCGCACGGCCCAGGCCATGGCAGAGGAGGGCCTTGGCGCGCGTGACGTCGCGGCCCGCCTGAAGATCAAGGAGTACCCGGCGCGCAAGGCGCTCCAGCACGCGGACCGCTACTCACGCGCCGAGCTCGACACCGCGCTCGTCCGCCTCGCCGACCTGGACGCCGCGATCAAGGGCGCGTCGAGGCTCTCGTCCGAGCTCGAGCTGCTTCGCGCACTGATCGATGTCACCCGGCCGGCCGAACAGCCGGTCGCGGCGGGCTAGCTCTTCGCGACGAGCCGCGCGGCCTGGGCCTTCTTCCGCGCCGCGGTGTTCCGGTGGATCGCGCCTCGAGCAGCCGAGCGGTCGATCCAGCGCTGAAGCGACGTGTGCTCGGCCGCGACCGTGTCCTTGTCGCCGGCCTCGACCGCAGCTTCGAGCCGACGAGTGATCGTCTTCACGGTCGACCGGTAGCGGAGGTTCTCGCCACGATCGTCGGCGGACGTGCGTACGCGCTTCTTCTGCTGCTTGATGTTCGGCATCCGTAGAAAGGCCCGCAACGAAGCGGGCTCGGGCGATGGTACCAGAGGTTTTTGGCACACAAGCGTCACGCTCCGGTCACCCACGTGTGCGCTTTTCGAAACTAGACTCGCAGTGGGGAGGAGGTCTTGGGTACCAGGGCTGACGTGTCGGAGGAGGGCACGGCCTCGACAGACGGCGTTCCTATACTCGCCGCGTGGATGAGCGGGCCTCGGGCCGCGTAGAGGAGCGGGCCTCGGGCGGCCGGCGGCTCGCGTGGAAGACCGCGATCTTCTCGGTCGCGACGGGCCTCTCCCGCATCCTCGGCCTCATCCGCGAGATCGTCGCCGCCTACTACTTCGGCGCCACCGGAAAGATCAACGCGTTCACGGTCGCCTTCCAGGTGCCGAACCTCATCCGCTCGCTCGTCGCGGATGCCGCGCTCTCGTCCGCATTCGTTCCAGTCTTCAGCGAGTTGCTCGAAAAAGGCGAGCGCAAACGCGCTTGGCGCGTGGCCTCGACCCTCTTCTGGCTCCTCCTGCTCGGCCTCGGTGCGATCACCGCGCTGCTGATCGTCTTCGCGCCGCTCGTCATCGCCCCGTTCGGCGACCCGGGCGGCGACAAGCAGCTCGCGATCACGCTCTCGCGAATCCTGTTCCCGATCGTCGTCCTGCTCGGAGTCTCCGGGATCGTCGTCGGGATCCTCAACAGCTACGAGCACTTCACCGTGCCGGCGCTGACGCCCGTCTTCTGGAACCTTGCGATCATCGCCGGCCTCGTGCTCGGTGTTCCGCGCGCGGAAACGTTGGACACGAAGCTCTACGTCTACGCGGTCTCGATCGTGATCGGGACGGTGATCCAGGTGCTGCTCCCGCTGCCGTGGCTCTACGGGCTCGACGACCGCCTGCGGCTCGCCTTCGACTGGCGCGACCCGGCCGTGCGCCGTGTGTTCGTCCTGATGCTGCCGGTGACGATCGGGCTCGGCCTCATCAACTTCAACCTCGTCGTGAACACGCTCTTCGCCTCGAGGTTCCTCGACCCGGACCTCTCACCCCGCGCGATCGACGCCGCCTTCCGGATCTACATGCTCCCCCAGGGGATGTTCTCGGTCGCGATCGCGACCGTGCTCTTCCCACGACTGTCACGCCTGTCGGCACGCCAGGATCTCGACGGCTTCCGGCACACGGTCGCCCTCGGTGTCCGCCAGATCGCGTTCACCCTCGTGCCGGCCAGCGTCTTCAGCGCGATCCTCGCGACACCGATCACGCGGATCGTCTACCAGCACGGCGCCTGGACAGTCGAGGACACCAAGGTCACGGCCAGCGCACTCGCGGCGTTCTCGCTCGGGCTCACGTTCAACGGCGTGATGCTGATGCTGAACCGCGCCTTCTTCAGCCTCCAGACGCCGTGGACGCCGACGGCGATCGCGGTCGGCAACCTCGCGGTGAACACGATGCTTGCAGCAGCGCTGTACCACCTCGGCACCTGGGGCATCCCGCTCGCCACGTCGCTCGCCAACATCTTCGGGTCGGCGGCGCTGCTGATCGTGTTCCGCCGCCGCCTGGGCCGCATCGAGTTCGGCGACACAGCGCGCGCGTTCGTACGCGTCACCGTCGCCTCGCTCGCGCTCGCCGCGGTCGCCTTCCCGGTCTGGTACCTGCTCGACCAGACGCTCGGCCGCTCGGTCCTCGCCCAAACCGTCTCGCTCGGCTCGGCGTTCGTCGCCGGCTTCGGCGTCTACCTGATTTCCTGCCGTTTGCTGGGAGTTCGTGAACTGAACGCGTTGCTATCGTTGCGGAGCCGCTTCCAGCGCGGCTAATTACGTATGGACCAAGAACGAATCCGCAACTTTTCGATCATCGCGCACATCGACCACGGCAAGTCGACGCTCGCCGATCGCATTCTCGAGCTGACCAACACGGTCACGGGGCGAGACATGCGCGCCCAGGTGCTCGACTCGATGGAGCTCGAGCGCGAGCGCGGGATCACGATCAAGGCGCAGGCCGTGCGCGTCACCTGGAAAGGGCACGAGCTGAACCTGATCGACACGCCCGGGCACGTGGACTTCACATACGAGGTGTCGCGTGCGCTGCAGGCGTGTGAGGGCGCCGTGCTCGTCGTCGACGCCGCCCAGGGAATCGAGGCGCAGACGGTCGCAAACGCGTACCTCGCGATCGAGAACGACCTCGAGCTCCTGCCCGTCGCGAACAAGATCGACCTTCCCCAGGCGGACGCGGACGGTGCTGCGCGCAAGCTGGCGAATCTCGTCGGCGACACGCCCGATCATGTGCTCCGGGTCTCGGCGAAGACCGGGGCTGGCGTGGCGGAAGTGCTGGACGCGATCGTCGAGCGCATCCCGCCGCCGATCGGCGACCCGGATGCGCCGGCCCGCGCACTCGTCTTCGACTCGTCGTACGACCAGTACCGCGGCGTCGTCGCGTTCGTCCGTGTCGTCGACGGCGAGTTCCGCGCGCGCGAGAACGTGCTCGCGATGGCCCAGGGCACGCGCTTCGAGACCGAGGAGGTCGGGTTCTTCTCGCCGACGATGAAGGCGGCCGACACGCTCGGCGCCGGCGAGGTCGGGTACATCGTCACCGGCCTCAAAGATGTCGCGAAGCTGCGCGTGGGGGACACGCTGACGACGCAGGCGCACCCTGCGAGCGACCCGTTGCCCGGCTACAAGGACGTGAAGCCGATGGTCTTCGCGGCGCTCTTCCCGACGGACTCGGACGAGTATCCGCAGCTCCGTGACGCCCTCGAGCGGCTCCGGCTGAACGACGCCTCGCTGTCGTACGAGCCCGAGACCTCGCAGGCGCTCGGCTTCGGCTTCCGCTGCGGGTTCCTCGGCCTGCTGCACATGGAGATCGTCCGCGAGCGGCTCGAGCGCGAGTTCGACCTCGACCTGCTCGTGACCGCACCGACGGTCGCCTACAACGTCACGACCCCCGCGGGCGAGGTCGTCGAGGTGCACAACCCCGCCGAGATGCCGCCGGAGCGGGAGCGCGTCGACGAGCCGTACGTGCGCGCGTCGATCGTCGTCCCGAAGGACCGCGTCGGCCAGGTGATGGAGCTCTGCAACGACCGGCGCGGCCGTTTCGACCACATGGAGTACCCGTCGCCCGAGCGTGTGCTGCTCATCTACGAGCTGCCGCTCGCGGAGATCGTCTTCGACTTCTACGACCAGCTGAAATCGCGAACGAGCGGCTACGCCGGCTTCGACTACGACTTCGCCGGCTTTCGCGAGGGTGAGCTCGTCCGGCTCGACGTGCTCGTCGGCGGCGAGCCCGTGGATGCACTCTCGCTCGTCGTCCACCGCGATGAGGCGTACTCGCGCGGGCGCGCGCTCGTCGACCGGCTGCGCGAGGAGATTCCGCGCCAGATGTTCGACGTCGCGGTGCAGGCCGCGATCGGCTCGCGGATCGTCGCGCGCGAGACGATCAAGGCGAAGCGGAAGGACGTGCTCGCGAAGTGCTACGGCGGCGACATCACCCGCAAGCGCAAGCTCCTCGAGCGCCAGAAGGCGGGCAAGCGGCGCATGAAGCAGGTCGGCGCCGTCGAGGTGCCGCAAGAGGCGTTCCTCGCCGTGCTCAACCTGGACGACACGAAGCGATGAGCGGAAGCGTTCGACACCTGTACGTCCACCTGCCCTTCTGCGCGCACCGCTGCGGCTACTGCGACTTCGTGACCGTGGTCGGACGCGAGGGCTGGCACGGCCGGTACGTCGACGCGCTCCTGGCGGAGCTCGAGCTCGAACGCGGCCGGCTCTCGGATCGGGTCGAGACCGTGTTTCTCGGCGGCGGCACGCCGACGCTGACCGACGTCTCGGAGCTGCGGCGGCTCCTCGCTGCGCTGCCCGCTGCGTCCGAGGTGACGGTCGAGGCGAACCCGGAGACCGTCACGCCCGCACTCGCCCGGTTGCTTCGCGAAGCGGGGGTGACGCGCGTTTCGCTCGGTGCGCAGAGCTTCCAGCCCGGGCTCTTGCAGGTGCTCGAGCGCCGCGCGTCGCCGGACGCCGTCCGGGCGGCCTTCTACCATTTTCGTGATGCCAAGTTTGACAACATCTCGCTTGACCTCCTGCACGGGATTCCCGGCCAGAGCACCGCCGCGCTCGAGGCTGACATCGACGAAGCGCTCACGCTTGCTCCGGAGCACGTCTCGTACTACGAGCTCGAGGCCAAGCCGGGCACGAGGTTCGCCCACGCGCACGGGGCGGAGCTCGGACGCCAGGCCGAGGCGATGGAGGGCTACTTCGATCTCGTCGTCGAGCGGCTGAGCGCGGCCGGCTATCGCTGGTACGAGACCGCGAACTTCTGCCTCGCGGCTGATGGACGTGACCTACGCGCGCAGCACAACCTCGCGTACTGGCTCGGGCGGGATTACCTCGGTCTCGGAATCGGCGCCGTGTCGACGCTCGGTAGCGAGCGTCGCCGGAACACGCCGCGGCTCAACGCGTATGTGAGCTCGCTCGCGCGGGGCGAAGCGCCGACCCGAGAGGTCGAGAAGCTCGACGAGCTCACGCGCGAACAGGAGCGGCTGATGCTCGGCCTGCGCCTCGACACGGGGCTGCCGCTGGCCGACGCGGAGCGCTCGGTCGACCCGGCTGCCCTCGGCCGCGTTGAGCGGCTGGGTCTCGCGACCCTCCGTGCCGACGGGGACGGTCAACGGACCCTGGTCCTGACTCCGCGCGGACGGCGGCTCGGCGGCGCCGTGACAGTCGAGCTGCTCGCCTAAAATTTCCTGCAGAGAGATGTTTGAAGCCGGCACAACGCTGACGAAGCGTCAGGCAGAGATCCTGCGACGCGTCGTCGAGGAGTACGTCGAGAGCGGCGAGCCCGTGGGCTCGAAGAACCTCGTCACGCGCGCGAGCATGACCGTCTCGGCGTCGACGGTTCGGGCAGAGTTGGCGGAGCTCGAGCGATTCGGCCTGCTCACCCATCCGCACACGTCGGCCGGCCGAATCCCGACCGAAGCCGGGTATCGCTTCTACGCGGACATCCTGCTCGAGCGGCTCGAGCCTCGCCCGAGCCCGTTCCCGCTCGCTCTCGCGGCCGCGCGCAGCGAGCTCGAGGCAGCGCTCCAGGAGACGACCGAGACCCTCTCTCAGGCCACGCGTCTGCTGGCCCTCGTCTCCGCGCCGCGGCTCCAGACGGCGACCGTGCGGCACATCGAGGTGCTCGTCCTCCAGCCGCAGGTGCTGCTGGTCGTGATGATCACGTCCACGGGTGGAGTGTCGAAGCGGCTCTTTGCGCTGGCCGACTCTGTTGACCCGGGCCTCGCGCTCTGGGCGGGCGAGTACCTGAACGAGCAGCTTGCGGGGCTCGAGCTCGGAAGTGCTGCGCTGCGCCGCCGGTTCGACGATCCGGCGCTCGCCGCTCGCGAGCGCGCCTTTCTCGAACTGCTGCGCCCTGCGTTCACAGAGCTAACGGGCGAGGACGAGCAGCGGCTCTACGTGGGCGGTGCCGCAAGCCTGCTCGGCGAGGTGAGAGCGGACGAGCTCGAAGCCTGCCAGAGGCTCCTCGAGGCGCTCGAGAAGCGTGCCGCGATCCTCGAGTTGCTCGGTGAGACGCTGGGCTCGCGAATGCCGTTCGTCCGCGTCGGGGTCGAGCTCGAGAACCCGGCGCTCCGCGAGGTCGCGCTCGTCGGCGCGTCGTACGGGCTCTCGACGCGCACGCTGGGAGCGGTCAGCCTGATCGGGCCGCTCCGCATGGACTACGAGAAGGCGATCCGCTCGGTCCGGGCGGCTGCGCACGAGCTCTCTCGCTTCGTCGAAGCGGTGTACGAAGAGAACTGATGGCGATCACGGGTCGCGACTACTACGAGGTGCTCGGCGTTGGGCGCTCGGCCACTCAAGCCGACATCAAGCGTGCGTTCAGGCGGCTCGCGCGCGAGCTGCACCCGGACGTTTCCGATGCGACTGACGCGGACGAGCGCTTCAAGGAAGTCGTCGAGGCGTACGAGGTGCTCTCGAAGTCCGAGACCCGGGAGCTGTACGACCGCTTCGGTCACGCCGGGCTCCGCAGCGGCGGGTTCCAACCGACGGCCTTCGACTTCGGAAGCCTCGCGGACATCTTCTCGGCCTTCTTCGGCGACGACGTCTTCGGTGTGGCGACCGGGCCGCGGCGCGCGCGTGGCGCCGACATCGCGGCTGAGATCGAGATCGACCTCGAAGACGCGGCAACCGGCCTCACGCGCGACGTGCCCGTTCAAGTCGCAATTCGCTGTGCTGAGTGCGGGGGCGACGGCGTCCAGCCGGGCACTCAGGTCTCGACCTGCGACGACTGCGGCGGAACCGGCCGCATCCAGCAGGTGACGCGGACCGCGCTGGGCGAGTTCATCCGCGCACAGCCGTGCGCGCGGTGCCGTGGAACCGGGCGGATCGTCGAACATCCGTGCGAGGCCTGTTCCGGCGCGGGGCGCACGCTCGAGGAGCGAGGTCTCGAGGTGGAGGTCCCGCCGGGCATCCACGACGGACAGCGCATCCGGATCTCGGGCGAGGGCCATGCCGGCGCACTCGGGGGGCAGGCGGGCGACGTCTACGTGCTCGTCCGGATCCGCCCACACGAGCGGCTCGTGCGTGAGGGCGACGATGTCTACTCGACCGTCGACCTGACGATGACCGAGGCCGCGCTCGGCGCGCGGGCGACGATCTCGACGCTGGAGGGCGAGGAGGAGCTCGACTTCGAGGCCGGGACCCAGCCGGGTGCCGTGCGCGTTCTCCGGGGCCGCGGCATGCCCGTGCTCCAGGGCTTCGGTCGGGGCGACCACCGCGTGCTGGTCAACGTCGTCGTGCCGCGGCAGCTCACCGAGGAGCAGCGGCGGATGCTCGGCGAGTTCGAGCAGACCGTGAACGATGAGACGTACAAGCCCGACGAGGGCTTCTTCGAGAAGCTGAAGAGCGCCTTCCGCTGAGCCTTCTGCGCGCTTCGATCGTCGTTCCCGGCGCGCTCGTCGAGGAGGCGACGGCGGCGATGCTCGAGCTCTTTCCGGAGGGGCTCGCGGAGTTCGGGGACGCAGAGGCGACGGAGCTCGTCGCGTTCACCGACGAGGCTGGAGCCGAGCGGTTGCGTGCGAGGTTCGGTGACGTTCGCGTCGAGGCCGTGCCCGACGGATGGGAGAGCGAGTGGATGCGCTTCCATCGCCCGGTCGAGGTCGGCGCGCTCTGGATCGGGCCGCCCTGGGAGGAGCCGACGCCTGGTCTCGTACCGGTCGTGATCGACCCCGGCCTCGCATTCGGGACCGGCGCGCACCCGACGACCCAGCTCTGCCTCGAGCTGATCCAGCCTCTCGAGCGCTCGAGCCTCCTCGACATCGGCTCCGGCTCGGGAGTGCTCGCGATCGCAGCGTGCAAGCTCGGCTACGAGCCCGTTGTGGCGATTGACATCGACGAGGATGCGGTCGCGGCTACGAGACTCAACGCGGAAGCGAACGGCGTACGCATGGAAGCCGCATTGCTGGATGTGGTCGGCGGCGCGCTGCCCGACGCCGAGATCGCGGTCGCCAACATCGACTTCAGGACGGTTTCGGAACTGGTGCTGCCGGAGCCGTGCCACGTGCTCGTGACCTCGGGGTACTACGAATCCGACCGGCCGGTCGTCGCCGGGTTCGCACACGTCGACCGCCTCGTGAAGGAGCGGTGGGCGGCCGACATGTTCACGCGCGAGTAGCATCCGCGTCCCGTGGCGACGTTCTCCGTTCGCTTCCTCGGCTGCAAGGTCTCGCACTCGGACGCGCACGCGATCCGCGAGGCGCTGCTCCGAGACGGCCACGAGGAGCGCGCGGGAGCCGAGATCGCCGTCGTCAACACCTGCTGCGTGACGAACGAGGCCGTGCGGAAGTCGCGTCAGGCCGCATCTCGGGCGGCGCGCACCCATCGGCGCGTGTACGTGACCGGGTGTGCGGCCAATCTCGAGCGCGCGTTCGCCGGCCTGCCCGAGAACGTAGCCGTCGTCCCGCGGCGAGCCGAGGACACTGCGGCGTTCGTCGCGGGCGACGTCGGCGCGATCGGATGCGTTCAGGCCGATGCGCGGCTCGACCGTGTCCGCGCCTTCGTCCGCGTCCAGGACGGGTGCAGCTTCTCGTGCAAGTTCTGCGTGATCCCGCTCGTGCGCGGGACTTCGCGAAGCCGCGGCGCCGGCGCGGTCCTGCGGGAGGTCGCCAAGCGGGTCGAGCAGGGCCATCGTGAGGTCGTGCTCACGGGTATCAACCTCGGCTGCTTCCGCGATCGTGAGCGCGGCTACACGTTGGCGCAGCTCGTGCGTGAGGCCGGCGCGACGCCTGGTCTGCAGCGTCTGCGCTTGTCGTCGATCGAGGTCAACCACGTGAGCGAAGAGCTCGTACGAGCGCTGCGGGAGACACCGACCGTCTCCAGGCACCTGCACGTTCCTCTGCAGTCGGGCGACGACCGGGTGCTGAGTGCCATGGGTCGGCGCTACACGGCCGCGACCTACCTCCGGCGACTCGAGCCGCTCGCCGACTTCAACCTGACGGCCGACGTGATCGTCGGCTTTCCGACCGAGGACGAGCAGGCGTTCGAGCGGACGCGCCGTGTGCTTGCGGCCGCAGGCGTGACGAAGGTGCATGTCTTTCCGTACTCGCCGCGGCCCGGAACTGCGACTGCCGCCGAGGATCCTGTGCCGGCAGCCGTGAAGAAGCGCCGCGGCGCTCAGTTGCGCGCCGACTCGCACGAGGCTTGCCTCGGGCGCTGGCGCTCCAAGCTCGGCGCGACCGACGAGGTGCTCGTCGATCGTCCCGGGCGCGGGTACGGGGACGACTATTCGCCGTGGCTCATCGGCGGCTCGGCTCCGGTCGGCGAGCTCGTGCCCGTGCGCGCGGTGGACGTCACCGAGGAGGGCATCGTCGGTGCCGTCTGACTGTCTCTTCTGCAAGCTCTACGCGGAAGGCGATCACCTCGTGAAGGGCGACGGCTTCGTTGCGATCGCGGACATCAACCCGCGCGCCGACACGCATTTGCTCGTCATCCCCGAGCGGCACGTCGAGACGTTCCGCGACATCGGCGAGTTTCCGGCGGAGGAGACGCAGCGGATGCTCGAGTTCGTCGCGGACACGGCTCGTCAGGTCGGGCTCGAGGACTATCGCGTCGTCGTCAACGTCGGGCCTGGTGGGGGACAGACGATCTTCCACCTGCACTGGCACGTGCTCGGTGGGCAGATGATGGGGATTCCCGGATGAGCCTGATCGCCGAGATCGAGGAGGAGCTCGCCGTTGCGATGCGGGAGCGCGACGCTCCGCGCCGCGACACGCTGCGGCTGATCCTGTCGAACCTCCGCTCGGCCGAGAAGGAGCTGCGGCGGGAGCTGAACGACCAGGAGGAGCTCCAGGTGCTCCAGCGCGAGCGGAAGAAGCGCATCGAGGCGGCGGAGGCGTACCGCACGGCCGGAAACGAGGAGCGGGCCGAGGCCGAGGAAGACGAGCTCGACGTGATCGAGGAGTTCATGCCGGAGCCGCTGTCGGAGGATGAGCTCGAGTCGATCGTCGACGACGCGATCGCCGAGTGCGGCGCGACGAGCATGCGCGACCTGGGACGGGTGATGGCCGACGTGATGCCGCAGGTCGCGGGTCGTGCCGACGGCTCGGCGGTGAGCCAGCTCGTCCGCGAGAAGCTCGCCTGAGCGCCCCGGCGCGGGCCACCTCGTATTCCGGTACCCCCAACCTCCTCCCCAAGGCGATCGTATCGGCGAAAAGCGCACGTGTCTGTGCCGGATTCGGGTCGAAAGGGTCGCGGCCCGGGCGCTGTGCCGCACCTACACTTCGGTCGATGCAGCAGGTGCTGGATGTCTCGAATGACGTCGCCGCGGAGCTCGCGGCGATCGGCGACGGCGTGCTCGAAGCCCTTCGCGACCGGCTTCGGGTCACGATTCGCCTGCGCGGAAACCGGCTGACGATCGAAGGCGACGACGAGCGAGTCTCCGAAGCCCGTGCGGTCGTCGACGAACTGGTCGAGTTGGCCGAAGGCGGGCACGAGATCGGCCCCTCGACGGTCGACGCCGTGCTCGGCGCGCTCGACCAGGTCGAGGACGTGCGCGAGGTGTTCGAGGACGTCGTCTGGCGCCATCGCGGCAAGAAGATCGCGCCGAAGACCGTCACCCAGAAGCGCTACGTAGACGCCATTCGCGACCGCGTGGTCACGTTCGGAATCGGCCCGGCCGGAACGGGCAAGACGTATCTGGCCATGGCGCTGGCGGTCGCGGCGCTCGCAGACCGGCAGGTGGGGCGGATCATCCTCACCCGCCCAGCGGTCGAGGCCGGTGAACGTCTCGGGTACCTCCCGGGGACGATGCTCGAGAAGGTCGACCCGTATCTGCGTCCGCTCTTCGACGCGCTCTACGACATGCTCGACGCGGACCGGCTCGCCTCGTACATGGAGAAGGGCATCGTCGAGGTCGCGCCGCTTGCGTTCATGCGCGGTCGCACCCTGAACGACTCGTTCATCATCCTCGACGAGGCGCAGAACACGAGCCCCGAGCAGATGCAGATGTTCCTGACGCGGCTCGGGTTCGCCTCGAAGATCGTCGTCACGGGCGACGTGACCCAGGTCGACCTGCCGCGCGAGCAGGCATCGGGCCTGATCCAGGTCCAGGACATCATCGGATCGCTCGACGGTGTCGCGTTCGTCCGCTTCGGCCACGAAGACGTCGTCCGGCACAAGCTCGTCCAGCGCATCGTGGAGGCGTACCGCAAGCACGCGGAGGAGACCGGCACGCAGCGTCGGAAGTGAGGCTGTGGTGACGGTCGAGATCGAGAACCGGAGCGGAGCGGACGTCGACGAGCGGGGCGCCGAGGAGCTGGCGCGCCGGGTGCTCTCCGCCGAGGGCATCGACGACGGCGACCTCGGGCTGCTCTTCGTCGGCCCGGACGAGATGCGCACGCTGAAGCGCGAGCACCTCGGCCGGGACGAGGCGACCGACGTCCTCTCGTTTCCGATCGACGTCCGGGACGACCTACCCGACGACGTCCCGCGCCAGCTCGGCGATGCCGTCCTTTGTCCGCAGGTCGTCGGCGAGAAGTGGCAGGCGCCGCTCGTCCACGGCCTCCTGCACCTGCTCGGCTACGACCACGGCCTCGAGATGGAACGCCGCGAGTCGGAGCTCGTGTGATGGCTGCCCCGACCCGCCGGGGCCCGTCGCTGCTCGAGAGTTTCAACTTTGCGTTCGAGGGCGTGATCCACGTCCTGCGCACGCAGCGGAACATGCGCATCCACTTCGCGATCGCCGCGGCGGTGCTGATCGCCGCCGTCGCTGCCGGCGTGGGCCGGATCGAGCTCATCGCCCTGCTGCTCGCGATCTCGTTCGTCCTGATCGCGGAGATGATCAACTCGGCGCTCGAGGCGGGGATCGACGTGGTGACGACTTCCTTCGACCCGCTCGCCAAGCTCGCCAAGGACATTGCCGCGGGCGCCGTCCTGATCGCGACCGTGAACGCCGTCGCCGTCGGCTACCTCGTCTTCTCCGATGCCTTCGCGAACCGGAGCTCGCGGCTGATCGAGCGGTTGCGGGACGCGCCGGCCGAGTTGACCGTGATCGCGCTCGTGCTCGTGATCATCCTCGTGCTCGGCACGAAGGCGTACACGGGTCGCGGGACGCCGCTGCGCGGAGGGCTTCCTTCGGGACACGCCGCGGTCGCGTTCGGCAGCTGGATGGCCGTAACTCAGGTGGTCGGCGACTCGCAACACTGGTTCCTGATCACCTCACTGACGTTCCTGATGGCGGTGCTCGTCGCGCAGACGCGGATCGAGTCGGGCGTGCACTCGTTTCTCGAGGTCGTCTACGGCGGCGTGTTGGGAGCGCTCGCCGTCCTCGTCATCTTCCAGGTGTTCGGATGAGCGCCGAGCTGTATGTGCAGGCGGTCGCGGCCTCCGAGCGGGCGTACGCGCCCTACTCGAATTTCAACGTCGGAGCGGTCGTGCGTGCGCGTGACGGTCGGCTGTTCGAAGGTGTGAACGTCGAGAACGCGTCGTATCCGCTCGGCATCTGCGCGGAGCGGACGGCGATCGCGTGCGCGGTCGTCGGAGGTTGCCGCCCGGGCGACCTGGAGGAGATCGCGATCACCGCGTCGCCCTGCGGCGGCTGTCGGCAGTGGATCTACGAGTTCCGCTTCGACCGCGTCACGTTCAAGAGCGCGGACGGGGAGGTCGTCACGCGCACTCCGGCGGAGCTCTTGCCCGAGACGTTCGAGCTGTGAAGTCCGGGTTCGTCGCTGTCGCCGGGCGCCCGAACGTGGGCAAGTCGACGCTCGTGAACGCGCTTGCCGGCGGCAAGGTCGCGATCGTCTCCGACAAGCCGCAAACGACGAGGCGGCGGATCGCCGGCGTCGTCAACGGCGACGGCTACCAGCTCGTGCTCGTTGACTTGCCCGGCTTCCAGCGCCCGCTCGACCCGATGACGGAGCGCATGCAGCGCACCGTCGACCGAGCGTTCGAGGACGTCGACGCCATCCTGTTCGTCCTGTCCACGCGGGAGCGGATCGGCGCGGGCGACCGCTTCATCGCGCAGCGGGTCTTCTCGCTCGGCGTGCCGGTCGTGATCGGGCTGAACAAGGTCGACCGCCTCAAGCCCGGGCACGTCGCGACCCAGATGGACACCGCGTCGAAGCTCGGCGACTTCCACGCGCTCCATCCCGTGAGCGCAAAGACGGGCGACGGCATCGCAGAGCTGCGCGAGGAGCTCGTCGAGCTTCTGCCCGAGGGGCCGGCGTACTTTCCACCCGAGCAGCGAAGCGATCTCTCAGAGGACGAGGAGATCGGCGAACTGATCCGCGAGAAGGCGCTCGCGCTCACGCGTGAGGAGGTGCCGCATGCGATTTCGGTTGAGGTCGAGGAGGTCGACGAGAAGGTCGTGCGCGCGAGCCTCTACGTCGAGACCGACTCGCAGAAGCAGATCGTCGTCGGCAAGGGCGGGTCGGTGGTGAAGGAGATCGGCGTGCGTGCCCGGCCGGAGATCGAGCACCTGGTCGGGCACCCCGTGTTTCTCGAGCTCAAGGTCAAGGTCAAGCCCAAGTGGCGCCGCGACGAGGGGTTGCTCGAGCGTCTGGGAATCTGATGGCGATCGAGCTCGTCTACGAGACGCATTCGACGACGATCGACAACGAGACGGGCATCGCCACGGGCTGGCTCGAGGGCACGTTGTCGGACAGGGGCCGCAGGCAGGCGGCGGAGCTCGGCGAGCGGCGGCGCGACGACGGTCTCGCAGCAGTCTTCACGTCGGACCTGGGCCGTGCGATCGAGACTGCGGAGATCGCGTTTGGAGAATCGGAGCTCCCGCTTCACCACGACTCGAGGCTTCGCGAGTGCAACTACGGGGACCTGAACGGGGCACCGGTCGCAGAGATCGACGAGGCCGGGCGTGTGGGGCGCATCGACGAGCCCTTTCCGGGCGGTGAGAGCTACCGGCAGGTCGTCGAGCGCACGCGGAGCTTTCTGAACGACCTGTTCCCCGAGCTGGACGGCTCGCGCGTCCTGCTGATCGCCCATTCGGCGAACCGCTGGGCGCTTCAGCATCTCCTGCTGGGAGCCCGGCTCGAGGAGGTCGTCGGGGCGCCATTCGACTGGCAGGATGGCTGGGAGTACGCGCTCCCCGGTGAGCTGCCGGTGCAGGGCTAGACTCCTCGTATGGCCAAGGCGCCCGTGCTGGCAACGGGATTCGAGCTTCCGCTCGAGCCGCGGCTGCCGCGGATCGGATCTGTCGACGCGGTTGCGCTGGAGGAGCGTGCCGGGACGCTTGCGAAGCGGTCGATCAAGCGCGAGGCGAAGCTGTTCGCGCTCGACCTGGCGGTGCGGATGATGGACCTGACGACCCTCGAGGGCTCGGACACGCCCGGCAAGGTCGCCGCGATCACCTCCAAGGGCATCCGGCCGGATCCGTCCGATGCGACGGTCCCCTCGGTCGCAGCGATCTGCGTCTATCCGAATCTCGTGCCGACCGCTGTCGAGCGGACGCGCGGGACCAGCGTCAAGGTCGCATCGGTCGCGACCGCGTTCCCGTCGGGTCAGACGCCGACGGACGTGAAGGTGGCCGAGGTGCGCGAGGTCGTCGAGATGGGCGCGGACGAGGTCGACATGGTCATTGACCGCGGCGCGTTCCTGTCGGGCCGCTATGCGAAGGTCTACGACGAGATCGTGAAGGTGAAGGAGGCCGCCGGCGACGCGCACGTGAAAGTGATCCTCGAGACCGGCGAGCTGGGGACGTACGACAACGTGCGCCGGGCGAGCCTGCTCGCGATCGCGGGCGGCGCCGACTTCATCAAGACGTCGACGGGGAAGCTTCCGTCCGCGGCGACGCTCCCGGTGACGCTGGTCATGCTCGAGGCGATTCGCGATGTCTATGAGGAGACGGGGCGGCGGGTCGGGATGAAACCTGCCGGCGGGATCCGCCAGGCGAAGCAGGCGGTGCAGTACCTCGTCCAGCTGCACGAGACGCTCGGGCCTGAGTGGCTGACGCCGGACCTGTATCGGATGGGTGCATCGTCATTGCTGAACGACGTTCTGATGCAGATCCGAAAGGAGAAGACGGGCAGGTACCAAAGCCCGGATTACTTCACCGTTGACTGAGTCGGCCCGAAATCGGCACACGCGCGCGCGAGCCCGACGAGTACCGTCGAACCCCACCCTCAACGGGTGGGGGGTGGGTGGTGGGCGTCGCCCCCTGGGCCCGTCGTGAGCGAGCTCGAGCGCAAGCGCGAGCGGGCGCCTGTTCCGGCGGCCTGGGACTACGCGCCGGCGCCGGAGGCTCGCGACCTCGTTCAGCTACGAGAGCGGTACGGCCTCTTCGTAGGCGGCGAGTGGCTCGAGCCGAGCGACGCGTACACGACGATCGACCCGTCGAGCGAGGAGCCGCTCGCCGAGATCGGCCAAGCGACGGGTGAGGAGGTCGGCCAGGCCGTCGGCGCCGCGCGCGAGGCCTTCGACGACGGCTGGTCGTCGATCTCGCCGGCCGAGCGCGCGAAGTACCTGTTCCGCATCGCGCGCATCCTCCAGGAGCGCTCGCGCGAGTTCGCGGTTCTCGAGTCGCTGAACGGCGGCAAGCCGATCCGCGAGTCGCGCGACGTCGACCTCCCGCTCTCGGCGGCGCATTTCTTCTACTACGCCGGCTGGGCGGACAAGCTCGAGTACGCATTTCCGAACCGCAATCCGCGCCCGATCGGCGTCGCCGGCCAGATCGTGCCGTGGAACTTCCCGCTGCTCATGTTGGCGTGGAAGATCGCGCCCGCGCTCGCGGCCGGGAACACGGTCGTCCTCAAGCCGGCGGAGACGACGCCGCTCTCGGCGCTTCTCTTCGCGGATGTCCTCAGGCAGGCCGAGCTCCCGCCGGGCGTCGTCAACATCGTCACCGGCGACGGCCGCACGGGCGCCGCACTCGTCGAGCATCCGGACGTCGACAAGATCGCGTTCACGGGCTCGACCGAGGTCGGGAAGTCGATTCAGCGTCAGCTCGCGGGAACGGGCAAGCATCTGACGCTCGAGCTGGGCGGGAAGGCGGCGAACATCATCTTCGACGACGCCGCGCTCGATCAGGCGGTCGAGGGCATCGTCAACGGCATCTACTTCAACCAGGGCCACGTCTGCTGCGCAGGCTCGCGGCTGCTCGTCCAGGAGTCGATCTACGAGCCGCTGGTCGGGAAACTCAAGCGCCGCCTGACCACGCTGCGCGTCGGCGACCCGCTGGACAAGAACACGGACGTCGGCGCGATCAACTCGAAGCAACAGCTGGACAAGATCAAGGAGCTCGTCGCGGCGGGAGAGGAGGAGGGCGCCGAGATCTACCAGCCGCCCTGCCGCCTGCCCGAGAAGGGCTACTGGTTCGCGCCGACCGTCTTCACGAACGTCGCGCAGAGCTACCGCATCGCCCAGGAGGAGATCTTCGGCCCGGTGCTCTCGGTGCTCACGTTCCGCACGCCCGACGAGGCCGTGGAGAAGGCGAACAACACGCCGTACGGGCTCTCGGCGGGCGTCTGGACGGAGAAGGGCTCGCGCATCCTCGCGATGGCGCAGAAGCTCCGGGCGGGCGTGATCTGGGCGAACACGTACAACCGCTTCGACCCGGCATCGCCGTTCGGCGGCTACAAGGAGTCCGGCTTCGGCCGCGAGGGCGGGCGCCACGGGCTCGAGCCATACCTGGAGTTCGATTGAGCCGGCTTCCCGTCAAGAAGACGTACAAGCTCTACGTCGGAGGCGCGTTCCCGCGCTCCGAGTCGGGGCGCACCTACGAGGCCGAGGGCGCGAACGTCGCCCGCGGCTCCCGCAAGGACCTCCGCGATGCAGTCCGCGCGGCTCGGGGCGCGTTCGCCGGCTGGTCGGGCATGACCGCATACAACCGCGGCCAGGTCGTGTACCGGATCGCCGAGATGCTCGAGTCCCGCCGCGGCGAGTTCGCTGACCTGAGCTCGGGCGCCGACGAGGTCGACCGCTCGATCGATCGCCTCGTCTGGTACGCCGGCTGGGCGGACAAGCTCGCGCAGGTGCTCGGCTCCTCGAACCCGGTCGCCGGCCCGTACTTCAACTTCACGGTGCCCGAGCCCACCGGCGTCGTCGGGATCCTCGCGCCCGACGAGCCGCCACTCCTCGGGCTCGTCTCCCGCGTGGCACCCGCGATCGTCGGCGGCAACACGACCGTCGTCGTCGCATCCGAGACTCACCCGCTCGCCGCCGTCGAGCTGGCCGAGGTGCTCGCGACCTCCGACGTCCCCGGTGGAGTGGTCAACCTGCTGACCGGGTTCCGCGAGGAGCTCGCGCCCTGGCTCGCCGGGCACATGGACGTGAACGCGATCGACCTCGCCGGCGCCGACGGGCAGGTCGAGGAGCTCGAACGGCTCGCGGCGGAGAACGTCAAGCGTGTCGTCCGAGGCACAGCGGACGATCAGAGCCCGTGGGAGATCGCGTCCTTCCTCGAACTGAAGACCGTCTGGCATCCGATCGGCGTCTAGTTAAAGTGACCCGTCCATGATCGGCCAGCGCCGTTTTAGCCAGGCGATCTCCGAAGGCGACGGCATCTCGCTGATCGCACCCGCCGCCGATGCCGACGCCGCCTCGGCGGCCGAGCGCGCCGGGGCCGAGGGCGTCGTCCTCGACGCAAACATCCCCGAAGTCCGGGACGCGACGGTTCTGCCGATCCTCTGGCGACTCGACACGTCTCCGGCAGAGGCGCTCACGGCCGGAGCGGATGCCCTGCTGCTCGCGGCCGGCTCGCTCGAGGATGACGCCGAGCACGTGGAGCGGCGCTGGCAGGAGGCGTACGACATCGGCCTCGAGTGCGTCGTCGAGGTGCGTGACGCAGGCGAGCTCGAGCAGGCCCTCGAGCGCCTCGACCCTGAGATCTTCCTGCTCGCGCCCCGGGAGGCGGGCGACGCCGACGACCCGCTCGAAAGCGTGCTCGACCTGCTGCCCGACATCCCCGCCGGCAAGCTCGCGATCGCCGACCTCGAGATCACGACCCCCGACGAGATCGCCGAGCTCGAGCGCGCCGGAGTGGACGCCGTGATCGTCTCCTCGCACAACCTCGCAGGCCTGGTTCGTGCGGCCCCGCCCGAGGTCTGACGCACTCGTCAATCGGTGGGGTGGCCCCTGGGTCGCGCTCACGGCTCTGCTCGTGCTGGCCGCTGGGCTTCGGCTCGTCGGCATCCAGTACGGCCTTCCGTTTCCGCTCCTGAATCCAGACGAGCGGAACATCGTCCCGCGCGCCTGGGGGATGACGCACGGCGGCGGGCTCGACCCGCACTGGTTCGACTATCCGACCCTCGTCATGTACCTGCTCGCGCCGTTCCAGGCGTGGCAGCACGAGCCGTCGTACCTGACCGCGCGGATCGTGCTGGTTGCGGTCGCACTCGGCGGAGTCGCGGCCGCGTGGTGGCTGGGACGCGCGGCGTACGGGCCGGTCGCGGGTTTCGTGGCCGCGGCCGCGGTTGCCGTCGAGACGACGTACGTCGCCTACTCGCGCATGGCTGTTACGGACGTCCCGCTGACGGTCGGCGTCACGGTCGCGCTTGCGCTGATGGTCTCGGGCCGGATCGAGCTCGCCGGGGTCGCGGTCGGGCTCGCGGCGAGCGCGAAGTACCCGGGGATCATCCTCCTCGCACCGCTCGTCGCGGCCGCGTGGGGGCGGTGGAGACGCCTGGCGATCGGCGTCGCGCTCGCGGTCGTCGCGTTCGCCGCCACGAGCCCGTACGTGCTGATCGACTACCGGCAGTCGGCCGGAGACGCGTGGCGCGTCGAGCGCTGGGCGCATACCGGCTGGCTCGGCTTCGAGAACGACCACGCCGCTCCGATCGCGTTCGCCGGCAGGCTCTGGGACGGCTTTGGGCCGGCACTCCTGATCGCCGTCGCCGGCCTCGTCGTCGCTCTCGTGCACCGGACCCGCGCCGATCTCGTGCTCGGCACGTTCGTCCTCGTCTACTTCGCGAACCTGCTCCTGCTGCACTCGCACTTCGACCGCTACGTGCTCCCGCTCGTGCCCGCGCTGGGAGCGCTCGCCGGCCGGCTCAGGGCGCTCGCTCCCGTGACGTTGCTCATGCTCGTCGTCCCGCTCACCTGGAGCGTCCGTGACGCGCGCGACCTGACGAAGACTGACGCGCGCGTCGTCGCCGAGCACTGGGTCGTCCAGCACCTGCCGCGTGGCTCCCACCTCGTCTCCGACCCGTCGACGCCCGATTTCCCCGGCTACCGGGTGCTCGCGCTGAAGCTGCCCAGGCCCGGGCAGCCGTACGATCCGAACCGGGACGTGGCGCGGCTCCGCGACCAGGGCGTCCGCTACGTCGTCGTCACGGGCGCCGTCGAGGACCGCGTGCTCGCGGCGGCGAGCCACTATCCGCGCGAGACGCGGTTCTACGAGCGGTTGCGGCGACAGGCGCGCGTCTACTCGATCCGCCCGCACGATGACGTTGGCGGGCCCTGGTTGGAGATTTACCGGCTATAACGTGCTCCTGATGCTTCGCCTGGCGGGAGCAGGGGTTTTGGCCGCGTTGGCTCTTGTCGCCTCGGGCTGTTCCGGGAACGAGAGCAAGCCCGCTGCTGCGGCTTCGACGAAGCCTGCGAGCTGTCCGCAGAGCTGGAAGGCGGGCTGGCAGCGGCTGGCGAACCGGCTCCACGAGACCGTCTACTGCCCGACGTGGATGCCGAGCCCGATCGACGCGAAGATCGGCGGCCAGTGGGACAACGGAATCTCCGTCGAGAAGGACCGCAGCTACCTCGTCAGCTTCCTCTGGCACGAGCCTCCGAGTCAGGACGTGCACGTGAACTTCCGCGGCTATCCGGGCCGCACCAAGATTCCGCGCTGCGAGGACGTCGAGGTCGTCGGCGGCAAGGTGCGCAAGACGACGATGCCGTGCTTCAGCGACCCGCACGGCAAGCGCCGCCTCGGTGGGATCACCGCGACGATGTACACGGTGAACCGCGGGGTCGACCAGTGGCACATCCTCTACGCGTGGCACGACCACGGAAGCCTCTACGCCGTCAGCGAGCACGTCATCAAGCCGCTCACTTACGCCAAGGTCGTGAGCAACCTCGACCGCATGGTGCGCGGGCTCGTTCGCGTCAAGCCGAGCTAACCCGATGAAGCTCACCCGGAAGGAGCTGCTCGTCGGCGGAGCCGCGGGCGCCGCCCTAGGCGCGGCGGGGATCTACGAGCTCGTGGACAAGCTCGCCGACTCGCCGCCGAGCGACTCCGCCGCGGTTCGCGAGCCCGAGCAGCACCTGGTCGACGGCATGCGCGTCGAGACGCAGGAGGGCGTCGAGGTCGTCGTGCCGCTGCGGCATCACGAGGTGGTCACGGCCAGGGTCGTCGCGACACGGGATCAGCTGCTCGATGCGCGCGCGTCGCTGGCCGCCGTGCTCGCCAAGCTCGACGCCGACTTTCCCGCGACCCCCGACGGGCTCGGACTAACTGTCGCCTGGGGCCTGCCGTACTTCCAGACCTACGTGCCGCACGCCTCCGACGTGCACCTTCCGTTCGACCGCCGGGCCCGCAAGCGCGCGCTGATCGACGCGATCCGCTTCCCGAGCGATCCCGACGACACGCTGCTCGAGGAGAACGACGTCGCGTTCCTCTTCCGCAGCGACAACGAGGAGCACATACGGGCCGCCGCGACGGAGATCGCCGACCGAATGAAAGGCGCGCTCGCCGTGACGAGCATCCGCAAGGGCTTCGCCGGCCAGATGGACGGGGGCAAGGGGCTGCCGAAAGAGATGGCCACGGCCGCGGGAGTCCCGGGCGCCGACCTCATTCCCGACGGCTCGGAGCTCTTCCTCGGCTTCACGTCGACGCAGCGGAACGCGCTCGGTCCGCGGCGAATCGTCAATTTCGAGACGCTCGGGCTCGTCGACCTCGGCCCGCGCTCGTACTTCCACGGCGGGACGCACATGCACCTCTCGCACATCTTCGAGGACCTCGAGGCGTGGTATCTCAACCTCGACTTCCGGGAGCGCGTCAACACGACCTTCCGGCCGCGGCTGCCGGTGCGGCCGGGAACGCAGACCGTTCCGCAGCCTCCGCACCGCGTCGCGTCGGAGAACGAGGTGCGTCGCGACTACGACCGTTTCGGAGTGATCGGGCACAGCTCGTCGCTCCAGCCGGCTTCGCGCTTGCAGCAGGACATCCGGGGCTCGGACGGGACGCTCTACCCGAAGGGGACTGCGATCCCACAGCGCGCCGACTTCAACACGCTCGACAACCCGTTCTTCTGGAGCGTGGACCCGAAGCGCGACCGGATGGGCGAGGGGCCCGCCGCAGGGCTGCACTTCGTCGTCTTCAACCCGTCGAGCGACGACTTCGCCCGCAACCGGCTCGCGATGGACGGACACATGCCCGGCGGCGAGAAGCTCGAGTTCGTCCCGCGTGCGCCCGGCCAGGGCTTCAACTCGGTCCTGAAGACGACGCACCGGCAGAACTTCCTCGTCCCGCCTCGGCGGCACCGCTCGTTCCCGCTCGTCGAATTGACGTGAGTGGACACAGAAGGGGGCGGCCCTCGCTTCGCTTGGGCCTTGCTAGCCGAAGAACGCCTTGGCGACGGCATACCAATCTTCGGGGACCGTCTTCAGTTCCGCGGTCGCCTCAGCCAGCGAGACGTCGACGATCGTGTCCCCATGCAGCGCGGCCATGCGCCCGAAGCGGCCCTCGGCGACGAGGTCGGCGGCCTTCAAGCCGTAGCGCGTCGCGAGCACGCGGTCGCGCGGGGTCGGACTGCCTCCGCGCTGGACGTGCCCGAGCACCGTGACGCGGGTCTCGTAGCCGGTCCGCTCCTCGATGTCGGCGCCGAGCGCATGGCCGACTCCGCCAAAGCGGACATGTCCGAACTCGTCGGTCGCCAACTCCTGCGTGACGAGCCTTCGCTCACCCGACTCGTACGTGAGCTCGTAGCCCTCGCTGACGACGACGATCGAGAAGTCCTTGCCGCGCTCGTGCCGGTGCTGGATCTCGCGGCACGCCTGCTCGACGGTGATCGGCTGCTCGGGGATCAGGATCACGTCCGCGCCGCCGGCGATCCCGCTCATGACCGCGATCCAGCCCGTGTGCCGGCCCATGACCTCGACGACCATGACGCGGTTGTGCGACTCCGCGGTCGTGTGCAGGCGGTCGATCGCCTCGGTGCAGATCGAGACCGCCGTGTCGAAGCCGAACGTGTAGTCGGTCGCGGACAGGTCGTTGTCGATCGTCTTCGGGACGCCGACGACCGGGAAGCCGTTCTCCTCGAACAGCCGTGCCCCGACGCCGAGCGTATCCTCGCCGCCGATCGCGACGAGTGCGTCGAGGCTCTCCGCGCCGAAGTTCTCGAGCACGCGGTCGACGCCGCCCTCGACGTTGTACGGGTTCGTCCGCGAGGTGCCGAGGATCGTCCCGCCGCGCGGGAGGAGCCCCGAGATCTCACGCGGCCCGAGCGGCTCGAACGAACCGTCGACGAGGCCGCGCCACCCAGAGCGGACCCCGACGACCTCGTCCCCACGGACCTGCGAGCGCCGAGCGACGCTCCGGATGACCGCGTTCAGCCCCGGGCAGTCGCCTCCACCGGTGAGGATTCCGACTCGCATTCCGTGTGTGCCGAAGGTGGGAGTCGAACCCACACGGAGCTTGCGCCCCACCGGATTTTGAGTCCGGCGCGTCTACCAGTTCCGCCACTTCGGCCCGAGCGCGCATCGTAGCCGGGCGACAAAGAGTTGAAAGCGCGGTGGATTCCCTCAATACTTGTCCCCCTCGCGGGCCGACCACCTGTTGCGGCTGTCGATCCGTCGAGGAAC
>WNGI01000778.1_pt1 | contig 29757 bp, 25 predicted proteins | sample 5400621 | NCBI WGS metagenome assembly WNGI01 (sample SAMN13153374, study PRJNA577476) | soil metagenome | isolation source: 20 cm soil or saprolite under Garry oak tree replicate 1 | place: USA:California | collected 2016-06-15
CGGACGGGGTGGAGATGGTGATGCCGGGGGACAACGTGACGCTGGAGGCGGCGTTGATCACGCCGATCGCGCTGGAGGAAGGGCAGCGGTTCGCGGTGCGGGAAGGCGGCCGGACGGTGGGCGCCGGCGTGGTGGCCAAGATCCTCGAGTGACGCCGTCCCTCCCGGATCGGGTACGGCGCGACGTTAGAGATAGAGGCATGGAGGTAGGGAACGATGCCGCGTGATATCATTACGCTTGCCTGCAACGAGTGCAAGAAGCGCAATTATACAACGACCAAGAGCAAGAAGAACACCCCCGATCGGGTGGAGCACTCGAAGTACTGCCGGTGGTGCCGGAAGCATACGGTGCACCGGGAGACGCGTTAGGCAGGCCACCTCGGGTAAAGGGTAGGTTGTGTTTGCAGGGGCGTAGCTCAGTTGGTAGAGCACCGGTCTCCAAAACCGGCGGCCGGGGGTTCAAGTCCCTCCGCCCCTGCCAGTCGACACACCGCACGGTGTCAGCGCCCGCCCATCTCGCATCGCTCGAATCTCCGAGGAGGTGTCAGATCATGCGGCAGTGGGTCCTCGTCCTTGCGGCGGCCGTCCTGGTCGTTTTGGGAGCGTGGGGGTTCAGCGCAGCAGCGCAGCAAAAGCCTGCGTCGCCGACGTTCTCAGGTCAGTGGCTCGTGGAGTTTCCCAAGGATACTCCGAAGCGCTCTTACTCCTGCGCCGTCTACCAGTACGCCCGCGGCTACAAAGTCCGGCTGATCTGCACCCCCGTGAAGTAACCAAGCCTCGCCGGCAGAGCCGGCCCTCATGCCTCCTTGGGGCTCCCCGGGGAGGCATGGGGACTGCTCGACCCCGAGGGGGGCACGTGCAGGCGCGGTGCACCACGGTCATGGTGCGGATTTCGTCCCCCCGAGCGGTACATTGATGAACGGGACAGCGCCGCCGGAGCTCATGATTTGCGGGAGTTTCCCGTCCCATTTTTGAATCGCTTCGAGCTGGAGAATCGCGGGATTCAGCTGCGCGCGCCGCAGGGCCAATGCCTGGGCTTCGCCTTCGGCCGCCGCGATTTTCTGCTTGGCTTCGTACTCCACCTGGAGCAGTCTGTTCTTTTCTCGCAACGCGTTCTGTTCGGCTGTGACCTTCGCTTCGATGGCCTGCGTAAACGACGGGGAGAACTCGAACTGCGTAATGCTGGTGGCCTCGACATGAAGGCCGAACGGTTCGACACGCTGCGCGAGAATGGTATCGGTCAGTTGTTTCACCGCGGCCCGCTGGGTGATCAATTGCTCAGCCGTGAACTTCGCGGTCGCCGCTTTCACCGTTTCTTGCACGTTCGGACGAAGGATCCGGTCCACAATCTCATCGCGAAAGTTCGTGTAGACTTGGACCACGCGGGCTGGATCGACCTGAAAGTTCACCGTCACTCCGGTATGCACATCTTGGAGGTCGGCCGACGCGGATTCGATGGCCTGGGTTTGGTACGCCTGGATCTGCACGTTGACCTTCGCCACGTGTTGAACGAATGGCGTCACCACGTAGAGGCCGGGTTCCTTCACCTGTCCGGTCGGCGCGCCGAACTGCAGCACCACGCCCCGATAGCCGGCCGGCACCGTGCCAAACATTTCGAACAGAAAGGCGAGCACAACACCGGCCGCAACGATCCAGCCAATCTGTCGAGTTGTCATGGTGTCCCCCCGGTCTCCCGCAGTTGACGTTGCCGTCTTCCACACAAGATTCACCGCGTTCCTGAAATCACACTTTAATTCTCCCTCAGCCCCGACGTGGCCGGTCCCCCGAGGTATTTGGGCCCTTGATGCTATGGCGAAACTTTGTTCGATATCCGGTTAGGGGGCAGATTTATCCTAACTAACAATAACCCGCGCCGGAGCAAGCCGATACCATGAGTGCGTGGGTCGGTTCGATGCCAGAGGGAACGGCGGTTGCGAATGTATCCGGTACACGCCAAGTCGATCCTGAGCTTCGCTCTCGCGCTGAGCCTTGTCTTGATCCCCACCCTGGGACACACGGCACCCATGGAGTGGAGTCCTCCGGACACCGTGTCTGGAGCACTCGATGTCGGCATCGGCCCCACGGATCCGCTTGGCGCCGGCGATGACGATGATCTGTCGCTGGGGGAGTATGACGCCAACCGCATCTTCAGCGGCGCTGCCATCCTGTGCTTCGTCTTCTGCCACGGCGGTGGGGCGCTGGTCGCCGTTGATCCCGACCCGCCGGGGGCTCCGCTGAGCGAAGCGCCTGAACCCGCCACGGCTGCTCTGCTGGCGACCGGGCTGCTGGGTTTGGGGTGGGTCCGCCGCCGCAAACAGGCTTCCGGGTTCGACCGCCCCCGGTCCTAGCGCCCTGCTGCGGTCCGGCGCCCTGGCGCCGCCAGCGCCAGGGCGCCGGAAAGCAGCCTCCCGCCTCTCCGCGTCCTACTTGTACAGCAGCGGCGCGATCTGCTTGGAGTCGATGTTGGTCTTGTCGTACCAGAAGAATCCGGTATCGATGGTCTTCGGCAGCTTCTCGCCCTTGAGCGCCTTGACGGCCGCCTCCACACACTTGTAGCCGATCCCAACCGGGTTCTGCGTGATCGCCCCGGCCATGACGCCGCTCCGGACCGCGTCCAGCTGGGCCTGGCCAGAGTCATAGCCGACGACGGCGATCTTGCCCTGCTTTTTCATCTCCGTCACACCGTTCAGCACGCCGATGGCCGAGCCCTCGTTGGCGCCGAAGAACCCTTTGAGGTTCGGATGGGACTGGATGATGGCTTTGGCCAGATCGGTCGACTTGAGGTGGTCGCCGCCGCCGTACTGCACGTCGACGATGGTGATCTTCGGGTGCTTCCGCTTGATCTGGTTCACAAACCCGTCGCGGCGATCGATCCCCGTGCGGCTGGTCTGGTCGTGCACGATGACGGCGATCTCGCCCTGATCGCCGATCAACGCGGCCAACTTATCGGCCGCCAGCGCGGCCGCGGCGACGTTGTTCGTCGCGGCGGTGGTGACCGGGATGTCGCTGTCCACCCCCGAGTCGAACCCAATGACCGGAATGTGCTCCGTGCGGGCCCGCTCGAGCAGCGGGATCACCGCTTTGCTGTCGAGCGCGGCCAGGCCGATCGCGCTGGGGTGCTTGTCGAGCGCGGCCTGCAGCATCTCGATCTGCTTGTCGACCATCGACTCCGACTCCGGGCCCTCGAACGTGACGGAGACGTTGTAATCTTTGGCCGCCTGCAGCGCGCCCTGCTTGACCGCCTGCCAGAACTGGTGCTGGAACCCCTTGGAGATCAGGGGGATGTAGGGCCTGCCGGCCGGCTGGGCTGCGGGGATCTGGACGGCAGAGGCCGCCAGGACCCCGGCGAGCACGATGCCCATCAGAGCGAACGCCATCTTTCCCGTCTTCATGTCTGGCTCCCCCTCCACGGTCGTCTTGGATCGGTCGAACGAACGGACGAGCCCACGACCCCTTGCCGTCTTCGCGGTTCCCTGATCACCCCCCGTTCCAAGGGTTATGCCGCCCTTACTGTTTGCGCCGCCGGAGCACGTCGGCGTACACCGCCACGATCACGATCCCGCCGGTGACCACCAATTGCCACTCCTGTGGAACCGAGAGGATGCGCAGGCCGTTGATCAGCACGCTCATGACGAAGGCGCCGATGATCGTGCCCACGATGGTGCCTTCGCCGCCGCTGAGGGACGTTCCGCCGATGACCACCGCGGCGATGGCGTCGAGCTCGTACCCGGCCCCCAACGCCGGCTGGGCGGAGTTCAGCCGCGAGCCCATCACGACGCCGGCCAGCCCGCTGAAGGTCCCGCACAGCGCATAGACGGCGGCCTTCCAGGCATCCACGTTGACGCCGGAGAGACGGGTCGCTTCCTCGTTGCTGCCGATGGCGAAGGCGTACCGGCCCAGGACGGTCTTCCCGAGAATCAGGCTGGCCGCGATGGCCGCGCCGAAGAGGAAGAACACCGCGTTGGGCACGTCCAATCGGGGGATGAGGGCCCCCACCAGTGAATCCATGGTCAGCCCGCGCACGACCGGCGTCCCGGTGAAGTAGATGGGCTTGGAGCCGGAAATGACCAGGGACAGCCCCCTCGCCGCCATCATCACGCCCAACGTGGCCACGAACGGCGGAACCTTCATCTTGGAGATCGTCACTCCGTTGATGAGGCCGGCGAGCATGCCGGTCGCCATCCCGCCCAGGATGCCCGCGGGGATCGGCAGCCCCCAGTTGCTGATGAGCACCCCCATCATCACGGCCGACAGCGTCATCACCGTGCCGACCGAGAGATCGATGCCCGCGGTGATGATGACGAAGGTGGCCCCCAGGCCCAGGATCCCGTTGACGGTGGTGGCCAGCAGGATGCCGACCACGTTGTCGAACGTGAGGAAATAGGGCGACGCCAGGGAGAAGACGATCACCAGGCCGATGAGGCCGCCGAAGGCGAGGAATTTGCGCGCCGCGGCCGAGTGGAGCCGGGATTCCTTGCGGGCCGTCCCGGCGGCGACCTCCCCCAGCGACACCTGCTTCACGGCGCACCCTCGCCGGCGTGGAGCGATCGGGAGCCGCCGTTGCGCACGGTGGCGTACCGCATGATCGTTTCCTCGGTGGCCTGAGCGGCATCCAATTCCGCGGTGATCCGGCCTTCGCTCATGACCAGGATGCGGTGGCTCAAGCGCAGGATCTCCGGCAGTTCCGAAGAGATCATGACGATGGATTTGCCCTGCCGGGTCAGGTCGGTCATCAGCCTGTAGATCTCGCTCTTGGCGCCGACATCGATCCCCCGGGTGGGCTCGTCGAAGATCAGGATCTCGGTGTCGGCCGCCAGCCACTTGCCGACGACGACCTTCTGCTGGTTCCCGCCCGAGAGATTCTTGACCTTCTGCTGCGGACCGGTCGTCTTGATGGCGAGCAGGTCGATGAAGCGCGCCGCGGTGTCTCGCGTCGCTGCGCGCTTCACCCATCCCAGCCACCCCAGGAACTTTTTGAGCGCGGAGAGCACCAGGTTGTTCTCCACGTCCATCCCCAGGGACAGTCCGTAGCGCTTGCGGTCCTCGGAGAGATAGCCGAGGCCGATCCTCACGGCGTCCCGAGGGCTCTTCACATGGACCCGTTTGCCCCGGATGAAGATTTCCCCAGCGTCCGGCGGGTCCGCGCCGAAGACGGCCCGCATCACCTCCGTGCGCCCGGCGCCCATCAGCCCGGCAACGCCGAGGATTTCGCCCCTTCGCAGCGTGAAGCTGACATCCTTGATCGCCGTTCCCCGCCGGAGATTCCTGACCTCGAGCACGACCTCCGGGGCCTCCCGTTCCAAGACCTGCGGCGAGGCCTGGAAGATCTCCCGGCCGACCATCATCCTGATCACCTGGTCGATGCTCGCCTCACGCGTCGGAACGGTCTCGATGGTGCGGCCATCGCGCATGACGGTGATCCGGTCGGAGATCTGCTTCAGCTCATGCAGGCGGTGGGAGATGTAGACGATCCCCACGCCCTTCTCGCCGAGCTGGCGGATGATGTGGAACAGCTCCTCGATTTCCGCCTCGGCGAGCGCCGCCGTGGGCTCGTCCATGATCAGGACCTCGGAGTGGAAGGACAGCGCCCTGGTGATCTCGACCAGTTGCTGCGCGGCTACCGTCAGGCTGGAGACCTTGGTGCGGGGATCCATCTTCAGGTGCAGCAGCGCCAGCAGCTGCTGCGTCCTTCTCTCTATTGCCCTGTCGTTCACCAGGAGGTTGAACAGCCCGCCGCGTTCACGGCCGATGAAGACATTCTGCGCCACGGTCAGATGGGGCATCAGGCTCAGATCCTGATGGATGATGCTGATGCCCAGTTGCTGGGCGGCCCGCGGGGTCGGGATTTCGACCTCTCTGCCCTTGTAGATCACCCGGCCGGCATCCTTCCGGTAGACGCCCGCCAGCACTTTCATCAATGTGGACTTCCCGGCCCCGTTCTCTCCCACGAGGGCGTGCACCTCGCCCGGCAGGATATCCAGACTGGCATCCTGGACGGCGAGCACGCCGGGGAAGCTTTTGGAGACCCCCCTCAAGCTGACGATCGGCTCCGGGGCGGCGGAGCCGGTTCGAGATCCGCTCTGCCCGGCGGCCCCTTGATCCATGCGCTCCCGGACGCCTCCGGTCACAGCCCTCTCTGGCGGGGTTGCTTGGCCCATTTCGCCGCGATCGCCTTGATGGCTTTCCGTTGTCGTTCCTCGAAGGTCTGCCGAGTCGCGTTACCTTTGCTCCACTCCTCGCTTCGATCGGCCTTGGCCGCGGATCCTGCGATTGTCCGCGGCGCCTTGGGGACCGGTTTCTTTCGATCGGCCTTTTTGCGGGGCTTCGCCATCTCGAAAACCTCCTCTTGGGCTCATTATAGCGGACGCGATCCCGGCACTCGGCCCGGGCGCTCGAAGCTCGGCGGCGGTCGAAAGGTGGGGATCTCCCCGGAGGGCATGGGGAGGGGATAGTGAAGGGGTATATATATACGGAAGGTTCGCATGCTCCAGACCGATCGCCATCAACGAAATAGAGGGGGGTGCTCGCTGATATGACGCGCATCACTGGCGCCACGCGGATAGCCGCCGCATTGCTCATCGGTTCTTCGGTCCTCGTGCTGTCGTTCGCGAGGCCGGCCACGGCCCAGATCGTTCCTCTGGAGCGAAACGGCATCGACTTCTCGATCGCTGCTCTGTCGGCGGCCCCGGTCTGGTCCGTGGGCTTTTCCCATGTCATTACCCCGGCGCTCGATATCGCGGCCTTCTACAGTTACCAGTCGGTGGGCGGCACCACCGCCGGGCTGCTGGATGTCGGGGTTCGGTATCACTTCCCGGTGATCCCTCCCGGCGCGGACGTCTGGCTGTCGGGCGGCCTGGCCAACGCCAGTTCGTTCACCGGCTTCGGCAGCGCCACCGGGTTCTCCGTGGGGGCCGGAGCGTCCCTCCGGCTCACGCCCGCGCTCGCCGGCTATGCGGCCGGCAGCCTGATCGCGCTGAGCGGGACATCGAACGCGGTCATTGATGCTGGCCTGATGCTGCAGCTCGCTCCTCGGGTCTCCGGCCAGTTGGGGTATGTGACCTTCGCCGGCAACGGAGGACCCTATCTGGGGATCAACCTCGCAATCCCGTAAGGCAGCGGCCCGGGGCGTGGGTCCCGCGCGCACGCGCGCGGGTCTCGCGCCTCGGGTCCTGTGTGCGTAAGCCGCCAGACGGAGGATTTGCCGCCGGCGTCTCCGTAATCCCCCTACTGCGGTAAAGCGTCCCGCGGAGCGTTGCCTGAGCCTTGAGGAGCCTCCGCCTCGCCCCTCGAGAGGAGTCGACAGAAGGAATGCCGGATGCCGTTTGAAGGGGTGGATCCCTGGCGCTGGCAGTATTTCGCGGGGGTCGCCATCCCCGCCTCCGTGGTGGTCCCGGTCGACGATGCCACCGGCTGGCGGCTGTTCCCCGGGTACCGGCACGTCTACGACAAGCTCTTCATCTGCGAGAGTCAGGGCATCCCCTATGGTCCGCACGGCGTGATGCCCGACAGGTTTCCCGTATTCAGCAAGCCGGTGAGTAACTTCCACGGCATGGGGATCGGCGGCAGGATCATCCGCTCGGCCAAAGAGTACGAAGGCGCCTTCACGCCGGGGCACATGTGGATGCAGTTGTTGACCGGGCAGCACGTCAGCACCGATGTCGCGCTTGAAGCGGGGGTCCCCCGGTGGTGGCGGCACACGACGGGGAAGGCGCTCCCGGGGGGGATGTTCGACTACTGGACCATCCACGCCCGTCCGCTCCTGCGCCTCCGTCGGTACGTGCATGGGTGGATCCGCCGGCACCTGCGAGGGTTTACCGGGATCGTGAATTTCGAGTCGATCGGCGGAAAGATCATCGAGTGTCACCTGCGCATGTCCGAGCAGTGGGTCGATCTCAACGGTCCCGGCTGGCTCGAGAGCGTGGTCCGCCTGTACGCGCGCGGGCGCTGGCGGTTCGCGGACCGGCCGAGGACCGGATACAGCGTCGTCCTGTTTGGATCCCACGGGACCGCGTACGCGATCGCGCCCCAGGCCGTCGATGAAGTGCGCCGGCGCCCCGGCGTCTCGAGCGTGCAGATCACCTACCGGACGGACAAGCCGCTCGAGCAGCACGCGATGCCTCCGGGGGGGTTTCGCCTGGCGATCGTGAACTGCTGGGACCTTCGCGCCGGCCTCGCCGCCCGCCGCCACCTCAAGCGTTGCTTCAGCGTGGTGAGCCTCAACGGCCGGCCGACGGGTCCGAGCGGCCGGCGGCGCCCCGGCGGGCGCCTGCGGGCCGCGCTGAGGGCGGCCCCACCGGCCTCAGCGGGCCGTTGACAGCCGGGATCACGTTGGTATAATGGGGTCGCACACAGTGGCAGGGAGTCTTTTTTTGTTTGGGGGAAAGTTCATGGCACGTCCCACCGACGGGGCTTCAGAGTCTGCGGTCGGCAAGCCGGCGCGGGTGCCTTCCGGGTTGTCCTCCCCGAGCGGGGACAGGCCGAAGGGCGCAGACAAGCCGGCGGCTCGGCCGGGCAGGCTGCAGGTGCGGAGGCTGCCGCGCCTGTGGACCGCGACCGAGGAATTTCTCAAGGAAGTCCTGGCGGAAATGCGCCGGGTCGCTTGGCCGGACCGTCAGACGGTCATCGCCTCGACCGTGGTCGTGGTCTTCGTCTTGCTGGTGACGTCGTTCTACCTTTCCGCCTGGGATTATATCTTCGCGCAACTCTTCAGCACTGTGTTCAAGCGGTAGCGACCGAGGCCCCGCAGGAGTAGAGGTATGTCGGACGAGCGCAACCGGCCTCAGAACGGGAAACCGGATACAGCGTCCCTCATCCAGAAGCTGTTCCGGGACGAACCGGAGGAGACGCCACCCGCCGCTCCTCCCCAACCTCGGGAAGGCGCGTCTCCGGGCCCCGAGTCCTCCGTGGGGGTGCTGACGCCCCCGGACGCCGGCCTCGCAGACGCCGAGGCGGTCCCCGCCGCCGGCGAGGGCGCGGTGGTCGCATCGCAGGCCGTCACCGCTGAGGGGGTGCTTGAGGCCCCACCGGCGGAGGAAGGCGCTCTGGCGCCGGCCGAGGGAGACGGCCGGGCCTGGTTTGTCATCCATACCTATTCCGGGTATGAGAACAAGGTTCGCACCAACCTGGAGCGCCGCGTGGCGTCCATGGCGATGCAGCACAAGATCTTCCGGGTCCTCGTCCCCACGGAGGACGAGATCGAGGTCAAGGACGGCAAGCGCCGCATCGCGAAGAAGAAGATCTTCCCTGGCTACGTGCTGGTGGAGATGATCATGGACGACGACTCCTGGTACGTGGTCCGGAACACGCCCGGGGTCACCGGATTTGTGGGGTCCGGCAGCAAGCCGCTGCCCCTCCAGGACCGCGAGGTCAAGGCGATCTTGAGACAGCTGGGCGATGAGACCCCGAAGTTCCGGATTACCTACCAGAAGGGCTCCTCGGTTCGGATCAACTCCGGTCCGTTCATGGACTTCAGCGGCCTCGTCGACGAGATTCTGCCTGAGAAGGAGAAGGTGCGGGTGCTGGTGTCGATCTTCGGCCGGGAGACGCCGGTGGAACTGGACTTCGCGCAGGTCGAAAAGATCTGAGGCGCGTGGAGGCGTCATGAAGAAGGTTGTCGCCATCGTCAAACTCCAGATTCCGGCCGGCAAGGCCACCCCGGCCCCGCCGGTGGGGCCGGCGCTGGGCCAGCACGGCGTCAACATCATGGAGTTCTGCAAGTCCTACAACGAGAAGACCGCCAAGCAGGTGGGGACGATCGTCCCCGTCGAGATCACGGTCTACGCCGACCGGACCTTTACCTTCGTCACCAAGACGCCCCCCGCGTCCGTGCTGCTGAAGAAGGCGGCCGGGCTGGAGAAAGGCTCCGGCGAGCCCAACAAGAAGAAGGTGGGGAAGGTCACGCACCGGCAGATCCGGGAGATCGCGGAGGCGAAGCTCGCGGATTTGAACACGAAGGACCTCGAGGCGGCCATGCGTATGATCGAGGGGACGGCCCGCAGCATGGGCATCGAGGTCGCCTGAGGTCGGGAGGCACACACGATGGCCATCCACGGAAAGCGGTACCGGGACGCCGCCAAGCTGGTCACACCCGGACAACTGTACGATCCGGCGACGGCCGTGGCAGTGCTGAAGAAGATGCCGGCGACCAAGTTTGATCAGGCGGTCGAAGTCAACATCCGCCTGGGGATCGATTCGAAGCAGGCGGACCAGCAGGTGCGGGGAACGGTGGTGCTCCCCCACGGCACGGGCAAGTCGGTGCGGCTGCTGGTGTTCGCGAAGGGTGAGAAGGTGAAAGAGGCGCTGGACGCCGGGGCCGATTACGTGGGCCTCGAAGAGTTCGTCGAGAAGATCCAGGGCGGCTGGCTGGAGTTCGATGTGGCCGTCGCGGCCCCCGACGTGATGAATGTGGCTGGGCGGCTGGGCCGCGTGCTGGGCCCCCGGGGGTTGATGCCGAACCCCAAGGCGGGGACCGTCACCTTCGATTTGGCCCGCGCCGTCAAGGAGATCAAGGCGGGGAAGATCGAGTACCGGGTGGACAAGTTTGGCATTCTCCATGTCCCGATCGGGAAGGCGTCCTTCTCTGAGCAGGCGTTGCTCGAGAATTTCACGACGCTCATGAGCGCGGTGGTACGGTCCAAGCCGGCGTCGAGCAAAGGGCAATACGTGAAGAGCATTAGCCTCTCCACCACGATGGGGCCGGGCATCTCCATCGATCCGGCCAAGACGGCGGCGGAGGCGGTCGCGGGAGCGGCGTAACGACCGCATCGGCCGGCACCGCCCCGCCGAGGAGCCATTGGCTTCCGCGCGGGCGGGTCGCGCAGGTCTGCGCGGCAGACCGTTAGGGCAAGAGCTAGGCAATGGACCTGGAGCGGCTACCCCGGCCCGCTGTGTCGTCGACCCCGTCGTTTTGGCTGCGGGGTTTCCATTGGGGAGAGGCGGTCCGCGCGCAGGCCGGTCCCGCCTTCGCGGCGATCCTGGCGATTGCGGCCGTGCTTCGGTTTGCGTTCCTCGGCAGGAACAGTCTCTGGTCCGATGAGGCCCTGGTCGCCTGGATCACCCGAGCACACTGGCGGGATATCCCGGCGCTGATTCGCGGAGACTTCCATCCGCCCCTGTACTATCTGTTGATGAAGGCGTGGGCGGCAGTGGCGGGCACGGGGGAGGCCGCGCTCCGGGCCCCCTCGGCCGTCCTCGGGGTCGTCTCCGTCCTGCTCGTATTCCTCCTTGCCCGCACGGCCGCGCCGGGACCCGTGGCCCTCTTGAGCGCGCTGCTCGTGAGCGTCGCGCCATCGCAGATCATGATCGGCCAGGAAGCCCGGATGCAGGCCCTCCTCTGCGCGCTGGCGTTGGGATCGACGCTGGCCCTCCGCGCCAGTGTCGAGCACGGCGGGAGACTGCGCTGGGGCGGGTACGTCGCGCTCGCCACGTTGATGGCCTACACCCAATACCTGGGTTTCCTCATCCTCGTCGCACACGGCCTGTGGGTCGGCTGCTGTGCACGGTCGCGGTTCCTCACCTGGCTTGCCGGCATGGGCCTGGCAGCCGCCCTCTACGCCCCCTGGCTCCCTGCGTTGTGGCACCATGCGAATGGCCTCCCCGCCTGGCCCAACAACGTGGCGTTCCGAAATCCCCTCGATCTCCTCGGCCTGTTCGCATTCGGCGGGTCGGTCTTCGGCCTGGGGAGTTACTTCTTGCCCGGATCTGGGGCGACGATCGCGCAGGGCGGCATCCTCCTGCCGTTTTTGCTGATCGCCGGGTACGGCGTCCGTTCGATGAGCTCCGACCGGCGCAGCCTGGCGCTGCTCGGGCTTCCCCCCGCCGTGACGATCGGCGTGCTCCTTGCGATCTCCTTCGTCAAGCCGGTCTTCTACCCTCGGTGGTTCGTGTTCTTGTTCCCGTTCTATGCGGTGTTTGTTGCGCTGGGGGTGGTCGAGCTTGCCGGGCGGGCCGGCCGGTGGCGCGGGCCCGCGCTGGCGGCGCTCAGCGCGGGGCTGCTGGCGTGCAGCGTGCCGATCGTGACCCGCTACTATTTTGATCCACAATTCCGCCCCTTCCAATGGCGCGCCGCCGCCGCCCAGGTCAGGCAGCTGGTCAGGCCCGGGGATTTCTTCCTCTATTCGAACCAGGCGGCGGAGATCAGCTTCACCTACTACTTCCGGATGCCGCATCCATCGCTGACCCTGACGCCTCTGGAATGGACCCGCCGGGGGACGACCGCGGCCACGTTCACGAACACGCGGGCGCAGGCCCTGGTTGCGCGGTACCCGCGCGTCTGGTTCATCGTTACCATCCCGTTCACCCCCGCTATGCAGCAGCGGCTGCTCCCGGTGTTGAACCGCGTCTTTGGGGTTGCCGGTTCCGCCGATTACAATCAGACGAAGGTCTTACTGCTCGTTCCGAAAGCCCCGGCCGCCCATTGATCAGGCAAAGAGCCTGCCCGGGGCGGCCGTGTTTGACTTCGCGGCGGCGCCGATGATATACTACGCCGCGCCGGCATCACCGGGCCGGCGTAACCGAATAGAGGGCAGTGCCGTAGACAGCGGGTGCGCGTAGCGCTCAATGGTCGATTGACCGCCCGTCGAGGCTCGCCGTGCGAGGCTCCGTCTGCGGGAGCCTCTTTTCTTTGTGGGTCGAGCCGGGACGCCCGGAACGCGGGTCCCGGGGCCGCGTCGCGCGGACGGGGGACGACCGGCGCATCGAGGAGGAGCGGATGGCGAACCCGAGGACGGAGAAAGCCGCCCCGAAGCCGGAGAAAGTCGCGGCGGTCGAGGATCTTGAACGGCGCCTGAAAGGATCGTCGGTCGTCATTCTGACCGATTACCGGGGGCTGACCGTGCAGGAGATCGGGGCGCTCCGCGGGCGCCTACGCGAGGTGAACGTCGACTACCGGGTCGCCAAGAACACGCTGCTGGCGCTGGCCGCCAAGCGGTGCGGCCTCGACCACCTCTCGTCCCTGCTGACCGGACCGACGGCCGTCGCCTTCGGCCGGGACGATCCGGGCGTGCCGGCCCGAGTGCTCCAGGAGTTCATCCGCCAGTACCGGAAGCTCGAAATCAAGGGTGGGGTGCTCGGGCAGGAGGCGCTGAGGCCGGAGGAGGTGCGGGCGCTCGCGACCCTGCCCTCCCGGGCGGAGATGCTGGCTCGGACGCTCGGGGTGATCCTGTCGCCGCTGCGGGCGCTCGTCACGATCCTCAACGCCCCCCCGCGCTCCCTCGTCCAGGTCCTCGATGCGCTGCGGGCCCGACAGGAGGCTCGGGAGGCTGCGGAGGGAACGAACCCCCCGGTCGCGGAGGTCCCGGCTCAGGCCGCCACTTCTGTCGATGCTCCGGCTCAGGCGGCAGATCCGGCGGTTGTGGAGACCGTGCCTGCGGCGACGCCTGCGGAAGGCGCCCCAGGGGGGACCGGCGAGACAGACAAGAACGGCCAGGGCAATGCGGGGGGCTAGGCTAGACAGCAATCCAATGTCGGCCCCCTGCGGGGGCTCCAAACCTAAGTAGGACAAACGGCAAATTCATGTTGGGGGGATGAGCGATGGCAGCGAAGGCGACGATAGACCAGATTGTCGATGAGATCGGGACCCTGTCCGCGATTGATCTGTCCAAGCTGGTGAAGGCGCTGGAAGAGAAGTTCGGCGTCAGCGCCGCCGCCCCCATGATGATGGCCCCGGCCGGCGGCGGGGCGGCCGGCGGCGGGGCGGCCGCGGCAGCCGTCGAGGAGCAGACGGAGTTCGATGCCATCCTCAAAACGGTCGGCGACAAGAAGATCCAGGTCATCAAGGTGGTGCGCGAACTGACCGGGCTTGGCCTGAAGGAGGCCAAGGATCTGGTCGACGGCGCCCCCAAGCCGGTCAAGGAGAAGGTCTCCAAGCAGGAGGCCGAGACGATCAAGGCCAAGCTGACCGAGGTCGGCGCGACGGTCGAAGTCAAGTAAGGCGCGGCGGCCGGGCTCGTCTCTCGGCGGTTTCAGGGATCCCCCCTCGGTCCGGGGGATCCCCCCAGGCCTCCCGAGGTCATCGCGCCTCCGGCGGCCGGCTCCGCATCTTGACGTAAAACCCTGGTCGGTGATAAGATATCGTTTACTGCTGTAATGGGGCATTGTGCGAACCCACCTTGATCCTGAGTCCCAGATCTTCAGCCGGACGCGGGGCGTTTGCTACTTTGCGCTGCCTGCGCCCCGGCGCTGAGGTAATTTTCACCTGGAGGCGAAACCAGTGAAGGCCAGGCCCGCATCCCCCAAGGGCAAAGCCAGGACAGTTGCAGGGAAGAAGGGCGCCCGCGCGAAGCCGGGCGCCGTGCGTTTGGTCGCCAAGGAGCCGGCACGCGCGCGGCTCCAGTGGGCGCCGGGTGCCGGGGCGGGAGCGCGCAAGCGCCCCAGAATCATGCGCACGATCCTGCTGGACACGAAAGCGGAACGCACGCCGGTCGCCGTCTTCCAGGCGCCTCCGCCGGCCGCTCCGTCGCATATGGGCGTGCGCACGGTGAAAGGCCTGGGCGAAGTCAAGGTCGCCCGGTACGGCAAGCGCAGCCGGGTCAGCTTCGCGAAGATCCCGAGCGTCCTGGATGTTCCCAACCTGGTCGAGATCCAACGGGAGTCCTTCAAGTGGTTTCTCCGGGAGGGCATCCGCGAGGTGTTCGAGGAGGTCTCGCCGATCAAGGACTTTACCGGGAACCTCGAGCTGCACTTCGCGGTTGGGCGCCGCCGGTCCAAGTCCCCCCAAGAGGATGAGCGCGGCGACCTCAGCCTGCAGTTCGATGGCTACCGGCTGGAGCAGCTGAAGTACTCGGTGGACGAGTGCCGGGAGCGCGACTACAACTACAGCGCCGCGCTCAAGGTCCAGGTCCGTCTGGTCATCAAAGAGACCGGCGAGATCAAGGAGCAGGAAGTCTTCATGGGGGACTTCCCGCTCATGACCGAGCAGGGCACCTTCGTCATCAACGGCGCCGAGCGGGTGGTGGTGAGCCAGCTGGTTCGGTCCCCGGGGGTCTACTACAGCCTGACCCCGGACGCCAACGGCCGCCTCCTCCCCGCCGCGACGGTGATCCCGCACCGGGGCGCCTGGCTCGAGCTGGAGGTCGATGGCAATAGCGTCATCTACGTCAGGATCGACCGGACCCGCAAGCTGCCGGTAAGCGTCCTGCTGCGGGCCCTCGGCTACGCCAGCGACGAAGAGATCCAGAAGCTGTACGGGAACGACAAGGCCGTCGCCGCCACGCTGCACAAGGACGACACCAAGAACACGGAAGAGGCGCTGCTCGGGATCTACCGCCGCCTCCGCCCGGGCGACCCGCCGACCATTGAGAGCGCGCGGACCCTGCTGAACACGCTGTTCTTTGATCCGCGCCGGTACGATCTCGGGCGGGTCGGCCGCTACAAGCTCGACAAGAAGCTGAGCCTCAAGCCGGCCGCCGAGGGCGCGCCCGATGCCCGGGTGATCAAGGCCAAGGACATCGTCGAGATTGTCCGCTACCTCATCACGCTTAACAACGGCGAAGGCCGTCCCGACGACATCGATCATCTCGGCAACCGCCGGGTCCGGTCGGTCGGCGAGCTGCTGCAGAACCAGTTCCGGATCGGCATGCTGCGAATGGAGCGGGTGATCCGGGAGCGGATGACCATCCAGGACGCGGGCGCGATCACCCCGCAGGTCCTCATCAACATTCGTCCGGTCGTGGCCGCGATCAAGGAGTTCTTCGGGTCGAGCCAGCTCTCGCAGTTCATGGACCAGACCAACCCGCTCGCGGAGCTGACCCACAAGCGGCGCCTCTCGGCGCTCGGCCCCGGAGGCCTGAGCCGCGAGCGCGCGGGATTCGAAGTCCGCGACGTGCATACGTCGCACTACGGGCGGATGTGCCCGATCGAAACGCCGGAGGGCCCGAACATCGGGCTGATCTCCTCCCTCGCCACCTTCGCGCGGGTCAACCCCTACGGGTTCATCGAGACGCCCTACCGCAAGGTCAAGGATGGCCGGGTCACCCGGGCCATCGAGTACCTGACCGCGGACGACGAGGAGAAGTACACGGTCGCGCAGGCGAACGCCAAGATCAACCAGGACGGCCGGCTGACCGAGTCGCGGGTCACGGCGCGGCACGGCGCCCCCATCGTGCTGGTTCCCCCGGACAAGATCGATTACATGGACGTGTCGCCGAAGCAAATCGTCAGCGTGGCCACAGCCCTCATCCCGTTCCTCGAGCACGACGACTCGAACCGCGCCCTGATGGGGTCGAACATGCAGCGGCAGGCCGTGCCCCTCCTGCGCACCGAGACGCCGTTGGTCGGCACCGGGATGGAGTACCGGGCCGCCATCGACTCGGGCGCGGTGGTGGTGGCGCGCGAGGCCGGCGAGGTCACCAGCGTCACCGGGGACGCCATCGTCATGAGGCCCGACCGGGGCAAGGAGCGGACCTACAAGCTGGTCAAGTTCCAGCGGAGCAACCAGGGGACGTGCATCAACCAGCGGCCCATCGTGGAACTGGGCGAGCGCGTGGAGGCCGGCGACGTGATCGCGGACGGCCCGTGCACGGACCAGGGGGAGATGGCGCTCGGGCACAACGTCATGGTGGCGTTCATGCCGTGGGAGGGCTACAACTACGAAGACGCGATCCTCATCAGCGAGCGGCTGGTCAAAAAGGATCTGTTCACCAGCATCCACATCGAGGAGTACGAGGTCGAGGCGCGGGATACCAAGCTCGGTCCGGAGGAGATCACCCGCGACATCCCCAACGTCGGCGAGGAAGCGCTGCGCGACCTCGACGAGGCGGGGGTCGTGCGCATCGGCGCCGAGGTGCGCAGCGGGGACATCCTGGTGGGGAAGGTCACCCCGAAGGGCGAGACCGAGCTCACGGCCGAGGAGCGTCTGCTCCGGGCCATCTTCGGGGAGAAGGCCCGGGAGGTCCGCGACACCTCGCTCAAGGTCCCCCACGGCGAGAAGGGGAAGGTCGTCGCCGTCAAGGTCTTCACCCGCGAGGCCGGGGACGAGCTCAGCCCCGGGGTCAACGAGCTCGTGCGCGTCTACGTGGCCCAGAAGCGCAAGATCACGGTCGGCGACAAGATGGCCGGGCGCCACGGGAACAAGGGCGTGATCAGCAAGATCCTGCCGCAGGAGGATATGCCGTACCTGCCGGACGGGACCCCCGTCGATCTGGTCCTGAACCCGCTGGGCGTGCCCTCCCGCATGAACGTGGGGCAGGTGCTGGAGACCCACCTGGGGTGGGCGGCGTCGTTGCTCGGGTTCCACGCGGAGTCGCCGGTCTTCGACGGGCCGCGCGAGGAGGAGATCCGCGATCTGCTCAAGCGGGCGGCCAAGACCGAGGAAGGGGCCCGCGTCGGGATCGGCGAGACCGGCAAGACCCGGCTGTACGACGGCCGCACGGGCGAGAGCTTCGCCCAGCCGGTCACCGTGGGGCAGATCTATATGATGAAGCTGCTCCACCTGGTCGAGGACAAGATCCACGCCCGGTCGACCGGCCCGTACTCCCTGATCACCCAGCAGCCGCTCGGCGGAAAGGCCCAGTTCGGCGGCCAGCGATTCGGGGAGATGGAAGTGTGGGCGCTCGAGGCCTACGGGTCGGCGAACACCCTGCAGGAGCTGCTCACCGTGAAGTCCGACGACGTCGTGGGCCGGGTCAAGACCTACGAGGCGATCGTCAAGGGGGAGAACATCCAGGAACCCGGGGTCCCGGAGTCCTTCAAGGTCCTGGTCAAGGAGCTCCACAGCCTCTGCCTGGACGTCAAGGTCCTGAGCGAGGACCAGAAGGAGATCGAGCTCAAGGAGATCGAGGAAGACATCGCGGAAACCGCCCGCGCCCTGGGGATCAACCTCGAAGGCGAAGAGGCGCTGGTGGAAGAGTACTAATGGTGGAAGCACGCGCGACCCTGGAGGCCCGTTAACAGATGCAGGACGTCAACAACTTCTCGGCCGTCAAGATCGCCCTGGCGTCTCCCGACCGGATCCGCCTGTGGTCCCGGGGCGAGGTGAAGAAGCCGGAGACCATCAACTACCGCACCCTCAAGCCCGAGCGGGATGGGCTGTTCTGTGAGCGCATCTTCGGGCCCACGAAAGACTGGGAGTGCCACTGCGGCAAGTACAAGCGGATTCGCTTCAAGGGGATCATCTGTGACCGCTGCGGGGTCGAGGTGACCCGCGCCAAGGTGCGCCGGGAGCGGATGGGCCACATCGAGCTGGCCGCCCCAGTCTGCCACATCTGGTACCTCAAGGGCGTGCCCAGCCGGACCGGCCTGATGCTGGACATGTCCCCGCGGGCGCTGGAGCGGGTGGTCTACTTTGCGTCCTACGTCGTCACGGACCCCGGCCACGTCAAGGGCCTGCTGAAGAAGCAGATGCTCACCGAAGCCGAGTACCGCGAGCTGCGCGAAAAGCACGGCAACGGCTTCAAGGCCGGCATCGGCGCCGAGGCCATCAAGGAACTGCTCCAGGAGACGTCGCCGGACGCCGCGACCAAGAAGCTTCGCGTCGAGCTCAAGACCGCCAGCGGGCAGAAGCGGATGAAGATCCTCAAGCGGCTGGAGGTCGTGGAGGCCTTCCGGAAGAGCGGCAACAAGCCGGACTGGATGATCCTCGACGTCATCCCGGTCATCCCCCCGGACCTGCGGCCGATGGTGCAGCTCGACGGCGGGCGGTTCGCCACCAGCGACCTCAACGATCTGTACCGCCGGGTCATCAACCGGAACAACCGGCTAAAGCGCCTCCTGGACCTGGGCGCGCCGGAGATCATCGTGCGCAACGAGAAGCGGATGCTGCAGGAGGCGGTCGATGCCCTGATCGACAACGGCCGCCGCGGGCGCCCGGTCACCGGCCCCAACAACCGGCCGCTGAAGTCCCTGAGCGACATGCTGAAGGGCAAGCAGGGGCGGTTCCGGCAGAACCTCTTGGGCAAGCGGGTGGACTACTCGGGCCGCTCCGTCATCGTCGTCGGGCCGAAGCTGCGCCTCTACCAGTGCGGCCTGCCCAAGGAGATGGCCCTCGAGCTCTTCAAGCCGTTCGTGATGAAGAAGCTCGTGGACAAGGGCCTCAGCCAGAACATCAAGAGCGCCAAGCGGATGGTGGAGCGCGCGCGGTCCGAGGTCTGGGACGTGCTCGAAGAAGTGGTCCACGAGCACCCGGTGCTGCTCAACCGCGCCCCGACCCTGCACCGGCTCGGCATCCAGGCGTTCGAGCCCGTGCTCATCGAGGGGAAGGCGATCCAGGTGCACCCCCTCGTCTGCACGGCCTACAACGCGGACTTCGACGGGGACCAGATGGCGGTGCACGTGCCGCTCAGCGCCGCCGCGCAGGCGGAGGCGCGGGTGCTCATGCTCTCCGCGTACAACATCCTCTCCCCCGCCTACGGCCGGGCGATCACCAGCCCGACCCGTGACATCGTGTTCGGCTGCTACTACATGACCCTGGAGCAGCCGGGCGCGCTCGGCGAGGGGAAGATCTTCAGCCGTCCGGACGAAGTGGTTCTGTCCTACGAGAGCGGGGTCGTGGGGCTGCACGCGAAGATCAAGGTGCGGCTCAGCCACGACGGTGAGCTGATCGACACGACGGTCGGCCGGGTGATCTTCAACGAGGCGATCCCGGAGGAACTGCGGTTCATCAACGAGGTGTGCGACCGCAAGATCCTCTCCCAGATCGTGTCGGAAGCCTACAACCGCCTGGGCTCGACCAAGACGGTCCAGCTCCTCGACAGCATCAAGGACCTGGGGTTCCATTTCGCCACGGTGAGCGGCAGCGGCATCGCGCTCAGCGACATCGTCATCCCCAAGGAGAAGGAAGAGATCCTCGCCAAGGCGGACAAAGAGGTCGACGCGATCGACAGTCAGTACCGCCGCGGCCTCATCACCAACGAGGAGCGGTACCTGAAGACCGTGGACGTCTGGACCGAGGCGACGGAGGCGATCACCAAGCGCATGCTCAGCACGTTCGATACATTCAATCCGCTCTACATGATGGCCCAGTCCGGCGCCCGGGGGAACATCCAGCAGATCCGCCAGCTCGCCGGCATGCGGGGGCTGATGACCGACCCGTCGGGGCGCATCATCGAGCTGCCGATCAAGGCGAACTTCCGCGAGGGGCTGACCGTGCTCGAGTACTTCATCAGCACGCACGGCCAGCGCAAAGGCCTCGCGGACACGGCGATCCGGACCTCCGAGTCCGGGTACCTCACCCGGCGGCTGGTGGACATCGCCCAGGACGTGATCGTCCGGGAGGAGGACTGCAAGACCACCTCCGGGGTGGAGATCACGCCGATCATGGACGGCAACCAGGTCGTCGTCTCACTCGCCGACCGGATCACCGGGCGGGTGGCGGCGGAGGAAGTCGTGGCGCCGCGCGGCAAGAAGGTCCTCGTCGAGGCCGGCCGGGACATCGAGGAGGCCGTGGCGGAGGAGATCGAGGAGGCCGGGGTGACCGGGGTCTCGGTGCGGTCGGTCCTCACCTGCAAGACCCGGTATGGAATCTGCGCGAAGTGCTACGGCCGGAACCTCGCCACCGGCAAGCTGGTGGAGATCGGTGAGGCGGTGGGCATCATCGCGGCCCAGTCGATCGGCGAGCCCGGGACGCAGCTGACGATGCGGACCTTCCACACCGGAGGCGTCGCCGGGTTCGATATCACCCAGGGCCTGCCGCGGGTGGAGGAGCTGTTCGAGGCGCGGCGGCCCAAGGGCCAGGCGGTGATCAGCGAGCTCGACGGCAAGGCCCACGTCACCGAGGCCAAGGGCGCCCGCAAGATCGTGGTCAGCGGCCGCGACGACGAGCGCGAATATTCCGTCGCCTACGGGGTGCGCATCCGGATCGCCGACGGGGATCGGGTCTCGGCCGGCGATCAGTTGACGGAGGGGTCGGTGAACCCCCACGACATCCTCCGGATCAAGGGCCTCGTCGCCGTGCAAGGCTATCTCGTCCAGGAGATCCAGAGCGTCTACCGGTCGCAGGGCGTGGACATCAACGACAAGCACATCGAGATCATCGTCCGCCAGATGCTCCGGCGCGTGAAGGTCGAGGAGCCGGGGGATACCGAGTTCCTCCCCGGTGAGCTGGTCGACATCTTCGCGCTCGAAGAGGAGAATACGCGCGCGATGGCTCAGGGCAAGGAACCCGCGACCGCCCGGCCGGTGCTGCTGGGGATCACCAAGGCGTCGCTGGCCACCGATAGCTTCCTGTCGGCCGCCTCCTTCCAGGAGACGACCCGGGTGCTCACCGACGCGGCGACCAAGGGCAAAGTGGACCCCCTCCTCGGGCTCAAGGAGAACGTGATCATCGGCAAGCTGATCCCGGCCGGCACAGGGATGCAGCGGTACCGGTCGATCAAGCTGGCCACCGAAGGGTTGTCGTAGGCAGCACGCTGTCGTAGGCGGTACGCTCCGGATCACGCCGGAGGCACGCCTTGGCTGACGCCGCGGGCCGGACTCGTCCGCGCCCCCGTGAGCCAGAGCGGGCCTCCGGCCGGTTTGAGGGGTTTCCCCGTACGCATGAGGTGGATTGACCGGATTCGCCCGGGAATCAGCGGGGGCGAAATGCTGTAGTCCCCGGCTTGTCGACCGCAGGGATCCGCAAGACAATCACACCTGCGCCCGGCTCTGTGCGCCAAATCCCAAACCGCGAGGGGACGTTCGGTCCATGGCCATCACCGCGCCCGTCAGTGGTCGAGTATTACCGGCGCTGCCCCAGGCATTGCTCGACACGACCTACGCGCCTCCGTCGGGCCGAACGCTCGCCGTCCCGGCCGGCGGCGACCTACAAGCGGCGCTCAACAGCGCCCGGCCGGGCGATGTCATCCAGCTTGCGGCGGGCGCGGCATACACCGGCCCGTTTACCCTCCCAGCGAAATCGGGGACGGGCTGGATCGTCATCACCTCGAGCGCCACGACCCTCCCGCCTCCTGGCACCCGTGTGGCTCCGGGGAACGCGAGCCTGATGCCGAAGATCCTGGGGCCGCAGGGGAGCCCCGCGATCCTCACCGCCTCCGGGGCTCACCATTATCGGTTCGTGGGGATCGAGTTCGCCCCCGTGCCAAGGGCCGTCCAGCACGACCTCGTGTATCTCGGTTCGGGCGGCGGGGCCTGGAACTTCGTGTTCGACCGCTGCTACATCCACGGCGATCCGAACGTCGGCGGGACCCTCTGGGGCCTGCGGATGGACGCGGGCTGGGTGGGGGTGGTCGATTCCTACCTCGCCAACTTCCGGGACACGTCGTTCGAGGCGAGTGCGATCCGGGTCATCACGGGCGCGGGGCCGTTCAAGATCCAGAACAATTACATCGAGGCGGCGGGGATGAGCGTCATCTTCGGCGGGCAGGACCCGTCCGTCCAGGGCCTCATCTCCAGCGACATCGAGATTCGGGGCAACTACATGACGAAGCCCCTCTCGTGGCGCATCGGCGACCCGACCTACGCCGGGACGCCCTGGATCGTGAAGAACGTGCTGGAGTTGAAGAACGCCCAGCGCGTGCTGATCGACGGCAACATCTTCGAGAACAACTGGCGCCAGGCCGACCAGGACGGGTTTGCCATCGTCTTCACCCCGCGCAACCAGAACGGGGGCTCGCCGTGGTCGGTCGTCCAGGACGTCACGTTCACGCACAACATCGTCCGGCACTCCACGGCGGGATTCCACATGCTGGGGTGGGACTACACCAACCCCAGCCAGCAACTGCGGCGGGTGCTCATCCAAAACAATCTCATGACCGACATCGGCGCCTTCGCGGGCAACGGCGGTTCCGTGGGGACGCTGTACCAGATGCGGGACGGCGTGGCGGACGCCACGATCGACCACAACACCGCCTTCCAGAGCGGGGACCCGCTCCACGCGCAGGTGGTCACCGGCGTTCCAAACACGGGGCTCGTCTTCACGAACAACATCGGCGACGGCAACGTGACGTCCGATAGTGCCCCGGACCCGGCGTCGGCCCTGAGCAGATCGTTCCCCGGCGCCGTGTTCACCGCCAATGTGCTGCTGGACGGAACCGCCTCAGCGTATCCGCCCGGCAACTTCTTCCCTCCGGGGTCGACTCCGGTGGTCAACGCCTTCTCCGGCGGGTCCGACTACCACCTCGTTCCCGGGAGCCCGTACAAGAACGCCGGAACCGACGGCAGGGACATCGGCGCCGATATCGACGCGATGAACGCGGCGACGGCCGGCGCACTCCCCGGCGTGAGCGTCCGCTCTCCGCAATCGGTCGTGTGGACCGATCTCGTCAATGCCCTCGCGGTTGGAACCACGCTCGAGCAGACGGGGGAGTGCGTCTCCGGCGGGCTCTCGGCCCAGCAGATCGCCGGGAATGGGTACGTCGAATTCCCCGTGAGCGATCCCACGGGCGACTACATCGTCAGCCTGGGCGACGGCACCGACCTGATGGGCAATTGGGCCGTCCACATCGCCGGGTTCACCGCCGAAGTGCGGGAGGGCAACTGGACGCTCAAGGCCCACATCCCCGCGGCCGCCGGTGATGTGTTCCGTATCGCGGTCGTCAGCGGGCAGGTGCAGTATATGAAAAACCGCGTCGTGTTCTATACGAGCGCAACCCTTCCCCAGCGCTTCCCGCTGAACGCCAAAGCGACGCTGTGGAGCTTTGGGGCGACGGTCGGCAACGCGGTCATCATGAGCGGTGGATAGCCGGCCGGCGTTGAGCGATACCCTGGGAACCCCGACCCGCCCGGGTGGGTCACGCGTAGGGATTTTCACCTCAGGGATATTTACCTATGCCGGCTGGGGAGTTCCCCCTAGCATCTGGGGGCTTTTCCTGGATCGGGGCCCCAAGATCGCGGATACCGATTTGAGGGGCTATTTCGCTTGACCCCGCCAAGTGTTCGGCAGGACAATCACACCTGAGGGCGCCACCTGTCCGCAAGAGCGGTTCGAGGGACAGGGATGGTGATCCGAGACCGCCCCGGCGCTGTTTGCGCCGCGGCGGAGATCGATGAGGAGAGCATCATGCGACACACGATGATCGAACGCGCGAAGGCGCCGGACCGGGGCGAGTTGCGCCCGATGGATGAGCATCTGGTGAGCCTCGTCAACCCCGCCTCGTTCGAGGCCGATCAGTACCGGACGATCCGCCACGTGCTCGAGCAGTCACACGCCACGAAGAAGATGATTGCCGTCACCAGCGCCGCCCCCGGCGACGGGAAGACGACGACCGCGATCAACCTGGCCGGGGTCCTCGCTCAGGCTCCGGACGCGCGTATCCTGATCGTCGATCTCGATTTGCGGATGCCGGCGGTGGGAGACCGCCTGGGGCTGACGGTTCAGAGTCCCGGCCTGGCAGACCTGCTGAGCGATCCCGACCTCAAGCTGGACGATGCGGTCCAGCGCCTCCCCCGGTTCCGGCTGGCGGTCCTGCCGGCCGGCCGGGCCCTGGCGGTGCCGTACGAGGCGCTGAAATCCCCGCGGCTGGACGAGCTCCTCCGGGAGGCGAGCCGGCAGTACGACTACGTGATCCTGGATACGCCCCCCTTGCTGGCGGTGCAGGACGCGCGGTTGATCGCCGACTGGGTGGACGGCTTCGTGATGGTCGTGGCGGCGCACCGGACGCCGCGCAAGCTCTTCGAGGACGCCCTGAACGTGATGGACCCGGCCAAGCTCATCGGCCTCGTCTTCAACGGGGACGATCGCCGGCGCTCCGACTATCACGGGTATTACTACTACGGCTCCTCGACGGGCGGGCGGCGGGGCAGTGGGTGGTGGCGAACCGGGAACGGCCACGAGAGCGGGAACGGGCATGCCCGGCGGGCCTCGATGCTGAACAAGGCCGTGACCGCGGTCCTGGGTTCGCGATGGCGCTGATTCTCGCCCTCATCGACGGCGGCTCGGTCCTCGTCGTGGCGGGCGGGGCGCTCCTGATCTGGGCGCACCCCCAGCTCACCGGCCGGATCGATGGGATCGCCACCGTGCTGTCGCAGGCCGCGGGGTTCTCGCTGTGCTTCTTGCTGGCGTTTGGCTTCGCCGACCTGTACAACTTCCGGGTCATCCGGAGCTTCGACGCGCTCCTGGGGCGGGTTCCCCGCGCGCTCTGCGCGGCCATCCCCGTGGTGATCCTGTTCTCCATGCTGGTCCCCAGCGTAAAGCCGCCGCTTCGCCGAGCGTTTGCTGATCGTGGGCGGGAGCCCCCTGGCCCGGAAGCTGGTGGGGGAGATCGAGATGCGGCCCGACTGCCGGTATGTCGTCGCCGCCGTGGTCGACGACGAGAACGAGAACGTGGGGCGCGTCATCGAGGCCATTCGCCCGGACCGCATCGTCGTCGCGCTCACCGGGTGGCGGGGACGATTGCCGCGCTGCCGGCTCGTGGAGTCGCTGGCGGAGTCGCTGGCGCGCGGGATCCTGGTCGAGGACGTCGTTGATACCTACGAGCGCCTGACCGGCCAGCTCGCCCTCGAAGCGCTCTCGCCCAGCGGCGTCATCTTCTGCCGCGACTTCCGGACGACGCGTCTGCAGAGCGGGGTGGCGCGGGCGTTCAGCTTCCTCGTGTCGGCGATCGCCTTGCTCATCCTGGCCCCCGTCATCGGGCTGATCGCCCTCCTGATCAAGCTCGACTCCCGGGGGCCCGTGTTCTTCATCCAGGAGCGCGTGGGGCTGTCGGGCCGGCCGTTCAAGCTGATCAAGTTCCGCACCATGCACCCGGCCCGTCGGTCGGATTCCGAGTGGGCGGCCGACAATCGCGATCGGATCACGCGCCTCGGCCGGCTGCTCCGGCAGTTCAAGGCCGGCCACTCGCTGCTCGATGAGCTGCCGCAGCTCCTCAACGTCCTTCGCGGGGACATGAATCTCGTCGGCCCGCGGCCCCACACGATGAAGGACCTCGAGATGATGATCCTGGCGGCCCGCAACCTGAGCGAGATCTCGGGCGATGCGATCCCCTACTATTCGCTTCGGTGCTCCGTCAAGCCGGGGCTGACCGGTTGGGCGCAGGTGCGGTACCGGTACGCGAACACCCTCGAGGAGGAGATGGAGAAAATCCGGTACGATCTCTACTACATCAAGCACCGCTCGCTCTTGCTCGACGTCCGCATCCTCTTCGACACGATGAAGATGCTGCTCTCCAGCGGCGAACTGGATGAGCCGGCTGCGCGGCCGGTGGAAGCACACGAGGGCGTGCCGGCCCCAGCGGAGCGGCGCACGGGGATCAGGGTCGACGACCGCGTCCCGGCGCTCGCGGCCGTCCACGGCCCCGAGGGGTCGCGGGGGACCTGGCCCGAGCCGGAGCCGGGCCCCTAGGCGGACTGCTGAAACGGTCGGCGTGACCGACCGGCAGGATCCGGCTGCATGGCGATGGCCCGATTTCACAGACACCAGACGTCCGAGACGAGCGCGCTCGATCTCCGCTACGTGCTCCTCGCCCTGGCGTACCTGGCCATCGTCTTCTGGCTCACGTCGCGCCCGGAGCTGGGAGGGGTCGAAGCCCACGGCTCTGGGATCCGGCTCGCGCGCAGCCTCCACCACGTGCCGCTGTACGCCGGCCTCGGCTTCTTCATGCTGCAGGCCATCTCGGGGGGCGCGGCGCTGGCGGCGCAGCGGGCGCGGCGCGCCCTGTTCACGTTTTTCGGGGCCGGAGCGTTCGCGGCGCTGGCGGAGTGGCACCAGGTCTATGTGCCCGGGCGGGATCCGTCCCTCACCAACTTCCTGCTGGACCTGGCGGGAATCGCGGGGGTGCTCCTGGTCTGCTGGCTCGGCACAGAAGGCGATAAAGGATTGAGCCGTGGCCCCTAGCGCGGGCGCGGAATGGTGGCGGCCGGCGGCTGCGGCCGACGCGCGTGGGGCCGGGACGGCCGACGCGCCGCCGAAGGAGAGCGACCTCCCGTTCGCGGCGCTCCTGGTGTTCACCGGCCTGCTGTTCCTCGCGCCCCAGGCGTTCCTGCCCGGATTCGGGCGGCTGCGCATGGCGCTGCCTGTGGGGGTCTTCGCCATCGCGGCGCACTGCTGGGCCCGGTTCGTGGCGGGGCGGCCGCTGATGCGGGGCTCGCGCGAGATGTGGCTGGCGGGCGCGCTGCTCGCTTGGTCCGTGGCGACCGTCCCCGTGTCCACGGTGCCGGAATTCAGCGAGAGAGTGCTCCTCGAGGAGTACCTCAAGGTGCTGGGCGTGTTCTGGCTGTTCAGCAACATCGTGACCACGCTCGGCCGGCTGCGCCTGGTGGCGTGGGTGTTTACGCTGACGGCCGTGCCGCTGGCCGCCACCGGCGTGTGGGACTTCGTTTCGCACCGCGTGGTGCAGACGGGTCTCGGCCTCGATCGGATCGTCGGCTACGACTCGCCGTTCACGGCGGACCCCAACGACCTGGCGATGCTGTTGAACCTGATCCTGCCCCTGACGGTCGGGCTCTTCTTGATGCACCGCCGGCGCGCGGTGCGGTTGCTTCTCGCCGGCTTGATCGTGCTGGAGACGGGCGCCGTCATCGTCACGTTCTCGCGGGGCGGCTTCCTGACGCTGGCGGCGATCTTCCTGCTCTACCTGCGCACGCTCAACAAGACGGGGCAGTGGAAATGGGCGGTCGCCGCGCTGCTGCTCGCAGCGGCGGCGGTCCCGCTGCTGCCCCGAGGGTACATGGACCGTCTCAGCACGATCACCGACATCAATGCCGATACGACCGGCTCCGCCCAGCAGCGGCTGGACAACACGCGGACCGCGCTGGCCTTCGTGCTCAGCCACCCCCTCGCCGCCGCCGGGCTCGGGATGAACGGCCTCGTCATCTACCAGCTCCATCAGGCCGAAGGGAGGGCGGCCCCCCTCCTCTGGGTCCACAATTCGTTCCTTGAGTACGCCGTGGATCTCGGGTGGTTCGGCTTGGGGTTGTTCCTCCTGCTGCTCGTGAGCTGCTACGGGTGCGCCGTGCGGGTCCGCAATCGCTGCGCGGGCGTCCCGGCGCTGCGGGAGCTGTCGGGCCTGGCCGAGGCGATCCGGATCTCGATTGTGGGCGGCGCCGCGAGCGCGTTTTTCCTTCCCGCGGCCTATCAGCCCTACCTGTACTTCATCATTGCGCTCGGCGCGGCGACCGTCGCGGTGTTGGAGGCCGAGACGCGCACGGCCGTCCAGGCGCGGACCGCCGGCCGCTCACCCCGGCTGGCGCCCGCGTGATGACGGCACACCAAGGCGCTGGGGCCGGATAATGCTGTTCAACAGCCTGGGATTTCTCTACGGGTTTCTGCCGGCGATCTACCTGGTGTTCTGGCGCTTCGCGGGAAAAACGCAGCGGTGGATGACTCTGGCGATCGGCGGGTACGTGTTCTATTCGTTCTGGAACTACAAGTTCTTGGTGCTGATGCTGTTCTCCACCGGCGTCAGCTACCTGGCCGGGCTGGCGCTGCTCCGCTGGCAGGATCCCGGACTGCGGCGGTGGTGCGTGGCGGGCTCGGTCGGCGCGGATCTGGCGGTGCTGGGGTTCTTCAAGTACGGCAACTTCATGGCGGGGAACATCAACGCGGTCACGTCCTGGCTCGGCGGCCGAGCATCGCTCCCCATCCTCGATATCGTGCTGCCGGTCGGCATTTCCTTCTACACGTTCCACACCATCACCTACGTCATCGATGCCTATCGGGGGGCCATCACCCCCACGCGAAACCTCTTCAAGTATGCGGCGTACGTCTCGATGTTCCCGCAGCTGGTGGCCGGTCCCATCGTCCGCTACCGGCAGATCGAGCAGGATTTCGAGAACGTCGATCGCGCGCACGAGACCGCGAACGCGGACACCGGGTGGTCGTTCTTCGTCGTCGGGCTGGTGGAGAAAGTCCTCATCGCCGATACGATCGCGTCGATCATCGATCCGGCGCTGGCGCGGTACTCGGAGCTCTCGACGGTCGACGCGTGGTTGTGCGTGGTGGGCTTCGCCTATCAGGTGTACTTCGATTTTGCGGGGTACAGCGATATGGCCGTCGGCCTGGGCCATCTGTTCGGATTTCGCATTCCTCAGAACTTCAACTCGCCGTACAAGTCGACGGATATCGCCGACATGTGGAGGCGCTGGCACATCTCGCTGTCGTCGTTTTTCCGCGACTACGTCTACATCCCGCTGGGGGGCAGCCGGGGCGGGCGGCTCCTGACGTACCGAAATTTGATGCTCACCATGCTGCTCTGCGGGCTGTGGCACGGCGCGAGCTGGATCTACGTCACCTTCGGCGCCTACCAGGGCGTGCTGCTCATCCTGACCAGCACATTCAGGGGCACCTGGGAGCGTCTGCCGCTCGCGGCCCGCCGGATCGGGACGTTCGGCGTCTGGGTGGTCGGGCTGGCGATCTTTCGGTCGTCGGGGTTCCCCATGGCCGGCGCAATGTTCCAGAAGATGTTCACCTGGCACGCCGGAACGGCCGTCGTCGGCGGGACCGTCCTGGTCGGCATGTTGACCGTGGCCGCCGGCATCGCGCACTTTGGGCCCAACTCCTTCGAGATGCACCACCGGTGGTCGCCGGGATGGGTGGGCGCCATCGCCATCGTGTTCGGGCTGTGTCTCTTTATGCTCTACGGGTCGCGGCCGGCGCCGTATCTGTATTTCCAATTCTGAGGCCAGCGATGGGACGAGAGAGAACGCACCGTCCGGTCTGGCGCCTGGGGCGCGTGATTCCATGCCTGCTGGCGGTCGTGTTCCTGGTGGATATCGTTTCGCGCGTTCCGTCCATCGACCCGCTGACGTTCCGGGCCTGGGAGGCCCTGTCGCGCAACCGCCCGCCGGGCGCGGCCTTCGAGCCCAACCGCCACTATGTCAACCCGTGGGCGTACGGTGATCTCGCGTCGTTCGGGAATCTCCCTGAGCTGCGGCAGTATCGGACCGAGGTCTT
>WNGI01001738.1_pt1 | contig 29747 bp, 23 predicted proteins | sample 5400621 | NCBI WGS metagenome assembly WNGI01 (sample SAMN13153374, study PRJNA577476) | soil metagenome | isolation source: 20 cm soil or saprolite under Garry oak tree replicate 1 | place: USA:California | collected 2016-06-15
CGACGTGGTGGGGTCGGGCGCTGAGGCGTTGCATCGCGGCTCTCATGCGCGCCGGGTCAGGTATGGTCTTAAAGCGCGTCTCCAGATCGCGCTCAGCGTGAATGGACTGTGGGAAGAACCCTCGAAGCGGGGTGTCGGCCGGTGATGGGGCGAGAGCAAGACCCGTTGCTGAAATCAGCAACGACGAGAGCAGCTTGGGCATGGCGGGAGGGGGCAAGCGGGAAGGGGGAGCGGGAAGCGGGAAGCGGGAAGCGGGAAGCGGGAAGCGGGAAGCGGGAAGAGGGGCGGACAGTGAGTGGTTTGTAAAAAAAGACGCTGAAATTTACTCAGCGTCTTTCAAGGCGGTCATATGGGGCGAGCTGTCTTGCGCGCGCGGCGTATACGGCGATTTTTGCCGGCTGTTGACTCGTCGGCGCTGTCGCTCTCCTCATTTTCTTCGAGCGGAATCCAGCGCTCCGCCCAGCTTCCGATCTCGCGCAGCGCACTCTGGAGCTCGCGTCCTTTGGTAGTGAGCTCGTACTCAACGCGGACCGGGGTCTCGGGAATCACCGCGCGCTCAACCAATCCCTCGGCCTCGAGCGAGCGAAGACGCTCCGAGAGCATGCGGTCGGTGATCTCGGGGATTGCGCCTTTAATGGCGGCGTAACGACACCTCCCCTGTAGCAGGGTCTGGAGGATCGCCCCTGTCCACCGGCTACCGATGAGCTCGATGGCCCGGTGAAATCGGGCACAAACTACCGAGGTGGGGGCGGGCGAATCAGACATGGGAAGAAGTTATGGGAAACAGCGCTTGACACAAGTTACTTACTAAAATATATTAGCATACTCATAGTAAGTCCAGTGCGCCTGACGCCATATCCAGGCCCTTAACTGGATCAAACCGGCAAAGATAGAGAGGAAAAACCAATGACGGCAACAGTAGAAACCGCTCCCGTAACCGGAGCGAAGACCCAGTGGAAGCTCGATCCGATGCACACGATGTCGAAGGCGTCATCAACATCGACGAAAGAAATCCGGCGAATTCGTCGGTAGAAGCAACGCTAAAGGGAGCGAGCCTCGACACGCGGACGGAGCAGCGCGACCAGCACCTGCGATCAGCTGATTTTCTGCACGTCGAGAGGTATCCCGAAATCACATTCCGCAGCACGCGTATCGAGGGTGGCAGTGACGAGTTCAAGCTGACCGGCGATCTCACGATCCGTGATGTAACGCGCCCGATTACTCTGGATGTTCGCTTCGAGGGACAGACGAAGGACCCCTGGGGTGGCGAGCGCATCGGATTTAGCGCAAGTGGCAAAATCGATCGCCGGGATTTCGGCCTGGTCTGGAATCAGCTAATGGAAACCGGCGGCGTAGCGGTCGGCAATGAAATCAGGATCGCAATTGAGGTTGAGGCGATCAAAGTCGAGGCATAGGCGGTAGATAACGGTATAACTACAGAGCAGGCACCAGATTGTTGGTGCCTGCTTTGCGTTTCCGTACTCCGATGCCCGATTTCAACCGTAAACGAAGGCTGGCTTTTACAGCTGCGATGCTCCAGGTGATCGTATCTAGCCCAACGGCTAGAGCCGAACTGAGTGTTAGATATACACCTAACCAAAAGTACGACATAGTTGTGGTGGCGCATCAGGACGACTGGCAGTTGTTCATGGCCGACATCGTCGCCAAACGGATCAAGGAAGGTGATTCAACCACCTTCATCTATCTGACTGCCGGCGACGACGGCCGCGACTCTCTCTACTGGCAGACCCGTGAGCTGGCAGCGTTGCAATCGACGCGTGTCGCAGTTGGCACCCAGCAGACAAACTCTGCTCCAACCAGCTGCTCGAGAACTCAAGTGCGCGGGCACGCGATTAAGCAGTGTCTGACTGCCAACGTCAAATCATACTTTCTGCGACTGCCTGATGGAAAAAGAGACGGACTGGGGTTTGCCCGACAGAATTACCAGAGTCTGAGGAAGCTGCGCGGCAGAAAAATCGCAGCTATTGCAGCAGTGGACGGAAGTGCGTCATACAGCGGCTGGGAAGATCTAACGGCTACTGTTCGCGAGCTGATCGAGCGCGGCTTCACCGGTGGAGAGATCACAATTCACACGACCGACCCAAGCATTGCCGCGAATCCACATGATCATTTCGATCATCGCATGACTGGATTACTCGTGGTCGATGTGCGCAAGACGCGAAGTTGGAACGCTCGGTATTACGTCGGCTATGCGCTTGCAACCCGAGCTCCGAATCGGTCGGCGGATCAAGCGCGTGAGAAGACGGCAATTTTCCTCGCCTACGACAGGGAAATGATGCACGTCAACAAACGCTGGAGTGCCTATGGTGAGCACCCGGCATTCTATTCGGAGTGCATGCTGCGCACCTACGTGAGGAATGCTCCCGTTCGGCGAGTGCGTTGAAGGCCAGTAGCGCTGGGTGTATCGAGAGAGACGCTCGCCCCTTCCGGATATACATTGACCCCACGGATTGCTGCTCTTGCCGAGTAGTTGTCGTCTTACCTGGGGTTGAGTCCTAGCTTGGGGGTCCCTCACACTGAGATCATGCGATCAGGATCGATGAAACGCTGCGTGCTGTTGATGGGGTTGCTTCTCTGCGCGGCGCGGCGTGAGACAATGGCGCAGTGTCGAGTCAGTAGCGATAGCAATGAGGGGAAGCTGCTGGCGTTTTACACGGCACCGATAGTTTTTTCAATGGCGACAGCGCCTGAAGTCATGCCGCCTGCCAGCATCAGAATCGGCGGCGAGGGAGAATACATCCCTAAGCCAAACCGGGCGATCGAGCAGACCGGAGCCTGCTTCACGCAAAAGAGCGAACACACCTCGCTTTCTCCCGTGTTCGGACGGCCGCGAATAACGGTCGGCGGTCCGTTCGGGTTCGCGCTCGAGGCTGCATATCTCCCTCCGGTAACAATTGCCAGAGCTACGCCGAATCTCTTCAGCTTCGCAGTTTCGCACGCTCGTCACTTTGCGATTGGGCCCATCTCTACCGGGACGACACTCATGCTGCGACTGCATGGCACGTTCGGGAACGTCAAAGGGGCGATCACGTGTCCGCGATCCCAGCTTCAGCAGACCTCTCCGTCCAGTCCATGCTACGGCACCAGTCCGTCGAAGGACACTTTTCATCCTGACATGTTTGGCGGCGAGATAGCTGCCGGATTTTCACCGGCGAATAGCGGGATTTCCTTCTATGGCGGCGCCGGTGCAAACAGAGTCGATCCTCACTTTCAAGTCGGCTTCACGGATTCGAATGGCAACGTCGACATGACGCAGGTCGAGCTGCGTGACCCGCTTACGCGCGCAACGATCTTCGGCGGGGTGACCGCCGTTTTTCGTCGGATTCTAGATGTCGGGGCGCAAGTCTACTCGGTTCCGGCGGATGTCACGCTATTCCGGATCATGGGGGGGATCCGGATTCGCTAGGCACGGTTCGTGTAAGTCCCACGGAAGCGGGAAGAGGGAAGAGGGGAGAAAATGGACACGAACTGGAAACACCAAAAGAAGGCGATCACTACTGATCAGAAGAATCGAGTCGACGACGAGCACATACACGAGATCGACAAGCGTCACCTGAAGGAGAGCGAGAGCGAAGCGAGCCTGATCCCGAACTCAGACGAAGGCAAAGCTCCGCCCAAACGAAACGGCCCTGATGAAAACGCCCCTCATTGAGGGGCGTTTTTTTGTGCTGTGATCTCATCCCTCAAGCATTCTCCCGAAGGTGTCAGGATCGGTGGGGAGAGTGAAAGCCTGCGTACCGTGACGGGCTGCGACTTCCCGGACCTCCTCCTGCATTCTGAACGGGCTGAAGAGGATCGGCACTGCGCCTGACTTCCTAATTGCCTCGACTAACCGCTCACTGCAGTCGGGATGGTCGCAGTCGATTACAACGGCATCGAACGGACCTTCAGCACTCTCTGGCGCGCAGACAGTACCGCTGAGATATTCTTGAACAAATGTCTACCCTCTTTCGGCTAGTGAGAGGGTGCAGGAAACTATTCGCTCAACGGCCGTGAACTCACTCTCAGAAAGCACCATGAAGGAGTTGCGAACGGCTTTGACCGAGCAGCTGAGACGGCCGGAGCGTCCGACCCCGGAGCTGTCCAATCTGCTGAAGAAAGTTGCCGCCGAGGCGCGGGAAAAGGGCATTCAGCCCGAGGAGCTGATAGTTATTTTCAAGCAATTGTGGAATTCGCTTGCTGAGTCCATGCGCCCGCAGAATGTGGATCAGTACGAGCGGATTCGTCAGAATCTGGTGACACTCTGCATCCAGGCGTATTACGCCGAGTAGAGAAAACGGGATATCTTGCGACGTGCCCCATTCGAGAGCGGCACATCTCTGGCGTTGAGTACCTGACGTGGCAACAGCAATCCCGCCCAAGGCTCCACCAACAATTCTGAGTCGTTTATTCCGGCGTTCGCGAAATGGAGCGGGCGAAGAGCTCGTCGGTCCGATTCGGGGCGAGGTGCTGGGTTTCGAGCGACTTGGTGAGCGCGCGCGCGCAGTTGCACGCGGTCATCATCTCCTGCCGGCGCAAAAACAGCGGGGAGTCGGCCCCCTCCTGCTCCGCCTCGAAGACACCCGGGAAGTTCTCGACCGGGTCTATCATGAGCTGAATAGCGGCGCGGAGCGCGGTCTCGACATAAGCCCCGCAGGGGACTGGCTGCTGGACAACTTCTACATCGTCCAGGAGCACATCAGAGAGATCCGAACCAACCTTCCTGCCGGTTATTACGAGGAGCTTCCCAAACTCGCAACGGGAGCACTCGCCGGTTATCCGCGAGCGTATGAAGTAGCAATCGAGCTGATCGCGCACACTGAAGGTCACCTCGATCTCGACAACATCACGCTGTTCGTGCGCGAGTATCAGACTGTAACGCCACTGCGTATCGGTGAGCTGTGGGCGATTCCGACGATGCTTCGCCTTGGGCTGGTCGAGAATATTCGGCGTATGGCGCTGCGTGTGGCGGCGCGTCTCAAGGAAGTCGAGTCGGCTGACCGTGCGGCTGCGGTATTGCGCGAGGCCAGCGAGGAATCGCCGCAAGCGCTGGCGGCGGCGCTGGCTTCGTTCGTCGACGACCATCCGCCGTTCACGCCGACGTGGGTTGCGCGATTCCTCCAGCAGGTGCGGTCGTATCAGACGAACTTCACCCCGCTGATCTGGCTCGAGCAATGGATTGCCGAAGACGGGCCAAGCGCTGAGGAAGCAGCTACGCGCTCCAACCGGCGTGTGGCCCTAACGCAGGTTACCGTCGCCAACAGCATCACGAGTCTACGCACTATCTCGAGACTCGACTGGAAGGATTTCGTCGAAGCCCAGAGCGCGACGGAAAAACTGCTGCGTCAGGATCCGAGCGGGCACTACCCCTCGATGACATTCGGGACTCGCGATCACTACCGGCACATCGTCGAGAACATCGCCAAGCGAGTCAAGCGGCCTGAAGAAGAGCTCGCCAGTGAAGTACTGGCGCTGTCCAAGCTCGCCGATCCAAATGACGCCAGGCACGCACACGTCGCCGAATAGCCTGTACTTCGGCGGAATAACGCTGTTCACTGTTCTGGCCCTGGCAATAATCCTGGAAGTGGTGGAAGTAGCGCCGCCCATGATCAAGCTAGTCATCGCTTTGCTGGCGCTGATTCCGGCGAGCGAAATCGGAATCAGCATCATCAACCAGCTGATAACGCTCTTGATGCCGCCGCGCGTGCTGCCAAAGCTCGAGCTGCGGGACAACGGAATCCTTGAAGAGTACCTGACGGCGGTAGTCGTGCCGACCCTGCTGGGTAGCGTGCACGCGGTTGAGGAAGCGCTGGAGCACATCGAGGTGCAGTACCTCGCCAACCGCGATCCGAATCTGCAGTTCGCGATACTCAGCGACTTCACGGACTCGAAGACCGAGCACAGGCCCGACGACGAGGAGATTCTTGCGGCGGCGACGGCGGGAATAAAATCGCTGAACGCGAGATACAGCAACGCCGGCGAGGATGTGTTCTTCCTGTTCCACCGGCCTCGTTTGTGGAATCCGAAGCAGAACGTGTGGATGGGTTGGGAGAGGAAGCGTGGAAAGCTCGCCCAGTTCAACAAGTTTCTGCGCGGTCAGGCTCAAGACGCATTTACGACGATCGTCGGCGACACGAGCAGGCTGAGGTTCGTCCGTTACGTCATCACGCTGGACTCGGACACGGTCCTACCCCGAGATGCGGCGCAATTGCTGGTTGGGACGATTGCCCATCCGCTGAATCGCGCGCACTACGATCCGCGCATTGGACGAGTTGTCGAGGGCTATGGAATCGTTCAGCCGCGGGTCGGCGTGTCACTCACCAGCGCGCACCGCTCCTACTTTGCGTCCATCCATTCCGGACATCCGGGCGTCGATCCGTACACGACTGCGGTATCCGATGTGTACCAGGACCTTTATGGCGAGGGCAGCTTCACGGGCAAGGGAATCTATGACGTCGATGCGTTCGAGGAGGCGACGCACGGAAGATTCCCCGAGAATACTCTGCTCAGTCACGACCTGATCGAAGGAAACTGGACCCGCGCCGGACTAGCAACCGACATCGAAGTTTACGACGACTATCCGGCTCGTTATCTGACCTTCACGCGCCGGAAGCACCGGTGGATACGCGGCGACTGGCAGCTGCTTGGCTGGCTCAAGAGAACTGTCCCGGGTCCCGATGGCCCAATGCCGAACCGACTCTCGGCGATCTCGCGCTGGAAGATCTTCGACAATTTGCGGCGCAGCGTCGTCGAGATCTTTCAGCTGACGATGCTGATCGCCGGCTGGTTCCTGCTGCCGGGTTCCATCATCCGATGGACAGCAATCGTCTTTGTGACAATTGCATTCCCGTGGCTCTTCTCCCTGGTGATCTCGCTGATACGGCCACCCCGTGACCAGTCCTGGCTGGCGTACTATCTGGCGGTGGGACGAGACGCGATTACCAACGCGCAGCAGTTCGCTCTGGCGGTCGCCTTCCTTCCCCATCAGGCTGTCGTTTCTGCCGACGCGATCCTGCGGACGCTGTACAGACTTTTCATCAGCCACCGAAATCTTCTCGAGTGGCAAACCGCGTCTCAGGTGGAGCGTGCACTGGGCATCGGCTCGCAACGGGAAACATGGCGCAAGATGTGGCCGGTCACCGCCCTGTGTCTCGTTCTCGCGGCGGCGATCGGACTTCATGTGACGATGGTCAGAAGCTTGACCCCGAACGAACAGTTTCTGTTCATCACGGGTACGCTGCCGCTCGTGCTCGTCTGGTTCATGAGTCCAAGCATTGCCTTCGCCCTGAGCCGGCCCGCAATCCTTGGCGAGATACATCTCACACTCGCGGAGAGAGAGGCAGCGCTGCGATACGCCAAGCTGCACTGGATGTACTTCGAGAAGTTCGTCACCGAGGACACGCAGTGGCTAGCGCCCGACAATTTCCAGGAGGATCCGGAACCCGTTCTAGCGCTTCGCACGTCGCCGACCAACATCGGGTTGCAGCTTCTCTCGACGGTCAGCGCAGTCGATCTCGGCTTCATCACGCGATCCGACATGATCGATCGCGTCGAAAAAGTCTTCCGGTCATTGGAGAGAATGCGGCGGTTTCACGGCCACTTCTTCAACTGGTACGACCTGAACGAGCTCCGCGTGCTGGAGCCCGGCTACATCTCAACCGTCGACAGTGGCAACTTCGCCGGGCATCTGATCGCGCTCAAGCAAGCGTGTTACGAGATGCTCAAGGATCCTATCTGCACGGATCTGGATGCCAAGCGGCTGAGGGCGATCGCCGAGCGGGCGCACGCCTACGCTGTGGAGATGGATTTCCGGTTTCTATACGACACCAGGCGCAAGCTCTTCACCATTGGCTACCACATCGGCAGCAACACGGTCGACAACTCATACTATGATCTGCTCGCGTCGGAATCGCGGCTTGCGTCGTTCATAGCAATTGCGAAAGACGACGTCTCGGTCGACCACTGGTTCCGGCTTGGCCGCTCTCTGACCGCCGCGGCAGGAACGCGCACAATGCTGTCGTGGAGCGGCAGCATGTTCGAGTATCTGATGCCTGCGCTCGTGATGCAGACATTCCCTTTCACGCTGCTCGATCAGACTCACAAAGGATCGGTAAAGCGCCAGATCGCGTACGGAGGGGAGCGCTCGGTGCCGTGGGGAGTGTCAGAGTCGGCGTACGCAGTGCGTGATAGATCGCACACGTACCAGTATCGCGGGTTCGGCGTGCCGGATCTCGCGCTCAAACGCGGGTTGAGCAAAGAGCTGGTGGTTGCGCCCTACGCATCTCTTCTGGCGATGCTGGTGGAACCGCGCCAGTCGCTCAAGAATCTCACGACGCTGGAAGCGGAAGGCGCGCTGGGCCCGTACGGCTTCCGCGATGCGCTCGACTACACGCGGCCTTCGCCAGGATCAAGGAAGACTGTCGTCTGCACGTTCATGGCGCATCACATTGGGATGAGCCTGGTTGCACTGGACAACGCGCTCAATCGGCAGATATGGCCGCGGCGGTTCCACATGGATCCGCTGGTCCGCTCGGCGGAGCTGGTCCTGCAGGAGCGCATCCCGCGGCGACTCACTGTTCAGGACGTTCAGGGCAACGATGTGGCGCGGGTGCCGAGCGAGATGGAGAAGCCAGCAGTGCGCGAGATCGAGACGCCACACACGCCCCAGCCGGTGGTCGGAATTCTCGGCAACGTTCCCTACACGACTCTGATCACGAACGCCGGCGGCGGATTCAGTCGCTACGGAAATCTCGCTGTCACTCGTTGGCGACACGACAGTACTCGCGACAACTTCGGCCAGTGGTGCTACGTAAAGGATCTCAGCACCGGTCACGTCTGGTCGACGGCTCATCAACCGTCGGGTACGGAGCCGCAGTGGTACCGCGTTCTCTTCGCGAGTGACCGCATCACCTTCATTCGTCGCGATGGTGACATCGACACGGTGACTGAAATCGCGGTTGCGTCCGACGATGCTGCCGAAGTACGCCGCATACTCTTGACAAACAGGTCGCTCCAGCCGCGCGACATCGAGCTGACGAGCTATTCCGAGGTCGTGCTGGCGCCCCCCGATTCCGATCGTGCCCATCCAGCCTTTGGCAATCTGTTCGTGCAAACAGAATTCCTCGAGGCCAAGGCAGCGCTGCTGGCGACGCGGCGTCCTCGCTCTGCCACCGAGGCGGCGATCTGGTGCGCACACGTCGTAGCGTGCGGACAGGAACTAGTCGGTGATGTCACCTGCGAGACGGACCGCGCGAAATTCGTGGGCCGTGGGCGGTCGGTGAGAAATGCAGCGGCGCTCGATGAAGGTGCAGAGCTGACGGGGACAGTAGGCGCAGTGCTCGATCCAATTTTCTCGCTTCGCGTGAGAGTCCGGATTCCAGCCGGCGGATCCGCGCACGTCGCGTTCACGACGTTCATCGCTGAAGAGAAAGAGCGCGCGATCGAACTCGCCGACCTGTATCACGATCCATATAGTGCGCGCCGCGCGCTCGACCTTTCCTGGGCGCAGGCACAGGCAGAGCTGCGCGATCTCGGAATCGCACCGGCTGATGCGGCGCTCTATCAGGATCTAGCCGGCCATTTGATGTTCCCGCACCCGGGATTCAGGCCGGCGCAGAGCGCAGTCGAGGAAAACAGACTCGGACAAGAGGCGCTGTGGACCCTTGGCATCTCCGGTGACTGGCCGATACTTCTCGCGACAATAGAGAGCCCGGTCGGAATGCCGAGCGTACGGCAGCTACTCAGGACTCATCACTACTGGAGGCTAAAGGGGATCACCTGCGATCTGGTGATCCTGAACGTCCATCCAGCGTCGTATATGCAGGAGCTGAGTGACGAGCTGCTGGCGACGGCGATGGCTTCGAGCGAGGCGGGATTGCTCGACCGCCCTGGTGGCGTGTTCATCCGCCGTGCGGACCTGCTCAAGCCGGAAGACATCACGCTGCTCAAGGCAATGGCGCGGGTGCAGGTCAACTGTGATGGTCTGGGACTCGGCAATTTCCTCGAATTCCCTGGTGTCGAGGACAGATATCCGCCGAAGCTCGAGATCATGAACCGCGACATCGTTCCATTGGGAACCGTACCGATTCACGCCGAGTCGGCGGATCCGGGCACGGGACTCCAGTGCTTTAATGGATTGGGCGGATTCAACGCCGACGGCGAATACGAGATTCACCTGACCGGAAGCGATTTGCCGCCAGCTCCGTGGATAAACGTGGTTGGCAATCCCAGTAGCGGGTTCATCGTAAGTGATGGCGGAAGCGGAATGACGTGGGCGGCAAACAGCTTCTTCTATCGTATTACGCCCTGGCACAACGATCCGGTGCGGGACCCGTCGAGTGACTCCGTCTTCCTTCGTGACGATGCGAACGGCGATCTCTGGACCGCGACACCCAGTCCGATTCGCGAGCCGACGCCATACAAGGTCCGACACGGCGCGGGCTATTCGGTCTTCGAGCATGCGCACAAAGGGCTGGTGAGCTCGTTTCGCCTCGGTGCAGACAAAACCGACCCCGTGAAGATCAGCGTGCTGACTTTGCGCAACGAGGGAACTACGCGCAAGAAACTGACTCTCACCTGGTACCTGGAGTGGGTGCTCGGTGTGACGCGAGAGCTGACGCAGTACCAGATTCGAACGAGCTTCGACGAGAAAACGCAGTCGATGTTCGCACGCAATTACTTCGATGCACAGTTCGCCGAGTGTGTCGCCTTTGCATCGATCAGCGAGCGGGTCGCGTACTATACCGCTGACCGTCGCGAGTTCCTCGGCAGGAACGGCACTATCTCGAGTCCGGCGTCGCTGGAGAGAGCGGGGTTGTCCGGGGCGATTGGTGCGACGATCGATCCGTGCTGCGCGCTGCAGGTAAGCGTTACGATCGAGCCCGGCGAGTCACGGGACATCGTCATGCTGCTGGGTGCGGCGGAGAGCGAGGATACGGTTCGCGAGATCATCGCCCGCCACCGTGGCGCGAGTGAGGCCAAACGCGCGGTGGATGCGAACATCCGCGCCTGGGGAGACAGGCTCGGCGCGATCAAGGTCAAGACGCCCGAGCCGACGTTTGATCTGATGGTGAATCGCTGGTCTCTCTACCAGGCGCTGTCGTGTCGCATGTGGGCGCGGTCAGCATTGTATCAGTCGAGCGGCGCGTTCGGTTTCCGCGACCAGCTTCAGGACGTGATGGCGTTCGTGTACGCCGATCCGGCAATAGCGAGAGAGCACATCGTCCGGGCGGCATCGCGGCAATTCGTGGAGGGTGATGTCCAACACTGGTGGCATCCCCAGAGTGGCCGCGGCGTGCGGACCCGCTTCTCGGATGACCTGGTCTGGCTGCCGTACGTCGTCGATCACTACGTGAACGTTGCTTGCGACAGCGGGATATTCGATGTCGAAGTTCCGTATTTGACGATGCGTGAGCTGAATCCCGACGAGCACGAGCTTTACGATCTGCCAAAAGATTCCGGCGAGTCAGGAAGCATCTATGATCACTGCGTGCGCGCACTGAGGAGGGCGTGCACGACCGGTGTGCACGGACTGCCGCTCATTGGCAGCGGCGATTGGAACGACGGCATGAACAGGGTCGGAATCGAAGGGAAGGGAGAGAGTGTCTGGCTCGCCTGGTTCCTGATCGCGACGCTGCGGTCGTTCGCAGCCCACGCGGAAAAGCGTAGCGATGCACAAACCCGCGACGAAATGCTGGCTAAGGCCGACGGCTATGCCGAGGCAGTCGAGAGATCGGCCTGGGACGGAGAATGGTATCGTCGCGCTTACTTCGACGACGGCTCACCGCTGGGATCGCGTACGAGCGATGAATGCAAGATCGACTCGGTTGCCCAGAGCTGGAGTGTAATCTCCAGAGCTGGCCGACCGGATCGGACCCGGATCGCCATGCAGTCACTCAACAAATACCTGGTGAGAGAAGATGCGCGGCTGATCATGCTGCTCACGCCGCCGTTCGACAAGACGACGCACGATCCCGGCTACATCCAGGGTTATCTGCCCGGTGTACGCGAGAACGGAGCGCAGTACACGCACGCAGCGCTGTGGGCCGTGTTCGCGACGGCACTGCAGGGCGATGGAGATCGCGCGTTCGAGTTATTCCAGATGCTCAACCCAATCACACATGCCGACAGCGCGGAAGGTGTCGACGTCTACAAAGTCGAGCCATACGTGGTTGCCGCTGATGTCTACACTGCCAAGGGCCATCTCGGGCGCGGTGGCTGGACGTGGTACACTGGCTCAGCGAGCTGGATGTATCGGACGGCGCTCGAAGCGATACTTGGCTTCCGTCAGCGTGGGGAGCAGCTCTTCATCGAGCCCTGCATCCCGGCCCGCTGGAAGGAATTCACGATTGAATACCGGTTCAGATCATCGACCTACGAGATCACAGTCGAGAATCCGGACCGCCTGCAGAGTGGAAACGTCGATTTGACGGTGGATGGGAGATCGATCGAGAAAGCGATCGATCTGGTCGATGATGGGAAACGCCATCATGTCACCGCTTCGCTGCGGTCTTCTTCTTCCGTTGTTCAGGAAAGACAGGAGAAAGCTCGACTATAGCCGGGCCGTTGACGACCTTGCCGAATGGATCGAAGCGCGATCCGTGACAAGGGCAATCCCACGTTTTCTCGGTGTCGTTCCAGTGAACGATGCAATAGAGGTGAGTGCAGACCGCTGAGCGCTGGTGGAGATTGCCTCGGTCGTCCCGGTAGACCGCAATCTTTCCCCGACCGCGACCGACGACTGCTCCTTCACCCGGCTTGATCGTCGCGACCTGTTCGGCGTCGCTGCTTGTAAACCAATCTTTGTATTGCTCCGCGACGTTGACGTTTTCCCTGAGATATTCCGGCGTCGCACGGAGTCTGACGCGAGCTGGATCGTAAAGTCGGGCCCACTGGTGCTTCCTGCCCTGCACCAGCTCGTTGAGCATGATGCCGGCGACAGTACCGTGTGTCATTCCATTGCCTGAATCGCCGGTAGCGATCCAGATGTGCTCGTCACCGCCAGGATTTTTCCCGATGTACGCCATGTAATCGACTGGTTCGATGATCTGACCGGACCAGCGATACTCGACGCGCTCGACCATCGGAAACCGTTCACGAGTCCATTGCTCCAGGCGAACGAATCTTTCCTCGGTGTCTTCGGCCTGGCCGGTCTTGTGGTCCTCACCGCCGACGATGAGGATCTCGTGATCGAGCTCGTGACCGGCCTTATCCTCCGCGGCCTGGAGGCGAATGTAGTGGTATGGATCCGGAGTGTCCCAGTATAAGCCGTGCGGAATGGCGCCTCTTGGAACACGCGCGCCGATGACATAGGTGCGATAGGCTGCCTGCTTGCTGTGGATGATGAGCCAGTCGTTCACGGGAGTATTGGTGCACACGACTACATTATCGGCGCTGATGACACGTCCCTCGCTCGTCGTCACGCGTGCCGGCTCGCCGTCCTCGATCTTTTCGGCGTGCACACCAGTGTAGATCTTGCCCCCATCGCGAAGGATCGCGCGTGCCAGACCCTTGAGGTACTTGAGTGGGTGAATGCTGGCCTGTCGAGGGAAGCGAAGAGCTGGTCCGCTGTCCCAGAAACTGAAAGGGATGCGATCGACGAGCTGGGTATCCGTTATACCGGCGCGGTGTGTGGCCTCGAGCTCGCGCTCGAGATCCTTCCGCGTCTCGGTACCGCCGAGAAAAAGAAAACCTTCGAGCCGCTCGAAATCGCAGTCGATGTCCTCCATCGATGCAATCGTCTCGACTCGATGAATTGCCGACATATGGCTCTCGGCCGCGATTCTCGCGCCTTCCTCCCCGTGCATCTTCTCGATGTTGTAGTAGCGATCGTCGAGCGCAGCGGTGAGGTGAGCGGTGGTGCGGCTCGTCTCGCCACCGCCTATCGGCCCGTCATCAATCAGCACGACGGCGCGGCCTGCACGCGCGAGCAGATACGCAGTCGTCATGCCGGCGATGCCAGCTCCCACGACGCAGACGTTGGTGCGCAGATCCTGTGTAAGCGATTGAAATTGTGGTACTTCAGTGGTGTCCATCCAGACAGAGGTCGTGTGACCCGAGTCGCTCTGCATTGAAGGCCTGTGCGTTGAATGGTGCGAGTCGTGCCGGTCCGGAACCGCGCAATGGCGCATACGACATGCCATGTGCTACTCTAGAAATCGTGTTTCATTTTAAATCGTGTTTCATTTTTGCGCAGCAGTCACGCTGGAGAATCCGTCATGAGCAATCATTCCAAGCACAGGTGGATCGTCGATGTGATCGAAGATGGCTCAGCCTCAATAGAGGTTGATGGTCGAAGCGTGACGCCGATTCCCGAGTGGCTGTTGCCGCAAGGCGTCAAGGAAGGAGACGTGTTGTCGGTGACGCACGATCGACGAGAGGGGAAATCTGCGCTGCTTATCGAGACTGATCCGGAAGCGAAGAAGAAAGCGCTCGACAGATCAGCGAAGCAGGTTTCGAGGAAGTCCAGGAAGGATGGGGGCGGGGATATCCAATTATGAGACTACTGCGGACTGCGGACCAACGGCATTGCGGACTGCTGACTAACGCGGATTGGGGGACTAAATGCGGATTGGGGGACCAACGGCTGCGGACTGCGGACTAAGACCCGCAGCCGACTTGTCGGGAACGTCGATCGCTCGGTCCGTTCAGATCAGTGCCCGGGCGTTCAGGTGTTATGGTGTACGCACCGTTAGGTGTACCTGGTGAGCGGATGGTGATGGTGCCGTTTTGATCGGTGCGATACCAGGGGATGCCGGCATTCTCATAGACGCGTTTCGCTTGTGAATGCATGTGCCCGAACGCGTTGCGGACACCGAGTGACGCGAGGACCCATTGTGGATGGGTGAGCGTGAGATAGCGAGGCGTCACACCGTTGCAGCTGCCGTGATGGTCTGCCTTCAACACATTGACGCTCATTCCCGGAGTCCGATCGTAGCCAGCCTGCTCGAACCAGTTGATTTCCTCGTGCTCAGCATCGCCGGCGAGCCACATCGTGAAGGACGCTGAGTCGGGTCCGATCAGCTTCACTGCAGTCGAGCGATTGTTCGGCGTCTCACCTTCGGGGAATGGCGCCAGGATGTGTAGCTTCGCTCCGCCGGTCATCGTGATTGTACAAATCGGGCGTCCGTCGGAGCATGGATCGTCGGTATCGCGATAGATCAGACTGTCGCGATCCATCCGTGACAGGATCGAATCACGCAGCTCGGCGAGCGTAACTGCCGGGGCCGGATCCTTGTTCTCGAACAGATACCGGACATGGATATGTCTAGAGGTCTTGAACAGCTCACGCAGACCGCTGTAGTGATCGAGATGCTGGTGCGAGAGGATGACGACGTCGATCGTGGAGTTGTTGAGGCGGAGCGAATCGAGATAGCGCCCGAATGTGGCTGGATCCGGCCCGCCGTCGATGATGACTCTGCTCGATCCGTTCCTGATGTAGATGGCGTCGCCCTGGCCAACATCGAGCAGACGAACGATCAGCTCCTGTCCGCCTGAATCGGTTACGAAGCTCGTTACCGGAGGTTCGATCGGTTTGGCCCTCCGGCGTTCCTGGGTTTGTGAGGATTTTCTTGTCCGCTTCGACTGACGATGCTGTTGCGCCTCGATGAGAAAGGCTAACGATACCAATGCAACGGAGAGAAAGAGGGTACGTCTGAGCATGGTTGTCAGTCGCCGGGGTTGCCAGCGTCAGTAGCAACCTCGCGCCTGCGATCGCGGTCGGCCGCGTCGTTTCAGCACGTGCAGCATCTTTGCACGCCTTTGTGTCTAGGTAACGATCTGCCGGAGAACCGCGCGCACGGGCGCAGCATCCAGTGCCATGAGCTTGAGTGGAAACGCCATCAGCTCGTACATCGTCGGTGTAACTCTCCTCAGGTCGAGATTCTCGAGTATCGCACCGTTGCCGGAAAAGAGCATGTTGTGGACGGGAAGGTTCTTGCTGTCTCTCGGATCCACCGACGGCGCATCGACGCCGAGTAAACGGAGCCCGCGACCGAGCAGGGTACGGACGCAGGACTCTGAGAGCGTAGGCCAGTCCTCCGGAAAAGCACCACTGGCGATCGTTCTGCCCGTTCGCAGCAACAGCCGCTCGACGAATGGCAGTGACTGAATTTTTTCCAGCTCCTCGATGTCGATCTGCTTGCTGAGGCTGGAAACGTCGACGACGATTGCGGGACCAAAGAAGATGTCGAGGGACAGCTCGTGCGACCCTGACCATCCCTCGCGAACGTGGAGTGGTGCGTCAGCGTGGGTGCCGACGTGAGGGCTCGACGTAAAAGACGACACGTTCACGCTCGCGCCGGCGGCCATTGAAGAAGCCCACCCACAGCTGAACGGAGTATCTCCCGGCCACTCGGGCGTATCAGGATTGAGCGTGACGCTTATGTCGCGGAGTAAAGGCTCGTTACCGTTCACACGCTTCTCTCGGCGTATGGATCGGGACGCAATCTGGTATCCACAGAACCAAAGCGGGGAGCGGACAGCTTTGCAGCTTGCAAGCTGGGAGCTTTCATACTGGCGTTCGTAGCTAATTCTTTCCGACGAGTCGTTTCGCTGTCTCGACCATTCGATCGACGGTGATACCGAGGTGAGTATATATCGTCGCAGCGGGGGCAGACGCACCGAATCGTTCGATGCCGATGATCACGCCATCGTCGCCGACCCAGCGATACCAGGACATCGGATGCGCTGCCTCCATCGCAATGCGTTTGACTCCTTTGGGCAACACGCTGTCGCGATAGGTCTGGTCCTGCCCGGCGAAGAGCTCCTGGCTCGGCATGCTAACGGCGCGGGCACGAATGCCATCAGCCTCGAGCTTCTTCTGCGCGTCGAGAATCAGCGCGACCTCGGACCCGCTCGAGATCAGGACAACTTCAGGGTTGCCGCCTGGTGGATCCGCGAGCACGTACGCGCCACGAGCCAACCCACCCGCCGGGGCATACTTCGACCGGTCGATGAAGGAAAGTTTTTGCCGCGTAAGGACCAGGGCAACCGGGCCCTCCTTGTGCTTGATTGCTGCTCGCCAGGCTTCGGCAGTCTCAGAAGCATCCGCCGGCCGGATTAGAGTCATGCCCGGAATCGCACGCAGCGCGCCGAGCTGCTCGACTGGCTGATGCGTCGGGCCATCCTCGCCCAATCCGATCGAGTCGTGCGTGTAAACGTAGATCACGTGGCGATGCATGATGTTCGCGAGCCTGACGGGCGGTCTCATGTAGTCCGAGAAAATCAGGAACGTCGCTCCGTAAGGAATGATGCCGCCAAAAAGCGACATTCCGTTCATGATCGAGCCCATGCCGTGCTCGCGAATCCCGAAATGGAAGTTGCGACCGGCGTAGTTCTCGGCGGAAAAACTCGGCTCACCCTTGATGATCGTGTTGGTGGAGCTGGCGAGATCGGCGGAGCCTCCCATCAGCTCGGGAATTTTCTTGCCGATGGCGTTGATGACGATGCCGGACGCGGCGCGACTCGCAACATTTCCATCCTTTGCCGTGAACGTTGGGATCGCATCTTCCCATCCCTCCGGCAATTCACCGCGCAGCCGACGCTGAAGCTCCTTTTCGAGGCCGGCATTTGCGGCTTTGTACGCGTCGTAGATCTTCTTCCATTCATCCTGTGTCTTCGCTCGGCGTTTTGCTGCTTCGCGCCAATAGCGGAGAGCCTCCGGCGCAACGTAAAACGGTTCCTGAGATGGATATCCAAGCGCCTGCTTGGTCAACTTTATCTCGTCCTGGCCCAGCGGAGAGCCGTGTGCTTCAGCAGTGTCGTGCTTGTTCGGGCTGCCGTAACCAATGTGTGAGCGAACGACTATCAGAGATGGTCTGGCAGTTTCTGCCTTGGCCGCGTCGATCGCGCGGTTGAGCGCGCCGAGATCGTTAGCGTCGGCGACATGCTGTACGTGCCAACCGTAGGCCTCGAATCTTCTTCCGGTGTCATCGCTGAAAGTGAGAGCGGTGTCGCCTTCGATGGTGATGTGATTGTCGTCATAGAAACCGATCAGCTTGCTGAGCCTGGCGTGTCCCGCGAACGAAGCGGACTCGTGCGAGACGCCCTCCATCATGTCTCCATCGCTGGCGATGAAATACACGTGATGGTCGATGATCTTCTGCTCGCGATTGAACACCGCGCCCATGTGCGCTTCGGCTACGGCCATGCCGACTGCATTGCCCACTCCCTGGCCGAGCGGGCCGGTGGTGGTCTCAACGCCGGGGGCATAGCCGTATTCTGGATGTCCGGGCGTCTTGCTCTCCCACTGACGGAACTGCTTCAAATCATCGAGAGCGAGATCGTAGCCCGTGAGATAGAGCACGCTGTACAACAACATCGACGCATGTCCTGCCGACAACACGAACCGATCGCGGTTCAGCCAATTGGGGTCGGCGGGATTGTAGCGGAGGTGCTGGGTCCACAGGACGTATGCGAGCGGCGCGAGAGCCATCGGGGTGCCGGGATGGCCGGAGTCCGCTTTCTGAACTGCGTCCATGGACAAAACTCTGATCGCATTGATGCAGAGATCTTCGAGCGATTGGCCGGTCGCTGTGGTCGAAGGAGAAGGGGCTGATTGGGGGGCAGTCGCGGTATTTGCTGAGTCGGACATTAGAAGCAAGGTTGTAGGTGCGAGGTACCAGCTACGGGGTGCGAGGTAACGCGACTCAGAGTGGTTGTCATCTGGAAGCTAGCCTATACGCGAGCGCGTTGTAGGGCGAGCCAATCTGCGGCTTCGCGCACTTCGCTGGGCACCAGATTGTGCCCAGCCAGTTGCCATTTGAGAGTGACTTCTGCGTGCGCAGATTCGAAGAGTTCTGCCAATCTCTCTACGCTTGCAGTCGGAACAATCGCATCCATTCGGCCGGCGGAGATGAAGACTGCCGAGCCATCGAGTTCCTTTTTCTCAGGCGGCTCGTAAACGAGCATCGGGCGAAAGAGGATGGCGGCCTGGAGGACTCCGGGTTCTACGAGCATCACAGTGGATGCCACGTTGGCGCCATTGGAGTAGCCGAGTGCGAAGACGCGACCGGGATCGAGCCCGTAGGTAATCACTGCCGCGCGAATAAATCGCGCCAATTCCTCGGCACGTGAGCGAACTTCCTTCGGATCAAACACGCCCTCAGCCAGACGCCTGAAGAAACGCGGAGCTCCATTCTCCAGAACGTTTCCCCGCGGACTCAGTATGGCAGCGCCCGGCGCAACGGCCTGTCCGATTCCGATGAGGTCGTTCTCATCTCCACCGGTGCCGTGGAGCACAATGAGGGTTTCGTCGGAGCTGGCCTCCTTCGCCGGCACGAAGCGGTGAATAAATCCAAGGTCTTCAGTCACGCGTTGGGGCCGCGCAGCTCAAGGGGTGCATGGATGTTGGGAAGCAGTGCCTCGATCTCGAATCTTCTTGGCTCGAGCCACTCGGGAAGCTTGAGCGACTGGCCGAGTGAATCGAATGACTCGTCGACAGCGAACCCAGGCCCGTCGGTTGCGATCTCGAAGAGAACGCCGCCCGGCTCGCGAAAGTAAATGGATTTGAAGTAATCACGATCGAGCTGTGGGGTCACGTTGTAACCGAGAGATGCGAGCTCGGTCCGAACCTTCATTTGCTCGGCCTCGCCGGAGCTGCGGAATGCGACGTGGTGCACGGTGCCCGCTCCCATTACACCATGCCAGATGCCGGGCACGCAGCGCAGATCCACGATCGTGCCTGGCGCTCCGTTTCCGCTGGCGTACCGAAAGATGCTTCCCTGCTCCCGCACGAGCCTGAAGCCGAGGGTGTTGGTGAGAAGCTGACCGGTGAGCTCGTTGGCGTCGAGCCAGAGCGTGATCGAGTAGATGCCGCGGATTGCGTGTTCCGCCGGGACTCCGGCGCCCGACCAACCTGTTTCAATGTCGACTGCCTGGTGAGCCACGAGCTCACCCATGAATCCTTCGTGATCCTTGAAGGCAATGACGCGCTCGTCCTCGTAGCGGGCAACGGGCTGCTCGAAGTCAACTCTCTTCTTGATCAGTCGTTCGATCCAGAAACCGACCGAGCTGGGAAGGATCGAAAACGATGTGACTGCAACTTGTCCACCGCCTTGTCGGCCGCGACGCGCGTCTGGCCAGGGGAAAAAGGTGAGGATGGTTCCCGGTGTGCCGTGCTCGTCGCCAAAGTAGAAGTGATAAGTGGTTGGATCGTCGAAGTTGACAGTGCGCTTGACCAGTCTCAGACCGAGGATACCGGCGTAGAAATCGAGGTTTCTCTGCGGGTCGCTTGCTATACCGGTGACGTGGTGAATGCCGGCAGTCCGGAAACTCATCGTGCTGATTCCGCGAGAAGCTCACTCGGCGCGGAAAGCCGTAACCTCGGCTTAGCTTTTCTTCGGCTTCTCGCGCAGATCGGTGCTTGTGCGGGGTAAGCCGTGCTCACCGCCATAGCCGCTTTTGTGCTCTCTTGGGTGTGATGGAACGTCCTCAGGATTGGGCTGGCCGGATCGTGTGCCGGGGTCGCCATCCCCTTGCCTGGAAGGGCGGCGGCTACTCTGTTCTTGTTTTCGCCTGGATGGCATGATTTCTCCAATCTTGACTCTTCCATTTAAGCAACGGGCATGCCCGTTAGCTGGGGCATTGATGTGAGCCGTCTCCAGTCGTCGCGAAAACCCAAAAAACAGAGACGTCTTCGCAACCTGAGCGATCCGCGCACGCTCAGCGAGCTCGCGCTGCGGCTGCAAGAAGGAATCTACATAACGACGCTGGATGGGGAGATCATCGATGCCAACCCAGCGTTCCTCGAGATGTTCGGAGTCGAGTCGCTCGAGGAGCTGAAGGGCTACCGCACGAGCGACTTTGTGCGACCAGACATGCGGGCGCGAGAGATGGCGCAGCTCGAGCGCGAGGGATCCGTTCGCGACATCGAGTTCCAGCTCACGCGCCGCGATGGGAAGACACGAACCGTGGTCGACAGCGCATTTTTATCGGTGGATCCGGAAACCGGTGACAAGTACTGTCACGGGATTCTGGTCGACATCACCCATCGCAAGGAGCTGCAGACGCAGCTCCTCGAGCTAAGCATCCGGGATCCCCTTACCGGTTGCTACAACCGCCGGTACCTGAACACCGTGACGCGCCAGTGTGAGGCGCAGCCGAAAGGTGAATGGGGTTGCATCTACCTCGACATCGACCACTTCAAGCAGTACAACGATACCAATGGCCACGCCGAGGGCGACGGCGTACTGGTGAAGATGGCGCGATTCCTCATGCGTCACGTGAGAGCCGAGGAAGCGGTGGTGCGCGTGGGCGGAGACGAATTCCTGGTGGTGCTTTGCGACTCTGGAGAAGACCAGACTGAGCACGTAGTGGCGAGATTGCGTGCTGCCGCGCCGACATCCGCCCCGGTTCCGTTCTCAATGGGATGGGCGGCGCGCAAGCAAGGGGAGAGCTTCGAGGCAACCATGATTCGGGCGGATCGCCGGCTGTTAGCGGTAAGGGTCGACGAGCGGCGCGATCTGCAAAAACGGCGGCGCAAACAGCTACGCCGGACTTAGGGCTTTTCGAGGGTTTTAGCCGAGGTTAACCGGTAACTGCCCCAAAATGGGCTCCGCGGACCGGCAAAACACCAAACCCCGGTGCGGCTGTGCAAGTAGAGCGCTGAGGCACGTCCCACAGTAGAACCTTCTTCTACTGGTGAATCATGCGCTCACTCCTGGTTGCACTCGTCGCCGCCATTCCCGCGTTCGTCTCGGCACAGATCATTGAAGGACCTCCGCGTGCGTGGCCTTGTCCCGCTCCTCCGCCATGCCAGCGAGGAAGACCGTGCATCATGCCGGCGTGCGGAATCACATCGCCGGATGTGTTTCGGCAGAGCAGCGATGTACGGGTCGATCTCGTCGATCGCGTGCTGCGCTATGAAATCACGGAGACCTTCGTCAATCGTGGAAGCAGGGTAGGCGAGGCGGATTTCATGTTTCCGCTACCCAAGGGTGCGGCCTTCCAGGATCTCAAGCTCTCGATCAACGGCGAGCTGGTCTCCGGTGAAACGATGAGTGCTGACCGGGCGCGACAGATATATGAAGAGATCGTTCGCCGCCAACGCGATCCTGCTCTGCTCGAGTGGATGGGATACGGGCTGCTGCGGGCGAGAATCTTTCCGATTGCGCCCGGAGAACAGAAAAAAGTCGTGGTGCGCTTTCAGACGGTTGCGCCGCGTGAGGGAGACGCACTGAGAGTCGACTATTTCCGTGGAACTCGCACGAATCAGGTCGGCAGGTATCAGGAGCCCGAAGGACGGACTTCTTTCGTGCTCACTTATCCCAACGATCCGATGTATGGAACAGCGTATTCTCCGACGCACTCGATCTACGAGCGAGACTTTGCGTCAGAGAGCTATCGCGATGCCGATGATGACCGTTCGTTTGCGTCCACCTATCACGGGTCGGTACGTCGGGTTGAGGTAAGGGACGTGCGCGGAGAGGTCACGCTCCTTATCCCAATCCGCCGCTCGACCAGTGCCGCGATATCGCTGCTGGCGAACGCGCCTGGGAACGACGACGGGTTTGCGTTGATCACTTTGGCGCCGCCAGCCGTGCGTCCGCGCGCGGTTCCCCGCGATGTGACATTCGTCATCGACGTTTCTGGCTCGATGAGCGGCCAGAAAATGGAGCAGGCACGCGCAGCCGGGAAGCAGCTATTGGGAACGCTGTCGCCGATGGATCGCTTCCGTCTCATCGATTTCTCGAGCGACGTGCGGACTTTCCGGGACGATTTCTCCACTGCCACGCGCGAGAATATCCGCGCGGCTGAGCGGTACCTCGATGATCTCGACGCGCAGGGATCGACCAACATCTCGGGCGCGCTCGAGGAGGCTTTGTCAGCGCGAGTTCAATCGGGACGTCTTCCGATCATATTGTTTCTTACCGATGGCCAGCCGACGGTCGGTGAGCGAGACGCGTCGGTTATCGCGTCGAACGTCGCCAGGCAACGTGGCTCGCGCAGACTGTTCACATTTGGCGTGGGTGCGGACCTCAACATTTCACTGATCGAGCAGCTCGCGCTCGAAGGCCGAGGAACTGCCAGCTTCGTGCGTCCCGACGAATCGGTCGAGCGCGCGGTTGGAATCGTCGCCAGCCGTCTCACGAGTCCGCTCGTGACCGATGTCCGTATTCACGCCGACGGGGTAAGACTTCTCAAGATGCACCCCTCCGGGCCAGTGGACATATTTGCAGGCGAGGATCTTGTGGTACTGTCGCGTTACGATGGGAGCGGCAATGCGGTACTCCGCTTCGACGGCCAAACCACGAGCGGTCCGATTAGCTGGGCCAGCAGAGTTTATTTCCCGGAACGGTCGCGCGAAAATTCATTTGTGGCCCGACTGTGGGCAACACAGCGCGTCGGTTATTTGAGCGCGGAGAAGCGCAAGCACGGGGGTTCGCAGGAAATCAATGACGAGATCCGAGAGCTTGGAGAGCGCTTTGGTATTCCGACCGAGTTCTCATCGTATCTGGTTGTCGAGCCCGGCATGAATCAGCGGAGAATCGCGCGCGACGGCCGGGGACAGCTCAATGGCGTAGTGACAACCGGTGTAGCAGCTCCGGCTGCGGCCCCCACCGTTCAATTCGAGGCAGCAAAGTCAGCAGCCGCGCAGCGCGCGGCTACCAGTCTCTCGGCGGCCGATGCGGCCGTGGGTATCCGCGAGGATGCGAACGTTCGGCGCGCGGGCAATGTCACTTTCGTGTTGCGCGACGGCGTCTGGACGGATGTACGCTACAAGAAATCCGGAACCGTGCTGCAAATCAAACCATTCTCCGACGCGTACTTCAAGCTGATCGAGATGATTCCCGAGCTGCGCGAGCCGTTCTCTGTTGGCGAGCGTGTGGTCGGGAGAAGATAGTCTCACGGATCGTGACGTCAGGTTGATACGGGATCGTTGGTGACCGAGTGACCGACGTAGAGCGACTCTTCCGAACTTACAACGCCGCGTTGGTGAGATATCTGACGCGGCGTCTGGGAGATCGCGACTGGGCCGAGGAAGTAGCGCAGGAGACATTCGTGCGTGCCTTGAGGCAGACTTCGATACAGAACGAGCGAGCCTGGTTGTTTGCGGTGGCGACGAATCTCGTGAGGGATGAAGCGAGGAAGGACATCAGACGCCGAAAGCATCTGGCACTTCTGGCGGAGCAGGAGCGCGAAGAGATCGTCGAGCCGGCGGAAACGACGCTCGAGCGCGCCCAGGAAGCGGCAATGGCGCGGAAGGCAGTCGATGCGCTTGCCGAGCGCGACAGGCTAGCGCTTCTGATGCGGGAAGAAGGATTGGACTACAACGAGATTGCTGAAGCGTTGGAGCTATCGCCCGGTTCGGTAGGAACGACGCTGTCGCGTGCCCGTCGCCGATTGGTGGAGAGCTACGAAGCGTTGCAGAAGAGTCGCGAAGAGAGAGAGAAGAATGCAGCATCTTGACGAAGGAACGATTCACTCCTGGCTGGACGGCGCGTTGAGTCCCGAGGAAGCGGCGCGGCTGGAAGCGCATGTAAAGGAGTGTCCGCAGTGTGCGGCAGCGGTGGCCGAGGCGCGTGGGTTCATCGCGGCGGCGTCGCGGATTTTGACGGCGCTCGATAATGCGCCGCGGGGAGTGATACCCGCTGTGGCTCCGAAGAAGCGAGTCGATCCGTTAGTCTGGCGGATTGCGGCAACGTTACTAGTCGTCGCCGGTGGCACTCTTGTCGTGGCGCGGGGTCTTGGCAGCAAACGGGAGGTGATGTCGAGCGCGATCGCCGATTCCAGCGTCAGGCCAGAGGTTACGTCAGCGGCGGAAGGAGTTGCGACTGCGTTGAATGCAGCTCCCGCTCCCGTTGACAAGTCGGCCGCAAAAACGCCAGCCAACAAAACGAGGACGGCAACAACGTTGTCCGGCAAAGGAGTGACAGACAACTCGACGCAAATGGACAGGCGGACGAACCAACAGTTGAGTGATGGGATGAGACCGGAGGGTGGCCGCGCCACTGCGAGAGAAGGGGTAACGGCAGCACCGCAACCGCGAGCACCGACTTTACGACCACCTGCACTGGCTGCGGCTGTCGCGATGGATGCGGCGGCACAACCGGAACAGTTGAAGGTTGTGGGAACGCCACACAGAATCGGCGCAAGAGTCACTGTCTACGAAGTTGCGCCGGGCGACACTGTTACCTTGACGGAATCAACACCTCTTTCGCTACAGGCCGTGGTAACTACTGGTGCTGCTGCCGCAGCGGTGTCGCCGCAAGCAGCGAGAAGAACGGCGGCTCAGGCGCCGGCGCGTACCGATCCGGCGGTTTCAGCTGGCGAAGAAAAACAGCGTGCGGCTAGTGTGCCCTCGTCCGCCGCCGCGGTGACTGCGCCTGCTCCCCCTCCTGCGTTCGGAGCGGTGAGCACCGTCAATACGATCAGTTGGAGTGATCCAACAACGGGAGCGACGCTGACTCTCTCCGGACGGTTGTCGACAGCGAGCCTTCAGGAAATCAAAATCCGGATCGAGCGCGAAAGAGCAGCAGCTGCGGCCGCCAAAAAAAATCCCTGACCGCTATCAGGGTGAGGGTTCAGCTTCCTGGAGCGCCATCCCCATCGAGTGGTATCCCTTGTCCACGTAAACGACGGTGCCGGTAATTCCGGTAGCGAGAGGGCTCGAAAGAAATGCCGCCGCGTTTCCGACTTCCTCTGCCTGAAGCGGCTCCGGCAGCGGAGAGTTGTCAGCGCAGTACTCGACCATCTTCTCGATGATACCGATGGCGCTGGCGGCGCGCGACGCCAGCGGTCCGGCGGAAATGGTATTGACGCGTACTCCGTACTTGCGACCCGCTTCGAAAGCAAGAACACGGGTATCACTTTCCAGCGCCGCCTTCGCTGACGACATGCCGCCACCATATCCAGGAATCACCCGCTCGCTGGCCATGTAAGTGAGCGAGAGAAAAGCGCCGCCTTTGCGCATCAGCGGCCCGAGACGGGCGACCATCGAGACCAGCGAATACGCACTGACACTGAGCGCGGTGAGATAACCGGAGCGACTCGTTTCGAGTAAGGGTTTCTTGACCTCGGGACCGTTGGCCAGCGAGTGGATCACGATGTCGAGCGAATCCCTGCCGAAATCCGACTCAATCCGCTCGACCATTCCTTCAATGCTGAAATCTCCGGTGTCCTTGTACCGCTTGTTGGAGCGAATATCATCCGGCGCGTCAGAGAGCGTGTCGAAGGAAGCATCGAGCGGATAGATCTTCTCAAACTGAAGAAGCTGGCCGTTTGACAGCTTGCGCGACTCGTCCATCTTCCCGCGTTCGAGCATGTTCATGAAGATGTTGAGCGCCGGCGGCCAGGTACCCACCGAGACGCTGGCCCCTGCTTCGGCGAGGGCCTTGGCAATCGCGAAGCCGAAACCTGCGTCGTCTGCCACACCGGCTACCAGCGCGTGCTTTCCCTTGAGATCGATGTTCAGCATTCGGGTGATATCGCGATTCGAAGCAGGATTTACAAGGGGTAAAAGACTTGCATTCGAGAGGCACGTAGCCTCGTAATCTTTTCAGCCAGGAGATCGCTGTTGCTGGGGAAACTGCTTCGCGTGATGGTGGTTTCAGGTACGCTTGCGACAGGCGTGCAGGCCCAAGTTCAGGATACCATCTTTCACAAAACGCCGTTACTCACCGGTAAGGATGCGCTGCTGTTTGGCGCATACACACTCGGCACGGTCCTGGTCGCGCCGATCGACATGCGGATCGCACGGCGGCTCCAGGATCCGGGAACTCAGGAAAACCGATTCCTCAGGACTTCGGCGACTGGGTTCCGCCTGCTTGGCGATCCCGGATCGTTTGTAACCGCAACTGGGGTTTACATCATCGGCCGCCTCGATGGCCAACGACGTGTTCAAGCGCTCGGGTTACATAGTGTAGAGTCAATTGTGCTGGCCGATGTCCTCGGTGTCGGGATAAAGCTTCTTGCGGGAAGACAACGGCCCTTCGTCGACGTCAAGAACCCGTACAGCTTCCAGCTCTGGCGAGGATTCACCGGCGAACAATACCGCTCCTTTCCATCGGGTCATACGATCACTGCCTTCGCATTTGCATCAACCGTGACTCGCGAAACCCAATTCTGGTGGCCGCACTCGGCTTGGTACGTTGGTACCCTGTTTTATGGCGGTGCAGCGCTGGTTGGCGTGTCGCGCATCTACAACAACATGCACTGGGCGAGCGACGTGATGGGTGGAGCAGCGATTGGTACCCTTGTCGGGCTCAAAGTCGTCAAGTACACCCACTCGCATCCGGGAAATCACATTGATTCGAAGCTGATAAAGGGCAAACAATCGCAAATTCAGCTAAACCCAATCCTGTTTTCCATTCAGTTCTAGTATTTGATACGACCACGAGTAATGCTTGCAGCAGCTAAACGGCATATTCATTCTGGCGGAACTACCGGGTGAGATCGCGGAGCGCGTGCGCGAGATCAACGAGCGATACGATCCCAAGCTCGCGAGATATAAACCGCCACACATAACTCTCACCGGATCGTCGGGTGCTGGTCCGATCCCTCCGTCCGTGAGTGTGGAAGACATGCGCGCCAAGATCGAGCCGATCGCCGCGGAAACGCCTCCACTAACGCTGTCTTTCCAGTCACCACAGCGATTCATGCAGACGGACATCATCGTTCTGCCGATCTCCGCCCACGGTCCTATCAGAGTACTCCACGACAGACTGATTACCAGCGGTCTCCCGTTCACGCGGGCGCGGTACACTTTTAGCCCACATTGCACCTTGAGCCTGTATCAATCGCTGGATCCCAAGTCGATCCGCGAGCTGCTCAAGACCCGAATTCGGGAGCCGTTCGTGATAAGCGCAATTCAGCTCTATCACACGCGCGATCCACAACCTTCACGCAAGCTGCTCGAACTGGCACTGACCGGTGGATCCAAGAAAGATTGAGATCGCGTGGCGCGCGCTCTGGATGAGACTGCTGGGCTGGATGCTGCCCGGCCCGAAAGAAACGACACTTCCGCCCGCCACGAACTCCGACTATCGGGTGCTGTTCATCCGCTACGAGCGAATCGGCGACATGATCATGGCAACGTCGCTCATTCGCAACATTGCGTCAGCGCTGCCAACCAGACAGGTCGATGTGCTGGCGACGCCAACCACCGCCCCCGTGCTGGAGGGGAACCCGTACGTCGGAAAAGTGCTAGTGCTCGAGCGAAAATCCTTTCGGAGCTACGGCAATCTGATGAAGCAACTACGGCGTGAGCGTTACACAGTGATGGTGGATGGCAGAATCAACAATCCGCCCAGCTTTACCTCGACTCCGCTCCTGATGTACGCGGGAAGAGCACGCTTCCGAGTGGGCGCCCGCGACCAACGGAAGCCGCGGATTTACAATGTCTGCGTACCAGAGTGGAATCGGCTCGATCACTATATCGAGGGTTCGAAACGTCTCGCTGTTCCATTCGGAGTGAATCCGGATTCTGTTGATTGGCAGCCGGAGATATTTCTGACCGACGATGAACGTGCACGCGCGGAGAAATCGTGGAAGGAAGCTTGTGAGCTGGTAACGCCGCGAAACGCAACCGCGACTGGAGTCACCAAGCGGCTACTCGTCAACCTATCGGCATCGGAGCCAAAGCGTCGCTGGCCGGATGGGAAGTTCATCGCGACACTGCAGGGCGCGCGTGTCCGAGCGCCAAACATGCCGATCATCGTCATCGGCCTGCCGGCCGAGTTGGAGAGTGTAAACAAGGTTGCGAGCGTGATAAACGCCCTGCCGGTGCCCACACCGCAGCTCCGCGATGCATTCGCATTGGTGGGAACTTCGGACATTGTTTTTACTCCAGATACCAGCATCTCGCACGCGGCCTCGGCGTTCCGGAAGCCGTCATTGGTCCTGCTCAAACGCGAGCACAAACCTTACGCGCCGTGGAATACGCCGGGGGAGATCATTGCCTGGGGCGAAGATCAGATCTACCAACTGCCCCACGAGCGGGTCTCAGAGGCGCTTGACAGGTTGTTGACCCATTTCGGAGGTTAACTGCGAGCGGCGCCGATCGTCTAACGTTGGTGTACATGCGTGTGAATTGCGTGCTTTCTCACCATTAGACGGCGGTACATTATGCCCCGGAATTTCGTAATGCGGTCGACGCTCATCGCGACGCTGGTATTCGCGATTTCCGGGCGTCTTTATGCGCAGCATTCTCATAGCCATTCCGACACAGCGTCTGCATCACACTCGACGCATGGCTCGGTCGACATGAACGGCATGGATATGAGCGCCGCGAACGTCGATTGGAAAATGGTGGCCATGGCGAAGCACATGGCCTACTCGAATCCCCGCCCGCTCACTGCTGCTGACTCCGCCAAAGCTGCGCACGTGATCAACGAGCTGCGGCAGGCGATCGTGAAGTATCAGGATGTGAAGGCCGCCGAGGCAGATGGTTACAAGATGTTCGCGCCACAGCTGAAGAATCAGCCGCAGTATCATTTCACCAAGGGGTGGAACGCGATCAGGAATCAGTGGGGGTTCGATCCCGCTCGTCCGACTTCGCTTCTATATAAGAAAGACGCGGAGGGGCAGTTTCACCTGATCGGCGCGATGTACACGGCGTCCAAGCGGACCTCCGAAGATGATCTCAACGAGCGCGTTCCACTCAGTGTCGGGCGTTGGCACCGGCATGTGAACTGGTGTATTCCCGGTCGGCGCGCCAAGGAGCGCTGGTACGAGACCAGGAATGGTCGCCCGATATTTGGTCCTCTGGGTGTCGCCACTCGAGAAGAGTGTGAGGCGGCGAATGGGCG
>WNGI01001582.1_pt1 | contig 29733 bp, 23 predicted proteins | sample 5400621 | NCBI WGS metagenome assembly WNGI01 (sample SAMN13153374, study PRJNA577476) | soil metagenome | isolation source: 20 cm soil or saprolite under Garry oak tree replicate 1 | place: USA:California | collected 2016-06-15
GTACGGCAACCGCATCGCCCACGGCCGATTCACCTTGGACGGCAAGACCTACACGCTGGCGAAGAACAACGGCCCCAATCACCTGCACGGCGGCCTGAAGGGCTTCGACAAGGTGGTCTGGGACGTCGCACCGTTCGAGCACCCGGACTCGGTCGGGTTGGTGCTGCGATATACCGGCCGGGACGGCGAGGAGGGGTACCCGGGCACGCTGCGCACCACCGTCACGTACACGCTGACGAGCGCTAACGAGCTGATTTTCGACTATTCCGCCACCACGGACCGGGCCACGCCCGTCAACCTCACGCAACACAGCTATTTCAACCTGGCGGGGGACGGCAAGGGTGACATCCTGGGGCACGTCGTTACGTTGAACGCCGACCGCTTCACGCCGGTCGATTCCACCCTGATCCCGACGGGCGAGCTCAAGAGCGTCGCGGGGACGCCGTTCGACTTCCGCACGCCCACGCCGATCGGCGCGCGCATCGACCAGGACGACGTGCAGCTCCGCTACGGGCCCGGGTACGACCACAACTTCGTGCTCAATAAAGCTGGCGACGCGCACGATCCGACCTTCGCGGCGCGGGTGTACGAACCTGCGAGCGGCCGGGTGATGGAGATCTATACGACGGAGCCAGGGTTGCAGTTCTACTCCGGCAACTTCCTGGACGGCACGTTGCACGGGAAGGGAGGGGTCGTCTACCGGCGCCGCTACGGCTTCGCGATGGAGACGCAGCACTACCCCGACTCCCCCAACAAGCCGACCTTCCCGTCGACTACCTTGCGTCCGGGGGAGTCGTACCACTCGAGGACCATCTACAAGTTCGGCGTCCAGCCCTGAGACTCAGGCTTCTGGTCTTCGCGGCGCTCGGCGCGTGGGCGGCGCCGGCCCCGGCCCAGCTCGGGCGCGACGAGCTCGTCCGTGTGGAGCGCGGGCGCGTGCTCGGCGCCGCCGAGCGGTACCTGCGGGAGCCTCCAGTCACCGTGACCGCCTTCCCCGCGGCGCGTAGCGCGGGGGGGCGGCACGACTTCTATTCCGAAGGCGACTACTGGTGGCCCGATCCGCGGAGCCCCGACAGCCCGTACGTGCGCCGCGACGGCGAGACGAACCCGGACAACTTCGTAGCGCACCGCGATGCGATGCGGCGGCTGAGTCAGGTCGTCCCCGCGCTCGTCGCGGCCTACCAGATCACGCGTGACGAGCGGTACGCCGGGGCCGCGGCGGCGCATCTCGACGCCTGGTTCGTGAACGAGTCCACGCGCATGAGCCCGCATCTCCTGTACGGCCAGGCGATCAAGGGGCGGGCGACGGGACGCGGCACCGGCATCATCGACACGATTCACCTGGTGGAAGTGGCGCGGGCCGCCTGGGTGCTCGAGCGGATGGGATACCTGAAAGGCGAGGCGCTCGCGGGGACGAAGCGCTGGTTCCGGCAATATCTCGCATGGCTCACGACCCATCCCTATGGGATCGACGAGCGCAACAGCGGCAACAACCACAGCGCCGCCTGGGCGCTGCAGGTGGCGGCGTTCGCACAGCTCGTCGGCGACGCAGCGCAGCTCGACTCCATGCGGCGCTTCTTTCGCGAGACTCTCGTTCCGCAACAGATGGCCGTCGACGGCAGCTTCCCGCGCGAGCTGGCGCGCACCAAACCGTACGGCTACTCGCTCTTTCAGCTCGACGTGATGGGAGCGCTCGCCTGGGTGCTCTCGACCGCCGCAGACGACCTGTGGACCTATACCACGCCCGACGGCCGCGGGATGCGCCAGGCGCTCGCGTTCATGTACCCGTTCATCAAGGACAAGCGTACCTGGTCGAAGCCACCGGACGTGATGTACTACGACCAATGGCCGGTCCGCCATCCAGCTCTCCTATTCGGCGGCCTGGCGTTGCACGAGCCGCGTTACGTGGACCTGTGGAAGACGCTTCCGGCCGATCCGACTGTGGACGAGGTCGTCCGCAATTTTCCGATCCGTCAGCCGCTGTTGTGGCTGAGACAAGGAGCTGACCGATGACGACCCGCCGAGCATTCGTCGCGACTGCCGCCGCTGCCTTCGCTACGCGATACACCCGCTGGCTGCCGCACGACGGCCGCCTGCCGCTCGGCTTCTCCACCCTGGGCTGTCCGGCGTGGACGTGGCCGCAGATCCTGGATTTCGCCGCCGCGCACGGGTACGTCGCGGTCGAGCTGCGCGGGCTCCAAGCGACGATGGATCTGAGCCAGGCCCCCGAGTTCGCGCCGGGACGTTTGGAGGAGGCGAAGCGCCAGCTCACCGGGCACGGCCTCTCTGTCTCTGACCTCGGCGCCTCGGCCCAGCTGCACGAGATGGACCCCGCGAAGCGCGCCGCCCAGCTCGCCGAGGCGCGCCGCTTCATCGACTTGGCGCAGGCGCTCGGCGCGCCCTACGTGCGCGTGTTCGGCAACAATTACGTGAAAGACGTGCCGCGCGCGGACATGCTCGCGCACATCGCCCGCGGCCTGCGCGAGCTCGGCGATTACGCCGGGCCGAAAGGCGTCACAGTCCTGATCGAATCCCACGGCGACTTCACCGACTCGCCCAGCCTGCTCGAGCTGCTGCGGCAGGCCGACTCGCCGGCCGTGCAGCTCCTGTGGGACGCGCATCACACGTTCGTTTCGGGAAAGGAGCAGCCGGAAGACACCGTGCGGCAGGTGGGGCGCTACATCCGGCATACCCACTTGAAGGACTCGGTGCCGGCGGCGACCGCGGGAGGGCGACGCTACGTGCTGACCGGCACGGGCGAGGTCCCGGTGCGCCGCCAGATCGAGGCCCTCGTGAAAATCGGGTACCGCGGGTTCTACAGCTTCGAGTGGGAGAAGCGCTGGCACCCCGATATCGCGGAGCCGGAGGTCGCGATCGCCCAGTTCGCCACTGTGGCGGCTGAGTATCTGCGCGCCGCGGGGGTACGCTAGGTGTTGCTGCGCCTCGCAGCGCTCGTGCTCTTCTGCCTTGGCGTCGCGCCGTCGGCGCCACGGCTCGCCTCGCGTGTCGCGCCGCTGCGCGTGTACTCGCTGCGTGCCGATGCGCTCGCGCGAGCCAAGCGGCGTCTGGCAAGCGGCGACTCGAGCCTGCGGCCGGCGTACGACCGGCTGGTGCGGGAGGCCGCTGCCGCCCTCGCGGCCGGGCCGTTCTCAGTGATGGACAAGCAGCGCACGCCGCCCAGCGGCGACAAGCACGACTACGTGAGCATGGGCCCGTACTGGTGGCCCGATTCCACCAAGCCGGGCGGCCTGCCGTACGTGCGGCGCGACGGTGAGCGCAACCCCGAGATCCGTCGCGATTACGACGCGCCGCGCCTGGGCGCGCTCACCGGCGCCGTGGGTACGCTCGCGCTCGCCTACTACTTCAGCGACGACGAGCGGTACGCGCAGCACGCCACGCAGCTCCTGCAGGCATGGTTCCTCGATCCGGTCAGCCGAATGAACCCGAACCTACGCTATGGTCAGCGGATCCCGGGCATCACCGAAGGCCGCGGCGCGGGGATCATCGAGACGCGATCGTTCGTCAGTCTGGTGGACGCGATCGGCATGCTGGAGCGCTCCTCCGGCTGGACGGATACGGACGGGCGCGGGATGCGCGCCTGGATGTCCGCCTATCTCGCGTGGCTGCGCAACAGCGAGATCGGAAGGGAGGAGCGAGGTGCGCGCAACAATCATGGCACCTGGTACGACGCGCAGGTCGTGGCGCTGGCGCTGTTCACGCGCGATAGCGGGCTGGCGCGCGCCACGCTCGAGGCGAGCAAGGCCAAGCGCATCGGCTCTCAGGTCAAGCCCGACGGTAGCCAGCCCTTCGAGCTGGTGCGCACCCGCGCGCTCGCATACAGCGCGATGAACCTCGAGGGACTGTGCCGGCTCGCGGAGCTGGGGCGGCAGGTGGGCGTGGACCTCTGGTCCTACGCGGCACCGGACGGCGGCAGCATCCGCAAGGCCCTGGACTACGTCGCGCCCTACGTCGATGCCGCGACACGCTGGCCCGGCCGGCAGATCACGCCGATCGAGCCGGATTGGGCCGTGCTGTTGCTCGAGCGCGCCCGGATCGCGTACGGGGAGCCGCGCTACGGCGCGCTGCTACGGAACATTCCGGGAGACGTGGTCCTCTCGCATCGGGCGAGGCTGCTCTACCCGGATCCCGATACCACGCCGTAGCGATCACTGCGCCTCACGCAGCACCACCCGGTAGCCGCCGCGCAGCGCCGTTCCCTGCGTGGTGAGCACGAGCCGCTCGACACGATCGCCCCAGACGGAGCGGAGGTGCTCGTCGGAGATGGGGATCTCCTCCGCAGTGGCGTGCAGCTCGTGTGCGTCAAAAGTAAGGACGTAGCGACCACCGAGGTGAACTGCGCCGGGCTTGGAGGCGTCCACGCGCAGGGCTGTCATCAGGTTCAGGCGCACCGGCTCCTTCCACTGCGTTAGCTCGTACCGGTCCTCCAACTCCACTGCCGGCGCCTTCCGGTCGAGGGTAACGCGACGCTGCCAGCGCCGGACCGCCGCCGCGGCAGGATAGGCGGAGGCGAGGTCGGCCGAGAAGGTGACCCGATCGGCAGTCTCGTTGAAGGAGACGCTTTCCGCCTGGAACTGCCGTCCCGCCGCCTGCATGATGCCGTTGATGGTCGGCAGGTTGTGGTAGGCGGATTGCATCGTCCAGATGTCGTAGCGCTGCGAGCTGAACGTCTTGGCGGAGTAGGTCTCCACGCCGAGGTCGATCAGCACCGGCTTACCGTCCCCATAGACGATGAAGTTGCCAACATCGTTGTGGTTGTGGCTCTGCGCGTTGTGGCCGCCCCACGCGGCGACGTACAGACCCACCCCCGAGTCGGGAGTGGACCGCGCGGCCATGAGCTGGAGATCCGCCAGCCAGACTGAGCCGAGCAGCGGCTCGGCGACCTGCGCCGTGGCGATCTCCCGCGCGACCAGCAGCGCCGGCAGGATGCGCCCGGGAGATGAAGAGCCGGGTCGGTACGGGCCACGGCGCTGCGCCAGCAGCGCTCCAAATTTCTGCATGAGCGGATCGCCGATCCGCTTCCCGTACTGATATGCCAGCTCGGCATCCGGCGTGAGCTTTGCCGAGGCGTCACCCATCGGGACGAAGTACTCGTCCTTGATGTAGACCCGGTAGATGTATTGCCCCATGTTGCGGACGAGGGGCGAACGGTAGAGGTCGACCGTGCCGTTGGTCGCGCTGCCGAGCAGCTCGAGGTTGTCGAACAGCGATGCGCCGGCCCGTCCCCAGTACCCCGGTCCTTCGTCGGACGCGCCGTCGTCCGGGTAGATGTTGATGAAGTTGTCGACGCTGCGCATGATCTTGTAGACGGAGCGCGTCCGTCGTCCCGGGTCAGCCTCGAGCAGTAGGGCGGCAGCGAGCCAGTTGGAGTTGATCCACGGGTTCCAGTTGTTGACGTTCTTGCGCTCCCCGAACCCCATCCACCAGAAGTCGTCGCGCTCGAGCGCCGGCGTAAGAAGGCGGCGGTCGACCTCCGCGCGGATCCGCTTGCGGAGGAGTGGCGACGCCTTGTCGGGTCGGTCCCCGAGCAGATAGTCGGTCCACGCGAGCAGTGCGCCAGTTTCCGCGGCGAACAAGTCGACGATCGGCTCGGTGACGTCGGGCAGCCCGTTCCCGGCTCGCTGCATGCCGAGGTGCGCCGTCGATCCCCAAAACGTTTGCTCGCAGATCGCCCAGATGCCGTCGGCGATCTCGTCCAGGAAACGCCCCGCGTTCTCGAACACCTCCGCGAAAACCAGCGTCGCCAGCTTCTCACGCTGCCGGGTGTTCATCCCGTCGTAGTTCGACCGGTTCCCGTTGCGGATGTACTGCAAGGTCACCGTGGCCGGGATGCGCTCCCAGGTCGTGCCGAGGTACTGCTGCGCTTCTCGGATGAACCCGGCGCGAATCTCCTGGGGAACGGCCTCCCAGTCTGCCCTATCCTGGATGGTGGGATACGGATGCCACCGCGCGGCCGGGATCAACGCGGCGGCCAGGCTCCGCTCGCTCAAACCACCGGTCAGCAAGTTTCTCGGACCCTGACTCGCGAGGATGAGGAATGCCGCGAGGATGTTCATCGGTCTTGGGACGCGAGCGGCTCGAGGCGCACAGGACCCAACAGACCGGACGGTTTGAGCGGCCAGCTTGACGCGTCGAACGGCTTGTAATCGATGCCCACGAAGTTGATATCCTCAAACACCTTCCACGGCACGCGCCGTACATCCCAGTCGCGGATGCGGTTCGCCGAGAGGTTCGTCACCTCGATCTCCAGCTCGTTGCCGGTCGGCCGCAGCGGTCCCGTCTCCACCCGGAACGGTCGGGCGCACAGGATGGCCAACTCCTTCCCGTTGAGCCGCACGCGCGCACTCTCGGCGACTCTGCCCAGGTCGAGCAGATAGGAGCTCGCTTCCCCGGGTGCATCGAAGCGAATCGAGTAGCGTGCGGTGCCGGCGAACCGCCGGGCCTCGTCATCGCGGCGTTCGGTCCAGGAGACGAGGGTATCCGTGCGGAACGAGGCGGGCAGCACCGGTCCGCCGGCGAGAAAAGTCACCGACCAGTTCCCCCGCACCTCCACCGGGGCTCCGACCGGCCGCAGGTAGAGCCAGGGCGCACCGGTCACCGGACGGTCGAATGTGCGAAGCATGAGGGACGCGCCGGGCTCGAGCTGCAGGTACACCTCTGCCTGCCCGTCCGTCCCCGTGCGCAGCTGCGCGAGGCCGATCCTTCCGCTGACCGGGTCCATGATCGCCACCGCGGCGGTGGACACGGCCAACGGTATCCAGCCGTCCAGGGTGGTCGCCCCGGTGTGGCTGATGAAGTAGTGATGGCCTCCCTCTTGTCTCCGGCGAATGAACCGCACTCCCGCGTGATCCACCATACTCTCGCGACGGACGCCTGCGGCGTCGAGCAGCCGTTCCACGTTTGGGCCCACCAGCACGCGTCCATTTCCGACCGCGCTCCGCCGCACCCCATTCCCGTCCGCCACGTCTAACGCGAGTCGTCGCTTCGCGTCCTCCAGCCGGCGGCGTCGTTCCGGCAGGCGGCCCAAACCCGGTACATCCGAAGGAAGCCGGTCGACGAAGATGACGGTGGCGCCGGCGCGCGCGAGATCGAGCAGCCGCCCGAAGGTCTCGTCCGGCATGTGTTGAGTGGGCGGCACGACGATGGCGCGGTAGTCCGACGGCGCGACGTTGGTCCGGAGCAGCCGATCAGATAGGTAGTCGAAGCCATAGCCTCGCTGCCACAACACCCGGGCGACCGCACCGACAGGTTGCTCGTGCAGCCAACCCGGTTGCTGCACCTCGAAGTCCAAACGCAGACCGGTCGTGTCGTGCCAATTGTCGTAGATCGGCCAGTAGAGGAGGACGTCGTTGTCGGGCCGGCCCGACTGCAGGATGGATTGGACGCGTGCGACATATCGGTTCAACGCCGGCAGGTCCCGCCAGATGGCGCTGCGCGGATTCAGCTCGGTCGAAGCGTAGAACTGCCAGCCCGGCCAGGCGGCATCCCGCGGCGAATAGGCCGTGCCGTGATAAATCACATGATTCACGCCGCTCACGAACAGCTGGTCGACCGCCTGCTTGAGCTGGTCCAAGGTGACGGTGAAGTGCTCGCCGAGCCACGTGCCCGTCTCCGCGGACGCGAGTCGTCTCCCGGCGACGTGCGCAGCCGAAGAGGCGAACTTGCTGATGAGCGGATCGCTGCCGGAGTCGCCCAGCGGTCCGAAGATTTCCGTCTCCGGAATGTCGCTGGCGGCGTAGAGGTCGAGCAGGTTGCCGGGCGATCCGTGCGCCTGGTTACGGCTGAGGCTGCCGCGCTCGTGCGCCCACGCGGTCAACGGGCGGAGCAGATGCTGGAGCAGCATCTCGTCCATCGTCTCCCGGTAGTCCGACTTCACGCGCGCCACGAGCTCCGGATCGCCCTCCCCGCGCAGGGCAGGGAGGTAGCCCTTTAAGTCGTAACCGCGTCGCCGCAGGAATTCCTCGAACAATTCGGCCGAGCCGTTCCCGGTGTACTCGAACGAGTCGTGGAAGAACGCGCGGACCGTGCCGCGGGGCACGGTCTTGATGCGATCGCCATAGGCGTCCAGATAGCGCTGCACCGCGACGCGCGAGAATGGATCGAGGGCGTTCCCCTCGCCACCCGGTGCCGCTCGCTTCACCTTGTCGCCAGCGGGACGGACGTTCGCTACGTATGTGCCGCGCACGGTGTCGACGTCGATGCGTAACGAGGCGACGGCATCTTCCAAGCGCACACCCGGTCCACCGAGGCGCCATCCCGATCCAGGCGGCATGTCGAGGCCCAGTCCCAGGCGCCGGGCCTCGGCGGCGGCATGGAGTAGCAGCTCGATCCACCGGTCCGACAGGTAGGGAACGAACGCGCGCTCGTATCCTCGCACTCCGTAAATACTCGTCACCTCTACCCCGCCGAAGCCGCCGGCGGCCAGCGTCTCCAGCTCGGCGGTGAGGTTCGCGCTATCGACCGCACTGCCCATCCACCACCAGCGCGTCCACGGCTTGGTTTCGGAGGTCGTCTCGGGCCACCGCAAGTCGGCCGACTGTCCCACGGCGACTTGGGCGAGCAGAAGCAATGGCAGGAGCGCCCGCCAGAGCGGCAACATCACTGGTGCGGCTTGGTCTCTAACATCCAAAACGGCGCGCTACCGAACCACAGCACCGTACCCACCAGCATCAGCGCGGCGTGGCTCTCCCAGGCGATCGCACCGGCGAACACCAGGAAGGAGGGGATCACCGTGAGGCCGAGGCCAGTGAAGGAGATCAGTTTGAGCGCGGTCCGCATGGTCGACTACGCCTCGGCCCGGGCCGCTCGGAGCTTGGCCGGTTGTTGGATGGCGCTCAGGCCCACATAGAGAACCGTGGCGATGAACCAGCCGGGCAGCCCGAGGAAGAAGATCTCCAGGCCCCACATGGCGTTGATCGCCCAGCACGCGACGAGCGTGGTGACCCAGCTCAATGCGGCCGGCCAACTCAACAGCAGGCTCTTCCACTCGGCATATCGTTGCCGCAAGCCGAGCCTCGGCAGGAGCCAGAAATCGGCGAAGATCACCGCGCCCATCGGCATCAGGATCAGCCCGTACAGCGCCACGAAGTCGAGCAGCCGCATCATCAGGGCGGGGAAGATCGCGGCGGCCGTGGTCACTCCGCCGGCCACGAGCGTCACCTTCCAGCGCTTCCAGTTGGGCGAGATGGTCTGGAGCGCCAGGCCGGCGCGGTACAGCGTGGGGTTCGCTGTGGTCCACGACGCGATCACCACGGTGACGGCCCCGGTTACTCCCGCTCCCAGGTAGGCGATGGGGCCGGGCGCCACGTCACCCAGCGCGGCGGCGCACAGGATGCCCGACGCGATCCAGGCCACGAAGTGCCCCAGATACATGCCGCACGCGCTCAGGAAGCCGTACTGCCACCGCTTCGCGTAGCGGAGCACGGTCATGTCCGCCATCCCGATGTGCATGGCCATATTGCAAAACCACGCGAAAAACATGATGTGCCAAAAGCTGAACTTGGCTACGCCGTGCGCCGGAACGCCGGACCAGATACGCTCGCTCGCGACCCGCCAGAAGTCCCCCAGGGACGTGACACCGAGCCGCGGCAGCACGGCCACGGCCGCCGCCACGAATACCATGAACATCCACGGGGACGCGACCTGCCCGGCGGCCGCGATCTTCTCGAACCCGAGGATCGCCAGCGCCGTGACCGTGGCCCCCACCAGGAACACCACCAGCACCCAGCCCACGGAGTTGGGATACACGTCGTTCAGCTTCGGCATCGCCATCCCGAGCGGGAGGCCCACCGCCGTAGCGGCAACCGAGATCATGCTTCCCGCCAGAAAGCAGAACATCAGCGCGTTCACGATGTTGTAGACGAACAGCAGGTTCGGGCCGGTGATCTTCCGGAGGTGCCAGTAGAGGTTGAGCCGCGTCCTCGTGGCGATGGGCGCCGTAATGAAGGCCCAGCTCAGTACCGCGAGCAGGTTGCCGACGAGCAGTCCCAGCACCAGGTCTCGAGCTGCCACACCGTGCGCCACGAACAGCGGCCCGATCACGAACTCCGTCCCGGCCAGGTGCTCGCCGGCGTACAGCCCGATGAAGCTGCCGGGCCCCTGCAGCCGGTCCGGCGGCACGGGCTCGCGGTCGAACTCGTTGATGGCGTCCAGGCGGTCCGCCAGCGACTGCTGGGAGGCCGCGGCTGCGGCGGCGCGCGGTTGAATGGTGCTCATCGCAGAAACGCGGCCGCGAGGCCTCCGTCGATATTGACGATCTGGCCCGTCGTCTTGCGGAAGTCGTCGGTGAGGAACGCGGCGATCGCCTTGACCTGGTCGGCGAGCGCGATCGGCTGGCCGGTGAGCGTGCGCCGGGCGTAGAATTCGGCCAACCGGTCGCGCAGCACCTCCGTGCTCTCCGCGGCGTCGTACGGCAGCCCGTACTTGGCGAGCGAGGCGACGAGCCGCTCGCGCGGGAACATCGACGATCCCTCGAGCACCGTCGCCGGCGCGACGCCGTTCACCCGCACGAGCGGCGCGAACGCCACCGCCAGCTCGCGCACGAGGTGGTTCGCCGCCGCTTTGCTCGTGTCGTAGGCGAATGACCCCGCTTTCGGCACCACCGCGTTGACGCTCGTGGTGATCACCAGGCTGCCTTCGAGCCCCGCACCCTGCGCCTGCCATACCCGCCAGGCTTCGTGCGCGACGAGGAACGGGCCCATGACGTTCGTCGCGAATGTCTTGCCCCATTCCTCATCGGCGACGTTCCCCTGCTCGTCGGGGCTCGGGTAGTAGCCGGCGGTGACGACGACGTGGTCCAGGCCCCCGTAGGCGAGGACGACGTCTTCGAGCGCGTGCCGCACCGCTGCCCGATCGGTGATGTCGGCGCCCAGCCCGATGATCTGGCCCGCGCCGGAGATGCCGGTTCCCGCCACACCGATCCCCATCCCCACCTTCTGCAGGACCTCCGCCGCGGCCGCCTCCGCGTGGTCCGCGTGCAGATCGACCGCCGCCACGGCGGCGCCCTGGCCGACGAGCTCGCGAACCAGCGCCCGCCCGATCCCGCTGCCCGCGCCGACGACCACAGCGACCGTGCGGTCGAGGGGCAGTCCCGGGGGCAGCCGCTTGAGCTTGGCGTCCTCGAGCAGCCAGTACTCGATGTCGAACGCTTCCTGCCGGTCGAGCGCCGTGTAGCGGCTCACGCGCTCCGCCCCGCGCATGACGCCGATGGCCGCGCCGTAGAACTCGGCCGTCACTCGGGCTTCGGACTTCGACTGGCCCCACGCGACGAGGCCGATGCCGGGAAGCAGGATCACGCTCGGGAACGCCGTGCGAATTGCCGGCGAGTCTGCCCGCTGGTGCTTCGAGTAGTACTGGGCGTAATCCCCGCGGTACTGCGACAGGCCGGCCTCGAGCTTGGCCTTGAGAGCGCCCGTGTCCGCCGCCTGCGGATCCCAGTCGACGTAGAGCGGCTTGATCTTGGTGCGGAGAAAATGGTCGGGGCAGCTCGTCCCCAGCTCCGCCAGTCGCGGGGCATCGCGCGAGTTCACGAACTCGAGGACCTCGTCGCGCAGCTCGACCGTCGCGATCTGCCGGAGGGCGCCGCCCGGGGGCTTAGCGGCGTCGCGGCTCACGCGCGCGCGCAGCCACGGCAGGATCTCCACCAGCACCCGCCGGCGATCCGCCTCGGGCAGCGGTTGCACGCGCGGGCCGCCGAACGCCGGCCGGCCGTCATCTCGTGCGTTCAGGAAGTCCTGCGCGCGACGGATCAGCGCGAGCGTCCGCTCGTAGCTCTCCCGGTCATCGTCGGCCCAGCTGATCAGGCCGTGGCCGCCCAGGATCACGCCCTGCGCGTTCGGGTGGTCACGACAGATCCGCTCGAGCTTCAAGCCGAGGTCGAAGCCGGGGCGCTGCCAGTCGGTCCAGAGCACATCGTCTCCGTACACTTGGCGCGTGAGCGCGGGACCGTCGGCCGCCGTCGCGATCGCCATCACCGCGATGGGGTGCAGGTGGTCCACGTGCGCGTGCGGGATGAAGGCGTGCAGCGGGGTGTCGATGCTCGCAGGGGTCGGATTGCGGTCGAACATCGTGTGCGGGTACATCCCCACCATCGCGTCCTCCGCCGGGGTCTTGGGCCCGCGCTGCGGAAAGCGCGCGTACATGCCGCGGAGACTCAATACTTGGTCCAAGTAGAGCGACGCGAAATTCGCGCGCGTCGCCGTGCGCAGGTCGCCCCCCGATCCCTTCACCCACAGCACCTGCACGGTCCCGCCGGTGAGCGGGTCGGTCGCGGCGATCTTCGACGACGTGTTGCCGCCGCCGGTGTTCGTGATCCGGGCGTCCGCGCCGAGCAGGTTCGATCGGTAGACCAGCCGCGCGACTGGGTCGAGCGCGGCGGCGACCGCGTCGTCCCAGCGGCTGCGCAAGTAGTCGTCGGACATGCCGCGAGCGCTCGCGGCGGCGCCGCGGGCGACGATGCGGGGCGGGGTGGTCGTCATCGTGTCGGCACTGCCACGGGCAGGAATTCGCTCAGCGTGGCGCTCGCGCGGGCCACGTCGCGGATCGCCACGCCGCGCGGCAGGTCGCCGAGCGCGCGCGCCTGCACGAGCACGTTCCCCAGGGCGGTGGCTTCCTCGGGACCGGCCACGACCCGGCGTCCGCATGCGTCCGCCGTGAGCTGGTTCAAGAGCCGGCTCCGGCTGCCGCCCCCCACGACGTGCACCACCCGGGCGCGGGCGCCGGTGAGCGCCTCGAGCTCGTCGAGCGTGCGGCGATAGCCGTCTGCCAGGCTCTCGAGCACGAGGCGGCACGTCTCGCCGCGCGTAGCCGGCACCGGAGCCCCGCTGCCGCGGCATGCGGCCGCCACCTTCGCGACCATCCCGCCGCGCTCGCCGAACTGAGTCGCGTCGAGATCGATCGCGTGGCCCGAGGAGGAGACCGCAGCGTCAGCGAGTAGTGTGTCCCACGCGAGCCGGGGGTCATGCGCCGCCCATTCACGGAGGCATTCCTCGAGCACCCACATGCCGGTGCGGTTCTTCAAGAAGCGGATCGTCCCGTCGAGCCCGACCTCGTTCGTGAACCCCGCCTGGTGCGCCGCCGCCGTCAACACCGGGGCCCGCAATTCCGCACCCACGAGCGACCACGTGCCGGAGCTGATGTACGCCCAGGGCTCGTCGCCCGACGCCGGCACCGCCGCGATCGCGGCCGCGGTATCGTGCGAACACGACGCGATCACGAGGGGACGGCGCCCCGCGCTGCGAACCGCCGCAGGCAGCACCTCGGGCAGCACGGGCCCTAGGATCGTGCCCGGGTTCACGATCGCCGGCCAGCGCGCGGGATCGTCTCCCGCGGCCCGGATCACTTCTTGCGACCACGCGCCGGCCCGCACGTCGAACAGCTGCGTGGTGCTCGCCATCGTCCGTTCGGCGACGGGGCGGCCGCTCAGGCGGTAGAGGAAGTAGTCCGCGATCAGCAGCCGCGTCTCGGTCCGTGCCACGACCTCGGGCTCGTCGATCAGGTCAGACACGACCTGGGGGAGCGTATTGAATTCCAGAAACTGGATCCCGGTCACCGCGTACAGCCGATCGGCGTCGATGCGACGGAACACCTCGGCCAACCGCCCCCGGGTGCGTGGGTCGCGGTACGCGTAGGGGAGGCGGACCGGCGCGCCGTCCGCACCGAGGGGGACGTAATCGACCGCCCAACTGTCGACGGACACCGACTGCAGCGTTGGCGCCATGTCGAGCGCGGCGGCGAGCGCGGTGCGCAGTTCATCCCACAACGCCTCCACATGCCAGTACAGGTGCCCCGCCTCCTCAATCATCGGGACGCGGAAGCGGCGCACATCACGGGTCGCGACCCGCCATCCCTGTGGCAGTCGCTCGACCGTCCCGAGCACCGCACGGCCGCTCGACGCGCCGAGGTCGATCGCGAGATAGCTGGGCGGCGCCGGTGCCACGCCTACAGGCTCCGCGGCGGGACATACGTGCCGCCTGTTCGTTGTGCCGCCACGCGCGCCCGGTAGCCCGACGCGCGGAACGCCAGCACCGGGTCGAGCGCCGCGCCGCCGCGTCGGCGGGCTTCGGCCACCAGGGGGCGCGCGTCCGTCTCGAACGCGTCCTTGAGCGCGCGCTCCGCCAGCAGCACATCGCCGGACTCCTGGTACGCGGCGAGCGCCGCGTGATCGACGAGCTGCGCTTTGGCGTACGCGAGCTGGAGCTGGTCGACCGTCTGGAGCAGGTCCTCGATGGGGTCCTTGATGTTGTGGCTCTGATCGATCATGTAGGCCGGCCGGAACCCCGTTAGGCGCTCGCGCTCGGCGAGCACCAGCTCGTGAAAGATGAGGAACAGCCCGTACGGTTTGATCGAGCCGGCCGTGAGGTCGTCGTCACCGTACTTCGAGTCGTTGAAGTGGAATCCACCGAGCTTTCCCGCGCCCAGCAGCCGCGCCACCACCAGCTCGACGTTCGTGTTCGGCAGATGGTGCCCCAGGTCCACGAGGCACTGCGCCCGCTCGCCCAGTGTCTGCGCGAGCAGCAGCGAACTGCCCCAGTCCTGCACGACCGTGGCGTAGAAGGCCGGCTCGTAGGGCTTGTGCTCCGTGAACAGCCGCCACCCGGCGGGGAGCGCGGCGTAGACGTCTCGCAGACAGTCCAGCACGCGGTCGAAGCTCTTGCGCAGCGACATTTGCCCTGGGTAGTTCGACCCGTCGGCGAGCCAAACGGTGATCGCCTCGGCGCCGAGCGCCTGCCCCACATCGATCACGTGGAGGTGGTGCGCCACCGCCTGGCGCCGCACGGCGGCATCGGGGTGGCTGAAGGAGCCGAGCTTGTAGCTCAGGGGCTGACCCGGCTGGTCCTGGAACGTGTTCGAATTGACGGCGTCGAAGCCGAGGCCGAGCTCCGCGGCCTGCTGGCGGAGGGCGGCGGGATCGGGCGGCTCGTCCCAGGGGAGGTGCAGCGAGACACGCGGCGCGCCGCCCGTGAGCCGGTGGACGACCGCAGCGTCCTCCAGCTTCTCGGCGAGGGTACGCGGCTCGCCGGGGCCGGGGAAGCGGCCAAACCGGGTGCCGCCGGTGCCGAGCGCCCAGGACGGCACGGCGACCGCGAACCGCAGGACGGCCTCCACCACCGTCTCGGGACGCTGCCCGCGGCGGGCCAGCCGCTCCGCGAGCGCGTCGTAGTCGCGCTCGTGGTTGCGGAGTGCGTCGGCGCCCGGAGACAGCGCGGGCCGCGCTTCATCCCCGACCGTAGACAAACCGGTAGTGTCCGGACCCGATTTCGACAACGACCGTATCCCCCGCTTGCCGCGGGCTGCTGATCCCGGCGGCCTTGCCGAGTGGTGTTCCACTCTCCGTCACCCGTTCCAGTATAGCGCCGGGCAAGTTCACCGTGGCGGAGGCGTTCGGCGGGATGGTCACCTCGAGGGTGAACTGCCCGTCCCGGATCTCCCACGCGGAGGCGACCGTCCCGTACATCGTGTTCAGGCTGGCGCGCACCTGCGTGAGACTGCCGCCTGGCTGCGGCCGGATGAGGACGTGCTTGTATCCGGGTCGCTCCGGATCGATCTCGATTCCCGCGACCGTGGTGTACAGCCACGCGCCCACGGCGCCGTACGCGTAATGGTTGAAGGAGTTCATCTCTGGATCCTGAAAGCTCGAGTCCGGCTTCTCGCCGTCCCAGCGCTCCCAGATCGTCGTCGCGCCCTGCTTGATCGGGTAGAGCCAGGACGGGTACTGCTCGCGCAGCAGCAGGGCGTAGGCGTCGTCGAGATGCCCGCTCGCGCCCAGGACGGGATTCAAGTAGGGCGTTCCCAGGAAGCCCGTGGTCAGATGCTTGAAACGACGCACGTCCTCCACCAGGCGCCGGATCCCCTCAGGACGCGACTCTTGCGGCACGAGGTCGAACGCGAGCGCCAGCGCGTATGCGGTCTGCGTGTTCGAAGAGAGGCGTCCGTTCGCCGTGAGGTACTCCCGGTCGAACGCCGCCTTGATTCGCTCGAACAGCGCGCCATACTGCCGGGCGTGCTCCGTCTTGCCCAGGACTTGGGCGGTGCGGGCGAGCAGGCTGGTCGAGTGGGCGAAGAAGGCGGTCGCGATCAAGTCCTTGTCGGTGGTCGCTCCAGGATAGTCGGCGCGCGTCGAGTGGAACGCGAGCCAGTCGCCGAAGTGGAAGCCCGAGTCCAGGATCAGGTCGTCCCCCGCCAGCCGCCGCATGTATTCGACCCACCCCCGCATGCTCTCGTACTGCGACTCCAGGATGCGGGTGTCGCCGTACGCCAGGTAGACCGTCCACGGGATGATGACGCTGGCGTCGGCCCAGCCGGTTGAGCCCCCGCCCTCGGCTTGGCCCCGCGACAGCACGTCAGGAATTACGTGGGGAACACTGCCGCTGGCCTTCTGGTCGGCGGCCAGATCGGCCAGCCATTTGGTGAAAAATCCGGCCACATCGAAGTTGAAGGCCGCGGTGGGCGCGAACGCCTGGGCATCCCCCGTCCAGCCGAGACGCTCGTCGCGCTGTGGGCAGTCGGTCGGGACGTCGAGGAAGTTGCTCTTCTGGCCCCACACGATGTTGTGCTGGAGCTGGTTCAAGAGCGGATTCGAAGTCTCGAACGTGCCGGTGGGCGTCATGTCCGAGTGGATCACAATGCCCGTGATGTCGTCCGACGTCGGCTTGCCGGGATACCCGGCGACCGCGACGTAGCGGAAGCCCTGGAAGGTGAAGTGCGGCTCGTATACCTCTTCACCGCTTCCTTTGAGCGTGTATTCCACTGTCTGACGGGCGGAGCGCAGGTTGTCGGTGTAGAAATCGCCCTTCCGGTCCAGCACCTCGGCGTGCCGCAGGCGGATCGTGGCGCCGCGCGGCCCGCGCACCTTGAGGCGCACCCAGCCCACCATGTTCTGCCCCATGTCGAAGACCGTGTCGCCGGACGGCGTAACCAGCAGCTTGACGGGTTTCACTTCCTGGATCCTGCGCACGGGCGGGCCGGCCGGGGCGACGAGGATCTGCTTGGAATGCTCGAGCACGCGAACGGGGGCCCAGTCCGAGTCGTGATAGCCCGGGCGGCTCCAACCGTCCCGCTCCAACCGCGCATCGTACGACTCGCCGTCGTAGATGTCGGAGAAGCGGATCGGGCCGGTCGCGGCCCTCCATCCCTTGCCGGTGCCAATCACCTGCTGACGCCCGTCCGCATATCGAACCACGATCTGCGCGAGCAGCGCCAGTTGGTTGCCGTAGCTGTTGCGCTTGTTCCCCCAGGCGAGTCGGCCGCGGTACCAGCCATCGCCGAGCGTCGCACCGACGGCGTTCGCACCGGGCACGAGCAGCGCGGTGATGTCATAGGTCTGGTACTGCAGGCGCTTGTCGTACGCCGTCCACCCCGGTCGGAACAGCTGATCGCCCACGCGACGGCCGTTCAGCTCCATCTCGTACAGGCCCAGGCTGGTGACGTAGGCGCGGGCCGAGGCGACGGCGCCGTCGACCTTGAATTCCGAACGCAGCAGGGGGCTCGGGTTCGACGCGGAGGTGTCTTCCTTCAAGTCGGGCGTGATCCAGTCCGCCGACCAGTCGGAGGAGCGAAGCAGGCCCATTTCCCAATAGGCGGGTGCGCTCCAAGTGGAGGAACGGGCCGCGTCATCCCACACGCGGACCTGCCAGTAGTACCGCTGCCCCGACTCGAGCGCCGGACCTCCGTAGACCCGGTGAATCGAGGCGTCGGAGGCCACTTTCCCGGAGTCCCACAGGGGATGCCGCTCCAGGGCGCTCGGCTGCCGCGCGACGCGGAGCTGGTAGGCCGTTTGGACGGTACCCCGTCGGGACGACTCGATCTTCCAGCCGAGCCGCGGAGCCCGCACGTCGATGCCCACGGGGTTGACCTGGTACTCGGTGCGGAGCTCAGTGACCTGGAGGGGCGTCTGCGCATCCGCTGGGTGCGTGAGGCATGCCCAGACACCCAGCGACACAAGGCAGCGCCGGACTGCCCGCGGCACGGGGGTCACAGGCCTGCCTCCCCAATCGCCGTCGCGAGCACCGTCTCGGGAGTCCACTCGTCGATCGGCCGGGCGGGGGAGAGGCGCCCGCGACTCATAACCGCCAGCCGGTCGCACAACCCGAACAGCTCGGGGAGATACGAGCTCACGAGCAGCACCCCTTTCCCCGCGACGGCGCAGCGCGCGATGGTCTCGTACAGCTGCACGCGACTGCCGATGTCGATGCCGCGCGTCGGTTCGTCCAGCAACAGCACTTCCGCATCCTGGTAGAGCAGTCGGCCGATCGCGACCTTCTGCTGATTCCCGCCCGAGAGCGCACGCACCGGCTGCTCTGGGGCCGCGGCCCGGATGCGAAGCGCCTCGATCCAGGTCCGGGCAGCCGCGCGCTGCCGGCCGAGGTCGAGCCATCCCCACCCCGGCGAGCAGGCCGACATCCGGGTCGCCGTCAAGTTGTCGGCCACGGCGAGCGGCAGCGCCAGCCCCTCCCGCGTCCGGTCCTCGCTCAGGTATCCGAACCCTTGGCCGAGCCGCTGCGCCGGGCTCGCCCCCTGCACCGCGAGCGCCCGGCCGTGCAGTGCGATCCGTCCCGACGCCTGCGGCTCGAGCCCGAACAGGGCGCGCACCAGCTCGGTCCGCCCCGAGCCGATGAGCCCAGCAATGCCAAGGATTTCGCCCCGGCGCAGCTCGAAGCTGGCGTGCCGTAGCGTCGGGGGAGCGGCGACGCCGTCCGCGGCGAGCAGCACCTCTCCCGCCGCGCTCCGGGTGCGCGCGCGCTCGGGGAACAGCCCCGCGACGGGCCGCCCCACCATCTGCGCGATCAGATGATCGGCGCTCGTCTCCGCGAGCCGTCCGGAATCGACGCTCCGGCCGTCGCGCAGCACGGTGTACCGATCGGCGATCTCGCGAACCTCCTCCAGAAAGTGACTGATATAGATCACGGCGAGCCTCCCCCCCGCGGCGAGACGGCGGATCAAGGCGAACAGACGGTCCACCTCTTCGCGCTGCAGGCTGCTCGTCGGCTCATCCATCAGGAGGATACGCGCGTCGGCGGCCAGGGCGCGGCAGATCTCGACCACCTGCTGGGCCGCGAGCGGCAGCGCGCCCAACCGGGCGTCGGGCGTGAGATCCGGATGGGCGAAGTGCTCCAGCGCGACGGCTCGATCCCGAGCAGGATGTTCTCGGCGACGGAGAGGTGCGGGCAGAGCGAGAGCTCCTGATGGATGAGGGCGATGCCGCGCCGCCGCGCTTCGAGCGGCGAGGGCGGGGCGTAGGGCCGATCGTCGAGCTGCATCTCGCCGCGGTCAGCATGCAGCGCGCCGGCGACGATGCCCATCAGCGTGCTCTTGCCGGCGCCGTTCTCCCCGATCAGGGCGTGCACCTCGCCGGGGTGGAGCACCAGGTCCACGCCGTCCAGCGCCACCGTCGGGCCGAACCGCTTCGCGAGGCCCGAGATCCGGAGCACGCTCACTGCTCGATCAGGTACCGCGCGATCGGCGGGTTCACGAGCTCCTGCGTCGCAGCCGAATCCAGGTTCGCCGCCGTCACGAGCGCGACGCCCGTGTCGATGAGACGCTCCACCGGTTTGCCGCGCAGCTGATCGGCCATCGTCTTCACGCCCAGGTAGCCCATGCGCATCGGGTTCTGAACCACCAACCCGTCGAGCTGCTGCGCGCGGATCGCGGCGATCAGGATCGAGCTGGCATCGAACCCGACGAACCGGACCTTACCTGCCAGGCCGATGTCCTGCAACGCGAGCAGCATGCCGATCGTCGAGGATTCGTTGGGAGTGAAAATTCCCTGGACCAGGCCGCCGTAGCGGTTGAGCAGGTTCTCCGACGCGCGCTTGGCCGTCTCGCGCGTGGGTCCGGCATACTGGTCGGCGGACACGATCTCGATGCCCGGGTAGCGGGAGCGCAGCACCTCGAGGAATCCGGCCTCCCGCTCGGTCGTACTGGCCGATCCCTCGCCGTACCGCAGCAGCAGCACCTTGCCCTTCCCGCCGAGTAGCTCGCCCAGTCGGCCCGCGCCCAGCTGCCCGCCCTTGCGATTGTCGGTAGCGACGAAGCTGACGATGCTGTCCGACTCGAGCCGCGAGTCGATGATCACGGTGGGTACCCCGGCGCGCCGGGCCTCTTCGACCGGGCGCACCAGCGCACGGCTGTCGAGCGGGGCGAGCACGATCCCCTGGACGCCCTGGCTGATAAAGCCTTCCACGACTTGGATCTGCTGCTCGCGGTCGTCCTCGCGCAGCGGTCCCTTCCAGATGATGTTGACCGGTGCGCCTTCGGTCGCCTGCTCCCGCGACGCCTGGATGGCTCCGGCGTGGATGCTCTTCCAGAACTCGTGCGTCGTGCCTTTGGGGATCACGGCGATCGTCACCGGCCGCTGCGAGCCGACCTGCCGCCGTGCGCTGGACCCGCCGCACCCGAAGATCACGCCCACTCCGGCCGCGATCAGGACGACAGGCGCTGTTCTCTTCATACATCCTCCAGCAAGAGCACGTGAACCGTCTGGGGACCGTGCACCCCCACCACCAGCGTGAGCTCGATATCCGAGGTGCGCGACGGTCCCGTGATGAAAGTGATCGCATGGCTCGCGGCCTGGCGCACGCGGTCGAGCGCGTCGCCCAGCGACTCACAGATGCACCGCGTGGACAACACAGCGACGTGGATCGGCGGCACGAGCGAGAGCAGCCGGCTCCGCTCGCGCGCCGACTCGAGCACCAGCGTGCCGGTCTCGGCGATCCCCCATTGCGCGGTGGTGACTCCGGCGTCGCAGGCAAACAGGTCGTCGCGCGACAGGCGATCGAGGCTCTCTCGCACGAAGTCGTGCCCCAGCGTCGACAGGAGCCGCTGGACCAGCGGGGCGTCCGACCCGACCACTCGCCGGGCACCCGCATCCGTCAAGATGCGGGCCAAGGCGCGAGCGGCGTCCGGTTCTCCGCAAGCGAGGGTGCATTGTGCCCCGACCGCGGCGAGCTGTGCCTTGAAGCGGGTGACTGCATCGGGTGACGCGCGCTCGACCGGTCCCACTGACCCCGGGCGCAAGCCCGGGGGCGAACCCCGGGCCGCCGGCCCGGGGTCAGCCGTGGATTGGACCGGTTCGGCTGACCTCGGGGCGATGCCCCGGGGTTTCAGGTTCTCCCGGATCGCGCGCAGGATGTCTCGCCGCGCTGCGTCGCTGTCCGTCACGATCCCTCCGTCTCGTGCAGTCCCGCCCGCCACTCGTCGCGAAAGCTCCGCGGTGCGAGGGGGCGGAGATCACGCCACTTGGTCCAGGCGCCCAGCGGCGGCACGATGTGCACTGCCCGGGCGCAGCCCATCACCCACTCGAACAGCCGCGGCCGCGCCATCACGGCTGCGTAGGCCGAGAACGCGAGCCGCTCGAGCAGCGCCCGCGTCCCGATACTCGCGCGCCGTGCGACTGTCTGCGCGCGCAGATGCAGCAGCACCGCCGGTATGTCGATCTTGACCGGGCAGACGTCGCGGCAGGCGCCGCACAGGCTGGATGCGTAGGGGAGCTCGGCGGATTCCCCCATCCCGAGCAACTGCGGGGTCAACACCGCGCCGATCGGACCGGGATACACCGAGCCGTAAGCGTGGCCGCCGATCTGGCGGTATACCGGGCAGGCATTGAGGCACGCGCCGCAACGAATGCACGCCAGCGTCTGACGGGTCACCGGGGACGCGAGCATGCGCGAGCGACCGTTGTCGAGCAGCACGATGTGCAGCTCCTCCGGCCCTTCGTCCACCGGCTGGCGCTTCGTGCCGGTGAGCAACGATTGATACGCTGTCAATGCCTGGCCGGTACCGGAGCGGGGGAGCAGCCGCAGAAACACCTCCAGGTCGGCGAAGCGGGGGATTACCTTCTCGATGCCCATGAGCGCGACGTGGGTGCGCGGCAGGCTGGTCGTGAGCCGCGCGTTCCCTTCGTTCTCGAGAATCAGAATGGTGCCCGTCTCCGCCACAGCAAAGTTGACGCCGGAGACCCCGAGGTCGGCTTCGGCGAAGCGGCGGCGCAGCGCCTGGCGCGCCGCGGCCGCCAGCCTGGTGACGTCGTCGGAGGGCTCCATGCCGAGCTTCGCGGCGAACAGCGCCGCGATCTGGCCTTTCGTCTTATGGATCGCGGGGACCACGATGTGCGATGGCTCCTCACCCGCGAGCTGGACGATGTACTCGCCCAGGTCGGTCTCCACCGCCGCGATCCCGCGCGCGGCGAGGGCGGCATTCAGGCGGATCTCTTCCGAAGCCATGCTCTTGCTCTTCACGACCGTGCGGGCGCCCCGTCGTTCGGCGATTCCCGCAATGATGTCACAGGCTTGGACGGCGTCGCGCGCCCAATGCACGCGCGCGCCGGCGCGCTCGGCGTTCGCGACGAACTGCTCCAGATAGCGGTCCAGGTGCAGCAGCGTCTCGTCCTTGATGGCGCGGGCCCGATCGCGGGCGTCCTCCCAATCCGGCACGTCCGCGATCGCCGCCCGCCGCCGCTCGCCGAACAGGGTCGTGGCGTGACGCAGCGCGCCCCGCAGCTGGCCGTCGGCCAGCGCCGTGCGCGCGTCCCGGTCGAAGCTCATGTGGTGGCGGCGAGCACTTCCGCCAGGTGCAGGGCGCGGACGGCCGATCCCCGGCGCGACAGCCGGCCGCCGATCTGCATCAGGCAGCTCGCGTCCCCCGAGACGACCGCATCCACGTCCGCCCGGTCGATCGCGTCGACCTTCTCGTCCAGGATCGCCACCGAGATCTCCGGATATTTGACCGAGAAGGTGCCGCCGAAGCCGCAGCACGTCTCCGCGCCGGGCGGCGGCAGCTCGACCAGCTCCGCGCCGCGCACGTGGCGCAGCAGCCGGCGCGGCTCGTCCTTGATCTTCAGGTCGCGCAAGCCGTGACAGGCGTCGTGCCAGGTGAGGCGGCCGGCGAAGCGCGCCCCCACGTCCTCCACGCCCAGTCGATTAACGAGGAACGAGCTGAGCTCGTAGGTGCGCTCCGCCAGGCCCCGAGCCCGGGCGCGCCAGCCAGCATCCTCGAACAGCTGCTCGTAATGATGCAGCATCGCGGTGCACGATCCCGAAGGGCTGACGATCGCGTCGCTGCCGCTCGATTCGAAGATCTCGATGAGCCGGCGGGCCAGCGCGCACGCCTCCGGGCGATACCCGGTGTTGAACGCGGGCTGCCCGCAACACGTCTGACGCTCGTCGAACTGCACGTCGCACCCCATCCGCCGCAGCACCCGCACCGCGCCGACCGCCGCCGCCGGCCAGAGTTGATCCGCCAGGCAGGTCACGAACAGCGAGACACGCATCGCGGGCTTCACAGGACGACGACGCCTTTGACGTACTCCGGGGCGCGGTGATCGTCCATGAAGGCAGGGACGACGGAGTCGAGCGACGGGTGGCGGTGCGTGATCAGCGACTGGACGTCCACCTGGCCGCGCTCGATCAGGTCCAGCGCGCGCACGTAGGTGGCCGGTCGGCCGTCGTCGGCGAAGCCGCCGGACGCCCCGACCGGCGTCAGCAGGGTGGGCTCGAGGAACTGCAGCTGGCTCAGCACGCTCAGATCCACGCCCGTGTGGCCATGCCCGTACAGGAGGATCGTCGCCTGCTTCCGCACGAGTCGCGGGATCGCCGCGAACACCGGTCCGGAGCCCGTGGCCTCGATGAGCAGCTCGGCGCGGCGCCCGCGGGTGCGCTCGTGCACCACTTCCACCGGGTCGGTAGTGGTCGGGTCGATCGTCTCCGCACCGAACTGCTCGGCGAGCGCCCGCTTCGTTGCGTGCGGCTCGGTCACGAGCAGCAGTCCGTCGTAGCCGAGCACGTTGCGCAGATACTGTACCCAGAGGAGGCCCGCGGGGCCCGCCCCGCAGATCACAGCACACCGGACCCGCTCCTCCCGTCCTCCCCCGTCTTGCCCCGTCCTGCCGGTTCCACCCTGCATCGTATAACGTGCCGGCGACCGTGTGAGCACGTGCGCCGAGTGCACCACGCACCCCAGGGGCTCGGTCAGCGCGGTGACCGCCGCGTCGCGGTCGGATTGGATGCGCACCGCGTTCACCGCGGGAATGGTCAAATACTCGGCGAACCCTCCGGGCAGCCCGGTGATGCCGTGCTCGCGGTACGACTCGCACTGGTGCGAATCGCCGGTGGCGCAGTATTCGCACAAGCGCGAGCGGGCCGCGCTCACGCAGTTTCGCCCCTGGTCGATCACGACCCGCTCGCCGGGTCGCAGATCGCGCACGCTCGCCCCCGCCGCCTCCACCACGCCCGCGACCTCATGTCCCAGGATCTGGGGTTCGCGGGCGAGCGGGATCTGTCGCCCCCGCTCGTCACGGTTGTAGTTGGCGTGCCCCGCGAAAATGTGGAAGTCGGTGCCGCACAGTCCCACGGCCGTGACGCGCACCAACACGTCGCGCGGCCCCGGGTCCTCGCACGGCACGTCGCGCAGCTCGATCCGGCCGACGTCGACGAGAACGGCCGCTCTCACGGGCCAGCAGCTCCAGCACCTCCAGCACCTCCACCAACCTCCAGGACCAACACCGACGCGATGGTGCTGGGTGGTACGGTGGGGAGCCGTACGGCGAGGCCCGAGTCGCTCTCGATCGTGAGTGGCTTTCCGTCGGCCAGCATGTAGGCGCGCAGCGGTCGGTCTTTCAAGCCGGTCAGCGGTAGGCGCTGGTCCTTGGGCCAGTCGAAGATGTGGGCATACAGCCGTCCCGGCTTGGCCGTGTAGCGGCCCCACGCCGGCATGCCGTACGGGCTCACGCTCGTCGCGTAGATGGCCTCGCCATTCGCCCGCATCCAGTCGCCCATCTCGTGCAGCCGCCACCCGATCGGCGGGGGGATCAGGCCTTCAGCCGTCGGTCCCACATTGAGGAGAAAGTTGCCGCCCTTGGAAGCCACGTCGATCAGCGTCCGCAGCAGGGTGCGCGTGTCCTTCCAGTCGTCGTCGTACGACTTGTAGCCCCAGGTGTCGTTCATGGTCATGCACGTCTCCCAGTCGACGCCGGGGAGCCCCTCGGGCGGAACCTGCTGTTCCGGGGTGCCGAAGTCGCCGAGCCCGATTTGACCCTGGGTGTTGAGCCCGCTCAGTCCCTGGCGGGTGTGTCCCACGCGGTTGTTGACGATCAGGCCGGGACGGATCGCGCGGACGTAGGTGTAGAGATCCCGCCCCCGCTCGTCGCTCCAGTCGGCGATCCATTCGCCGTCGAACCACAGCACGTCGATGTAGGGGTATTGCGTGAGCAGCTCTTTGAGCTGGGGCTTCATGTACGTGTCGACGTACCGGCCGAAGTTGGGGTTGCTCCAGCTGCGCGAGTTGTAGTCGGGATAGTTGGGCCCCTGGGCGTCCGGGTGATGCCAGTCCATGATCGAATAGTAGACGCCGAACTTGAGGCCCGCACGATGCGTCGCCTCCGACAACGCCTTGATGACGTCCCGTCGGTATGGGGTGGCGTCCATGATGTCGTAGCTCGAGACCTTCGAGTCGAAGATGGCGAAGCCGTCATGATGCTTGGAGGTGATGATGATGTACTTCATGCCGGCGTCCTTGGCGATGCGCACCCACTCATCTGCGTCGAACCGGGTGGGGTTGAAGCTGTGGACGTATTTCTCGTAGTCGGGGATCGGGATGTGGGCTCGGCTCATGATCCACTCGCCGATGCCGCGGATCCGCTCTCCATTGTAGGTGCCGGCGGGCACGGCGTACGCGCCCCAGTGGATGAACATCCCGAACTGCGCATCGCGCCACCACGCCATGCGGGCGTCGCGCTGGGCGGGGGATTCGGGGGCGGGGGCTTGCATGATCGCGGCGAGCAGAACCAGATGGCTAACCGACATGGTTCCTCCGGAGAGTTGTAGTCCTCACCCCCTGTCCCCCTCTCCCTTCGGGAGAGGGGGCACGACGCTGGTGCTGCGTTTCCCCTCTCCCGAAGGGAGAGGGGATGAAAGGGGTGAGGACCGAACGGAGCGGAATCAACGGGGTGAGGACCACGCCGGCCCGTCCGGGTACGCGTACGCCGCGAGGCTCTCCGGCCGCATCGTGATGCTGTAGCCGGGGGCGGTGGGGACGAGGTAGCGACCGTCTCTCACGACCACCGGATGCACGAAGTGCTCGTGCAAGTGGTCCACGTACTCGACCACGCGGTCCTCGAGCGACGCGCTGACGCATACGTAATCGAAGATTGCGAGATGCTGCACGTATTCGCACAACCCTACCCCGCCGGCATGGGGACAGACCGGGATCCCGAACTTCGCAGCGAGCAGCAGCACCGCCAGCACCTCGTTGACGCCGCCCAGGCGGCAGCTGTCGATCTGACAAAACCGCATCGCGCCCGCCTGCATCAGCTGCTTGAACATGACGCGGTTATGGCATTGCTCTCCGGTGGCGACGCCGATCGGCGCGATCGCTCGTGCGATCGCGACATGCCCCAGCACGTCGTCCGGACTGGTCGGCTCCTCGATCCACCAGGGATTGAACCGTGCCAGCTCGCCCATGCTGGCGATCGCCTCGCTCACGTCCCACACCTGATTGGCGTCGAGCATGAGCTTCCTGTCCGGTCCGATCTCGCCGCGCACGACCGCCGCGCGCCGCAGATCGTCCTCCAGGTCGCGGCCGACTTTGATCTTGAAGTGCGACCAGCCGCGCGCCACCCCCTCGCGGCACAGGCGCCGGATCTTCTCGTCCGGGTAGCCGAGCCATCCGGCTGACGTGGTGTACGCGGGATAGCCGCCGCGCCTGAGCTCGGCCTCCCGGGCGGCGCGCGTGGGTGCGTGCGCGGTTAGCACGTCGAGCGCGTCTTGCGGCGTGAGGGCGTCGCTCAAGTACCGGAAGTCGATGCACCGCACCAGTTCCTCCGGCGTCATGTCCCGCAGCAGCTGCCACAGCGGCTTCCCCTCCACCTTGGCGTAGAGGTCCCACACCGCGTTCACGAGCGCGGCGGTGGCCAGGTGGACGACGCCCTTTTCCGGTCCCACCCAGCGGAGCTGCGAGTCGCCCGTGAGGCGCCGCCAGAAGCGTGCCATGTCCCTCTTGATCTCCTCAAGCGTCAGCCCCTGAACGAGCGGCGCCAGCGCGTGGACCGCGGCGACGCACAGCTCGTTGCCCCGCCCGATGGTGAAGGTGAGACCGTGTCCCTCCCGACCGGCGGGGTGGTCGGTGCGCAGCAGCACGTACGCCGCGGAGTAATCCGGATCCGGATTCATGGCGTCGGAGCCGTCCCGTTCCCGCGAGGTCGGAAACCGGATGTCGTACACGTCGACTCGAGTGATCGTGGTGGGGCGGGGCATGGGCCGGGGATGCCGACTCACATGGCGGTGAAGCCGCCGTCGACCGGCAGCGCGACGCCCGTGACGAACCCGGCCTCTGGCGACACGAGCCAGAGCGCGGCGGCGGCGCACTCTTCGGGCGTGCCCAGGCGTCGCATCGGCTGCGCGGCCCGATACTCGGTCCAGGCAGCGGCGGGGTCGGGCATCGCGTCCGCGAAGCGGCGCAGCATCGGTGTATCGATGATCCCCGGGCACAACGCGTTCACGCGGATGCCGCGCGTGGCGTAGTCGAGCGCCAGCGCCTTGGCCAGCAGCACCACGGCGCCCTTCGAGGCGCAGTACACCGGCGAATCGGTCTGCGCCACGAGCCCCGTTTTGCTGGCCGTGAACAGCAACACGCCGCCCTCGGGCTGTCGCAGCATGATCGGAATGGCGTGGCGGGCGGCGTAGAGCGGGCCCTTCACGTTCACGGCGAGCAGCTTGTCTATCTCCTCGTCGGTGCTGTCCACGAGCAATTTCGGCAGGTTGATGCCGGCGTTGCAAAACAGGATGTCGAGCCGGCCGTAGCGCTCGACGCAGGCCTCGATCATCCGTTCGTTGTCGGCGCGGCGGCTCACGTCGGTCCGCACGAAGCAGGCGGTGCCCCCCGACCGCGCGATCGCCTGCGCTAGCGCCTCGCCCGCGGCGTCCTGTACGTCCGCCAGCACGAGGCGAGCGCCTTCCTGCGCGAAGCGCAGGGCGCTGGCGCGTCCGATGCCCGTGCTCGCACCGGTGATCACGACCGTCTTGCCCTGAAGGCGCACGTTAGCGGTAGGCACGCAGGCGCTGGCGCGCCGTGCCGAGCCCCTCGATGCCGAGCTCCACCTCATCGCCGTCGACCAAGTAGCGCGGCGGCGTGTGGCCCAATCCCACGCCCGGGGGCGTACCGGTGGAGATGACGTCGCCGGGCAGGAGCGTCATGAACTGGCTGATGTAGCTGACGAGCGTCGGCACGTCGAAGATGAGCTCGCACGTCGAGCTGCATTGCTTGGCCTCGCCGTTCACGTTGAGCCAGATCCGCAGGTCGTGCACGTCGCGGATCTCGTCCGGAGTGGCGAGAAACGGTCCCAGCGGCGCGAACGTGTCGCAGCTCTTGCCCTTGACCCACTGGCCGCCGCGCTCCAGCTGGAACGACCGCTCCGAGTAATCGTTGTGGAGCAGGTAGCCGGCGACGTGGTCGAGCGCCCGGTCGCGCTCGACATAGGTCGTCCGGCGGCCGATTACCACGGCCAGCTCGACCTCCCAGTCCACCTTGGTGCCGTCCCGCGGGATGACGACGTCGTCGTTGGGCCCGGTGATGGCGGTGGTCGCCTTGAAGAACAGCACCGGCTCCTCCGGGACGGCCATGCCGGACTCGCGGGCGTGGTCGCGATAGTTGAGGCCGACGCACACGATCTTGCTCGGCCGGCAGATCGGGGGGCCGAGGCGCACGTCGTCCGGCACGACCGGCGCGGCCGCACCCGCTTCCGCCAGCCAGCGCGCCAACCGCTCCAGGCCCCCCGAGCCGAAGAACGCCTCGTCGTAATCGGCCCCCCCCCCGCAGCCCGACGCATCGATGCGCCGGCCGTCGAGGAGGATCAGCCCGGGGCGCTCGTGGCCCGGCTCACCGAATCGAATGAGTTTCATGGCTCACATTTTGAGGGTCACGAACCCGCCGTCGATCGCGTAGTTGCATCCCGTGATGAAGCTCGCGGCGTCGGAGCAGAGAAACAGGGCCAGCTCGGCGATCTCCTCCGGTCGTCCCATGCGGCCGATCGGCTGCGTCCGGGAGAGCTGCTCGAACATTTCCCGCTCCCGCCCGGGATAGCTCTTCGCTAGGAAGCCGTCGACGAAAGGGGTGTGCACCCGTCCCGGCGCGATACAGTTGCAGCGGATCTTCTCGGTCACGTAGTCACGCGCCACCGAGTAGGTCATCGTCAACACCGCGCCCTTGGTCATGGAATAGGCAAACCGGTCCGGAATGCCCACGCTGGACGCGACCGAGGCGATGTTCAGAATCACGCCGCCGCGGTGTTTCATCGCCGGCACCGCCGCCTTCATGCAATTGTAGACGCCCTTGACGTTCACGGCATAGAGCCGATCGAACTCCTGCTCCGACGTCTGCTCCAGGTTGCCGACGTGGGCGATCCCGGCGCTGTTCACGAGGACGTCCAGCGTCCCGCAGCGCCGCAGCAATTCCTGAAACGCGGCTTGCACGTCTGCCTGCCGGCTCACGTCGCACGGGACCGCGACGGATGTCTCCCCCTCGCCGCACGCCGCGATCTCGCGCACCGTCTGCTCCGCGGCGGGCTCGACCACGTCCACCACCGCGACACGCGCGCCCGCCCCGGCGAAGCGCAGCGCGATCGCGCGACCGATGCCGGAGCCCCCGCCCGTCACGATCGCAACCTTCTGCTCGAGCTCTCTCATAGTCCGTAGACGCGAGCCGCGGTGTCGGCGTAGAAGCGGCGCCGCT
>WNGI01000468.1_pt1 | contig 29692 bp, 24 predicted proteins | sample 5400621 | NCBI WGS metagenome assembly WNGI01 (sample SAMN13153374, study PRJNA577476) | soil metagenome | isolation source: 20 cm soil or saprolite under Garry oak tree replicate 1 | place: USA:California | collected 2016-06-15
ACGATCTTCGGATGGCTATGGCCGGCGTTGACATTGACGAGCCCCGAGGAAAAATCCAGAATACGCTTCCCGTCAGCCGTGTAGAGGTAGCAGCCCTCCGCATGGTCAATGAGCGCCGGCGGGGCACCCCCCTGCGCCTCCCAAGGGATCAGCACGTGCGCGCGGGTCAGATCGCCCGTTCCCTTTCCCTCAGCCGTCCGTCTGGTCACTGCCATCCTCCACCCCCTCCTATGCTTCTGCCTGCGGTGCGCTTACGCTCTCGGGATGACGATCACGCGGCCGGTGTCCACCCGTTTGCCCGCGAAGCGTTCCAGGATCCAGTCGAGCGCGCTCTCCCACGCTTCTAGGGCGACGCCTCCCATGGGGTGGGGTTCGTCCTCCCAGACCCACAGTTCGTGCGGGGCCTTCGCGCGACTGAGGATACGTTCCACGGTAGCCGGCGGGCACAACTCGTCGAATTCTCCCTGCGAGATGAGGATCGGGCAGGTGATCTCCTCGATCACACCCTCGAGGGTGTGCAGGCGCGCCTGCCGGTTGAACTCCGCTTCGTCATCGGTCCCGGCCATGTACATGTAGTTGCTCTTGAACGCCGGCTGCGCATACTCGAATTCGGTTACGAACTGCGGATCCCACTGCGCCATCAGGCCGACGCAGGCTTTGATCCGGTTACGATGGCGCGCCTCGTAGAGGGCGGCGCGCGGCGACCAGTAGGAACCGGTGCTGACCCCCAAGGTGGCGATCCGCGTCTTGTCGATCTCCGGTCTGGTCTCGAGGTAATCGATCGCGGCGGTGACGGCCCGCTCGTAGTTCCATGTCTCCACGTGCACCTTCAGCATCCGCAGCAGGCTCTCTCCCTGCCCCGGCCCGTCAATGGACAAGCATGCGAGCCCGCGCTTGGCGAAGATATTGTCCTCCGGATTCGGTACCTGCTCTTTGTGCATATCGGTGCCCGGGATGAAGATCACGCAGGGGAAGGGGCCTCTCCCCGGGGGGAGATGCAGGAGCCCCGGGTAGCTCTCGGCCTCGTACGATGGGGTGTCTTGGAAGGGGATCTCGACCTTTTCGATCGGCGTCCCGGCGTACTCGATCACCTTCGCGTAGCACTCCTGACAGCGGGCGTGGAGCCGAGCTTTCTCCGCGCTTCCATCCTCCTGAATTGTGTACTGCGCGAATCCGTAGTAGAGTGCGGCGAGGTGGTACTGGCGCCGCGCGGTCGCTTCATGTCCACCCGCTTCGGCTTCGCGGGCGAGTCCTTCACGCCGGGTCGCCGCCCTCAAATACTCGCGGCGCATCCCGAGCATGCCACGCGTCCGCTCGGCGATCCGCTGCACATCCGCGACGTTATAGCCGACCACCGGGCTCGAGGCGAACGTGGCGAAGCCCGGCATGAGCGCATTGATGCCGAGCGAGGCAACGAAGCGGTCGAGGATCCAGTCCTGGCCGCTGCGGCTGAACTTGGGCATTGGCAGACCTCCTCTTCTTATGGAGCGGTCTTCGTGCTCGCCGGGGGCCCCGCCAGTGAACCTCCCAGGTAAGCAGCGCGAATCGAGTCACTGTCGAGCAAATCCTTGGCCGCGCCGGTCAAGGCGATTGAGCCGGACTCGAGCACGTATGCCCTGTCCGCCGTTCGAAGCGCCATGCGTGCGTTTTGTTCCACGAGGAGGATGCTCACCCCGGCGCCCGTGCGGTTGATCTCGGTGATCAGCGCAAAGACGTCGGCCACGAGCCGCGGGGACAATCCCATCGACGGCTCATCGAGGAGCAGCAGCCGGGGTCGGGCCACCAGGGCCCGGGCAAACGCGAGCATCTGCTGCTCACCGCCGGACAGGGTTCCTCCCAACTGCCGTTCGCGTTCTCGCAGAACGGGGAAGAGGTCGAACACCATGGCGAGATCCTCACCGGAGGGCAGCGTCTTCTTGGCATAGGTCCCCATCGCCAGGTTCTCCCAGACCGTCATCCGTGGGAAAATCCTCCGTCCTTCAGGCACGTGGACCAGCCCCAGGGCCGCGATCCGGTGCCCGGAGAGGTTGTGGATCTCCCGGCCCATGAACGTGACGGTCCCGGCCGAGGGGCGCAGGGCGCCCGACACGGCCAGCAGGGTTGACGTCTTCCCCGCGCCGTTGGCGCCGATCAGGCAGACGATCTCCCCCTGGTGGACGGCAAAGTTGATTCCATGCACCGCCTCGATCGGGCCATACCGCACCTTGAGGCCCCGTACCTCCAGGACTGGAGCGGGACCTCCCCCCGATGCAGCCGGCGCCTGTGGCGCGGGCCGGGAGCCATCGCTGCTCATGTTTGAGCGGCGCCCAGGTACGCTTCGATCACGCGCGGGTCCTTGCTGATCTGTTCAGGGCGTCCACGGCAAATGACGACGCCGTGGTCGAGCACCAGGACCTCGTCCGAGATCCGCATCACCACGGTCATATCGTGTTCAATCAAGACCACGGTGACGCCCTGGTCACGGGTAGCGTGGATGAGCTTCATCAAGCCTTCCTTCTCGCTGGGGTTCATCCCCGCCGCGGGCTCGTCCAGCATGAGCACCCTGGGTCGGGTCGCAAGCGCTCGCGCGATCTCCACCCGGCGCTGGTCGCCATAGGACAGGTTGGCTGCGCTCTCATTAGCCAGCCGGCTGATGCCGCAGAACTCCATGATCTCCCATGCCGCCTGGAGCCTGGCCTGCTCCGCCCGGCGGTACCGGGGAGTCCGAAGCACCACCTCCGCGACCGAGTTCTGGCTGTGCACGTCGAGACCGGTCATGACATTCTCAACGACCGAGCTGACCCCGAAGAGCCGGACCAGTTGGAACGTACGGGCAATCCCCGAAGCCGTGATCGCATGAGGAGCTCTGCCGGTCAGGGATCTCCCGTCTAGGCGGATGTCCCCGGAGTGAGGAGAGCGGACGCCGCTGATGAGATCGAACAACGTGCTCTTCCCTGCCCCGTTGGGTCCGATCACCGCGAAGATCGCGCCCCCGTTGATGGCGAAGCTCACACCGTCGACTGCGACCAGGCCGCCAAAGCGGCAGGTCACGCCGATGCATTCCAGGATCGGCATGCGCGGCGGATCCTGGTCCGGCGGCCCCGGTGGGTTCTGCCGGTCGGAGGTCACCCCTGGACGGGTCCAGCCCTCGGGGAGTCCATGGCCCCGGCCCGTCCTCGTGGCAACGCTGGCCAGATTATATCTGCGCGGGCGCATCGGCAAGAGGCCTTGTGGCCGCAAGATCATCATCACCACCAGGATCCCGCCGAAGACCAGCAGACGTTCCTGCTCGAATCGCCGCGAGATCTCGGGGAGGATCACGACCGCAAGCGCGCCCAGGACGACTCCATTCATGTGGCCCATGCCGCCCATCACGACGCCCGCAAGGATGAGGACGGCGACGAGAATGACGAAGTTGTCCGGCGTGATGTAGCCAACGTACGAAGCATAGAGGACGCCGGCGAAGCTGGCGGTGGTCGCTCCGGTGGCAAAGGCGAGGAGTTTCATGCGGAACGTGGGCATCCCCACCGTCTCCGCGGCGACCTCGTCGATCTTCGTCGCCATCCAGGCCCGTCCTATCCTCGAGTTCCAGAGGTGGGAGATAATCAGGATGCTCAGCCCGATGACCACGCATAACAGCAAGATATACGGGCGGGGGTCCAATCCGAAATCGAAGTTGCCGATGCGGGGGTGGGGGATGTCCGTAATGCCCGCGGGCCCGCCAGTGACCTTGTCCAGGCTATTGGCAAGGATCCGCACGATCTCCCCGAACCCCAGCGTCACGATGGCGAGGTAGTCGCCTCGAACTCTCAGGGTCGCCGTGCCGAGCACCAGCCCGCTGAGAATCGTGGCGGCCACAGCAAAGGGGATCGCCCACCAGACGCTGAGCGCAAACGGATGAAACGGAGCTTTGCCGGTCACGATCGCGGTCGCATACGCGCCGACGGCCCAGAATCCCGCGTAGCCCAGATCGAGGAGGCCTGCATAGCCGACGACTACATTGAGACCGATGGCGAGGAGGATGTAGATCCCGGCCAGCACGAGCACGGAGCTCCAGTAGACCGAGCCGGACCCAAACAAGCGCAGGCCGAAGAACGCGGCCCCCACACCCACCAGTAAGACGCCCCAGTTCTCGAGGCTCGCGTGATCGAGCCGCCGGAGCATGGACCGGATTGCGGGGCTCATTTGCCGGGCAGGCGCTCGCCCAAGATGCCGCTCGGGCGGAAGAGCAGCACGAAGACGAGGATACTGAAGGCGATGACATCCTTGAATTGGCTCGGGATGCAGACGACGCCAAAGTTTTCAATCAATCCCAGGAGGACACCCCCGAGGGCCGCCCCGCGCATATTGCCGATCCCCCCCAGGACGGCCGCCGCAAACGCCTTGATGCCGGGGACGAATCCCACATAGTAGACCGTTTGGCTGTAGTACATATCGTAGAGAAATCCGCCCAATCCCGCGCAGAGGCCGCCGACTACAAAGGTCACGAGGATCACCGTCGTGGTATCGACGCCCATGAGAATAGCGGCTCTCGGCTCCTGGGCAACCGCCCTGATGCCGCGCCCAAACCGCGTTCGGCCCACAAAATAGTCGACGCCTCCGAGCATGATCACGGTGGCCACGAAGATCAGGAGCATCTTGTTCGTCAGGAGGGCATTTCCCAGACTCGCTAGCGGCGTCGCCGGCCAGATCTCGGGCAAGGCGAGGATATTACGTCCAAACTTGAGCGCGAACACTTCCTGGAGGAAAATGCTGGCGCCCAGACCGGAGATCATCGCCGCATGTCGGGGAGCCGCACGGAGGCGAAGCGGCCGGTAGGCAAAGAGTTCCAACACGCCGGCCGTTGCGCCGGATGCAGCAATGGCGGCCACAGCGGCCACGGCGAGGATCGGGCCGGCCATCAACCCGGAGACGTGCGCGCCCGCCATGCTCACGCCGAGCGCCGTGAAGGTGCCAATCATGAAGACTTCCGAGTGCGCGAAGTTGATCAAACCCAGGACGCCGTACACCATGCTGTACCCGAGCGCGAAGAGCGCGTAGATCGACCCGAGCGTGAGGCCGTAAATGAGGCTGAGGAAAAACTGCGCGTGGAGATCGCTCAGACATTCCATGCGGCAACCGAGCCTGTCGGAAGGCCAATGCCTACCGGGTTGGAGGCCATCGCCCGCGGACGGTCGACTGGAAGAGCGGGCGCTCCCGCCCGCGTCGAACGCGAGCGGCCGGCACGGGCGGGGGCCCCATCAAACGACGTTATCTGATCAGATTGTCGGAGGTGCCCAGCCAAAGGATCTTGCCGTTTTGCACCTTGTAGATGTTCATGTTGGTGCCGTTCAGTTCGCCGTTGCTCTGAAACGAGTACGCGTTGGCCACGCCCTTGAACTTGATCGTCTTAATGTAGGCGAGCATGCTTGGACGGTCCAATTTGCCAGCCAGGAGCCCTGAAATGATCAGGTTCGCGGCGTCGAATGCCTCGGGCGAATACGCCTGCGGCTCCTGGTGGTACTTGGCCGTGTACGCGGTCACATACTCCGCAAGCGGTCCCGATGCCGGACCGCCATACGCGGGCACGGGAGCGCATTGGCAGGTGATGATCGCTCCTTCCGAGCCGGGGCCTGATTTTTCCGGAAAGTCGGGATTGAGCGCCCCATCGGGCGCGACGTACGCGCCCTTGAAGCCTTTGTCTCTGAGCTGACGCATCAGCGTGTACTGGGTGGTAATGCTGCCGCCCATGAAGACGCCGGCGGCTCCCGAGGTGAGGATCTTGGAGATCGTCGCTGAATAATCGCCGGGCGTTGAGGCGATCGATTCCATATTGGTTACGGCGACGCCGCTGGCTTTGAGTTTGTCCACAACAACCAGCGCCACGCCGTGGCCGTACTGCGTGCTGTCGTCGATGACGGCCACTTTGGGGAGCTTCAGCACCTTGATGATGTAGTTGGCGCCCACGGTCCCCTGGGTATCGTCATTGGGGATCATTCGGAACATCGTCCACCCATGCGTGGACAGGATCGCGGCGCTCGCCCCGGGTGTGAGCATCGCCACTCCCGCTTGCGTGAAGATCGGGCCGGCAGGGTTCACGTCGATGCCGAACATCGGCCCGACAGCGGCCAGCACGTTGGGCTCCTGCACCACGTTCCGGGCGACCTGAGGTGTTTGCGCGGCATCCATCTGGTCGTCGGCCGGCATGTATTGGAGATCGATCCCCTTCTGGGCCAGCTTCTGCTTCGCCAGCTCCACCGCCAGTTGCACCGAGTTCGCCATGGGCAACCCGACGGCCGCAAAGGGCCCCGTGATCGCTCCCATGTAGGGAATCTTGATGGTTTTCGGGCCCGCGCCGATCCCCGGCTGGCTGTAACCGGTGATGACGAGCGCAACCACCGCCAGGAGCACCCAAGCCCTTGCCTGAACCTCGAAGATCCCTGCGCGCCGCTTTCGTGAGCCTGACAGACGCACGTCTACCCCCCCTTGTCGACGTCGTCGTGCACGAGCACGATGAGAGCGATAATTCGTGACAATCCTACCGCCGCTTCTTTCTGCCGCTGCGAATGAGGGTCCTGCATTCAGGTGATCAGGGTGGGGTCCGTCTATCGTACACGGGAGTCAGCCAGGCGAGGTTGCCCTGGGCTCGCAACTCCTCTTCGAGGTGGCGCTGGAGGCGCGTTGTGACCGGACCGGGGGCGCCATCGCCGACCGGGTATCGGTCAATCGAGAGGATGGGCAGGATCCCGCTGAGGGTCGTCGTGGCGAAGGCCTCTTCGGCAGCGTAGAGTTCGGAGCGGTCAATCTGCCTCTCCACGATGCTGATGCCGAGCGGCCGGGCCATCTCCAGGACCGTCTGGCGGGTGATGCCTTCGAGAATGCCGCTGGACACGTCCGGGGTCATCAGGACGCCGGAGCGCACGAGGAAGATGTTGGCCAGAGGCAGCTCACAGACCTTACCCATCGGGTTCAGCAAGACGGCATCATCGTACCCGTCTACCTGCGCCTGAATCTGGGCGAGGCGGACGTTCTGGTAGTTTGCGCCCGCCTTGACACGAGGAGGCGCCGCTGTGTCCGGCAGGCGGCTCCACCCGGCGGTGCAGATATGGAGTCCTGGGCGGCGAGGAGTTCGCCCCACGGGTTTCGCGATCATGAAGATCCCCGTGGGGATGGCGTCTGGGAGGTAACTGAACACAGGACCGGCCCCGAAATACGCCACGATCCGGATCCCGACGTCCTCCCGGAATTCGTTCAGGGCTGCGAGCATCCGCGCGGCGCCGCTGATCTCCTCGTCTGAAGCTGGGATCTGAAGCCGCATGACCTTCGCCGAGAAGCGAAGCCGGCGCAGGTGCTCATCGAGGCGGAACATGTACAGGTTCCCGTTCGTCTCAGACCAGAAGGCGCCCACGACCTCGTACGCGTTCAGGCCCCCGAGGACACACTGTGTATCCACGTGCAGGTGGGCATTGTCCCACTCAACGACGCGGCCGTTCATCCACGCGAAGCGTGGGGGATTGCTCATGGTCCCTTGGTCCTCCCTCCATGTCATTCATCCGTCCAAAGCGCCAGCGCGCGCACCGGTGAGCCGGTGAGCCCCTCGAACCGGAGCGGCAGAATCATGACGTCAAAGCCGGTGTGCCGGGGGATGCGGTGGATATTCGCCAGGATCTCGGTGTGCGGCACACACCGTTCCCCATGGACCAGGTGGTTCGGGTACCGGGTGTCGGCGGGGTTGTCGGTGCTCGGTGCGTCGGTGCCGACGTTGACGAGCCCCTGGTCGAGGAGCCAGCGCGAGGCCTCTTCATCGAAGCCGGGGTACTCTGAATTGAACCGGACCGGATCATCCCAGTTCTTCGATGCTCCCGTGTAACAGAGCAATGTCATGCCGGGCCGGAGCGTCACCCCGGCGCCGGAGAGCGCCCGCTGAACGTGCGGCAGCGTGATGTGCGTGCGCGGCGGCACCGAGGCCAGGTCGATCCACGCCCCAGGGGTGATGAGCGTTTCCAGCCCGATCCGATCCACCGTGAGGTCGGGACGGTTCCTATTGAAGTGGTAGACGGCGTCGATGTGGGTGGAGACATGGTCGCAGAGGGCCATCCCTTTGACGGCGTATCCGCCGAACCGCGACTCCGGATGGATCCGGTAGTGCTTCACTTCGTCGTGGGTGAGGTGCCACCAGAACGCCACCTTCGCGTGGCCCGGATAGATCGGAATGTCCGGGCCGATCTCGCGCGACAGGTCGAGGATGTGGGTCTTGCGGCCCAGGAGCTCGACGACAACATGTGGATCGTAATCCCGCGCGCCGGTCATTGAGACCCCCCTCCCAGGCACCGCGCTGGGGTCGCCCCCATCGAGATCGCGTCACCGTAAGCATTTGGCGAAGGCGAGGGCGACACCTGGGCGGATCGGGGTGACCGGCGTGGCGGCACCGCACGACCGCGAAGGAGATCCCGATGCGCCCACCCAAGGATACTCCGGGTGCGCGACGGCTCCCGTTGCCAGAAGGAGGGGACGGTGGAGACCTCACGAGGACGGATTGAGGAGGGGACGGGGCCGCTGGTCGGCACGCTCCCGTTCAGCGAAACGGAGTTCCGGCGGCGGATGGACAATACGCGCCGGGCGATGGCGGCGCGCGATCTGGCGGCGTTCATCAGTTTCACGCCGGAGAATATCTATTACCTGACCGGCCACGACACTCCCGGATATTACTTTTACCAGGCCTGCGTGGTGACCCCGGACCGGCCGCCGATCAACGTCTTGCGCCGCATCGAAACCACCAACACGCTGGGGCGCACCTGGTCGCGGCTGACCGTGGGCTACGAAGATCGGCAGGATCCGGTCGAGGCGACGCTGGGGCTGCTGCACGAACTGGGGGTGTCCGGCAGGATGGTGGGCGCCGAAGCGGACGCCTGGTTTGTCAGTCCGAAGCGGTATCTCCAGCTTCAGCAGGGCGTTGAAAAAGCGGGAGGGCGGTTCGTGGACGCCTCCCGGCTGATCGAGGAGCAGCGGGTGATCAAGTCCGATGAGGAACTGGCGCATATCCGGACGGGAGCCCGGGCGGCCGAAGCCGCGATGCGGGTGGCGATCGGGGCCTCCCGGGCGGGGACGACGGAGAACGAGGTCGCCGGGGCGATGTCGGCCGAGTTGATACGGGCGGGCGGGGAATATGCCGGCCTGCCCCCGTTCATCACCAGCGGCCCGCGGACGAGCCTGTGCCACAGCACGTGGGCGGGGCGGACGTTTGTGGCGGGGGATGTCCTCAACTACGAGCTTCCCGGCGTGGTCAAACGCTACTGCGCGGCACTGTACCGCTGCGGCACCGTCGGCCGGCCGAGCGACGAAGTGGCGCGGCGGGGGGCGATCGTGCGGGAGGCGCTGGAACGCGTGCTCGAGGCGATCAGGCCGGGGGCGACCTCGGGTGAGGCGCACAATGCGAGCAAAGCGGTGTTCCAGAAGTACGGATTGGGGCACCTGCTGGGGCACCGCACGGGTTACTCGGTCGGAATCAATTATGCGCCGGATTGGGGCGAGGGGCATATCATGTCGATCTGGGACGGAGACGAACGGCCTCTCCGAACCGGCATGACGTTCCACCTCGTCCCCGGGTTCTACGACCTCGGCCGCTACGGGATCATCATCAGCGAAACCGTGCTCGTCGGCCGGACCGGCTGCGAGGTGATCACGAACTTTCCGCGCGAGCTGTTCGTCGCGTGAGCCTCAAGAGTGGAGTGGAAGGGAGCCGGGCATCAAGAATGGAATCCCGGTGAAGCAAGGAGGAGGCGGCTCCCCGATGGCGCAAGCGGAGCCGGCTCCAAGAGAATGGGGGAGGAGGGGCAGCGTCTATGAACGTGCTGAGGGCGGTAGTGCTCGCCATGATCGCCGGCGCGGTTGCGTTGACCGTGCCCAATGGTTCGGTGAACGCCGAGCAAAAGGTCCTCAAGATCGGCGTGCTCGGCGTGATGAGCGGCCCGGCCGCGTCGTGGGGCCTCGTGAACCGGTACTGCGCGGAGACATCGGCGCAGCTGATCAACGAGCAAGGCGGCTGGTCCATCGGCGGGGAGAAGTACCGCATCGAGGTCGCCAGCATCGACGACCGGAATGATCCCAAGGTCTCCGTCTCGGGCGCCGAGCGCCTGGCGTATCAGGAGAAGATCAAATACATCATCGGGCCGAACGTCGACACGACGGCGGCCGCCATCGTGCCGGTGATGGAGAAGGCCAAGGCCATCAACATCCCGTACGCCTTCTCCAAGTCGCTCTACACGCCGCCGCGCAGCAACTCGATCCTCGGCATGATCGCCTCCTACCAGGCGGGCCCGGTGATCTACAAGTACCTGAAGACGCAGAAAGGCGTCCGGAGCGTCAGCTTCATCGCCCGGAACGAGTCCGATCCGCTCAACCAGCGCACCGAGGGTGTGGCGGCCGCGAAGGCGCTCGGCCTCACGATCGCCTCCTCCGAGGATACCTATGAGCCGGGCACCACGGACTTCACCCCCGTCATGTCGCGCGTCGTCCGGCAAAACGCCGACCTCATCGTGCTCTCCGGCGTGGCCCCGGCCGATGCCCCGCTCCTGATCCGGACGGCCCGCCAGCTGGGCTATAAGGGCCTGCTCAGCACGGAGACGGCGCAGGACGCGAAGATCCTGAACGAGGTGGCGAGCAAGGCGGCGAACGGGTTCATCTCGGTCGGCGGCGCCAGCACGCCCGAGATCCGAAGCGAGTATATGGACAGGTTCGTCCAGCGGTACACCAAGGTGGCCGGCGAGTGGAACGACGAGGCCGGCACCAAAGTCTACGCGCTGGAGATGATCCTGCGGACGTTGTCGCTCGCGGGCCCGAAGGCGATCGCCGACGTCGAAGCCTTCAAGAAGGCGATCCCACTGTTCCAGGTCCAGAACCCCTTCCTCAAGGAAGCGAAGATGCTGAAGTTTGTGGGTGCCGCCTACTTCAGCCAGCCGCGCCAGATCGGCGTGCCGATGGTCGTGAACGTGTTCGAGGACGGCAAGTTCAAGACACTCTTCATCGGCAGCGTCGAGTAGCAGCGCCGCCCTCCCGTCCTGCGGGGTGAGCGGGCCCCGGAAGGGTCCCGCTCACCCGGGTGGGCATCGATCGAACAAGTCGTCGTCAACGGGTTGGTCCTCGGGGCCAATTACGCCCTGATCGCGCTCGGGATCACGCTGATCTTCGCGATCATGGGCGTGTTAAATTTCGCCCACGGGGAAATGTATGTGCTGGGCGGCTTCGTCACCTATTATCTCTATGGGCTCTTCGGCCTGAACTACTTTCTCGCGCTCCTGGCGTCGGCGGCGACGGTGGCCGCCGTCGGCCTGGCCTTCGAGCGGCTGTGCTTCCGCCGGGTCCTCCGGATCACGACGCGCGAGGAGAGCACCATGCTCCTGGCGGCGGGGACGGCGCTCCTGCTGGACAGCCTGTCCCTTGTCGTGTTCGGGGAGAAGCAGCGAGGCGTTCCCCCCGTCGCCCCCGGTGTGTACCACGTGTTCAATGCGTACGTGCCTGCCGGCCGGGTGCTGATCTTTGTCCTGGCCCTCGGGCTCATCGGCGCGTTCCTCCTGTTCATGCAATACACACGGCCGGGCCGCGGGCTGCGGGCGATCGCGCAGGACAGAGAGGCGGCCGCCTTGATGGGCGTCAACCTCGACCGCTACCGGGCGCTCGGCTTCGCCATCGGCGCGGCCCTCGCCGGGGTCGCGGGCGGGCTGCTCGTCACCGAGTTTGCGGTGAACGCGGGCGCCGGCACCCCCATCTCGATCAAGGCCTTCATCATGATCATGATCGGCGGCGCGGGAGTGGTCTCCGGGGCGATTCTCGGGGCGGTGGTGCTGGGCTTCGCGGAAGCGGTCGGCTATTTCTTCATTCCGGGCTCGGTGACGTACCTCTTGATCCTGATCGGCGTGATCGTGTTCCTCGTCTTCCGCCCACAGGGGATCATGGGACGCCCGTGGGGTTGAGCGGCGCGGCGGCGTCATGACGCGCAAGATCCTTGCCGCATCCGCGGCGCTGGCCGCCTACCTGGTGGTGATCCCGCTCCTGCTGCGGGACTCCCCATACCTGCTCGGCGTTGTGACGACGGCCTCCATGTTGAGCTTCATCAGCCTCGGAGTGTGGCTGACGTTCGCGATCGGCCGGATCAACATCGGTCAGGCGGCGTTCGCCCTGATCGGCGGGTATGTGACCGCGGTGATGACCACGGCGGCCGGGGCGTCGTTCTGGCTGGCCCTCCCCGCCTCCGGGCTGGTCGCGGCGCTGCTCGCCCTGGTGATCGGCTGGCCCATCCTGCGCCTGCGGGGCGTGTACTTCGCCATGCTGACGCTGAGCCTGACGGAGGTCGTCCGGCTCGCCGCCCTGAACCTCGCGGGCCTCACCCGGGGCCCGACCGGCATCCTCAACATTCCCACCCCCGGCCCGCTCGCGCTGTTTGGATTCGTGCTCGTCCCCGGCTTCAGCGCCGGAAACGAGGATCTGGCGTTCTACTACCTGGCGGCCGTCATCCTGATCGCCGGGCTGCTGCTCATCTACCGCATCGACCGGTGCCGGTTGGGATGGATCTTCCGATCCCTCCGCCAGGACGAGGCGCTCGCCGCCGGCATCGGCATCGATGTGGCGAAGTATCGCATGGCGGCCTTCGCCATCTGCTCCGGCTTCGCCGGGATCGGTGGGGCGTTCTTTACGGCCTCGCAGCAGAGCATCTACCCATCGAGCTTCACGGTGCCGGATTCGATCTTCTTCATGCTCTACTGCTTTCTCGGCGGCCTCTCGTACGTCTTCGGCCCGGTGGCCGGCACGTTCGTGCTCTTCCTGAGCTTTGAGCTGCTCGCGGAGCTGCGCCAGTACCAGACGCTCATCTACGCCTTGATCATGATCCTCGCCATGCTCTGGCTTCCCAACGGGCTGTTGAGCCTGCGGATGGCTCCGGCGGGTCTGGGACGGTGGATCCCGACGCCGCGCCGTCAGTCCTGAGAGGACGGTTGTGCTGGAGACGCAGGCGCTCACGAAACGGTTCGGCGGGCTCACCGCTGTGGACCATGTGAGTTTCAGCGTCAATCGCGGCGAGATCCTCAGCATTATCGGGCCGAACGGCGCCGGGAAGAGCACCCTCTTCAAGCTGATCACCGGGTTTCTCAGACCCACCGGCGGGCTCGTGCGGTTCGATGGTGAAAGGATCACCGGGCTGGCGCCGCACCTCGTAGCCAGGAAGGGCGTGGTCCGCACCTCCCAGGAGACGCAAATCTTCAAGGACATGACGGCGCTCGAAAACGTGGTGATCGGCCATCACCTGCGCGTGCGGGCCGGCGCCTTCGGCATGCTCGTCAACAGCCCCCTGGCGCGGCGCGACGAGGCCGCCATCCGCCGGAGCGCCGTCGAGATCCTCGACTATCTCGATCTGGGGCGTGTGACGCACGAGCCCGCGCGCTCCCTGCCTCACGGATACCTCCGCGGCCTCGAGATCGCCATCGCGATGGCGGCGGCCCCCAAACTGCTGCTGCTCGACGAGCCCTTCACCGGGATGAACCCCCAGGAGACCGATCGGGCGGTCGAGATGGTCCGCGGCATCCGGGACCGCGGGGTCACCGTCCTGCTCGTTGAGCACGACATGCGCGCGGTCATGCGCATCAGCGACCGGATCATGGTGCTGAATTTCGGCCGGAAGATCGCCGAGGGCGCCCCGGCCGAGATTCAGCGGGACGCGGTGGTGATCGAGGCCTATCTCGGGCGCGCGGAGGAGGACCTCGGTGTCTAGTCCGCACATCGCGCTGCGGCGCGTCAGCGTGCACTATGACAAGGTCCGCGCGATCGAAAACGTGTCCCTGGCCGCGGATGCCGGGGAGATCATCGCGTTGATCGGAGCGAACGGCGCCGGCAAGACGACGACGTTGCGCGCCTTGACCGGCCTGGCCCCGATTACCGCCGGCGAAATCTGGTGCGATGGCCGGCGGATCGACGGCCTGACCCCGGATCGGATCGTCGCCGGGCTGGGGCTTTCCATGGTGCCGGAAGGACGCCACCTCTTTCCCCTCATGAGCGTGCGGGACAATCTCCTGATGGGCGCCTTCCCCCGCCGGGACTCCAGGGAGATCGATCACGACCTGGAGCGGGTCTGTGCGCGCTTTCCGCGTCTGGGGGAGCGCCTCCGGCAGCAGGCGGGGACCCTCTCCGGAGGCGAGCAGCAGATGGTCGCGATCGGCCGCGCGCTGATGGCCCGCCCAAAGGCGCTGCTGCTGGACGAGCCGTCGCTGGGTCTCGCGCCCCAGCTCGTCCGGGAGATCGCCCGGGCGATCCGGGCGATCAACCGCGACGAAGGGGTGACGGTGATCCTCGTCGAGCAGAACTCTCGAATGGCCCTCCAGATCTCCACGCGGGCGTATGTCCTGGAGACCGGCAAGGTGGCCCTGGAGGGCCGTTCCGCGGAGTTGGCTAACAATGATGAGGTGCGGAGGTTGTATCTCGGTGGCTGAGCGAAGCCGCGGCCGGGTCCGCACCGCCGGCCGCTTGGGAGGGGAGCGCCGTTCAGTCGCTTCGAGAGGACGCCCCCGAAGAGGAGTTGGAGGCGGGGAGGTGGGCGTGGCCCGGACGCGGTGGGGAACCGAGGTGTCCGGTCACGCTCGCGATGATGGGCACGGCGCCCAAGAGTGTCGCGCTCCCCAGGAAGAACGCCCACTCGATCCGGAAGGCCGTCGTCACCACGCCGAACACCATCGGGCTCAAGATCGCCCCGAGGCGCTGGACGCCCTGACGGATCCCGAGCGCGACTCCACAGAGCTCGGCGGCGACCGACTCCACCATCAGGCTCATGGTCAGCGGCTGCGTGAAGCCGAGGCTCGCCCCCATGAGCGCCGACACCGCCACGAGCGGCCAAAACTGCCGCAGCAGCGGGGTGATCCCAAGCGTGACCGCCAGGAGCGCCGTCGCGCCGTTGAGCAGCCGCGCGTACCCGAACCGATCGACGCCGCGCGCCAGCAGTGAGCGGACGACCATCGAGCCCAGGCTGATCGCGGCAATGACGATCCCGATCAGGGTGGGGGACAGCCCCACCGTGTTCAGGTAGAGCGGGTAGAACGTCTGCTGCAGGGTCTGCGCGCAGACCACCACGAACGAAATGAACAGGACGGCGCCGACCCCCCGCTCGCGCAGGATGGAATGGACCAGCCTGTGGACCATCGCGAGCGAGACCATGCGCCGGAAGCCCGCGGATGCGCCGGGGAGCCGGCCGGCGATGGGCAACGAGGGGATCATCAGGACCCACACCAGCGCGAACGCCGTCCGGTAGCCGAAGTGGCCGGTGACGAAGCCCCCGATCACCGGGCCGACGACCGCTCCCGCCGAGTTCCAGAGCGAATAGTATCCGTAGTTCCGGACCCGCGTCGCTGGGGTGCTGGCCGCGGCCACCACGGACTGCGACGCCACCGCCCACCCGATGTTGGCGATTCCCATGAGCGCGTACGCGGCGGCCGCCGACCAGACGTCGTGCAGCGCCGTCAGCATCACGCCGGCGACGGCGTACAGGATCACCGCGGCCTGCGTGACCAGGGCGGGTCCGCGCTCGTCCACCAGCGCGCCGGCGTGGAGGGCGATCAACAGCGGCACGACGCCGGAGAACCCGATGATGGCGCCGATGACGCCGGCCGGCGCCCCCTGGGCGGCGAGGTAGAGGGGGATGAACGGAGCGACGACATACCACGCGACGGTGGACAGAATCTGCAGCGCATTGTTCACCCAGAGAATCTGTCCCGGATCCGCGGTGGGCGCAGCGCCGGCGGTCAAGGTCGCATCGGCTGGCGGTTGCTCCTCATTCAAACTCCCGGCGCGGCGCGGCTTGTTGAGGGCCGACACGGCCTGCGACGATATCGGCGACGAAGTAGTTTTCGCCGCGGATGGGCGCGCCCGCCAGGCGGCGGCGCGTGGCGATCTGTCCGATATGCGTCAGCGCGTCGGCGATGGGACCCTGGAAGAGCTTTTCTGCCGGAGCCACGAGCGGAGCGCCGGAGGCCAGGTAGGCGTCGAAGGCCGCGAGCGAGGCGAAGAAGCGCTCGACCCCCGCGTCCCACGGGAGCGCCGCGGAGTCGTGCCAGGCCCGGTCTCCCCTGGCCATGGACAATGCCCACTCGAGCAGGTCGCCGAGATGCGCCAGGAGTTCCCCCGGAGTCCGGGTGGTCTCGGAGAGACGGAATTCCGCGAAGCCAGGGGGCGCGCCGCGCAGCACCTTTCCTCCCCGATACGCCAGCGTCGCAACGCTATGGCGGAGCCACCGGCGATCGGCGCCGGACCCCGTCTCCTCGATTGCGCTCATCGGGGCGACTTTCGGCGGCAGGCCCCCGGGTCCTTCCGCTAACGGCGGATGGCGTTCACCCGCGGCCGACGAACGGCATCTTGGTGGCCATCACGGTCATGAACTGGACGTTCGTGTCCAGCGGCAGGCTCGCCATGTAGACGACCGCGCGCGCGACGCTGTCCGGGTCGATCCGCGGCTCGGCCCGGATCGACCCATCGGCCTGGGGGACGCCCCCCTCCATGCGCGCCGTCATGTCGGTGGCGGCGTTGCCGATGTCGATCTGCCCGCAGGCGATGTCGTAGTTCCGGCCGTCGAGCGAGGCCGACCGGGTGAGACCGGTGATCGCGTGCTTCGTCGCGGTATACGGCGCGGAGTTCGGCCGGGGGCTGTACGCGGACAGCGAGCCGTTGTTGATGATGCGGCCGCCGCGGGGGTCCTGGCTCTTCATCAGCCGGAACGCTTCCTGGGTGCAGAGAAACGCGCCCGTGAGGTTGGTCTCGACGACCGTCTTCCACTGCTCGTGCGTGAGATCTTCGAGCGGAACAGGAGGCGCCCCGACCCCGGCGTTGTTGAACAGCAGGTCGAGCCGGCCGAAGGCCGCTTTCGTCCTGGCGAACAGGGTTCTCACGGACGACGGATCGGTGACGTCGGTGGGGACGACCAACGTCTGTCCTGCCGATCCCGCCGCTTCGGCCGTCGCGGTCAACGGCTCACGGCGGCGTCCGGCGAGCACGACCGCATACCCCGCGCCCACCAGAGCCAGCGCGACGGCCCGGCCGACGCCCGATCCGGCGCCGGTCACGATGGCCACTTTGTTCGCCGCGTTCATCTCTGCCCTCGGAGTGATCGCCTAGGCTCGGCGCAGGAGCGCGTCCTTCACGCGGGCGGGCGTGAGGGGCGCGGTGCGGACACGGGCGCCGGTGGCGTCGTAGATCGCATTGGCGATGGCCGGGGCCGTGGCCACCGAGGCCGGTTCCCCGGCTCCCGACGGCGGCAGGTCCGGATGGTTGATCAGGACGATGTCGATCGTGTCCGGGGCGTCCGGCGTCCTGAGGATGGGGTAGGTGGCCCAGTCGACGCTGGTCACGCCCGACCGGTCGAACTGCACTTCCTCCTTGAGCGCCCAACTGGTCGACTGGATCAGGTTCGCTTCGATCGTGCCCCGCAGGCCGTCCGGATTGACGATCAGCCCGCAGTCGTGCGCGATCACCAGACGGCTGATGTGGACCTGCCCGGTGGCCTGAGTTACCTGCACCTCTGCGATCGTGGCCAGCCGGGTGTTGCCGCGGGGGGTATAGGCGATCCCGCGTCCCGTGGCCAGCCCGGACGGCGAGACACCCTTCCTCGGCGACGGCCGCGAGATCCAACCGGCTTTTTGCGCCGCCGCCTGGATCACCGCGATGGCCCGCGGGTCCTGCAGGTAGCGCAGCCGGAATTCCACCGGGTCGACGCGCAGCGCGGCGGCCAGTTCATCGACGAACGACTCCGCCCCGAACGTCGTCCCCGGCTGGCTGGGAGCGCGAAGAAAGCCGGTTCGCAGCGGCGACGCCTCCTGGGGCCAGGGCACGACCTCGCCGACCCTGCGCTTGTTGGGAAAGGTGTAGGCTTCCTGCAGATTCGGGGGCTCATCGATGCTGTCCGCCGCCAGCCCGATCAGATGCGCTGCCAGGAAGTTCCCCGCGCGCGCCGCTTCGGGTGGGACCCCCCGGCCGGTGAAGTCGCGCGCCACATAGTCCCAGGCCACCACGTTCTCCTGATCGTCCAGGCCGGCGCGGATCGCCGTGACGACCGGCGGCCCTTTCGGATCCCAGCCCGTTTCATCCGCCCGCATCCACTGCACGCGCACCGGGCGGTCGACCGCCTGCGAGAGGAGCGCGGCGTCTGCGGCGGCATCATCGGATCCGCTGCGCCCGTAGGAGCCGGAGCCTTCCACCCAGATGACGCGCACGTTGCCGGGCGGCAGGTTGAGGAGTTCCGCAAGGCCCTGGCGCAGCTGGTGGGGATGCTGAGTGCCCGACCAGATTGTCGCTCCCTCATCCCCGACGTCCGCCACCGCACAGGATGGGCCCATCATGGCGTGAGAGAGGAACGGCCACTGGTACCGGGCCTCGATCGTCCGTGCCGCTGTGGCCAGCGCGGCGTCGACGTCGCCCACTTCGGCCATCACTCTCCGGAGGCGGGCCGGCATCGACCACATCACCCGGTACAGGTCGGCCATCGGCGGCCAGGAGACCTCGGCGGGCGACCACGTGACCTTGAGGTTCCGCGCCGCCTGGATGGCGTCCCACTCCGTGTCGGCCACGACCCCGAGGAAGTTCCCCTTCCTGACCACTTTGACCGACCCGGGAAGTGACTGCGCCCCTTCCGCCGCGAGGAGCCTGGCGCCCGGCGGAGCCGGCCGGATCACGCGGCCGTGCAGCATGCCCGGCACCCGCACGTCGACAATATACGTAAAGCGCCCGGTGGCCTTGTCGGGAATGTCGATCCGCGGAACGGGCTGGCCGACAACCGTATACTGGTCCGGGGATTTCGGCCGAGCGCTTCCCGCGACGTCGAGCGAGGAGCCCTCGCCGCTCGTCTTCAATGTCACGTCGAAATGCCGGCCTCCGATGATCTCTCCAAACGACGCGGTTTTTGTCGTGTCATCCGTCCTGCGCACGACACCGTCACGGATCGTGAGCTGGTCCGCCGGCGCCCCGAGGCGGGCCGACGCGAGGTCCAGCAGCACCCGCCGGGCTTCCGCGGCCGCGTTGCGAAGCGGCCTGGCGCCGGTGGAGACCGCTCGGCTGCCCCCGATTCCCGCCTGATCCGGGGTCCGCGCCGTATCGCCCATGACGAACGACACCGACCGGACCGGCACATCGAGCTCCTCGGCGACGATCTGCGCGTAGGCCGTGGCGACCCCCATCCCGAGCTCGAGCTGCCCGGTGAACACCGTCACGCCGCCGTCCTCGCCGATCGCGAGCCACGAATCGAGCCGCGCAGGATCGGGGACCGTCTCCGCCGCCGCTGCGCCGGCCGCACCGGGCTGGGAGCCGAGGATGACGGGCGGCATTGCGAAGCTGACGACCACCGCCCCCGAGGTTTTCAGGAACTGGCGGCGCGAGAGGGTGTGTGCGCCGACCATCTTCATCGCGCCCTCACCCCCCATGCGCGGCGGCGCGGCGGACCGCGCGCAGAATGCGCATGTGGGCGCCGCAGCGGCAGATCAGGCCCGAGAGGGCCGTCCGGATCTCCGCGTCGCTGAGATGGGGAGTCTTGTCCAGAAGCGCCGCCGCCGTCATGATCCACCCGTTGATGCAGTACCCGCACTGCATCGCCTGCTCCTCGATGAAGGCCTGCTGGACCGGGTGCGGACGGTCGGGGGAGCCCAGGCCTTCCAGGGTTGTGACCGGCTGGTCGCCGACGGCGGAGACCGGGATGGAGCAAGAGCGGACCGCCACGCCTCCCAGATGGACCGTGCACGCCCCGCACTGCCCGAGCCCGCAGCCGAAGCGCGGCCCCTGCAGCTGCAGTTCGTCCCGCAGCACGTAGAGAAGCGGGGTCTCGGGGGAGGATCGAACCGTGCGGGCCGTGCCGTTCACCGTGAGCCGGAGCGGGGCGGCCCAACCGGGGATGGCGGGCGCCAGCGCCACGCGACCACCGGATTTGCTGTTGATGGGATCGCTGCTCATTGTGCGCGTCCTCCAACCTCAAGAGAATTCAACAGTTAGACGAGATACCCGCCGTATGAGGCAACGAGACCAGCCGCCGCTACCATAATAATATACCAAGAGAACATAGAAACGAGCCCCTGCGGGCGCCTTTTCCCGCCGGGCTCGGTAGGGCAAAGGAGAAGATGAGGATGGCGGCGTAAAGCCGATCGAAAGTCTCCAAACCCGAATGGGGCAGACGGCAAGTAGAGGTTGGTGGCGATGAGCTCGGGCTCCTATGATGCGATCGTCGTCGGCGGCGGGCACAACGGGCTGGTGTGCGCGTCCTACCTCGCCAAAGCCGGCCTGCGCGTGCTGGTGCTGGAGCGCCGCGAAATCCTGGGGGGCGCGTGCGTCACCGAGGAGCTGTTCCCCGGATTCCGGTTCTCCGCCTGCTCCTACTACTGTCATCTCCTCCAGTCCAAGGTGATCGATGATCTCGAGCTGCGCCGCCACGGGTTTCACGTCTATCACATCGATCCGCAGAAGTGCAGTCTGTTCCCCGGTGATCGCGCGCTCGTGGTGTGGGACGACGTCGAGCGAACGCAGAATGCGATCGGGAGGTTTTCGAAGCACGACGCCGCCGCGTACCCGAACTGGGTGCGCTTCTGGGAGCGCGCGGCCGGCCTGATCTACCCCTACTTCCTCAGACCCGCGCCGACCTTGGCCGAGCTGGCGGCGGGGCTGCGCACGGCGGACGACCAGGTGTTTCTCGATGCGCTGGTGGGGGCCAGCATGGAAGATGTTGTCACCGAGTTCTTCGAGGACGAGGCCGTTCGGGGTGCTTTCATCCAGGCCCACGATGCCGGCGATCCGGCGGCGCCCGGCAGCGCGTGGGTCTACGCCTACATCAAGTGCAACACCTTCACGCCGCCTGAGAACATCGGCATCGTCAAGGGCGGGATGGGCGCCATTACCGCGGCGATGGCCGCGGCCGCCCGGTCCTTTGGGGTGACGGTGGAGACGAACGCGGCGATCGCCGGCATCCTCGTCGAACACGGCGCCGCCGTGGGGGTCCGTCTGTCGGGCGGGGGCGAAATTCGCTCACGCCTGGTCGTCTCGAACGCCGATCCGAAGCGCACGTTCCTCACGCTCGTCGGCGAGCAGCACCTCCCCTCCGGTTTCCTGCGCAGAGTCCGGCGGCTGAAGACCAATACGGCGTATTTCAAGTTCCATGCCGCGCTGAACCGGCTGCCGGATCTCTCCCGCTACCTCGGGAGCGACTATGACGCGCGGTACCTCGGCTACGCCAGGATCTCGCCGTCGATCGGCTATTTCAAGCAGAGTTGGGAGGATGCGAAGCACGGCCGGCCGCCCCGGGCCCCCGTGATGGATATCCAGATCCCCTCGGGCTATGACCCGACGATGGCGCCCAGCGGGAAGCACATCATGTCCATCTGGGCCCTGTATGCGCCGGTGCATCTGGCCGAGGGGACCTGGGATGAGCGGCGGGAGGAGATGGGCGAGCAGATGATCGACACGCTCGCTCAGTATGCTCCCGATTTTCCCGAGTGCATTGCCAACTGGCAGCTCTTCACGCCGCAGGACATCGAAGCGCGCGTCGGCCTCACCGACGGGAACATCCGCCATCTCGACATCGTGCCGGGCCAGTTTCTCGCCACCCGGCCGATGCCGGGATGGGCCCACTACCGCACTCCGATCAACGGCCTCTATCTGTGCGGCGCGGGGACCCACCCGGGCGGCGAGGTCACCGGGGCCCCCGGCCACAACGCCGCGCAGGCCATCCTCGCGGAGTTCCGCTAGAGCGCCCCCTCGCGGGTCAGCGCCTCCAGGGTCGCGTCGAGCGCGCCCCGCAGCGCGTCCACCATTTGGGCGGTCTGCGCGTCCGTGACGACCAGCGGGGGCGACATCGCGATCACGTCGCCGGGCAGCGGGCGGAACAGGACGCCCCGCCGAACGGCCTCGCGCACGACCCGCCGGCCCACCGTCAGATCCGCCGGAAACTTCGCCCGGGCGGCGCGATCCTTGACCAGCTCCACTCCGGCCATCAGCCCGCACCCGCGGACCTCCCCCACCAGCGGATGCGCATCCAGCGAGGCGTGCAGGGCGTCGAGGAGGATCCGGCCGACCCGCGCCGCGTTCTCCGCGAGCCGCTCGCGCTCGAGAATGGCGATGTTGGCGAGGGCCACCGCGCAGCCCACGGGATGCCCCGAGTAGGTGAACCCATGCATGAAGGGAGCATCCGGCGCAAGCTCGATTAGCTCCTCGAACAGGGGACGCCTCAGCACGACCGCCGCGAAGGGGAAGTATCCGCTGGTGATCCCTTTCGCCACCACCATGATGTCCGGGACCACGCGCCATCGCTCCACGCCGAAGAAGGACCCCAGCCGCCCGAAGCCGGTGATCACTTCATCGGCGATGACCAGGATGCCGTGCCGGTGACAGATCTCAAAGATCTTGCCCAGGTAGTCCTCCGGCGGAACGACGACCCCGCCCGTGCCCTGGACCGGTTCGGCGATAAACGCCGCGACGGTCTCGGGACCCTCCCGCCGGATCGTGCGCTCCAGTTCCTCGGCGCACCTGCGGGTGCATTCCGCGGGGGACACCCCCTGTGTGTAGGCGTTCGGGGCTGAGACGTGGAGGAAGCCGGGCGCCAGCGGCTGGAACTGCTCCCAGTAGGCGGGGATCCCCGTCGCCGCCGTCGTGGCGATCGTCAGCCCGTGATACCCGCCGTAGCGCGCGATGATTTTGACGCGCTCAGGGAATCCCTTCCGCCGCCAGTAGTAGCGCACGAGCTTGAAGGCCGTGTCGTTCGCCTCCGACCCCCCGGACGCGAACAAGGCGGCCCCCAGATCGCCAGGGGTGATCTCGGCCAGCTTCGCGGCCAGCGAGATCGCGGGCTCGTGGGATAGGCTCGTGAAGAGCGGGCTGTACGCCAGGTGTTTCATCTGCTGCGCGGCGACCTCGGCGAGCTCCGCCCGGCCGTGCCCCACGTTGACGTTCCACAGGCACGCCGATCCATCGATATAGGTCCGGCCCTCGGTGTCGATCAGTGTGGCCCCCCGCCCTTCGGCGAAGATCACCGGCCCGATGGCTCGGTGCTCCCGCCAGTTGGTCAGCGGGTGGATCAGGTGCTGGACGTCCATCTCCCGCAGTTGGGCCGTACGCGATTCCATAAGCATTCATCCCCTCTGGACCGGCTTTCGCGCGCCGCCGGTCGCCCGGACTTCCCGTGTTGATTCCAGAGGAGTCGAGCGAGGGCCTTCCGAGGCCCCCCATCCTCCGGAAGCAGCGGCGGTCCTCCCCGGAGATTCCCGGAATACTGCTCAGAATCTCTCCCTGGTTCCGCCATGCTCCATCCTTCCGATACGGATCCGGCGGCCCACCGGATGAGGGGGATCGTCCTTGCGGATATTTCGGCGAACGCTCGAGGTGGCGATGTCCGCTTCTTGCGTGGAGTGCGGTATACATATGAATCGAGACACGACCTCACGAAAAGGTAAACCCGGAGCGATCCGGGGACGCAAAGCGACAGGGCCACGGTTAGCGGGGTCGGCTGCGCTGCCGAAGAGGGTGGCTTCCATCAAGGGAAGCCGGCCCTCTTTTCTTTAGGGGGCAAGGGGGGGTTCATGTGAGCGCCATAGCGCCGCGCCGGATGACGGCTCGCTCCCGCCGGATCGCCGCACGTCGCCGGAACGGTCGTCCCGCAGCCGGCCGTCCCAGCCCGATAAAGCCCGGCCGTCCCAACCCGACGAAGGACAGCCGTCCCGATCTGATCAATCCTGGCATTCCTGGTTCGGCCAAGGCCGGTCATCATCCCGCCCCCGCCGCTCCTGGTCGCTTTGATCCGGTCGAGACCGGCTGTCTTGATCTGATGGAGCCGTTGAACGGTGATCGCCGGGTCGGCGAGCGCCGGCGCACCGGCCGTCCGTCGGGTCACCCCGGTCTGCCCCCACGCGTGCCCCGCGCCGCCGGCGTGGCGCTCGCGCTCGGGGCTGCCGGAGCCGTCGTCCTGCATCTCGTCCTCTTCGGCCGCGCCAAGCGTCACATCGGGTTCTGATCGGCCACGCCTCGCTCGCGTCGGCTGCGCGCTCGCCTTTCGCTGCCCAGGCGCGCCTACTCCGGCTCGAACGGGACTCCCAATGAGGCCGGGGGCGATGCCTGCAGCGCGCGCAGCGCGCGCGTGACGCGCCGCTGGACGCCGCCCGGCAGGGGCCTGAGCAATCGCCGGACGGGTTCGGAGTTCCCGAGGGTGACGAGCAGCAGCGCGAGGATCATCAAGGGAAAGGGGAGCGTGGGAAACACCTGCGTCGGCGCGCTGGGGATCAGACTCTGGAGCACAGTCGCCAGCGTCTGGAGCAGGACGAAGAGGTACGCGCCCGCCGCCGCGCGGAGCGGATCCCAGTTGCCGAAGACCACGAGCGCCAGGACGATCCAGCCCGTGCCCTCGATCCCGTAGGGACGGCTCCACCCCGGCTTGACCGCCAGCGAGAACGAGGCGCCGCCCAGGCCCACCAAGGCTCCGCCGATGAGCGTGTAGAGGTAGCGCATCCGGATGACGTCGACCCCGCGCGCGAAGGCCGCGGCCGGCCGCTCCCCCAGCCCCCGCAGCGTCAAGCCCGCCTGTGTCCTGAACATGTACCACCAGACTCCGGCCGTCGCCAAGACGCTCGCATAGACGAGCGGGCCCTGGTTGAAAATCAGGGGCCCGACGATGGGCCAGTGCTGCAGCAGGGGGATGGGAGTGTACGGGACCTGGGGTCCGGGGAGGTGGGCGATGGGATTCCCCAGCACGTAAGCCAGATTTTGGCACACGATCATCAACACGAACCCGGTGGCCACCTGGTTTTGGCGCAGGGTCAGACTGCCGGCCGCCACGACGAGGCCGCAGGCCGCGCCGACCGCCATTGCCGCGGCAAATCCCGCGAGCAGGTTGTTGGTGGCACGCGCGGCTGCAAATCCAGTCATCGCGGTGAGCAGGATCAGCCCATCCAACGACAGATTGATCACCCCCGCCTTCTCCGCGATCGTCTCGCCGAGCACCGCGAAGAGGACCGGGGGCGCAGCACCCACGACGGCAGCCCCGAGGGCGACGAGGTTAATGGGTTACCTCCCCCCGGGGGCCAACCGGGCCTGCACCCCGCGCATGAGCAGCGCGAGCAGGACGAGCGTTCCCTCGATGATGCCGCCGATCGAGGAATCGAGGTGCATCTGCAGTGGGAGCTGCAGGCTCCCCGTTGAGACCGCGGCGAAAAACGCGGAGATGAGGATGCCCGCGAGGACGTTTGAGCCGGCGAGCAGCACCACCAGGATCGCGAGGAAGCCGTAGCCGCCCGAGATCAGCGGAAAGAGCTGGTGCCGGGAGTAGGCGCCGATCACCAGGACGAACCCGGCCAGGCCGGCGAGCCCCCCGCAGCCCGCGAATGCCCACAGCAGTCCCCGGGTCACCGGGATGCCCCGGATGTAGGCCGCGCGGCTGCTCTTGCCGATGGCGTTGAGGCGGAGGCCAAACTGCGTCCCGCGCAGGGCGCCCGCGACCAGCCCGATCGCGATCAGCCCGAGGATCGCCTCACCCGGGATGACCAGCGGCGGAACGGCGAACGTGGGCAGCCACAATCTATCGGGAAAGGGCAGGGTCCCGCTCGTCGAGGCGATCCCCGGCCGGGCCCAGGGGCCGAGCACCAGGTACACGGTCAGGCTGCCGGCGATGAAGTTGAGGCCCAGTCCCCCGAAGATTTCGTTGACGTTGCCGTAGGCGCGGAGCGCGCCCGCGAGCCCGCCCCACATTCCGCCTCCCAGCATGGCGGCGAGCCCTGCCAAGACTACGCCGGCCCAAGCCGGCACGCCGGGCTCTAGCGCCCGCAGGAGTCCGGTCGCGAACACGGCGCCAAAGATCACCTGGCCCTCGATGCCGATGTTCCACACACCCGCCGCAAAGGTGAGGAGCAATCCCGCCGCACAGAGTAGGAGGGGAGTCCAGGCGGTCAGCACATACGAGATCCGCTCCGGCGTTCCGAAGGCGCCCGCCGCAATCAATCGGTACGCCTCGAGGGGCGAGGCGCCCAGCACCGACAGGATCCCTGCGCCGCAGGCCGCCGTCAAGATCAGGCCCAGGACGCCGGCTGCGATGGACCGCAGGCCGCTCATCGTGGTGCCGGCGGTGCTCACGATTGCCTGTCCCGGCCCACCGGCGCGTCTCCCGCCATGAGCCGCCCCAACTGCTCAACCGTTGCCCGACGCGCGTCGAGCGGCGCGGAGACGCGGCCGCTGAAGAAGACCAGGATGCGATCGCTGCGTTCGAGGAGCTCGTCCAGATCGGACGAGGAAAAGAGGACCGCCGTGCCGCGCCGGCGCCGCTCCAGCACATGGCTCCAGATGGACTGTGCGGATTCGACGTCGAGGCCGCGGGTGGGGTGCTCCATCAGGAGCACGGCGATTTGCTGGGGGAGGAGCGCGAGCAGCACACGCTGCTGATTGCCCCCCGACAGTTCTTGGACGGGGGTGCGGGGTGTGCCGCGGACGTCGAACTCTCGAATCCGCTGCCCCGCGGCGCGCGACGCGGCGCGCCAATCCACGAACACACCCGGCCGTTCCGCCAGGGCGAGGTGTTCCGCCACCGTCAGTCCGGGGATCAAGGCTTCGCCGAGACGTCCGGCGGGAACATAGGCGACTCCGGATGCGAGGAACTCCCGGTAGGGACGGCCGGTCAAATCCCGGCCCGCGACGGACACGCGGCCCGCCGCAGGGGGGATGAGCCCCGCGCACGCCTCCAGAAAGAGGCGCTGGCCGCTTCCCTCCAGCCCGGCGAGGCCGATCGCTTCCCCCGCGCGCACCCGGAGGGAGACGCGCGCGATGGGCGAGCGCGCATCGTCGATCGTGAGGGCGGCGAGCTCGAGCACCGGGGGGCCGAGCGTGATCCCGGTGCGGGGGGCGTGCGGGAGTGCCCGGCCGAACATGAGCTCCACGAGGCGCCTGGGATCGCAGGGCGCCGCCACGTCCCCGGCGACCCGTCCGGCCCGCAGGACGGTGACGGCGTCGCACAGCGCCAGCACCTCCTGCAGCTTGTGGGAGACGAAGAACACGACCTTGCCCTGCCCGGCCATCGTGCGCAGCGCGGCAAACAACTCGACCCGCTGCGGCTCAGAGATCGCCGTCGTCGGCTCGTCGAGGATGAGGACCCGCACCCCCAGCCAGAGCAGGCGCAGGATCTCCAACTGCTGCCGCTCGCCGACGCTGAGGCCCGCGCACGGGGCGTCCGGGTCGAGGGAGAACGCGAACTGGGCGGCGAGGGCGCGCAGCGCATCGCGGGCCCCTCGGCGGTCCGGGAGCAGCGCGGCCAGACCGTGCTCGTCGCGTGAGTGCGGCCGTCCCATCAGGAAGTTGTCCAGCACGCTCAGCGTGGGGAAATCGAGCGGGTCCTGGTGGAGCATGCCGATCCCGAGGCGGAGGGCTTCGGCGGGTGAGGCGATCCGGACGGGGGCGCCGTCCAGGAGGATCTGCCCCCGGTCCGGCGCGGTAAAGCCGGAGAGGATCTTCATCAGCGTGCTCTTCCCCGCGCCGTTCTCCCCGAGGAGGCCGTGGACGCTGCCCGCCTCCGCCGTGAGGCTGATGCCGTCGTTGGCGCGGACCGGGCCAAAGGACTTGTGGATATCCCTCAGTTCAACGCGCATCGGCTCCCGCGGGCAGAGGCCGGTCCATCACGATCCTCCGCGAGGGCGGCCCCGGCGGAGGGCGGTTTCGAGGGGCGCGCTACCGGCTCGGTCCTTCCATTCCCTGCAACAGCTGGGGCATGTGCCAGATCTGGAGATCGGTGGCGACTTCGCCGGGTTTGAGGTAGAGCGATCCGTCCTGCAGCCACAGGGGTCCCTTCCATAGAAGAATCAGATGGTTCCCCAGGCCGCGGATCAGGGTGTCGATCCGTGCGCCCGCCTCGGCGCTCAGCGCGGGGCCCCGTTCAAAGCCGACGGCGGAGGTATCCGGATTGCCGATGTTCTTCCAGTCCGGGCCGTTCCAATCCCAGTACTGCTTGTACGCACCGTTCGCGACCAGCCGGATCGCCTTGACGTAGGCCGGCCCCCAGTTGAAGTACGGGACCCCCAGACAGACGCTCGGCGCTTCCTGGCAGGCGCCCTTGAAGTCGTAGGGGATCGCCCACACCTTGCCGCCGGCGTTGGCCGTCTTGTTCGCCTCGACCAGGGCTTCGGTCGTGTCGATCCCGGAGGCCACCACATCGTAGCCGGTGGTGTAGAAATTGTCGGCCACTTTGGTCGGATCGAGGGTCTGGCCGGGAATGTTGAACCAGAACCCGATCCAGGTCACTTTGAACTTCAGGCCGGCCGGGTCTTTTCCGAGATACTTGCTCCAGCAGTACTGCGCCCCCAGGAAGACGGAATCCGCCAGGCGCCGGGTCTCGTCGTTGACGAGCGGGCCGAGGTAGCCGATCTTGCCCGTCCGCGTCGTCAGGGCGGCCGCGCAGCCCGCCACCATCTTCATGTACTCCATCCGGCCCATGAAGTTGCTCTCGTTCGGCGGGGCCTTGTAGTCCTTGCCCGCCTTCCAGGCGTGGTCGCCGGAGACGTTGATGATGGGCAGCGTGGGATGGCGCTTGGCCGCTTCCAGCGTGCCGTCCTGGAAATCGTCCGACGTCGTCAGGACCAGCCTGGCGCCTTTCGAGACCATGTCATCGACGACCTGAGGCACGGTGACGCCGGGTTTGGCGGCCGGGTTCACGCTGTCCACGTAGATCATCCTGGCGCCCGGCACCTTCGCCGCCGCGTACTGAGCGGCGATATAGTGGGCCTCGCTCCACCCGTGGTCGTTGTGCGGGCCCACCAGGATGACGCCGAAGACGATGGGAGCCGCCCCGGTCACCGGGAGCGCGGGCGCGCCAAGGGCCAGCGCGAGGCCCAGCACAAGCGAGGCCATGACGAGCGAGATCCCCCTTCTCATTTCAGGGCTCCTTTCGGCGGGGCGCGACGATCGTTCCCCTTCCATCCGCACTGACACTTGTTCACGCCCGGGCCGGTTTCCCCTTCCCACTGCCCCCCTCTCCTGGAACGTGGCGCGCACACGGCTGAATCCTGGGAGCCGCGGTTCCTGGAGCACCCGGGCGGGTGCTTCTCGTGGGTCTAGAAAAACGCTCAGAAAGGGCACTAAACAATCGGATCGTTCCCCAGCATGCCGTGGGGCTTCCGGGCGGACAGTGTCCTGTGTGCCTCGGGCGTGGGGAGGGGAAATATGCGTGCAGCAAGGCACATCAAACGAGCCCCCGCGAGGGGCCATCAACGGCGACGGGCCCCTCGCATCGATCACCGCCGGCAGGAACATTTTTTCACGCTCTCCCTCGATATGCTGTGCATTGCCGGCTTCGACGGGTACTTCAAGCAATTGAACCCGGCCTGGGAGAAGACGCTTGGCTTCACCCGCGAGGAACTGACGGCAAAGCCCTTCGTCGAATTTGTCCACCCCGACGACCGGGCGGCGACGGTCGCGGAGGCCAAGAGGCTCATGGCCGGCGCCGAGACGGTTTCCTTTGAGAACCGCTACCTCACGAGAGACGGCTCGTACAAGTGGCTGCTGTGGAGCGTCGCGGTCTCTTTGGAGAACCAATTGTACTATGCGGTTGCCCGAGACGTCACCGAGCGCAAGAGAGCGGACGAAGCCCTCCGCCTGGCCAAGGACGAGACCGACCGGGCCAACCGGGCCAAGAGCGAATTCCTCTCCCGGATGAGCCACGAACTGCGGACCCCGCTGAATGCCATCCTTGGGTTTGCCCAGCTGATGGAGATGGACG
>WNGI01001300.1_pt1 | contig 29672 bp, 33 predicted proteins | sample 5400621 | NCBI WGS metagenome assembly WNGI01 (sample SAMN13153374, study PRJNA577476) | soil metagenome | isolation source: 20 cm soil or saprolite under Garry oak tree replicate 1 | place: USA:California | collected 2016-06-15
GACCCGCGTTCGGCTACTGCGAAGGCGTCGTGATCACGTACGCGAAAGGCTCGCCGACCAAGATCGAGGCGGTACGCCTCTAGTCACTCGACCGAGATCGACTCACGGCGCTTCGTGGCGGTCTTCCCGTTGTCCTGCTTCTCGATCCAGTGGTCGAGCACCGAGCGCATCGCCAGGAGCTCCTCCTTGAACGCGGTGCGCATGTGCTTGCGAGTCTCGGGCGGAAAGAGCTCATCGATCAGGGCGCGGCCTCGCCACCGCAGCCGCTCCTCTTCCATCCCGCGGAGGCGTTCCTCCAGCTCTTTGATGCGCGCTTCGAGCTCGGTGGTGGTGGCCATGCTTCTCTCCCCTACTCGCGGGATGGTGCCGCGAAGTCCACGCGGAGCGTGTTTCCCTCGAACTTTGCGCCTTTGGCGGGCGCCTCCACAAGAGCGCGCGGCAGGACCAGGTTGCGCCGCCACGACCCGACCTGGAGCACCAGCTCATCGCCGTTCCGCAGGAGACTCACCTGCTCCTTCGAGGTGAAGGGCAGGTCGAGCGTCAGCACGTAGCCGCCGTTCTCGCGCCGCACGCGGTACGGCCGGCCGCGGTAGTAAAAGCGCGCCGGGTCGTCCTCCCCAAAGAGCGCCTGGCCAAGCTTTCGGAGCATCTCGAGCCCGACGACCTCGCGGTCGAAGAACGGCACGCTCCGGACCGGCACCGGCGCGAAGGACTCCTCGACCAGGGGCTGGTAGCGGCGCTGCGCCTCGTGCCAGGCCTCGAAGTAGGCGCCCGCGCCCTCCGGCAGCACGCGGTTGCAAACGACCAGGTCGGTCGGATACCCGAAGAGATGGAAATACGTGAAGGAGCGCTGCGCCTCCTTGATGACCATCTTCTCGAGGTTGAGGACGAGGCGCACCGAGCTGATGTTCTCGTCGGCGAGCAGCCGCTGCATGTGATCGAGGCGATGGAAGAGCTCCTCGCCTGCCGCGAAAACGGCGTCGTCCGGGACCGGCACGCCCATGACGCGCCGCAGGACCGGCCCGGCGATCTGCATCGCGCGGCGCTGTATCGGGAAGATCCGCTCGAGCCACCACCGCCCCGCCTCAGGCAGCGAAAGGAGGCGGACGGTCTCTCCGGTCGGCGCCGCGTCGACGACGATCAGGTCGTACTTGCCGCTGTCGTGGTGTTCCGCGATCCAGAGAAGGCTCGAGAGCTCGTCCATACCGGGGAGGACCGTCATCTCCTCGGCAAGAACATCGTCCAGGCCGCGCCACTTGAAGACACTCTGCACATAGCGCTGCACCGTTCCCCAGTAGCGGCGGACGTTGTAGTAGACGTCCGACTCCTGTCCCCAGAGGTTCTCGGCGATCTCTGTTGGCTCGCCCCCGAGCGGCAGATCAAAGGAGTCGGCAAGCGAGTGAGCGATGTCGGTGGAGATGACAAGCGTGCGTTGACCGCGCGCGGCGCAGAGAAGCGCGGTCGCCGCGGCGACACTTGTCTTTCCGACGCCGCCCTTGCCGGTGTAGACGATGATCCGCGCTCCCCCGCTCACTGCCGTTCGAGTCTAGGTCGCGAATGCTTGTGGAAAACATGTTGAAAACCGACGAAGACCGATACGCGGCCGACCCTCACGTATCGGCGCGTGCGCGGTACGTTCCGTTCGCCGGTGATGGCGGCTTTGCAGGGAGGCCGCGGATGTCGTCGCTCTATCTGCGCGAGGCTCAAGTGATCGAACTATTCAGTCTCGGACTCACGTCGAAAGAGATCTCAGCCGCGCTCGGGATATCCATACATTCGGTCAACTGGCACCGTCGCCAAGCGCGCGCGCGTCAGCGAGCGGCCATGACTCGCGTGCGAGCGCCGAGCCCACGCACCACCTCGACGATGAGCTCCACATCCGATTCGGTGGTGCGCCAAGTCACGATCGCGGACCCGAAGGTCACGACCCCGGGGTAGCGACCTAGACCAGCCCGGCGAGAGGAGCTCGGCGCCCCAAAACGCAGGTTGCGGCGTCGAGCTCCGCGCGCTCCGCTCGTCGGCCGAAACTGGCTGCCAGCCAAGCACGGGCCTTGCCGGCAGGGGCTGTCCGGCCTAATGCATCAGGGGCTACAGATGACCGAGTCCACGTCGAAATCGCGGCCGGGCTACCGTGTTCGGGCATGTCGAAAACCGCTCCGTCCGATCGTCGTCCCCATGTGCGGATGCTGCTGCACGGTGCCTTCCGCCAGTTCGCGGGCGACGTCCGTGATGTCGCGCTTGACGCGCAGACCCTGGGCGAAGCGCTCGAGGCGCTGGTGCGCGCGCATCCGACACTCACCGAGCGGCTGCGCGACGAACGCGGCACACTGCGTCCGCACCTCGCGCTCTTCATCAATCAGGACGACGCGCGTCTACTCGGCTGGGAGGACGCGCCGCTCCACGAAGGCGACGTCGTGCATGTGATCCCCGCGTTATCGGGCGGCTAAGAGGGAGGACGGTCATGGCGAAGAAAGTCACGCTTCTCGTGGGCACCAAGAAAGGTCTCTTCATCCTGCGCGGCGACGCCGGGCGTGGCTCGTGGGCCTGCGACGGTCCCGAGTTCGCGCCGGCCGAGATCCACCACGCCGCGTACGACCCGCGCGACGGATCGATGTTCGCGGCCGTGAACCAGACGTGGGGCGGATCGCGCATCGAGGTGAGTCGAGACATGGGCAAGACGTGGAAGACCACGAAGAACCCGGCCTTCCCCGAAGGCACGGACCGTACCTTCTCCAAGACCTGGCACATCGAGCCGGGACATGACAAGACGCCGAATGTGGTCTGGGCCGGCACTGAACCGGCCGCGCTCTTCAAGAGCGAGGACCGCGGCGAGACGTGGTCGATCGTGAAGAGCCTTGACGACCAGCCCTCGCGCGCGAAGTGGGTGCCCGGGTTCGGAGGCATGGGTCTCCACTCGATCGCGATCGACGCGAAGGATCCGAAAAAGATGCAGGTCGGCATCAGCGTCGGCGGCGTCTACACGACGACCGACGGCGGCGCGACCTGGGTGCAGGACAACAAGGTGGACGGCGCCCCGAGCGAGCGGCCGGACGTCTTCTATTGCATCCACAAGCTGCTCGCGCATCCGGTGGAGAGCGGCGTCCGCTTCATGCGCGTGCACGAGGAGGTGTACTGGCGCGATCCGGGTGAGACGACCTGGCGCTTCACCACGTCTGGGCTGCCCTCGAACTTCGGGTTCGCCGCGGCGATCCATCCGCGCGACACGAGCACGGCGTACTGCATTCCGCTCGACGGCAGGAGGCGCACGGCGTCGCCTTTCGGGATCGGCGTGTATCGCACGCGGGATAAGGGCAAGAGCTGGGACCGGCTCGACAAAGGCCTGCCGGAAGGTGCGCCGCTCGAATCGGTGCGCGAGGGCATGCACAACGACCGGCTCGATCCCTTGGGCCTCTACTTCGGGACCGCGAACGGCGATGTCTGGGCGAGCACCAACGAGGGCGAGAGCTGGAAGCGAATCGCGCAGTACCTGCCATATGTCACATCCGTGCACGCGGCGACGATGGATTGATGGCGGAGATCGCGACGTAGATCCACGAACGCCTACGCGCCTCACTCGCCGGCCGTGGGTACCAGGACTTTCTCGCCGTACAAGTTCCATTGCGCACCGATCGTCCGCGGCGCTGAATCGTCGGTGGGTGGAAGGCCGCGGAGCCGAGGGGCTGGAGAGGAAGCGGCATGAGTGCGGGACAGAACGTACGACGCTACGGCTTCATCACGACGATCCCCCCGGCGCGGACATCTGAGACCGACCCTCTGAGCACGGCGTGGGTGATCCTCGTGGCCGTTCTCGTCCTCACGATCGTCTTGATGCTGAGCGATGGAACGGTCGCTTCGGCGATCGCGCGGTCGATCAGCGCGCTCTGGACTGACCTGGTGCGACTGATCGCGAAGTCGTGACCCGCGGACCCTCCTAGCGTCCGCCGAGAAGCGGCCCCGAGGTGGGGGTCGGGGCCGCTTCGTTCAGCGCGAGTGCGGCGCTTGTCAGCACTTCCCGTGCATCTGGATGTTGCCGCCGGCAAGCGTGCCTCCGGTCATCGCGCTGGGCGCGATGATCTGGAAGTAATCGCTGCGACCCGGCTCACCCTCATCGACGAGGAGTACCTTGCCGCCGCCCTGATCCGTCCAGGTCAAGATCGCTCCGCCCTGGAACTTCGCCGGGTCGAGGGCATTGACGGCACTCGAGTTGAAGCCGGCGGCGGTCGCGTCCGCCTGGAGCTGCGGAAGCGAGGTGTAGACGACCCCGAATGGGTTCTTGACGTGCAGGCTGTAGCCGCTCGCGGTGTCGCGGTAGAGCACGTGGCCCCAGTTCGTCAGATTCCGGCCCGCGGCGGCGAAGTGCTGTTTGTTGGACCCGGTCAGGTCGATGAAGCCACCACTCGTCACGAAGGCGTTCTTCCCGGGGCATTGCGGCAGCGCCGCGCAGGTGATGTCCGCGTGAACGTCCGCGATGAAGAGCTCGGCGAGGCCGGGCACGTTGATATAGAGCGCGGTGACGTCGATTTGCAGCCCGCCGCCGCCGTTCGGCCCAGTCGACTGCTTGTTGATGATGATCTGCGTCCCTGGCGGGAGGAGCGCTGCGAGGCCTGGGGTATTCGCGACGACGTCGTAGTTCGGAGTCTCGCTGACGACGATCGTCTGACCTCCGATCACCAGAACGGGCTGGTTGTTGACTCTCGCGACCTCCGAGCTGCCGCTAACGGACGCGCCTCCGTTCGTGCACTTCGCGCTCGCGTCCGCGGTCAGGAAATCGGCACTAAGGTTCACGCCGGCGACATTCAATCCGAGGTTCGCCACCGAAGCCTCGGCTCGGCTCTTATTCCCTCCTGCGACGACCGCGGCATGTAGGACGCGAGCGCGAACGGCGCCCTCTGTCGGATCGCCGACGGGCGACTCGATGACGCAGCCGTTCCCGCTCGGATAGCACGCGAGGGAGGCATCGTGAGCCCCGCCTTGAACGGCCTCGCTCGCGCTCAACGGGCCGGTATCGACGATGCAGAAGTACTGCGAGCTCGGGGGGCTGCACGGGAGCAGCGAATTGATGGGCAAGCTGAGGACGCTGCCCTTGACGGCGGTGGCCTGGCCGCTGAAGGTCGTCGTCGACGGCACGGCGATCGCTTGAGACCCGGTCAGCCATCCGAGCAAGCTGAGCACGAAGAGTGTGGCGAAGGCTGCTGTCCTGAAGCGGTGCGCTCCCATATGACCTCCCGACCGGCCAGCGCCGGTACGAATTGGTCATCAAGCGCCAGCGAAACGGATGCCCAAAACGCGGGGGTTTAGCCCGAACTGGCAGATCTAGCGGGCCGTTACTTCTGCCGGAGCCGGCGCAGGAGAGAGGCATGGGTCCGTCGCTATCTCGGCGAGAGATCGAGGTCATCAGACACGTCGCGCGCGGCGAGACATCGAAGGAGATCGCCGGAGCGCTCGGTATCCGCGAGCGGACGGTGAACTGGCACATCGAGCGCGTCTTTCTCAAGCTCGGGGCAGGAAGCCGCGCGGAGGCCGTCGCGCTCGCGCTCGAGCTCGGCATCGTGCGGCAGCCGCACGACACGCAAACCAGTCCTTGAAGCGTCGCTAGCGGATCGCGGTCGTCGCGGGAGCGAACCTCCTGATCGCTTCGACGATCGCGATGTGCTCCTGCTCGAGTACCCGCGCGGCGAGGGTTTCGGCGGAGTCCCCCGGCAGCACCGGCACGCGCCGCTGCACGATGACCTCGCCTAGGTCAACCGTCTCGGGATGAACGCGGTGGACGGTCGCGCCTGACTCGGAAGCCCCAGCCGCGAGAACCGCTTCGTGCACGCGCGTCCCGTACATTCCACGCCCGCCGAACATCGGCAGCAACGCGGGATGCACGTTGATCACGGGCGTGCCCTTGAGACGCATGAAGTACTCGGGTCCGAGGATGTGATCGAAACCCGCGTGCACGACGAGCCGCGGCTCGGCCCGCATGACCGCGTCGGCCATCGCGGCTTGAGCCAGCGCGCGCGATCCGAACTCGGCGACGGTGAACGCACCATGCGCCACGCCCGCACTCGCCGCGCGATCGAGCGCGGGAACCCTCGCATGATTCGAAGCCACATAGACGACATGCGCATCGACCGCGCCGGACGCGCTCGCGTCGAGGATCGCCTGGAGATTCGAGCCGCGACCCGACACGAGGACCGCGACCGGAAGCGTCATCCGAAGAGCACCCGCCGTCCTCCGGAATGAGGCACGACGCGACCAAGCGCGACCGAGTCAGGCACCGCGGCCAGCGCGGCGTCAACGTCCTCCGACGCGATGACGGCGACCAGCCCGATGCCCATGTTCCAGGTGTCGAACTCCTCCTGCTCCTCGACGCCGCCGAGCTCGGCGAGCAGCGTGAAGAGCGGCGGGATCTCCCAGGCATCACGATCGATCCAGGCCGCCGCGCCCTCGGGCAGAGCGCGCGGCAGGTTGCCTTCCCACCCGCCGCCGGTGAGGTGCGCGATCGCGCCGACCCGTGCCGCCTCGCGCAGTGCGCGGAACTCGCGCAGGTACGGGCGGTGGGTCGCGAGCAGGGCATCGCCGAGCATGTGGCCGCCGAGCTCGGATCGCTCAGCCGTGAGCACGTCCAAGAGCGACACGCCCTGGGATGCGGCGACCCGAGCGCAGATTTCGCGCGCGAGCGAGTAGCCGTTGGTGTGCAGTCCGGTCGAAGGGATGCCGATGAGCGCGTCACCCTCGCGCACGCGCTCGGGGCCAAGCACCTTGTCCCGCGCGACGGCCCCGACCAGGAACCCCGCGAGGTCGTACGTGCCCGGCGCGTACATGCCGGGCAGCTCGGCGGTCTCGCCGCCGAGAAGCGCGGTCCCGCAGCGCGCGCACGCATCGGCCATCGCGCCCACGACGCGCGAGAACACCGCGGGGTCGATCTCCGAGGTCGCGAAGTAATCAAGGAAGAAGAGCGGCTCGGCGCCCATCGCGAGCGCGTCGTTCACGCAGTGGTGCACGAGGTCCGCGCCGACGACCTCGTGCCGGTCGAGCAGGCGCGCGAGCTCGAGCTTCGTGCCCACGCCGTCCGTCGTCGCGACGAGCGCCATGTCCGATCCCGGCGAGGCGAAGAGACCGGCGAACTGCCCGACGTCGCCGATGACCTCGGGCCGCTTGGTTCGTGCGATCCGCTCGCGCACCCGACCGAGCGCGTCCTCGGCGCGCCCGATGTCGACCCCGGCGCCCTTGTACGTGAGGCTCATGCCCGCACCTTCTCCGACTCGAGCGAGTCCTTGGCGAGCTCAAGCTGTACCGGCACGAGGTAGTCACCGGTGAAGCACGCGGTGCAGAGCTCGCCCTCGGTCCCGCCGGTCGCGCGAACCATACCCGCGAGGGAGAGATAGCCGAGCGAGTCCGCGCCCACGTGGCGGCGGATGCTCTCCACGTCGAGCGCCGACGCGATCAGTTCGTCCCGGCGGGCCATGTCGACGCCGAAGAAGCATTGGTGGCGGATCGGCGGCGAGCAGATGCGCAGATGGACTTCCCTGGCGCCGTGCCCGCGCAGAAGCTCGACGATCGGACCGCTCGTCGATCCGCGCACGATCGAATCGTCGACGACGACCACGCGCTTGCCGTCGAGCACATCGCGCAGCGCGTTGTACTTGAGCGCCACTCCCTGCTGCCGCAGCTCCTTTGACGGCTGGATGAACGTTCGCCCGATGTAGCGGTTCTTGATCAGGCCTTCGCGGAAGGGGATGCCGCTGCGACGCGCGTATCCGACCGCGGCCGGGATGGCGCTGTCGGGTACTGGAATGACGACGTCGGCCTCGGCCGGATGCTCGTCCGCGAGCGTCTCCCCCATGCGCTCGCGTGTCGCGTACACCGAGACGCCGCCGAGGTCGCTCGCGACCGACGCGAGATACACGTGCTCGAACACGCAGAGCCCGCGCCGGTCGGCGGCGAAGTCCGCGATGGGGACCGGTCCACGGTCGTCGATGCGCAGCACCTCGCCAGGCGCGACGTCGCGGACAAAGGTCGCGCCGACCGTCTCGAGCGCGCAGGTCTCGCTCGCCACGAGCCACGCGTCGCCCTTGCGGCCCAAGCACAGCGGACGCACACCGAGCGGATCGCGGATCGCGTACAGCGCGGAGGGCGTGAGGATCACGAGCGACCACGCGCCGCGCAGCTTTGGGAGCGCGCGCGAGAGACGCTCGTCCCAGGTCGCGCCAGTCTGGTTGGCGATCATCTGGGCGACCACCTCCGTGTCGCTCGACGTCGCGAAAGGCACGCCCTCGCGCGAGAGATCGTCGCGGAGATCGCGCGCGTTGATGCAGTTGCCGTTGTGACCGATCGCGAGCTCGCCCAGCGTGTCGGCACTCACGACCATCGGCTGCGCGTTCTGGATCCGTGAGCTGCCCGTCGTCGAGTAGCGCGTGTGGCCGATCGCGGCGCGCCCGCCGAGCACGCCGAGGTCGGGCTCGCCGAAGACCTGACCGACCAGGCCCATGCGGCGCACCAGTCGCAGGTCCCGCCCGTCGGTCGCCGCGATGCCCGCGGATTCCTGGCCCCGGTGCTGCAGCGCGTACAGCGAGAAGAAGACGAGGCGCGCGGCTTCGGTTGGATCGGCGGTCGCGGGATTCCAGACGCCGACGATGCCGCACATCTAACGGTCCCTCGCCGTGGCCTGCTCGATGGCGGCGGTGTGTTCCGGCCAGTGGTCAAACGTCTCCGCGCCGATCTGCTGCCAGAGCGGGCGGTTACCGCCCCAGGGGATCGCATCCGTCGCGTTGATCTGCTCATCGCTGCGCGCCCGCGTTTCCTGCGCGAGTGCGTCCGCGGCGCGATCGAAGTCCTTGATGACCTGCTCGAGAGAGGCCTGTTGGTAGTACGCGACCACGCGGGCGTTCCACTCGTCGCCGCTGGGCCGGCCTTCGACGCCGGTGACCCAGGCGGGCTGCTCCATGCGCGCGCCCATCCCCCAGGCGATCTGCCCGACCCAGTGGATGCAGTGCGCAAGGACGTCCTTGGCCGTCCAGCCTTCATCCGTCACCGGCACTGTCGACGCCTGATCGCCGAGCGCCCGGATCGCGGCCATCAGTCGCCCGCGCTCGCGGGCGACGGCCTCGCTGACTTCCTGCGAGGTCATGCGCTTTTCATCCATCACGCGATCCTTCCCAGCGCGCGGCCGAGGCCATCGGCGTGCGCGCGAACGAGGGAGGCCACGGGCATCCCGAGCACCGGGACGACCTCGAGCAGATCGCCGCCGACCGCGCCGAGGGTCCAGACCGGGACGTCGCGATCGCGCGCGAGGGCTCGCACTTCGGTCTCGCGCGCGGGATCGATCACGAGCACGATGGCCGAGGGCGCTTCGCCGAAGAGCGCGACCCGCTTGTCGATGCCGCGGATCGCGGGAAGCGTCACCTTCATCCCGAGCCCGTCGCGGATCGCGATCTCGGCGAGGGCCACACCGAGCCCACCCGCGTCGCGGTCGTGCGCCGCACGGATGGCGCCGCGCGCGTGCGCCTCGAGAACGAGACTCTGAAGGCGCGCCTCCAGAGCGAGATCGATCGCCACAGGGCCTTCATGCAGCTCCTGCTGCGCGCCGTAGACGGACGCGCCGATCGAGACATTCGCGTTCCCCACGAGGAGCACGATGTCGCCGGCGCGTCCGCTCGTGGGCGGGAGGTGCTTGGTCACGTCGGCGAGGTGCCCGACCGCTCCGATGACCGCAGTCGGCCAGATGTCGACGCCGCGGGTGGCGTTGTAGAGCGACACGTTTCCCGAGACCACCGGCACTCCGAGCGCCTCGCACGCCGCGCGAACGCCGGCGACGGTGCGCTCGAGGTGGTACGCGCCTCTTGGCCGGTCGGGATTGCCGAGATTGAGGCAGTCGGTGATCGCTAGGGGCGTCGCGCCCATGCAGACGAGGTTCCGGGTCGCCTCCGCGACCGCCGCCGCCGCCCCAACGAATGGATCGAGGGCCGCGAGTCGTGGCTGCGCGTCGATCGCGATCGCGATGCCGTCAGCGCGCCCTTTGATCCGCATGACCGCCGCATCGGCACCCGGCCCGACGACCGTGTCCGTACCGACCATCTGGTCATAGGTCCTGTAGATGAGCCGCCGCGACGCGACCGCCGGGGAAGCAAGGAGCTCGAGCAGCTCGAGGCCGATCTTCTGCGTTGCGGGCGGCGTGTGCTCTGACGCGGCCGGTGGCGTGCTCGTGCTCGCGGGGCCCCTGTCTCCGTGCGAGGTCGCCGTCTCCGTGTTCGGCACCCCACTGCGGCCGAGCACGCCCCCGTCCGCGTCTCGATACTCCGACGCTAACTCTGAGATGTCGTACTCCGGTGCGTCGTCCGCGAGCGCGCGCGGCGGGAGCGAGGCGACGAGCTCAGCGCCATCACGGATCTCGAGCAGCTGGTCGGCGGTCACGTCGCCGATTCGGCTCCCATGAAGCTCCCACCTGGCAAAGATCCGCTCGACATCGCGCTCGCGGCCAGGACGAGGGATCACGAGCATCCGTTCTTGCGATTCCGAAAGCATCACCTCGTAAGGCGTCATGCCTTGCGCCCGCCGCGGGACGGCCGAGACATCGATCCGCATGCCGACGCCACTCTTAGCTGCGACTTCACTCGCCGCGCACGTGAGCCCGGCCGCCCCGAGGTCCTGGATCGCTTCGACGGCGTCGGCTTCGACGAGCTCGAGCGTGGCCTCGAGCAGAAGCTTCTCGAGGAACGGGTTTCCGACCTGCACCGACGGGCGCTTCTGGTCCGCACCGCCGCCGAGCTCGAAGGAAGCCAGCAGCGAGGCGCCGGCGATCCCGTCACGGCCGGTATCGCTTCCGACGACGTATACCGCGCTGCCGGGGCGCGCACCGCTGGCCTTACGGAGGTCGTCGGCGCGCGCGAAACCCACGCACATCGCGTTCACCAGTGGGTTCTCCGCGTAGCAGGTCTCGAACGAGATGTGGCCGGCGACGTCGGGAATGCCGACGCAGTTGCCGTAGAACGAGATGCCGCCGGTAACGCCCGCGATGGTCCGCCGGACTGCCGGATCGGAGGGCGCTCCGAAAAAGAGCGCGTTGAGCACTGCGGTCGGGCGCGCGCCCATCGCGAAGACGTCGCGCAGGATGCCACCGACGCCGGTCGCCGCACCCTGGTATGGCTCGATCGCGGAGGGATGGTTGTGGCTCTCGACCTTGAAGACGCAGAGGAGTCCGCCGCCGAGATCGATCGCGCCCGCGTTCTCGCCCGGACCGAGCGCGACGGCGCCGCCCGTCGTCGGCAAGGTGCGCAGGAGCTTCTTCGAATGCTTGTAGGCGCAGTGCTCGCTCCACATCGCGCCGAACATCGCCCACTCCAGCGCTTTGGGCTCGCGACCTAAGAGCTCGCGCACGCGGGCAGCCTCGTCTTCGGTGAGGCCGACTTCGGATGGGGTCTGGTTAGGCTGCGCCGTTTTCATGGTCCCCAGGGTTGGGGACGCACTCACGATCGGGTGATCGCTCCGCGCGCTGGCATCGCTCCGGAGTTTAGCGGACTAGGAGAGGTCGCCCGTGCCGACGAACCGCTCGACCTGGTCCGCGAAGGCGGCGAGGTCGGCGACGCGCGTCTGGATCTGACCGTAGACATCGTCGATGTCTGTCTGCTCGCGGTCGTAGGCCAGCAGATTCCGCAGATTGGCGAGGTGCTCGAGGCGGTACGCGAGCGCTCGTTCGATCACCGTGTGCCCGGCGAGGGCGTCGAGGATGTCGTGGTAGGCCTCGGGCTTGGGGAGCGCGAGCGCCATCACGAGGTAGGCGGCGGTCCCGAAGAGCAGCTCGACCGCCTGCTGCAGGTACCACTGCGCGAGCCCGTACAGCTTGGGGTCGGCCTTGAACTTGGTGTGCTCGATCGGCTGCAGGTCTTTGAGGAGCGTTGTGTACTCACGGAGGCGCGCCAGACGCGCGCGCACGTAATGCGCATCGATCGCGAAGCGATCGCCGCGCGTGCGCTCGGCGAGGGCTTTCGACTGGACCTCGTCGTACTTCTTGAACTCGAGGTACTCCATCGCGGCGCGCGCCTCGTACTCGACGCGCCGCTTCTGGTCGCGCTGGTACAGCAGACCCCAGGTACGGATCACCTGCCAGCGCTGCAGCAGTGACGCCTGGTTCAGGATCACGACGTCGAGCGCCGAGGTCTCGAGCGCCTTCGAAAGCTCGCTCAGGAAGTAGACCTGGTAGTCGAAGAACTCGTTCGCCTGCACGCGCTGGAGCAGAAGCAGCGCGATGTCGAGGTCGTTGTAGGTTCCGGCGATCTTGCGGCCGGTGGAGGAGCCCGCCAGGTACGCGGCGTCCACGGGCGAGGTCTGGAAAAGGCTCTGTAGCTGCGACTGCCTCTCGAAGAGGTCCATACCTATCTATATAAGGCAGGAGCCGTGCCGTGCCGCACTTTGGCCAGATTGGCCAGGATCCGATACCCATCCGTACCCCCGAGGAGCGCTTCCGCGCACCGTTCGGGGTGCGGCATGAGCCCGACGACGTTGCCGTCCGCATTGCTCACACCCGCGACGTTGCCGAGCGCCCCGTTCGGATTCGCTTCGAGCGTGGCGGCGCCGTGCACATCGACGTACCGGAAGACGATCTGCCCGCGCGCTTCGATCTCAGCGAGTGCGTGGGGCTCCGCGACCCAGCAGCCTTCGCCGTTGCCGATCGGCATCCGCAGCACCGCGCCGAGCGATCCCGGCGTGAATGGTGTGCGATCGCTCTCGACGCGTACGTGCACCCAATCCGAGCGGTACTCCAGATCCCGGTTGCGGATGAGCGCGCCGGGCAGAAGACCCGCCTCGCAGAGGATCTGGAAACCGTTGCAGCTCCCGAGGATCGCGCCACCGTCCGCGGCGAAGCGCCGCAACTCCTTGGTCGCCGGCGAGAGCTTGGCGATCGCGCCGGCGCGCAGGTAGTCGCCGTAGCTGAAGCCCCCCGGGACGATCGCGGCGTCGAAGCCATGGAGGTCCAGGTCCTCGTGCCACACGATCTCGGTCTCGACACCCTCGACGAGCGAGAGCGCGTGCGCGAAGTCGCGCTCGCTCCAGGTTCCGGGATAGCGGAGGATGGCCACGCGGCTCATCGCGGTCGGGCATCCTCGATCAGGATCTGTAACCGCTTCATATGTTGAGCATGCATCACTCTGATGCCGATGTGTCGCTGCGCACCCGCTGTGAACGTGCTTCTCGTCCTCATGCTTGCAGCCGCGACCGCCTGCGGCGGGCTCTTCCGCGCGGGGCCGACGATCGCGCCGCTCATCTCCGCCCGGTTCCTGAGCGTCCATCTCGTCATGGGCGATACCGCCGACGCGCAGGAAAAGGCGCGCCTTCCCTCGCTCCGCGACTCACTCGCCGGCGCGCTGCCCGCGGCGTGGGCGACGGCCACGCAGGGGCGCGGCCAGCTTTCTCTGCGGAACGAGGGCGACATCGACGTCGAGCTTGCCGGCACGAACGGCACGTCCGCACTCACCCAGCACGGCCGGAATGGCAAGGTCACCTCACGCACGATCACGGTCCATACCATCGACGGGAGCCGCCGTCTCACCATCCCGGACCTCATGTCGACCACGCTCCACGAGCTCGGCCACATCTGGTGCTGCTACGGACCGGGCACGAATGGCGGTCACTGGTCCGACCCGCAGGCTTCGGGATTCTCAACCGTCGGCCTCATGTATCCGATCATCCGGTGCCAGGTGAGCGCGGGGAGCGAGCCAGTCTGCCCAAGCGTCTTCAGCGACCGCGAGCTCACCGAGATGGGACTGAGCTCTCCGTAGCGGACTCGACGCTGACCTCGTAGTCCTCGATGACCGGGTTCGCGAGCAGCTGATCCCCCATCCGCTCCGCCGCGGCCCGGGCCGCGTTCTCGTCCGAAGCGGAGAAAGTCACCACGATCTCCTTGCCGGTGCGCACGTCGGCGACGTCGTGTCCGAGCGAGCGCAGCGCGGCGAGCACGGCCTCACCCTGTGGGTCGCGCACCTCGCCCTTCGGCCGTACCAGCACTCGCGCCACGAATCTCACGAGAGCGCCTTTCCCACGATCCGCCGGTAGCACTCCCGATAGCGCTCGCTCGTGCCGCGGACGACGTCCGGCGGGAGCGGCGGGGCCGGCGGCTCCTTGTTCCAGCCACTCTGCACGAGGAAGTCGCGCACGTACTGCTTGTCGTAGGACGCGGGGGCTGAGCCCGGCCGGTAGCCTTCGGCGTCCCAGTAGCGCGAGGAGTCCGGGGTCAGGATCTCGTCGATGACGACGAGCTTGCCGTCGTGAAAGCCGAACTCGAACTTCGTGTCCGCGAGGATCAGACCCTTCTTCGCGGCGTAGTCGTGGGCGAAGCGGTAGAGCTCGAGCGTCACGCGTTCGAGGTCGCGTGAGAGATCGGTGCCGATCATGCCGGCGAGCTGCGCGCGCGAGATGTTCTGGTCGTGGCCGCTTTCCGCCTTCGTCGCGGGTGTGAAGATCGGCTCCGGGAGCTGCTCCGATTCGAGAAGCGCCGCCGGGAGCGTCTCGCCCGCGACCGTGCCGAGCGCCTTGTACTCGGTCCAGGCGGAGCCCGAGATGTACCCGCGGGCCACGCATTCGATGTTGATCCGCTCGCAGTGCTTCACCAGCACCGCGCGGCCGTTCAGCGAGCGCACGTCGCGGAAGGCCTTCGGAAAGCGGCGCAGGTCCGTCGTGATGATGTGGTTGGGGACGATCTTCTCGGTCTTCCCGAACCAGAAGCTCGAAAGCTTCGTCAGCACCTTGCCCTTGTCGGGGATGGGCGTGGGGAGCACCACATCGAACGCCGAAAGGCGATCGCTCGCGACGATCACGAGCTTGTCGCCGCCGGCCTCATAGACATCGCGGACCTTGCCGCGACGGAAGAGATTCGCCCCGTTGACCCGCGACTCGAGCAGGACGCTCATTCGGGAAGGACTCCCTTGAGCCGCTCGCGCCAGCTGGAGGCGACCTCGCGCGCCACCTCGGAGGCGAGTCCGCGGTACTCCTCGGGCCGCTCGAGGATCCGCCGCTCGTCCGGGGTGAACTTCCTGAGGTACTCGCGCAGGTCCGTGTCGAGCGTCGCGACCTCGAGCAGCGTGCGGCTCCCGCGCTCGGCCTCGAGCGAGAGCCGTCGCACCGCCTCGTGCGAGTCGGGGTGGCCGTACTTGGCGAGCAGGACGTAGAGCGGCTCGGCGGCGATCGCCCCGCGCGAGCTCGCGAGGTTCGCCTTGAGCCGGTCGCGATCGACCCGCATTCCGTCGAGCGAGCTCGCGAGGCGGCCGGACGCGTAGGTGGTGGCAGCGAGGATCTCGCCCAGGAAGCGCTGCGAAGCCGAGTTGGTGAGATCGCGCTGGTGCTCGCTGATCTGATCCATGTAGGTCGTGAGCATCCGCGGCGCGATTGCCTTCCAGATCGATTTCACGTTCTCGAAGGAGACCGGGTTGCGCTTATGCGGCATCGTCGACGAACCGACCTGGTTGGCTGCGAATGACTCCGCGACCTCGCCGATCTCGCTCCGCTGCAGGTGACGCATGTCGTCGGCGAGGTTCGCCATCACGCCCAGGGCGCTGATGCAGGCGTGCGCGAGATCGGTCCACCCCTCCGGGGGGACGATCTGCGTCGACACCGGCGCGGCGTGCAGACCGAGGCTCGCGAGGAATCGGCGCTCGAGGGCGCGCGGGTCGGTCGAGAGCAGCCCGAGCGCGTTGTACGCGCCGACCGCTCCCGAGAGCTTGCCCGGAAGCCGCCGGGCCGCGAGGCGCAGCTGCTCGAGCCGATCGCCCAGGCGCGCCACGTACTCTGCGACCGCGAAGCCAAACGTCACCGGTTCGGCGTGCTGGCCGTGCGTGCGGCCGATCTGGGTCGTATCCGCTTCCGCCTCGGCGATCGAGATGCAGCGCGCGATGAGCGCTGCGATCGTCGGGACGAGGACCCGGTCGACGCACTCGCGATAACGAAGGGCGTTCGCGGTGTCGACGATGTCCGCGCTCGTCGCGCCCAGATGCACGAAACGCTTGGCATCGTCGGGCACCTGGGAGCGGATGACGTTGACGAGCGCACGGATGTCGTGCCGGGTCCGGGTCTCCTCCTCCGCGACCTCCTGCGCCGTGATGCGATCCGCGGCGCTCGCGATCGCGTTCGCGATCCCCTTGTCGCACACGCCGACGTCCGAGAGCGCAAGCGCGAGCGCGCCCTCGACCCGGGCCTGGTACTTCGTGGCCGCCGAGGCGGAGAGGTACGGATGAAGCGCCTTGTACAGATTCTGGTCGCCGCCGTAGAAGCGCGAATCGAGCGGAGAGACCGCGTCGAAGCGGTTCGTGAACGTCATCGCGCGAGCACTTTCGCGGCCATGCCCTCGCGCAGCGTGCGCAGCCTACCGGCGAGCTCCTCGTCCGCCGTTGCGAGGATCTCGGCCGCGAGGATCCCGGCGTTCGCCGCGCCGGCCTCGCCGACCGCGACCGTCGCGACGGGCACGCCGCGCGGCATCTGGACCGTGGAGAGAAGCGCGTCGAGGCCACCCCCGATCGCATTGGGCGCCACCAGCGGAACGCCGATCACCGGAAGGGTCGTGAGCGCCGCGACGGCGCCCGCGAGGTGGGCCGCGCCGCCCGCACCGCAGATGACGATCCGCACTCCGCGTGGCTCGAGCGTCTCGACCCATCCGCGAAGCGCCTCCGGCGTCCGGTGCGCCGAAAGAACGCGCATCTCGTTCTCGATGCCGAGGCCGAGAAGCGTTTCCGAGGCCACGCGCATGGTTGGCTCATCGGACGCGGAGCCCATGACGATCGCCACTCGCAAGGTCATGCGACCGCCACCTCCTGCCCGGCTATGTCCGAACGATAGAACTTGCCCTCGTAGGCAACGCGCTCCGCCCCGGCGTACGCGAGATCGCGCGCCTCCGCAATGGTCGCGCCGCTCGCGACGACGTGTATTACACGACCACCGCTTACCGTCACGTTGCCCGCGGCGTCTCGCTTCGTCCCGCCGTGGAACGCGAACACACCATCGGGCAGACGATCGAGGCCCTCGATGCGCATCCCGATCTTCGGCGCGCCCGGGTAGTTCTCCGCACAGAGGACAACGTCCACGAATGCGCGCGGGCTGAACCGGATCGGGTTCTCGGCCGCGTACTGCGCGAGATGGCCGTCGCCGAGCGCCTTCATGAGTCTTGCGAAGTCGCCCTCGATCCGCGGCAGGGTGACCTCGGCCTCGGGATCGCCGAAACGGGCGTTGTACTCGAGGACACGCCAGCCGTCCGAGGTCTTCATCAGCCCGGCGTAGAGGACGCCGCGGTACGGCGTGCCGCGCTGTGCGAGTGCCTTGGCGACCGGTGCGATCAGAGCGTCCGCGACCGGCTGCGCCTGATCGTCGGGCAGGAGCGCGGTGGGTGAGAACGCCCCCATGCCGCCGGTGTTGGCGCCGGTATCGCCGACGCCGACGCGCTTGTAGTCACGGGCCGGTGGAAGAGCGACGACCGTCTCGCCGTCGACGAGCGCCTGCAGCGACGCTTCCTCACCCTCGAGAAACTCTTCGAGCACGACGCGTCCGCTGTTCGCCGGCGGCGAAGCGAGCGCCTCGACCGCGGCCTCGCGGGTCGTCGCGACGGTCACGCCTTTGCCGAGGGCCAGGCCATCGGCTTTCACCACCACAGGCGGGTCCCAGCGCTCCAGCGCCTCGCGCGCGGCGGCCGCGTCCGCGAACGATTCCCACCTCGCGGTCGGCACACCCGCCTCGTCCATGAGCTCCTTCGCGAACGACTTCGACCACTCGATCTTCGACGCCTCGCGCGACGCGGCGACCACCGCGATGTCCGAGCGCCGCAGGACATCACCGATCCCCGCGGCGATGAGCTCGTCGGGCCCCACGATCGCGAGATCGATATGCGAAGCCAGGATGTGATGCTCGAGCCACCCCACGTCGTCGGGGCGGTGATCGATCACCCGCGTGAAGAGCCCCAGCCCGGCGTTGCCGGGAAGCACGTCGATCGTCGCGACGCTGCTGCAGTTCGCGAGGCGCCAGCAGATCGCGTATTCGCGCCCGCCGCCGCCGAGGACGAGACAGTTGAGGCCGGGCGCGCCGGGCGAGCGGCCCGGGCTGCGCTGTTTGCGCTGCTCCCAGATCTTCTGGTGGACCTGCTCTCCGCGAAGGACGCTCACGTCAGGCCGTCATCTCGTCGGCGGCGGGCTCCAAGCGATCCTTCGCGGCCCACGATGCCCAGCCGTACTCGCGCCAGGACTCGAGAACGAGCGCCCGATAGATGCCGACGAACTCGATCGCGCGCTCGAGCGTTGGCGCCAGGCACTCGAATCGTCCGTCGCATTCGACGGTGACCTTGAAGTACCGGGGCGGTGAGCCTTCCATCTCGCGCCAGGGCCGGTCGACAGGCTCGATGCGGCTCGTGGTCACGGTAGAGATCCGCCACTCGTCATGCTCGATCCAGTAGCCGTCCGAGCTGATCTTCGCGCGGACGTCTTCGAGTTTCGGCCGCATGCTCAGGGCGTCGCCCCGGAGGGCGCGAAGCATGCTCGAGCCGGGGAGGCGCCAGCGCATCACCCCATCACTCCATCACTCCCACTCGATCGTCGCGGGCGGCTTCGACGAGACGTCGTAGACCACGCGGTTCACCCCGGGTACCTCGTTCACGATGCGCGCAGACACGCGCTCGATGAGGTCGTAGGGCAAGCGCGCCCAGTCCGCGGTCATGAAGTCCTCGGTCGTGACCGCGCGCAAGGCGAGGAGCGAACCGTAGGTCCGGAAGTCGCCCTGCACGCCCACGCTGCGCACCGGCGTCAGCACCGCGAACGCCTGGGCGACGGTCCGGTACAGATCGGCCGCGCGCAGCTCCTCGATGTAGATCGCATCCGCCCGGCGCAGCATGTCCAGCCTTTCCCGGTCGACGGCGCCGATCACGCGCACCGCGAGGCCGGGGCCGGGGAACGGGTGGCGCCAGAGGATGTCTTCGGGGATGCCAAGCTCGGCTCCGACCCGGCGGACCTCGTCTTTGAAGAGCCGGCGGAGCGGCTCGACGATCTCCAGCGACATCACCTCGGGCAGGCCACCGACGTTGTGGTGCGTCTTGATGCGCGCGCTCGTTTTGGAGTCGCGCGAGCGTGACTCGATGACGTCCGGGTAGATCGTCCCCTGCACGAGAAGGCCCTTCTCACCGCCCTCGCTGATGAAGCCTTCCATGCGTGCCGCCGCCTCGAAACGGCGCACGAACTCCTCGCCGATGATCGCGCGCTTTCGCTCTGGATCGTCGACACCGGCCAGCTTCTCCAAAAAGCTCTCCGCCGCGTTCACGACGTGTAGGCGCATCCGCGGTCCGAAGGTCGCGACGACCTCTTTCGCCTCGTTCTGGCGAAGCAGCCCGGTGTCCACGAACACGCACGTGAGCCGGTCGCCGATCGCGCGCGCGACGAGGGCCGCCGCCACCGCGGAGTCGACCCCGCCCGAGAGCGCGCAGATCGCGTGGCGGTCGCCGATCTTCGCGCCGAGCTCGCTGACCGCCTCATCGACGAACGCCGCCGGTGTCCAGTCGCCGACGGCTCCGCATACCCGGTAGAGAAAATTGCGAAGTATCTCGGCGCCATGCGGGGTGTGTGCGACCTCGGGGTGGAACTGCACGGCGAATCGCGTGCCGCCATCGCTCATCGCTGCGATCGGCACTGTCTCACTGCGCGCGATCACGGTGAATCCCGCGGGCGGACGGCGGACCGTGTCGCCGTGGCTGACCCAGGCGCGCTCATGCGAGCCCAGTCCTTCGAAGATGCCCGCATGCTCGGCGATTTCGACGGTCGCCGGGCCGTACTCCCGCTTTCCTTCGGCGACAACGTCGCCGCCCAGGACGTGCGCCATGAGCTGCATGCCGTAGCAGATGCCGAGCACCGGAATTCCGCCGGCGAGGATCGACGGATCGATGTCCGGCGCGTCGGGCTCGTACACGCTCGCCGGCCCGCCTGAAAGGATCACGCCGATGACGTTCTTCGCACGAAGCTCGGAGAGCGTGACGTCGTGCGGGAAGATCTCGCAGTACACGCGCGACTCACGCACCCGTCGTGCGATGAGCTGGGTGTACTGCGAGCCGAAATCCAGGATGGCGACCGTCGCGCGGGCCGACGGGCCGGTGTCCACCCCGGTCTCGGGGCGGGCGACCTTCGGCCGGTTCATGACTTAGGCGCGGACCCGATAGTTCGGCGCTTCGGCGGTGATGCGGATGTCATGGGGGTGCGACTCGCGCAGTCCCGCGCCCGAGATGCGCACGAAGCGAGCCTTGGTCCGCAGGTCGTCGATCGTCGCGGCGCCGACGTAGCCCATGCCCGCGCGCAGTCCACCGGCGAGCTGATGCACGACGCCGTCGAGTGGTCCGAGCGCGCGCACGCGCCCTTCCACCCCTTCGGGGACGAGCTTGCTGAACTCGCCGACGTCGGCCTGCCCGTAGCGATCGCGCGAGCGGCGCGCTTCCATCGCACCGAGCGAGCCCATGCCGCGGTAGGACTTGAAGCGTCCCTCGGAGGTGTCGACGACCTCGCCCGGAGCTTCGTCGACACCCGCGCGATCGCCTTGGCGATGTCGCCTGAGTGCTGGATGCCGCCGTCCGCGCAGACCGGGATCCCGTGCCGGTCCGCCGCCTCGGCGCAATCGAAGACGGCGGTGATCTGCGGCATACCGGCGCCCGCGACGATGCGCGTCGTGCAGATCGCGCCCGGGCCCATCCCGACCTTCACGCAGTCCGCGCCGGCCGCGATCAGCTCCTCGGTTCCTTCGGCCGTCGCCACGTTGCCCGCGATCACCTGCACGCGGTGCCGCGCCTTGACCTTCTCGACCATTCGTACGACCGCCGCCGAGTGGCCATGCGCCGTGTCGACGACGATCAGGTCAACGCCCGCCGCCACGAGTGCCGCGGCGCGCTCATCGGCATCGCCCGCGACGCCCACCGCCGCTCCGACCACGACGCCGGCGTTTTTGACGCGACGGACCTCGTCGACCTGGTCCGCCAACGGGAAATTGCGGTGCACCACACCGAGCCCGCCGAGCCTGCCGAGGGCGATCGCCAAACGCGCGTCGGTGACGGTGTCCATCGCGGAGGAGAGGATCGGGAGATCGAGGAGAAGCTCGTTGGTGAGACGGGTGCGCATCGAGACCTGGGTGGGAAGCACATCGCTGCGGGCTGGGATGAGGAGGACGTCGTCGAAGGTGAGACCTTCCTTGGCGAACTTATCCTCCCGGGTCAATCCGCCGCCCTCACCCGAGCAAGTGTATTAGAAGGTCGGCTTGCGGAGCCAACTGACGTGATTCGTCCAGAGATCCTCGGACTGGACAGCGACGGTCGCGTATGCCGCCTTGCGCGGACGGATCCGCACCTCGCGCTGCGCAGTGCCCAACATCGGCACGGCAGCGCAGGCGAGGAGCACGGCGGCCGCGATCAGGAGCAGCGCGAGCCTCCAGTACGCCTGGAGGTACGAAACGAGAGAGCCGAGCACAGGGATCGAGGTCCGATAGAGCGCGACACTGCCGGAGAACTGGACGGGCTCCGGATCCGGGACGGCGCTTGCGTCGGCCTTGGTTGTGAACAGGGGCGCCTCTCTATTCGCGGCATCGACCGCGATGACGCGGCGCGTCGTCGGTCGCCCGCTCTGGTCAAAGGCGATGATGTCGCCGCGCGCGACCAGCGATGCCACGACCGGCTCGACGATCAGGAGCGACCCGTCGCGGATCGTCGGCTCCATCTGCCCTCCGGCGACGACCGCTGTTCCCATGCCCAGCGATCGGATCGCGACAGCACCGATGCACGTGGCAAAAAGCGCGACCGCGAGTGTCGTCGCGCAGATCGATCCAAGGATCCTCACGGCCGTGCTCCTTTCTTTGGGTGACGAAATGGCAGCGGCCCTCCTGCGTCGGGGAGGGCCGCCACCCGAAGGGATCAGTGCTTTAGCGCGAGCTCGTCATCACCGAGCTGTGCGAGATCTTCGCTGTAGACGTAACCGAGCCTGTCGTCGCGATCATGCTTTCGAATGCGAAAAGACCGCCCCAGACGAGGATGTTGAGCGTCACCAGTACTGCGACCAACGGACGGACGACCACTTCTCTTATTCCTCCCGGACCGATCGATCGGTCACTCACGAGGACTATCGAGCGGGGAGGCGTGTACGCCGTCACCAGTAAGAGGGAGATCGCGAAATCTCACCCATTCGGGTGAGCGAGGGGACTACTGCGCTAGCAGCAGACCGCAGGCGCGCTAGCGCCGAGGACTACTGGTTGCGCTTCTGCGCGAGCTGCTGCCCGAACGTTGTCCCGCCGCCGGCCCACGCGTTCAGCATCTCGACACGCTCCTTGTTCCACGAGCGCGCGCGCCACCAGAAGACGACGGCCGAGGAGAGGCTGATCAAGCACGCGCCGGGCAGGATCACCGGCTGGAGATCCCACCAGAGCTGGACCTGGTGGGCGACGATCGCGACGGCGATGAAGATGAGCGCCTCCACCTCGACCAGCAGCACCAGGAAGATCAGCGCGAATGAGGCCGCGCCGAACGACTTCCTGTTCCGGTATGGAAAAGCGATGTCGAGCAGGCTCACGTGACTCGAATACTAAAGGAGGGTTGCGGTCCGCTCGGGTCCGACGCCGACCATTCCGATCGGGGCGCCGACGGCCTGCTCGATCCGGGACAGGTACTTCCGGGCGTTCTCGGGGAGCGCGCGCCGTTCGGCGACGGCGGTGATGGGCGTGTTCCACCCGGGAAGCGTTTCGTAGCAGGGGCGCACGCGCTCGAGAGCGTTGGTGGTCGGCATGTCGCACGTCTCCTTGCCGTCGAGCTCATAGCTCCCGCAGAAGGAGATCTTTTCGTAGACGTCGAGCACGTCGAGCTTGGTCACGGCGAGCTCCGTGAAGGCGTTGAGCCGGTGGGCGTGGCGAGCCGCGACGGCGTCGAACCACCCGACGCGGCGGGGGCGTCCGGTGGTCGCGCCGTACTCGTGCGCGCGCTCTCGTAACGCGGTCGCCTCCTCGCCGTGCAGCTCGGTCGGGAACGGTCCCTCGCCAACAGCCGTCGAGTACGCCTTCACGACGCCGATGACGCGGGTGATCTTCCGCGGGGGGATCCCCGCACCGACCGACGCGCCGCCCGCAAGCGGGTTCGAGCTGGTCACGTATGGATAGATGCCCCAGTCGAGATCGCGCATCGCGCCCAGCTGCCCCTCGAGGAGGATGCGCGCGTCTCGCGCGAGGGCGCCCTCGACGAGCGGGAGCGTGTCGACGATCCGGTCGCCCAGCGTCGCGGCCGCGGCGAGGACGCCGTCGGCGACCGTGCGCGCATCCAGAGGCGCGTCGCCGAAGCGTTCGAGGATGGCGTTCTTGGTCTCGAGCTCGCGCTTCACACGATCGCGGAAGCGGCGTTCGTCCTTGACCTCATAGGCCTGGATGCCGTGGCGGCCGACCTTGTCCGAGTACGCCGGCCCGACGCCCATCCCGGTCGTGCCGAGCTTGCGCCGGCCGCGTTCACGCTCATCGAGGCGGTCGAGCGCGATGTGCCACGGCATGAGGAGGTGCGCGCGGTCGGAAACGCGCAGGTTCGCGGTCGAGATGCCGCTTCGCTCGAGCTGCGCGAGCTCGTTGCAGAGGAACGCGAGATCGACGACGGTCCCCGGACCGAGCACGCAGACGGCGTTCGGATTGAAGATGCCGCTCGGCACCAGGTGGAGCTTGAAGGTGCCGTGCTGGTTGACGACGGTGTGCCCGGCGTTGTTGCCGCCCTGGAAGCGGATGACCACGTCAGCCTCCTGCGCCAGGAGGTCCGTGATCTTGCCTTTGCCTTCGTCGCCCCACTGAGCACCGACGATGGCCGTCACCGGCACGTATTCGGATGCTAACCGGCGCGCTGCCCCGCGACCAGAGCTCCCAGCTTCGCGAGCTCGACCAGCGTGAGGGTGCGTGATGGATCGCTTGTCCACCAGAGGTTCTCATCCCACTCCGGATCGGTCGCGGGGTGATTGCGGAACTGGAGCCCGCCGCGGCGCTCGAACTCACGCTCGAAGAGGATCGCCGCGCGGCGCTGGTGATAGGGGCTCGTGACGAGGATCGCCGACCGAAGCCCGCGCGCGCTCATCAGCTCCGCGACACGGGCAGCGTTTTCCTCGGTCGTCGCAGACGAGCCTTCCACCGCGATCGCGCTGACGGGCACGCCGGCCGCGACCGCGGTGCGCTTCATGAGCTCAGCGGACGCGACCGACTTCGGATCCTGCGATCCGCCTGAGAAGATGAGGAGCGGCGCGTACCCCTGCTTCCAGAGGGCGATGGCCGTGTCCGCTCTCGCGCCGGTGTCGCCGGAGATCGCGACGATCGCGTCCGCTTTCGCGAGGGGATCGGTGATCTCAAGGAAGTGGCCGATCCCGACGAGGACGGCGACGATCGACGCTGCGCCGAGGAGGAAGCCGAGGAAAAACCGTCTCACGATCGGTCGACGTGCAGGAAAAGGGCCGCTCGGTCAGTTCGAAGAAGACGACTGTGCCGGGGCGGTGCGGCGCGTCTCGAAGCATTCGGAGCAGTACACCGGTCGATCGGTGCGCGGCGCGAAGGGCACCTGCCCGGGACGGCCGCAGTTGCTGCAGACGATGTCATGCATGCTCTGCGCCCGGGCAGCTGCGCGCTCGGCCTTGGCGCGGCGGCGGCAATCGGGGCAGCGCTGCGGTTCATGGAGCAAGCCCTTCTGCGCGTAGAACTCCTGCTCGCCCGCGGTCCACACGAAGCTGTTCCCGCATTCGCGGCAGGTCATGGTCTTGTCGGTCAACGTCATCGCCATACGCGCGCTCCCCCGGCGGAATCCTATGCCGATCGGTCAAGCGGTCGAAGCTAGCGCGCCCTCCGCGACGGCGGTACCGCGAAGCCCGTCGGCCAGCTTGGTTCGGTGGCGCCAGAGCCGGTCCCGGGCGGCTTTCGAAGGATCGACGCACGCGCGGAGCACCTCCGCCGGCCGCGCCGGAGCCCGGCGGATGCCCGCCGGCGGGCCCAGCACCGCTGAAAGCGCGGAAACGAGCTCGTTCACACTCGTGGCGACGCCCGTTCCGATGTTGTAGACGCCGCGGTGCTTGCCGCCGAGCGCCGCGAGCACGGCCTCGACGACGTCCGGCACGTAGACGTAATCGCGCTCGTAGCTGCCGTCGCCGAACACGGTGATGGGCTCGCCCCGTTTCCAGCATCCGATGAAGATCGCAATGACGCCGCCCTCGAGGTCGGTCCGCTGGCGTGCGCCGTAGAGGTTCGCGAGCCGGAGTGTGATCGAAGACAGGCCGCTCGCTTCCACGATCCGCTCGGCCTCCGCCTTGAATCGTCCGTAGTTCGATTTGGGCGCGGTCGGGATGGTCTCCGCGGCGCACTCGGGAGTCTCACCGTAGATCGCGCCGCCGGTCGAGATGTTCACGAACACGCGCGCGCCCATCGCCTTGGAGGCCTCGAGGACGTTGCGAGTACCGTCGACGATCACGCTCCGATAGAGCGCTTCGTTCTTCATCGATTCGACGACCTTCGTCTTTGCGGCGCAATGCACGACCGCGTCGACATGCTCGCCGGCGAGCGCCGTCCTGAGCGCTGCCGCGTCGGAGATGTCACCGATCCGCAGATCCGCGCGCTGGTCGAGGTTCGCACGGTCCCCCGTGGAAAGATCGTCGACCACGAGCACGTCGTCGCCGCGCGCGACCAGCGCGTCGACAACGTGGCTGCCAGCAAAACCCGCGCCGCCGGTTACGAGGACTCGCAATGCGAGGCCGCTCCTTTTCAACAGGGCTGTGGACGAAGTAGTGGAGGAGATGGTGGACAAAACGGGTAGGCGCTGCACGCCCCCGCGGCTACGGTTCCATCCGCGGAGGCTTCCGCCGCGGCGCGGGCGCGATGGAGGATCCCTTCGCTGTATAGAACGCTTGTTCTAGACTGTCCAGCGTGACTCTCGAGACCCGAGCCGGCGCGGCCGGCAGGCAGGTCCCGTTCGACGAAGGTGCTGAGCAGCAGGTGCTCGGGAGCCTGCTCATCGACCGCGACGCCATCTTCAAGGTCGCCGACCTTCTTCGCGTCGACGACTTCTACGTCCCTCGCAACCAGCGGATCTACGACGCGGCGCAGGCCCTCCTCGAGCGCCGCGAGCGGATCGATCCGCTCACCATCCAGGTCGAGCTCTCGCGGCGGGAGGAGCTCGACCGCGCCGGCGGCCAGGCGTACCTGCACGCGCTGGCGGACGCGGTGCCGACCGCGGTCGAGATCGAGCGCTACGCCCACGTGGTGCGCGACCGCGCGATCCTGCGGCGGCTGCTCGGCGCCGCCACGGCGATCGCCGCGGACGCGTACGACGAGCCCACGGACATCGCGCTCGCGCTGGACCGGGCCGAGCAACGGCTCTTCGCGCTGCGCGACGAATCCGCGAACGCGCAGCTGCGGCACATCACCGCTTCGCTGCAGTCGAACTACGAGCACCTGACGGAGCGGATGGAGCGGCCGTTCGAGCTGAGCGGCATCCCCTCGGGGTTCCGCGAGATCGACTACTACACCGAGGGCTTCACGGTCGGCGACCTGATCGTCCTCGCCGCGCGGCCGTCGGTCGGCAAGACCAGCCTCGCGCTCGGCATGAGCTTCAACGTCGCGCGCCGCGGCCGCCCGGTGCTCCTCTTCACCCTCGAGATGGACGCCAAGCAGATCGTCTCGCGCTTCCTGGCACTGAACTCGCGGATGGACCTGCTCGCGCTCCGGACCGGAAACATCATCGACACCGACGCGGCCGCCGCGCTGCACGGCATCCCGATCCTCATCGACGACACGCCGGGGATCTCGATCATGGAGCTCCGGACGAAGGCGCGCCGGGCGATCAGCCACGAGAAGATCGAGGTGATCGTCGTGGACTACATCCAGCTCATCCGCACGGGCGATGACGACGAGAACCGGGTGCAGGAGATCGCGACGATCACGCGCAATCTCAAGTCGCTCGCGCGCGAGCTCGGCGTCGTCGTCATCGGTCTCTCGCAGCTGTCGCGCGCGGCGGGCGATGCCGGCGGAGAACCGAAGCTCTCGACTCTTCGTGAGGGCGGTAGCTTGGAGCAGGATGCCGACGTCGTCGTCATGCTGTGGCGCGACCGCGAAGAGACACCACCCGGCGCTCCCCGGCTCATCAACGGCAGCGTCGCGAAGAACCGCAACGGGCCTACGGGTCCGTTCCAGCTGCTCTTCGAGAGCGAGCAGGCGCGGTTCTTCTCAAAGGCCACCGACGACGGCGGTCCCCCCGCATGACGCTCGCGGTCGAGCGCGGCATCAAGCCGCCGCCGGAAAAGCCCGAGGCCGAAGCGTCTCTGCTCGGCGCGATGCTCATGGACGGCGCCATCTACAACGAGGTCGCGCGCGGCCGGCTCGCGCCACCCGACCTCTCGCGCGAGCAGCATCGCCTGGTCCTCGCGGCGATCGCGCGCGTGGCCGAGCGGAGCGAGCAGGTCGGCTTCGCGAGCGTCCAGTCCGAGCTCCTGGCCCGGGAGGAGCTCGACGCGGTCGGCGGTCCGCAGTTCCTGGTCGGTCTCATGCAGAACGTGCCCACGGTCGCGCACGCGGAGACCTACGCGACGATCGTCGAGCGCACCGCGCTCCTGCGTCGCTTGATCGGCGCGGCGAACGAGATCGCTCGCCTCGCTCTTACGCGGGAGGACAGCGCGGCGGCCGTCGCCGATGCGCAGGAGCTCCTCTTCACCGTGAGCGAGTCGACGCTCCATCGCGACATCGTCACGCTCGAGATCGCCCTCCGCCGCTACGCCGAGCAGATCGACGCCCGCGGCGACCTTCGGCTTGGCATCCGCAGCGGACTCGAATCGATCGACAAGAAGACCGGCGGCTTCCAGAGCTCAGACCTCATCCTCATCGCGGGACGCCCGGGACTCGGCAAGACGAGCTTCGCCCTCAACGTCGTCGAGCACGCCGCGGTCGTGCAGCACAAGACCTGCGCGGTCTTCTCGATGGAGATGAGCGAGCTGCAGGTCGTGCAACGGCTCGTGTCCATGCGCGCCGAGATCGATGGGAACCGACTGCGCCGCGGGCGTCTCTCGGACCAGGAGTTCACGGCGATCTCCGCGGCATCCAGTGAGCTGCAGCAGGCGCCGATCTTCATCGAAGAATCGAGCCGCCTGACGGTGACCGACGTTCTCGCGAAATCTCGTCGCCTTCAGGCGGAGCGCGGGCTCGACCTCGTGGTCATCGACTACCTGCAGCTGATCGAGGGCATCGAGGAGGACGAAAGCCGGGTGCTCGAGGTGGCGCGCATCAGCCGCGCGCTCAAAGCGATCGCGCGTGAGCTCGAAGTGCCGGTCATCGCGGTCTCACAGCTCTCGCGACAGATCGAGCAGCGCGGGACCGAGCCGATGCTGTCTGATCTGAGAGAGAGCGGGGCGCTCGAGGCCGACGCCGATCTGGTGATGTTCCTCTGGCAGAAGGACCGCAAGGACCGCGAAGAGGGTGTCGTGCGACTCAAGCTCGCTAAGCATCGCAACGGACCCACCGGCGACTTCGACCTTCACTTCCAGTCCGAGCTCACGCGCTTCCGCGATCTCGGCGAGACGCGCGAGCCGGTCTGATTCAGCGCGGAGTCGAGCCGGCGACTACTCGGACTCGGCGAGGATCGGGCCGAGTGCAACGAACCAGCGTTCGATCTCGGCAAGCTCGATGGGGACCCACTCCGCACCCTCGTGGAGCCAAGCCATGGCCGCCCAGGACACGCGATTGGCGAAGCGTGCGTACTCCGCGGTCTCGAACAGCACGTTGAGCTCGCGCTCCGAAGGGAGCCGCAAACCCCACAGGGACAATGTGTCGCGGTAACGGTCGAGGATCCACGGCCGCTCGGCCGGCGGAAATCTCATCAGGAAGGTCGAGAGATCGTAGGCGAGCGGTCCCACACCGACGTGATCCCAGTCGATGAGCTGGACGCGTACGCCTCCCGCGGACACCGTCGCGAACGCGTTGTGTCGCCAGAGATCGCCGTGCAGGAGCGTGTCCGGTCCCCCCGCATCTTTCAGCACCTGCGCCCGGCTGGGCATGTCGACCAGCAGTGGATACATCCGCTGGAGCAGACGATCGCGGAGGGACCGAAGCTCTCCTGGCGAATGTTCGCCGCCCAGCTGCTCGAGGCCGCGAATGGCATCGCCGACGTTCGCCGCGAAAAAAGCGAGCCCCAGGTCCTTGCCGTACTGGCGGACTTCGGGCAACAGCGCGTGTCCGGCGCCGCGCGCGTGCAGCTCGGCGATCAGCTCCGTCGTCGCGGCGACGCGCGGCCGGTCTGACTGTCGCTCCAGCGTGTCCTCGCCGAGATCCTCGTAGATCTGCCAAAACCAGCGGCCCTGCCGATCCGCAGCAGTGGCGAGCAGAGCGGCACAGTGGTCGCCGAGACGCAAGGCCGGAAGCCACCGCTCGGCGACGAAACGATTGAGCTGAGCGATCGGGGGTTCACTGCGTTTGAGGATGACCGAGCGCGCTCCGTGCCTCTCCTCTAATCGCAGCCGGTAAACCCGGCGCTTGAGCGGCGTCAGCTCGGACGCCCATTCCGCCGCACCTGCGTCGGGCAAGATCGCGTGCACAGCCTCGAGCAGCTCGGCCACACCCGGTTCCTCACGCGCCTCTAGGGTTGAGCGAAGCTCGTCGACGTTGACCGCTGCGCTCATGCGATTCCAGCTGCTCGCGGACGCGGGCCGACCGTTTCGGCGAGC
>WNGI01000473.1_pt1 | contig 29625 bp, 20 predicted proteins | sample 5400621 | NCBI WGS metagenome assembly WNGI01 (sample SAMN13153374, study PRJNA577476) | soil metagenome | isolation source: 20 cm soil or saprolite under Garry oak tree replicate 1 | place: USA:California | collected 2016-06-15
ACGATCCACTGACTATCCGGCGACCAGTTGTAACCTTGGATCTCGCCGAATTTGTCTTGATCGACGAGCGTGATCGCTTTGGTTGCAACATCGATATAGCGCAATCGTTGCAGCCGATCGCTCCAGAGCAGCTTCTTGCTGTCCGGCGACCATTTCGGTGCATAGTAGTACGTGTCCGCGCCGCTAGTGATTTGTTGCGGCTCGCCTTTGCCGTCTTGTGAACGGACGTAAAGTTCGTTCTCGCCCGTCACATCCGAGTTATAGGCGATCCATTTTCCGTCCGGCGACCAAACGGCGTCACGCTCGTGCGCGCCCGAGGTCTTCGTCAGGTTACGCGGGGTTCCGTTCTTTGCTGGCACGGAAAAAAGATCGCCGCGCGCTACGGTTATGGAGCGCTCGCCATCCGGTGCGAGGTTCACCGATTCGATATGTTTGGCTGCATCGACAAGCGCGGAGCGGCCGATCGCAAGATCTTCTTTGATCTCGATAGGCACCGGCGTTGCCTGACCGCTGGCAAGATCGTAGCGCCAGATGTATCCCGCTTGCTCGAACACAATCGAGTCTTTGCCGATCGACGGAAACTTGATGTCGTAGTCTGTAAAGTGGGTGAGTTGCTTGGTTTCTTTCGTCGCAAGATCGATAACGAACAAATTCATGCGGTTGTCGCGGTCGGAGATGAAATAGATCTTGTTGTCCGGTCCCCACATCGGGCAGATGTCCTGCGCGGGGTTGTTCGTCAGGTTCTCGGTGGCGCCGGTTTTGAAATCGTAAATCCAAACATCGTCCGCCATGCCGCCGCGATAATGTTTCCAGGTACGGAACTCCCGGAACACCTGGTTATAAGCCATCTTGGAATCATCCGGCGAAAACGAAACGAACCCCCCTCGTGGCACCGGCAGTTGTTGGGGCAATTCCCCATCCAACCCGACCGTAAACAGTGCCCCGATGAAATCATTGAACGACTTCATGCGCGAACGGAAGACGACAAGCGGCTTCGTGTTTTCCCACGCCATCACGAGATTGTTAGGACCCATCCGGTCGGAAATGTCATCCCGGCCCAGCGTGGCCGAAGTCGTGAGCCGCTTCGGCGTGCCGCCCTCAGCTGGCATGACGTAAACTTCGGTGTTTCCATCGTATTGCGAAGTGAAGGCGATCTGTTTCCCATCCGGCGAGAAGCGCGGGAACGAACTGTAGCCTGGACCGCTGGTCAGCCGTCGCGCAATGCCGCCCTCTTTGCCGACTGTATAGATCTCACCAGCGTAGCAAAAGACGATCTGGGTATCGTTCGTTGTTGGAAAACGGAGCAGCCGGGTCGTGTCCGGTAATTTCTGTGCCGAGACGGTTGTGATCGAAATCAGACTGATCGCGGTTAAACACAAAAAAACAAAGAGCCGAGAGAATATGTTCATAGAAAAAACGTGAAGTGAGGAAACTGCCGTCGAACAAACGGGATGCAACTCCGATTTCATTCAATAGTCGGCGTTCACACGGTTATATTATGAAGACGCCGCTAATTGCAGATCTTGTCTAAATAAAAGTACGACCTTTGGCCCGATGTCTGCTTTAAAACGGAAGGGGTGGGATTCGAACCCACGGTGAGTTTCCCCACGCTCGATTTCGAGTCGAGTGCCTTAAACCGGACTCAGCCACCCTTCCTGAGTGAGCAGAAGAACGTCGAACGCTGAACGTCCAACATCCAACATCGAACGCAAATTCCGTGTGTAAATTGGAGGTTCGGGATTAAGCGTTGGGCGTCTGCTTTCATCTGTCTGGCGATCCTCCTCTGTCGGGAAAGAGGGCGTTCGACCAAGGCACCGAACGCGACATGCGAGGGCGCGTATGGCACCAAAAAATGTTACAATTTTGGGCTTGCCATGCCGTTCCCTGGGGCTGCATATTGTATGTCCCAAGGACAGCCAACGCTATTACTTGTTGTTCACCAGGATTCACAAGTTGTTTGCGCCGCTGTTCACAACTATTCGCATCTTATTGAAAACTTCAACCCCTCCCTCACCGCCATGATTCAACTAAAACCGGGAATTCCGCCTGCCTCACTGAAAGGACCACAGGAACTGGCCGTGCGCCGAAGAAATAAAGCCGACAAAAAGAAAAAGTCCGGTCTGCATTTTGAGCGCGTGTTCAGCGATGCCGCTGTTGCGCCATTTGATCAGGTCGAATGGGAACAGCGCACCGCGGAAATCACCGATGACGGTGGCAAAGTGATTTTTAAGCAGGAGGACATCGAAGTTCCCAAAAGCTGGAGCGCGCTCGCGACCAAGATAGCAGTCTCGAAATATTTTTACGGCGACATCGCGAACGGCACCGATCCATACAAGGGCGGACGAGAAACGTCCGTGCGACAATTGATTCATCGAGTGACGCGCACGATGGCCGATTGGGGACTGGCGGACGGTTACTTCGCGGATGCGGAAGCTGCGGAGGTTTTTTACGATGAACTGACCTGGCTCTGCTTGAACCAGTACGGCGCGTTCAACTCGCCGGTCTGGTTCAACGTCGGCTTGTATCATCAATATGGCGTCGGTAAAGGCGCCGGCGCTGGCAATTATTTCTACAACCGGGAGACCGGCAAAGCGGAGCGGGCCGCCTCGCAGTACGAGTATCCGCAGGGAAGCGCGTGTTTCATCCAGAGCGTAGAGGATACGATGGAAGACATCATGCGGTTGGCGACCAGTGAAGCGATGCTCTTCAAGTATGGCAGCGGCACCGGCACAGATCTTTCTTCGCTCAGGTCAACGAGGGAAAAATTGAGTGGCGGCGGCAAGCCCAGCGGACCGCTCTCCTTCCTGAAAGTTTACGACCAGGTGGCGAACGTGGTGAAGAGCGGCGGCAAAACGCGGCGCGCCGCGAAAATGAACACACTCAAGGATTGGCACCCGGACATCGAAGAATTCATCGATGCCAAACAGAAAGAAGAAAAGAAGGCGTGGGCGCTTATCGAGCAGGGCTACGATGGCAGTTACAACGGCGATGCGTACGGCTCAGTCATGTATCAAAACGAAAATGTGAGCGTGCGTGTAAGCGATGAATTCATGGAAGGGGCGCTGGAAGGCCGTGAGTGGTGGACGCGTCGCGTTACGGATGGCAAACCGTGCGAACGCAAAGAAGCGCGCACGCTGCTTCGCAAGATCGCCGAAGGCACACATATCTGCGGCGATCCTGGAATGCAGTTCGACTCCACGATCCACAAATGGCACACCTGCAAAGGCACGGGCCGTCAGAATTCAACGAACCCATGCTCGGAATATCTCTTCCTTGATAACACGGCGTGCAATCTGGCTTCGCTGAATTTGATGAAATTTAAGACGCCGGAGGGGGACTTTGATGTCGAGCGTTTCAAAGCTGCGGCCCGCATTTTCATCACGGCGCAGGAGATCATCGTCGATAACGCCAGTTATCCGATCAAAGAAATCGCGGAGAACTCGCATATTTTTCGCACACTTGGACTCGGCTATGCCAACCTAGGTTCGCTCATCATGAGCTATGGTTTCGGTTACGATAGCGTCGAAGGCCGGGCGCTCTGTGGCGCGATCACTGCGATCATGACCGGCGAAGCCTACGAACAAAGTGCACGATTAGCGCGGGCGATCGGGCCGTTTCCCGGTTATCGAGACGCAAGTGCCAGCGGTGTACCGAAACCCGTCGCCAGGGACAACGTCGCATCGATGCTGGAAGTGATTGAATTGCATCGGGACGCTGTGCGCGAAATCTCAGATGCGAAGGAATTCGCGCATTTGAAAGATGAAGCTGCGAAAGTTTGGGAGAGCGCGGCGGAGCTTGGAAAGCGTTACGGTTATCGGAACGCGCAAGTCACCGTGCTCGCGCCGACGGGCACGATCAGTTTCCTGATGGATTGCGACACGACAGGTATTGAACCGGATATCGCACTGGTGAAATACAAACTGCTTGCGGGCGGAGGAATGCTAAAAATCGTTAACCAAACCATCAAACCCGCGCTGGAGAAACTGGGTTACGATTCCGACGAGATCGAACGCATCGTCGCGCACATTGACGCTTTCGACACCATCGAGGACGTCATCGATACGGATGGTTCGACGATTTCATCCGGATTAAAGGCGGAGCACTTGCCGATCTTTGATTGCGCGTTCAAGCCGTTCAAAGGCGAGCGCAGTCTCAATTATCTGGCGCACCTCCGAATGATGGCCGCCGCGCAACCGTTCCTCAGCGGTGCAATTTCAAAAACCGTCAATATGCCGGAAGCCGCCACAGTGGATGATATTATGAACACCTACGTCGAAGGGTGGCGACTCGGCTTGAAATCGGTGGCGATTTACCGGGAGGGATCAAAGCAGTCCGCGCCGCTGAACACCCGAAAAACGAAAGACATGGGCACTGTACCCACTGGCGCTGAGGGCGGCATTCCTGATGTTCCCGGAACAGAAGATCTTCAAAAACGCATTCTCGAACTAGAACAGGAAGTGGCGTCGTTGCGCGGCCTGGTCGATCAACCGGTGCGCCACCGCATGACCGACACCCGTATGTCGCTTACTCACAAGTTCGAGATCGCCGGTCACGAAGGTTATATCACCGTCGGCCTCTTCGCCGACGGTCAGCCTGGCGAGCTTTTCATCACCATGTCCAAGGAAGGCAGCACGATCGGCGGATTGATGGATACAGTTGGCACGCTTACGTCCATCGCCCTGCAGTACGGTGTGCCGCTCGAAAGCCTGATCAAGAAGTTTGCTTACCAGCGGTTTGAGCCGAGCGGTTTCACAAAGAACCTCGATATCCGCCACGCCACCAGCATTACTGATTACGTGTTTCGCTGGCTGGGCTGCCAGTTCATCAAAGGTTATAAGGAAGCGACTTCGCCGAATCGAGGCCAGCCGGACCTGCCGCTCAAGGAGATTCCCGAGATCGAGAAGAAGGCCGTTAACCGGCCGGTTTCGGATTTAGCGCGCACAGCTGAGAAAGAAGTGATCGACGTCATCACAAATTATCCGCCGGGCGATTCCGAGTCTGGCCGACAGAACGGGAACGGCAATGGTCACGCTGACCGTGTAACAGTCGCGCTTGGCAGCATCTTCATGGGAATCACCTGTTCGGTTTGCGGCAGCGACAAGGTGATCCGTGCCGGCGCCTGCGGCGTTTGCACCGAATGCGGAACTAGTCAGGGGTGCAGCTGAGAGCGAAATGCCAATCCTCCAAGCTGTGCCAGATTCAAATCTTTAGATTGCGGAGCTGCGATACCAACTGCAGCGCCTAAGGTTTGGGCTCCCGGGATCTTGGGGACTTCTGAAGGGACTTAAATGTTCCATGCATAGCATCCGGCGTCTGATTGGACACGCGCGCCCGCGTGGCTACAATGCGTCGCCCGTTTTTTCCAAGACAAATTGAATGAATAAGCTCGATGCGCAGCGACAGCAGGAGATTCAACAAGCAGAGGAACTGCTTTTTGCAGGTCCGCAGGCACTTGGTTTCGCCAAAGGCCTTTTCCAGGGACATTTCGTCGCCGATTGGGTAATGCCTTATCCGCGCATTCCGTCGACGCAACAAGTCGAATTGGACAGAGCTCTTACCGAGCTTCGCCAATTTCTGGACGAGCATCTCGATCCTGCGGAAGTCGACCGGAAAGCAGACATACCGCGCAGTGTGATTGATGGGCTTGGCCGAGTTGGGGTGCTCGGCATGACCGCGCCGGAGGAATATGGCGGGCGCGGATTCTCGCAGATAGCAAACTGCAAAATCCTGGAAGAGATCGGTCGCCGCTGTGCATCGACGTCGGTTTTTGTGAATGCGCACCACTCGATTGGAATTCGCGCGTTGTTGCTCTTTGGAACGCATGAGCAAAATCAGCGATGGCTTCCAAAATTGTCGACGGGTGAGCAGTTGGGTGCATTTGCGCTGACCGAAAAGGAAGCAGGATCGGATGCGGCGAATGTGCAAATGCAAGCGCGACCGAGCGAAGACGGCTCGCATTTCGTTCTTAACGGTGAAAAGCGTTACATCACCAACGCGGCAATCGCCGATGTGCTGACCGTGATGGCGCGCACGCCGGTGCCCGGCTCGGACAAGACCTCGATCACCGCATTCCTTGTCACGCCGGACATGCCGGGATTCGAAATGCTCGAAGCTCGAATGCCGAAAATGGGGATTCGTGGCACGGCGACTGGTCGATTCGCGTTGCGCGACGTCAAAGTTCCCAAGGAAAATATTCTCGGTCCGCCGGGCAAAGGTCTCAAGGTTGCGCTGACGGTGCTCGATTTCGGACGCACGACGTTCGGCGCATGCTGTACCGGCGCGGCCAAGACTTGTTTGCGTTTGGCAATTGAACACGCAAACACGCGCAAACAATTTAACAAAACACTCGGTAATTTTCACCTGGTTCAAAAGAAAATTGCGCGAATTGCAGCAGACGCCTATGCGATGGAAGCGATGACCACAATCACCGCCTCGTTAATCGATCGCGGGCTGGAGGATTACATGCTTGAGACGGCGATGCTAAAAGTGTTTACAACCGAGCGGCTTTGGGAGTGCATCAACGATGTATTTCAGATTTATGGCGGCTCGGCATATTTTGTTGATTGTCCGCTGGAGAGAATGATGCGGGACGCGCGCATTAACCAGATCGGTGAAGGTGCAAACGAAGTGCTGACTTCGTTTGTCGCACTGGTGGGGATGCGTGGACCGGGCATGGAATTCAAAGAAATCTATGACACGATGATCAAACCGACCCGCGAGCGGGGATTTGCGAAAGCATGGACAGCTGGCAAACATCGGCTCGGCGCTACCGTGCGGGTTCCCGAGATTCCGGTGCGCAGCGCCGAACTGCGATGGTTTGCCAATCAACTGGGCCGCCTAATCTGGCGTTTTAATGTAGCTGTGAACCGCGCACTGATTACCTACCGCGAGCCGATACTCGATATGCAGCTTGTCCAGGAGCGGATCGCAAACGCCGCAATGGACCTTTTTGCGTCAACCTGCGTGCTCAGTCGTTATGACGCAGAGCTTCAATCTGCGCAGCGCAATGGGAGTTCTTCGTCCCCTGAACAGCTCGCTGCCGATTTGTTTTTGCGTCAATCCTTCCGCCGGATTCGCCATTTCCTGGCCGGGCTTACGGATAATGAGGATAAGTGGGTGCTTGCGACGGCGAATTCGGTCTTGAGAAAGCCAAGCAATTAACTCCGAAAGCACTCAACTGTGTGCAAAGGATGGCCTTGTCGCGCAAAAACATAAATCCACGTCCGCGCTGCGCGCGGGCAGCACGCCAATACCGGCGAAATCGTCGGAGTTTAAATTATTGGCCGTTATGGTGGCCTAAAATATCCAGTGCACCATGAGTGGTCGGAATTGCAGCGATCCGATCGCAAGGTTGCGGGATGCGGGAGTTTCCGGACACAGTGTAACACATCTTCTTTGAGGTCTTGACGACCTGCTGTGGTTGTGGCCGGAGCACGACGTTCTTGCTCTGTGGATCAGCAGCAGCCGATGCGCAAAACGCGAGCGCAAGCACAACGCTTGCACATCGGACCGACCAACCGCCCAGGCGATTTGGTCTGCCTACTGTTTTCACGGCCTAAGTGTGATTGCGCTTCAAATCCTAAGCAAGCCTATTTTTCCGACATTCTAGGACTACAAGCCGAGATTTTCGGCCACGCTGCCCTTGTGATTAATCTGTCCAAAGGAAATGCTCCAGCCGAAGATTGGTAAGACGGGCCTTAGCTTCTTCGCTCCGACTGCCTCCCGCTGCAGTGAGTTTTTCATAGATAGCAGCGGCAGATTCCCACTTCGAATCTTCCTCCAGCAGGCGCGCAGCGTTAAACCCAGCCTTGTAATACCAGAAGAGTTCGCGCTGCCGATCTGGACGCGCGTCTTCCTCCAATATTTTGTAAAACGTGGCAAGCGCGTTGGCGCGCTCGCTTTTCTTCTCCAGACATAGTCCCTTCTTAAAGAGCGCCTGATCGCTCCAGTGAATTGGCTCGTCCTTATCGGAGGCGAGTTGATCATAGATTTCGATCGCGCGCTGGTAATTGTTTGGATCGGTTGTGCCCATCTCAAAGAAAATGTCGCCCTTGCCGCACAGGGCCTCGCGTTTTTCTGAAGGACCAGCATCACTCTTCAGGACTTCATCGTATAGCGCGAGAGCATCCTTGGGTTTGCCTAGCTTGCGCTCAATCACGGCCTGCTCGTTGCGTGCAGTCCATCGCAGCGCGCCGTTCTGCCGCACCACCTGATCAAACAAAACAATCGCCCGATCCAGCGAATGTTCACCCATACTGGACATTGCCGACTCTGCCGCGAAGAAGAGAGCTTTTTCACCAAGCGAATTATCGGCAGTCTGTTGCACGATAAGTTCAAACTGCGTCTGCGCGTTCGCGAAATCCTGGCGTCGGTAATAAAGTTCGGCCAACTTCATTCGAACTTCCGGAGCGAAGGGTGAGGTCCCATGTTGTTCGAGGAATCGCTTCGCTAGCTCAATAACTTTCGCTTCGTTTCCACCACCTGATTCCTCAACCCAGATGTTGAGATAATCCCCCCGTTCCGCGGCTGCCGCAGTTGGTGACTCGGCGGCGCGCGTCAGATACTTGCGCGCTTCATCGAGGCGCGGAGGCGACGCATGAAATGCCAGTTCCGCCAGGCTGACCAAAGCTTCCGACAAGCGAGGATTCTTGGGAAAATCATGAATGAACTGTTGCAGCGATCTCGTCGCTTTCTCGTCGCCTTTTTCCGCTTGTACCAGGCCTTCCTCCAATCGCAGGTCAGCGCGCGCCTGTTCGTCGCCATCCAATTTTCCAAGGTCACCGTAAGCAGCTAGAAAGCGTGCGTGGTCACCGAGTTGAAGCCAGCCGGTGGATGCGTTGAAAAGCGCAACCTTTGCCCATGGCGACCCGGAACGCGCGATTTGTTCAAAATCCGCGGAAGCTCTGCCAAATCGTTTCGCAAGGTATTGAGCCTGGGCGGAAAGGAAATCAATTTGGGTAAGCAAAGACGGCGCGGGATGAAACGAGCGCGCATCATTCAAAATCGCAATCGCCTCATCGAAGTGTTTGTCCTCGACTTCGAATCGTGCGAACTCGATCAGAGCAGGGGCGATGGCCTGAGATTTGACGCCCGTGTGACGAAGATCAGTAAATAATTGTCGAGCTCGCTCCCGGCGCCCTGCGCGAGTTTCGAACCGTGCAAGATACCATCGTGCAAATGTTCGTCGTGGCTGTTCGGGACTGCGCACCCATCGCTCCAACTCGTTGCGGGATGGCTTGTGTTCCGCTCGATACAATTCATCAAGTCTTGCGAAGAGAAGAGGAAGATCCGGATCTGCTGGATGACGGTCAATAAACTGCTCGATCACGTCGTCTGCGATTTCCGGCGTCTTGAGTTGCACTTGCGCTTCCGCGATGCCGAAGACTGCCGCGATTAGCGCGGAGTGAGCTGCTCCTTCCGGTCTTCTCAGGAGACCCTGAAAAATGCCGATCGCTCTTTCAGGTCGCCGCTGGATTAGTTCCAGACGTCCCCGCAACACACGACGTTCTCTTCGTTCTGCGACCGATGTGGGCTGCATCTCTTCAAGAAGACGGCGCGCCCCGGCGGCATCGCCCGTTTCAATGTACAATTCGGCTGCTCGCAACTGCGTTCGCGTTGCCCAATCCCTGTCACGAATGAGCAGTGTAAATTTCTTTAGCGCTTCATCGCGTCTTCCCAATGCGCGCAGCATTTCCGCTGCCCCAAATATCGCCGGGTTGCGAAAGGGCGACCCCTCATCGCCGGCCAGTTGCTCGTAAAGCGGCAGGGCTTCGTCCCATCGATGGAGGGCGGCGAAGGCCTGTGCGCGCCAAAATTTTGCCCAGGGTAATTCGCGGACCCGGGCATCTGCCAACAAAACCAGAGTATTGTCTGGCTGCTTTGCAGCTATTTGCGCTTCGGCAATCTTCTCCACGACCGCGCGCCACTCGGCTTCTGACAAATTTTTATTTAACAATGCCTGTAACCGCACGAGTGCTACTTCCGGCACGCCTTCTGCAATCGGCGCGCTAGCTTCGGAAATCTCGTTGGAAAACTCTGCGCGGGCCACTTGCGCCAGCAGGCCGATCAGACTCATCAGGCAGATCAGTCCTATGCGTCTTTTGAGGCTCATGTGTTCTTCAATGACGGCCGCAGATATTGTCCGGTATGGCTGCCTGGCAATTCGGCGATCTTCTCTGGTGGGCCTTCTCCCACGATCTTGCCTCCAGCCTCTCCCCCCTCGGGCCCCAGATCAATGATCCAATCCGCGCACTTGATCATCTCCAAGTTATGTTCAATTACGATCACCGTGTTACCTGCATTGCGCAGCTTCATTAACACTTGCAGCAGTTTTTCGATATCGGCGAAATGCAATCCAGTCGTCGGTTCATCAAGGATGTAAAGCGTGCGTCCAGTCGCCTTTTTCGCAAGCTCGGTTGCCAATTTTACTCGCTGGGCTTCTCCGCCGGAAAGAGTCGTTCCCGCCTGACCAAGTCGCAGATAGCCAAGACCCACATCCAGTAGAGAGTCTAACTTTTCTGAAATGCTGGGCACGTTTCGGAAAAAACGGGCCGCTTCGTCCACGGTCAGATCAAGGACATCGGCAATATGTTTGCCTTTGTACGTGATCTCGAGAGTTTCACGGTTATAGCGTTTGCCGTGGCACACCTCGCATTCGACATAAACGTCGGGCAAAAAGTGCATCTCGATCTTGATCAGTCCATCGCCTTCGCAATTTTCGCAACGGCCGCCTTTAACATTGAAGCTGAAACGCCCTGCGTCATAACCGCGCACCCGTGCGGCAGGTAATTGACTGAACAATTCACGAATCGGAGTGAACGCACCCGTGTAGGTCACCGGGTTCGACCGTGGCGTTCGTCCAATCGGGCTTTGGTCGATCACAATTGCCTTGTCGATTTGTTCCACTCCGCGAATCGCCCGATGGGCGCCTGGTTTGTCTTTCGCATTGTGGAAACGTCGAAACAGGGCGCGTCGCAGAATGTCGTCCACCAAAGTGGACTTACCGCTGCCGGAAACGCCAGTCACGCAAGTAAAACAACCGAGTGGAAAAGAGACGGTAATGTCTTTCAAATTATTTTCCGTCGCCCCGACTAATGTCAGCCAGCCTTCGGATTTATCGGTCGACCGAGGTTTAGCGCGCTGCTTGGGAACGGAAATTCGCGCGCGGCTGGAAAGGTAATCGGCAGTTAGAGAATTCTTCGCGCGCAGGACATCTTCAAGTTTACCTTGCGCAACAATTTCTCCGCCACGCGGACCTGCACCGGGGCCAAGATCGATAATGTGATCAGCCGCCCGTATCGTTTCTTCGTCGTGCTCGACCACAATGACGGAATTGCCGAGATCGCGAAGACGGCGGAGTGTTCCCAGCAGGCGTGCATTGTCCCGCTGATGCAGTCCAATGCTTGGTTCATCCAGAATGTAAAGGACTCCCGCGAGGCCGGAGCCGATTTGGGTCGCCAATCGAATTCGCTGCGCTTCACCCCCGGAAAGTGTCCCGCTCTGGCGATCGAGCGTGAGGTAGCCGAGGCCAACTTCGATGAGAAATTGCAGGCGGGATTGAATCTCCTGTACAACGTCGCGGACAATGGCACGTTGCTGGGTAGTCAGCTCAAGCGCTGCTATAAAGCTCGCGGCTGCTTCGGTCGTCAGCTCGCTCAGCTGATGAATGTTCAGCTCAAGCGCGTGCCGATCCTTTATGGTCACCGCGAGGATTTCCGGTTTGAGCCTGGCTCCCTTGCATACCTTGCACGGTTCGTACGTCATGAAGGATCGAATCCGGTTGCGAGTGAATTCGCTTTCAGTCTGCTCGTATAGGCGCTGCATCTGCGGCACCAGTCCCTCGAATGGTTTCGCCGTTTTTTTCGCGTCTGAGGGACCATTGTCACTGAAATTCATTTCGATCGGCGTTCGGTTCGTGCCGAAGTAAAGCGCCTGCTTGAATTGTTCCGGCAGTTCGCTGAACGGCACGTCTTCATCGATGTGAAAGTGCTTCACGAGCGCCTTTTGCAGATGCCGGTAGTATGTCTGCATTCGCTTCGTCCCACGCCGCCACGGCGTAATTGCGCCTTCAGCCAGCGTTTTGCCCGGATCAGAAATCATCAGCTCGGGATCGCAAACCAACTGGGTGCCAAGTCCATGGCAAGCCGGGCATGCTCCGAGATGGCTGTTGAAGGAAAAATGTCTTGGAGTTAGCTCGCCGATTCTGAAGCCGGTAGAGGCGTTTCCGTAGTCAGTTGAATAACGCAATTCTTCCCAAGTATCTTCTGATTCAGCGTTGAGAGTTGAACGTTGCCCGTTTGGCGTTTTCGAAATTTCGCGCAGCACGATGACGTGATTCCCACCCCATTTCAGCGCAGTTTCAATTGAATCAGTAAGACGGATACGAATGCTATCACGCACGACTAATCGGTCTACTACCGCCTCAATGGTGTGCCGTTTGTTCTTGTTGAGGCGAATCCGTTCAGAGCGATCCAACTCTACAATTTTGCTATCAATTCGCGCCCGCACGAATCCTTCGCGCCTGATCTTTTCTATTACGTCCCGAAATTCCCCCGGCTGGTTCTCGATCAGCGGTGCCAGCAGAATGATTTTCGACTCCGGCTCGTAAGTAAGGATTTGATCGACAATCTGCTGGGGCGTCTGTCGGCTCAACGGCTGCCCCGTCAGCGGATCGTGCGGCTGGCCTATAGCCGAAAAGAGCACCCGGAGATAATCATAAATTTCGGTCGTGGTCGCGATCGTAGATCGCGGATTCGCGCCGGCGCTACGCTGCTCGATGGCGATTGCCGGCGAAAGCCCCTGGATGAAATCCACATTTGGCTTCTCCATTCGATCGAGAAATTGCCGGGCATACGCGGAGAGGCTTTCAACGTAGCGGCGTTGTCCTTCGGCATAAAGAGTGTCGAAAGCGAGCGAGGATTTCCCCGAACCACTCAAGCCGGTAATAACAACCAGCTTTTCCCGCGGAAGTTCCACGTGAAGGTTCTTGAGATTGTGTTGGCGGGCACCGCTAATTTTGATGACTTGCGCAGGCATTCTGACAGGAAATGTCGAACCTATTAGTTAAACACGGGCACACGTTTTCTCCAGCAAAATTGCGTTATTTGAGTGAAATTACTTATCGGATTCATTCGTAACTCCTGTTGCCTTCGGCAAAGGCAATCCTGGGTCCAAATTCTGCGCAAATAAGGCCATCGAATTTTCTTCGGTAAAAGACGCTGATGGATCAGGTTGAAACCTCGCGCACAGCCTCATCCTGGAGAGCGCGGGAAGTTTTCCCGTCGACAGTGACAGGGGCGCAAACCAGTTCGGAGCTGACCTGGCGGCCGGCTGCCCTCGAACAAAGGCGTCAGCGCACTCGAGAGCATCTGGCCAGGATTGCATAATCGGTACGACAGCGGACGTTTCGGTCGTGGTCTACGGCCGAGTAGCGAATGCGGCCGACGGGCGTCAGTTGCGATTTTCTGGCGGTAGAGAGCCTGTAAACGTGGCTCTCGATACCTTTGGATCGAAGTCTAGACGACAATTTGACGTTTCGATGGCAGGGCTATACTTCCAATTCGCCGAAAACCTTGCACGGTGGTTTCGATCCAGCGAACTGCCGGGTTTAGCTTGAATTGACCAGTTGATATCCTTGCCGATCAACGTCGAGACATATGCGGGCCCCGACCAAAACGGGCCGAGGGAATCGTCAACGCCAGTCACGCTGACCGACGAGCAATCGCGCAATCCTAAGTCCACAGCGCGTTTGATCCCCTGAATTTGCACTAACGACCGCTCTCTAACGCGCTGCATCCAAGCCATAGCGGTATTACGTGGCGACCGATCCACGAAAAACAGCAAGCAGAAGACGGCGAGAACGACAGCACCCGTCGCGGTGCGGCCGAACTTCAGCGCCAACGGGGCAAAGCTGAATGCAATCAGCGGGACGAAGTTCATTGCGTAGAAATCAAAATGGCGCGGCAGGATCAGGTACGGCGCGAGCAGCGCCAGCGCGCACAGCAGAATGAATAGGCTGAACTTGAAGGCCTGTCGCAGCGTCGGACGCCACACACTGAGAGTACCGAACAGCGCAAGGGCAGCAGTGAAAAGACCAAGCAGGACTGAGGTGGCTGGCGACGCAGTTAGATAGAAGGCAAAGTTTTCGACGAGGTTGTGCGGTAGGTGGGAAATGTCATAAGGGCCCACGCCCGCCGTAATGGGAGAGCCTACGAGTTTTCCATGTGCCGCACTTGCGATGTAGCAAACCGCCACAATGACGACACCCAGCACTGGCGTTCTGCGCCTATTTTGCGATTTGATCAGGCCGTGCGATCCGACCGCTACGAGCATCAGAAAGGCTACCATGTCTTCTTTTGCGAAGGCCGCGAGTACAACGAGAAGAGTGAAAAGCAGCGCGGTTGCGATGTAGCGGTTTGAGCCGAATTGCAACTGGCCTAGTTGCAGGAAAACGAGAGCCGCGAAGAACCCAAACATGAGCGAAATCGAGTTCGTAATCAGGCCGAGGTATTGCAGGCTTTGAATGGATGGAGCCGTTGCGTACCAGATCGCGGAACCTGCGAAAGCGAAAATCAGAGACAGCCATGGCGAAGGTCGCAGTCCAAAAACTCGATTAGCAAATACACTGGTCGCGGTCATTGCCACGATCCAAATAGCGGTGAAAACCGAATAGAAGCCGGCAGCACCGAGCCGTCCGAAGAAGATGAAGATGTCACCGGAGACGGGGCGGGGGTTGAGAAGCGACACCGTTCCTGCGCCGCTTAACATGGCAAAATCGTCGGGATGCCAAGGAGTATAGAATAGCTCAAGGCCGATGTGCCTTCCCTGTACGAGGACATATGCCGCGAGGATCGCAACGAACCCGACAGCCCACGTTACGACGGCGGGCTGACGGAGTGCGTTGTGGGCTTCTCTTTTCAGTTTGAGATTTGCCATTCCGGTCCTCGGTTGAGCCGCGCAATCTATCGCCATGAACCCTTCGTCGTAAACCCAGGTTGTTCAAAACCTGCCTAAACACCCACACACTAGCCGCCCTACGGGGCGGTTTTTCTTTGGATCATCCAGGATCAAACATAACGCCGGGACAAGAGTCTCGACATAGAACCCACTACCCGCCTCTTGGTAAAACGCGACGGAAAGCGGCGAGGCAAGGAGCACTCTGGCTGCTATTGCGGCGACAGGCCCAGCGACGCCCAGGAGGCGCAGGACACGCGCTGCCAGGAAGTGAGTCGCTCCTACGAACGCGGCGAGCAAATAGCATGCTTGGCGCGCCGAGCTTTCTTTCTTACCTGATGATGTGTACGGTGAGCGGGCCGACCTACCGCGTGTTAGGCTACAAGGAAAAACAGGTTCGTGATAACATTCACAGCTTCGATTTGGTCGAAGCATTCGTCGAATTCATTCGCGCGCCGCGCAGCGGCGAAGTGTACAACATTGGCGGCAACCGACACAGTAACTGTTCGATGCTAGAAGCGATCGCCTTATGTGAGGAAATAAGTAAACGCAAACTAATCTGGAACTATTAAGAGACCAACTGGATCGGCGACTACATCTGGTGGATCAGCGACGTTAGAAAATTCCAGAGACACTATCCGGCCTGGAAATTTCGCTACAGTTTGCGAGAAATTCTGGAAGAAATTCATCGCGCACTCAGTGAGCGCTCGACTGTTACGTTTTGGCAGCTCCGCGGATATGCCAGCTCTTTCACCATGTTGGCCTCATGAGTAAAGGATCGTACGACGATCGCGACGTTTACAATCGCGGACTCTACGGAATCGTGCTTCCCATTTCTTTTGTTTATGGGCTTGCTCTCTCAGTAATCCGACCCTGCACGGGAATCTTCTCCTCGGAAAGAACCTGATCATCCGCGCTGCGGACCACGTAGAGTAATTGAGGATTGTAATCGCGTATGTAACCCACAAACGCATTCGTTTGAACCTTACGCAGATAAAACACGCGATTAATGAACGGACTTATGGGCGAAGAGCGTGCCAGTCCGCGGATAACGCCAGTTTGATCCACTATCACCAATGTCTTGGGAGTTGTGGATTCGTTTTTGATTTCATTGCCCAAGATCCATGATGCCGGAATCATCGCCCATCGGATGATGCGAGGTACATGCCTGCTCCTTACGGCCTCACCGGTAACCCGGACTGCCGGGGCGCCGTCATTGCCCTGAACTAAAGCTGCCACGGCACATCGACCCTCTAATTTCACACGCTTGCTCCGTCCACCAAATAAATTCGCTTCGGCCTGACCAATCCAATCCTGCAATCCATCCGCGAACATATCTAGTCGACGCGCGCGCAATTGTTCCGCCACCCGATAAATCCAGTCTGGAAAGCGCCAGAGGGTTATTATTTGTCGCTCGTCGCGGACTCCAGCAACGAGGCTAAGTGCGGCGCTCTCGTCCGCAGCGTTCGCAGTTCTAAGGTGTAAGCCGTACCTGTAGTGCTCGGGCAAAGCCAGAATCGGCAGCGCAAGAGCAACCAGATATACTGGCCATCGTAGCCAGTGCTCGGATTCCACGCGCTGAATCGCCACTATCAACAGCCCAGTCCAGAACAGTGTGCTCCAAAAGAGGTAACGGGGTGAGAGAAATTCAAATTCGAAGCCCGGGCCGCGGACACGGTTGACAGCAACAGCGAGAGCCATCGCGACAAAGTTAAAAGTGAGCAACGCCATCCCAATAAATTTGAAGCTACTCTTAGTGAGATCCCGCCGAATCATTGCTAAAACAATTGCCACCACAGCGATTGCCACCCCAGCTCCGCCGCACCAGAGTGATAGTACTGAGGAGTGGGCTTCTTCAGCGGAGAAAGGCCTCTGATGCCAGCCTTCTGCTGCATAAAAAAAAGGACCTCCGGCCAGTCTGCATAACATGGGAACCAGACTTGGTCCGGTGGAAGCGACCGCTTGAATCGCCCTGTAATCCTCTGAGCGTGGCGGGAGCTGCTGGTAGATGACCATTGCTACCAAAGCGGCGATGCCAACAGCGACAAGACAGCGCCACTGAAGACGAAGGGACCAAATTAGAAACAGCAGAGTGGGCCAAATCGCCAGGCCCGCGCCGAAACTGAAGGAGGCCACAAACGCGGCACAAACCACAATCACGGTTGCCGACCACATGCGTGCCGAGTTAGCACCCATCTTGGGCAGCACCAGAATCGCAACCAAGGCGCCGACCATCACAAGAGAGCATATCACGTTAAATCCGCCGGACGCCGTGATATGGTGACTCCGGGGCGCCCAAAAGCTGCCCGCGATAACGACAAAGGTAGCTATGACCTTGGCGGTGAGACCTACAGTCTTATCGCGCCAAACTGGAATCAGAAGCAGCGCGACACTGAGAAAAAGCAGCGCGAGCCCTGCACAGAAGAGCGATAGCTGTCTGCCATGAAAAAACTGGAGATCAGCCAGCCAGAAAAAGCTTGGGAAAAACAGGGAGTGTTGAAAGTGTTTATGCAGTGCGCTCTCGAGCCAGGTGTGGTTCAGGCAGAAATCGTAAATCCGCCAGTAATCAGCCTTAGTAACAGTCCAGCGCCCCACATAGAGGTAAACGACACCCGAGGTAAGAAACACAAGCGCGCCCAGAGCAGCACACGCCTGGGCAACCCTCTCGGCTACCGCGATGACCTTATGCATCAGGGTCCGGTGCGGAGGTAACCCCGAGCGAGGATCGAAGTGCCGAAGGGCATCGAGAACGGCAAGGCTGTTTCAATGTTTTTCATCCCATGCAGCAGGAGTCGCGACATTCCGTTTGGTGGTACGAAACCAGCTCGAATTGTCGCGGCTGTCTTCGCTCTGCGCAGCACGAGCTTGCGTACGAGTAGCAAAGGCACCATTAACAACCCCCATCGGTGGATGGCCTCAACTTGCACCCCGCAACGCCTCAATAACTTCGCCAAACTGCCTGCTGAATAGCGCCTCACGTGACCGGCCGCTCTGTCGTATTCACTAAAAAAAAGCATGCTCGCTGGCACATTGACAGCCACTAGTCCCCCTGGTCGCAAATGCCGTAACGCAGCAGTCAGAAAAGCGGCATCATCATTGATATGTTCGATTACATCCAACAAGAAAACCGCATCGTAGCTGCCTAGAAGCGAAGGCTCCTGGTCGAATATATTGTAAATGAAAAGTTTGCCTTTGCCCGGTTTTGCCATCTCCAATGCGGTTCGATTCAAATCGCAACCGTCCACCGTGATGCCGAGATCGCGCTCCAACATGTCCCGGGCGACCCCGTGTCCGCACCCAATTTCCAACGCACGTCGTAGCGGCGTGCCTGCACGTTTAATTGTCCGCAGGAGAATACGATGGCGCCATTGCATCCAAAAATGCTCGGTGGTCGCAAACTGAAACCAGTCGTCGGCCATTGAGACTGCTTGAGGTTCGGAGATAGTCTCAATCTGGCTCATCGCTCTTTGCAGGTTCTTCGAAATTTATCGTGCGTTCGACTATGAACGACGGGCGCGCTTTCACTTCCATAAACATCTGGCCAATGTATTCACCAAGAATCCCCAAGTATAGGAAGATCAAGCCATTGGAGAAGAGCAGAATGATCACCAGCGTCGAGAACCCGGGCGCTGCAATGTGAATACCAGCGAATAGAGCAATCCCTGCATAAATCAACGCGGCGAAGATCGCGCCCAGGCAAAGGAGGCTGCCACATAAGAGTCCTACTCTCAATGGCCTTGTTGAAAAGGACGTGAGTCCTGAAAAAGCTAGCCTTAGCAGTTTTCTGAATGAATACTGCGGATCGCCAGCCGCGCGCGCCGCTCGCGAAACGGGAAACGCCCTTCGCGGTAATCCGAGCCAGGCGCGCAATCCGCGCACGAAGCGTAGCCTTTCCGGAAGACTTAACAGCAGTTGGATGGCCCGGCGGCTCATTACGCAAAAATCCCCGCTGTCGAGCTGAACAGGGCTATCGGCCAAAAAGAGGTAAAGCCGGTAAAAAACGAAGTAAAAAAAACGTTTAACCTTTGTCTCGTGCCGGCTTCTTCGCACGGCGTAAACCACATCGACTTTCTCCGCGAGTAATACCTGATACATCTCAAGCAGAATTTCTGGTTCGTCCTGCAAATCCGCGTCCATAATTCCCACATATTTCCCGGCTGCAAAAAACAAACCGGCGGAGATCGCACTTTGATGGCCGAAGTTCCGCGTTAAGACTATCAGCTTAACGGATGGATCAGCCTGGGCCCATGCTTCAATAAATTCTGTACTTCCATCCGTGGAACCGTCGCTTACGAAAACCAATTCCCAGGCAGCCGGACGATTTGTTAATTTTTCCAATCGCTCTCGCAACAAAGGCAAGACCCGTTCCTCATTCAGGAAGGGAATAACGATACTTAGCTCCGGTTGATTCATTTTCGACGAGAGAGAAAGCGCGTTTGTCATAAAGAGGCAAGACTTTACTCTAGGAAGATAATTTCACTCCGTGTTCCAACAGAATCTCCGCGCCGTGGACGCGCGTCGCAACGAAGCAGTTGCCAGCGACTGATTGAATTTTCTATCAAAATGCGACTGCAAAATATTTTAGTATGGCGTTGGGATTTTGCACGCCAATAAATGCGCGAACCGTGGAGCCGATTAGAATGATCTGCGTTTGGCGAACTGTTAACGACATATTTCAAATTCCTGGGAAACCGCAAAAACCATGGGCCACACATAGCGTTGCGAGTCAATGTCATCAACCCGCGTGATCTTCAAAGCAGAGGGGCGGTCAATGCCGAAGAGCTGTTGTTGCCGCCGTCCGGAGAGCTCGCTTGACCGTACCCGACTGGGAGTCAAGCTTGCGCCGTTTATATGAATGGTCCATTCGTTGCCCGGGTCGGTCGCTTCTGGCGCGCAGATGGCATTTTCGTCACTCTGATGCTGGCGCTTTTCGTTTTGCGCTTTTGGCCAGCATTCACACATGGAGCGCTGTACGCTCCATTCCGAGACAATGTTTGGCTTTACGGCCCCCTCTTTTCGCGCGCATCTGAAATCGCGCTTACGGGCAATTTTCCGTACTGGCTGGACACGGTCCTGGGAGGTTTCCCGCTTTATCAAACGCCTCATTTTTCGGCGACCTATCCCTTTTATTTCTTCGGGCTGCTCAACTACGGGAAGGCGCTGGAGGTGTTGTACACACTGAGCTACCTAGCGTGTTTCCATACTTTAATTTTGTATCTGAATCTTTACGTCATGCTGCGGGTTGCGGGGGCCGGAGGCCTCGCCTCATTATGCGGCGCCACGGTTGGTCTGGTCAGTGGCAACACAGAAGTCAGCGCGCATTGGATCCCAATAGCCGCTGCCTGGAGCTGGTTTCCGTTGCTCGTTGCGGGAATGATCCGCCTGCTACGGGCGCCACTCTCTTTCGGAAGTATTGCGCTGTTTTCACTCTCCGCCGCTTTGATGTGTGCCGCCAATCCGGCACAGCCAGTTATTCAGTCGGCATTTGCTTGTGGAATCTTTTTTATTGCCGCTGCGTTCTGGCGTTTGCGAAACGGGGGCATTTCCGCGGCTGGTCGTCTTTTAGCAGGTCTAAGCATCGCCGGAGTTATCGCTCTCTGTCTGGCTGCGGTCGCCTTTGTGCCGATGGTTCTGGCGACGGGCGGCATGATTCGTCATGGACCGCGTGTTCCTGTCATAGGACACGCGTCAATTCCATGGGACAGCTTTAACCAGTATCAATTAGTGCCGTCGTCCCTGAGTCACCTCCTTTTTGACTCATCCGATCTTCGTGTGATTGGCGGCTTATATGTAGGGCCGCTTGCCTTCCTGGGTGTGTTGCTTTGTGTCATTGCCTACCGGCGTGCCGACGCCTTGGCTCGCTTTCTGTTGGTCACATTCGGCGCGATTGCCTTTTATTTCTTACTGGCGGGTTTCGGAACGCATTTCGGGCTGGCTTACGTCCACTTTTACCTTCCGCTTCTAAATCGAATCCGAGAAGCGGGTCGGTATCTGGTGGTCTTTACGATGTTAACAGCTCTCCTTGCGGGTCTGGGGTTGCAGGTGATTATGGATGTGGCAAGCCGCCACTTGGAACTGAAGGGCAGATGGAGACGTTATTTTTGGATCGCGACGGGACTGGGCTTGCTGACTTTTATTCTGGCACTGGGTTTCGATCGTCACGAAAAGATCACCGGCTGGCTCGTGCTAGCTGTAATGCCGCTTGCTTGGGTACTATGGCCGGCCTCCTCGCGCCGGGAATGGTTGGTTGCCACGGGACTTCTGCTGTTGGCATGTTTCGCCTCTGTCTTATCGCCGCCGGGAACGCAGCCGTTCTGGGTTTCTGAATATCTGCGTGCGGACAATCTAAAGTCTCATCGTGTTCTTCGGCGGCTCGCGCAACTCCCGGACATTGGGCACTACCGTGTGGTCGTTATGGATTCGGAGTTTCGGCCTCTCGAGTGGGGGAGTAACGCCAGTTATTATGGAATCCGTACCTTTTATCTCAATTGTACGCCGGTACCGTATGATCAATTCCGCGAGATGTTCGATGAGCAGGCGGTTAACCTCCGCAAGCTACGCGGCGCAAAATATTTTGTTTGCGGCCAGAACTCGATGCCGTTTGATCCGAACGCGCGCCTTCTTTTTACCGAAAGCGGGTATCGCGTCTATGAAGTATCTGACCCGATGGAACCTTACACACTAGTCCATAAGGTAGTACCATCCGCTAAGAAAGAGGCGTTCCGAAACTAACTTGCCACAGGATTCGATTACCAGCACGTGGCTGTTTTAGAGAAACAACCAGGACAAGCATTCTCTCCGCCGCTACGAACGATTGAAAGGGGCGGGGCTGACGTCTCAGTTACGCAAGATCTTGTGGAGCCGATTTTCCAAACCCCAAATCTCTTTGGGGTGCTGGCCAATTCCACGCAGCCTGGATTGCTGATCTTAAACGAACGGTGGAGCGATGCCTGGCATGCAAGGGTCAATTCCCAGCCAGCGAAAGTCTTGCGAGTAAATTTTACTCAACCAGCCGTCGCGTTGCCAGCCGGACGCAATTATGTTGAATTCGAATACAAGCCCATGCTTTTCCGGGCTCTCCTGATTCTGCAACGAGTTACTTTTCTGCTCCTGGTGCTCGCCGGCACGTGGATGGTGTGGCGCGCTTACATTCGCTCCAGGCCAATCGCAACTTGATAAGCGATCTTAACTGGAGATAGAACGGGGCTGGGGCATGGACCATCACTTTTTTTTCGCATTCAAGAACTACCGTCACATACGGGATGCGCATGGGCTTCCTATTGACCCACGCATTCACGTTTGTAAAAATCTTCCCCGCAAGCTGACGATATGCTCGCTCTGTTGGAACATTCTGTCCTCGATCCCAGGACATAATAAGTCTGGAAAGAACTTCTAACTGAATGGCGACCTTTTCTCGTGATACGGTCTATGCTCCGTTGCGGTTGGCGCGGGTTTACAACCTGTTGCAAAGGTTGGTGGGCGGTGACCGGGACCGAGCTGATTTCATAAGGACCCACGTTGTTTTCCACCCTGATGATAAAGTTATAGACGCAGGCTGCGGGACTGGCAGTGCCCTGGAATTCCTGCCGGCGGTTAACTACTTTGGGTTTGACCCTAACCCCGACTACATTCGCATAGCGCAATCACGATACGGGAGTCGTGGAGAATTCTTCTGCGGAGATGCCAGCAGCTCACGAGTTCGGGGGTTGGCTCAGGATGCCGACGCGTTTCTTTCGCTGGGAGTGCTTCATCATCTCACCGACCAACAGATTGACGAAATATTGGGCTTGGCACGAGCCTGCCTACGTCCGAGCGGTCGTTTCATCTTCTACGAGCCTTGCTTCAGCGCGAACGATGATTGGGTGGGAAGGATGTTCATGCGGCTTGATCGAGGTAAAAACATAAAAACCGATCAGGAATGGCGAGCCTTGCTATCGGACTATTTTGCGACCGTAGAAGAGTATATTCGCCGGCCGGTCTATTTGTTTCGCTACACGATTCAAGCCCTCATCGCCCGGAACCCGCGCGAGCCGTGATTTTTCCGCTCTCGGTCAGATAATCGATGAAGGATTGAGCCTGAAAATCGTAATCGCGGCGTGCCAGCGTGCTGTCGTACGCTTTTGGTAGAACGAGTCGATCGATTTGATCGCGCTTGAATGGCATAGGTAATCGAAGCGCCTTTGCGGCACGAAGCATCGTGATCGGCACGGGTATCACAAAGAGAGGACGCACGGAGCTGCGGAGCGCTTGGGCCATCTCGGGAGCGGTGCATAAACGATCAGCGCAAAGAGTGTAAGTTTGTCCCGTCTCACGGCGATAAACTGCTACCTCCGCAATAAAGTCCGCAGCTTCCTGCGTGCTGATCGGCGCATACTTGATTGACCCGCCATACCGAAAGTCCGGCAAGATGCGGACCTTTCGTGCAACTGCGATGAGCGCATCGATTCCCTCGGCATCCTTGGAACCATAGATCTCCGACGGCCGGATAATGGTATAATCCAACCGACTGCCGCGGATTGCTTCTTCGGCGAGCCATTTGGAGCGCCCATAGGCGCCGCCATCGGGATGAGCACAAATTGTGCTGACATATATAAAATGCTGCGACGCGCTACAGGCCGACATCAATTGTTTCGTTAACTCCGTGTTCACATGAAAGTATTCGGCCGGATCGTCTGCATGTGTCACCGCAGCCATATGCAGGACTACCTGCGCTCTCTGCAAAGGCTGCGGATTGCGAACAGTCTCTTCCAGTCCTCCGCGCAATAGTTCGATTTCGGCATCCGGAATCTCAACGTTGTGCCGGTGCTCCACTGCGAGAACGTGAAAGTGCGACGTCAACCTGCGCAGGACACGTTGACCTAATGTTGAGCTGCCACCGGTGACAAAGACGGTTTCAATCATTTGCTGTTTCCGGTTAGTGAGCGTGAACCGAACCGATACTCAATCATATGCTTGAGGAATTCTAAAATTGCGCCCGGTTTCACAAATGATTTTCGTTTTCCAAGAGATTGGAATTCAACTGGAATCTCATAGATGCGGAGGTTCAAATTGACGCAGTTTAAGATCAGCTCCGCATCAATGAACCAGTCGTCAGACTGCAGCGTCATCCTTTCGTACGCTTCGCGCGTCATGATCTTCGGCTTTGAGTTCACATCCCGAAGTTTGGTGGAGCCGCGAAAGAAAAGGTGAAAGAGCAGGTTGTAAACCGTCGAAATAAATCTCCGATAAAAGCTGTCCTGGCGTTCAACGCGATATGTCTTTACTAGATCGAAATCGTCGCTTTTTATCTTCGCGAAGCAGGAGAATATCGCTTCGACCGGAAACTGGCCGTCGCCGTCAATAACTCCGATATACTTGCCGCGACAAGCGGCCAGTCCGCGGCGCATGTCCCAACCCATTGCTCCTTCTTTTACTTCAGCCAGCACGCGAACAAAAGGCAATCGTTCAGCAAGTCGCTGGCAAATTGCAGGCGTCCGATCATCCGTGCCTGGCCAGAAGTTTGCCACCAGAACCAATTCCCATTCAAAGCGAAACAGCGACATTATCTTGTGAAGATTCTCTACGAATGGAATGATTTCTTCTTCCGCGCGATAACAAAGGACCGCAATGGAAAACTCAACGGGCGCTTCGACCATTGTCTTCAATGCAGATCATCGCAGAGTCATGATATTGGTCAATTATGCCGAGCGCCGTATTTGAACAGCGCATAGAATAATGGTCTGATGGAAAAGCGTTATGCCCAGCACTATGCCGTGCTTGAAGGAGAGCACTGGTGGTTTCGTGCACGCCGGATGATACTGCGGGCTTTGCTTGCCCAGCTTGAATGGCCGCAGCAGCCGAGAATTTTAGAAATTGGTGTCGGACCCGGGCACAATCTTCTCGAAGTGTACCCGCCGGATGCTCGCCTCGAAGGCATTGAACCGGATGAGGGGCTTGCCAGATTGGCAGCAAGACGGGGTCCGGCACGGGTTTTCCAAGCATCGATCGATCGGCTCCCATTGGAAATCCAGGACGGATGTTATGATGGCGTTACAATGTTTGACGTGCTCGAGCACATTCCAGATGACGCACGCGCACTCCAGATTGTAAACCGAAAATTGCGAAACGGCGGTCGAATCGTGTTGGCCGTGCCGGCATATATGTGGTTGTGGGGACAGCAGGATGTCGTCAACCAACACTGCCGGCGATACACTCAAGGCGAGCTCAGAGAAAAGTTGCAGGCCGCCAATTTTACTGTCGAACGAACGACCTACTTTAATACTTTCCTGTTTCCGCCAATAGCTGCCATTCGCTTATTAGCGCGCACCGGTCGTCTGGAGCCTGCGCCAGATGGAGACTTCACTTATGCCCCTAGTTCATCAAACGCCGTATTGTTTAATCTGTTTTCCTCGGAACGCATCTTCTTGAGATTCTTTGATTTTCCGTTCGGCGTTTCGGTCTTCGTAGCAGCACGAAAACATTAACACACACATTATTTAAGCTTAACAGCTTGTGCAGTTATTTCGAAAGCGCATTTCAAATCAATCAGCTAAACACAACAGCCCGAAGCACCGCTGTTTGACAAAGGCCGCAACAAGCAAGCCATGGAACAACAACTAGTCGGTGTGAGACGATTTAGAATATCGGGCTGGCTGTTGGCCGGACTGTTGTTGACAACCCTGTTTCTTATTATTAACAGAGAACTAATAAGCGGAGCACGGGTTCAAGTCTGGGACGCCTGGTCGTTCTATACGCCGGCGTTCTCGCTTGTTGCTGATCATGCTCGCAGTGGCCGGTTGCTTCTATGGGATCCGTGGCGGGCAGGTGGTACACCAGATTTCGCTGATCCACAGGTTGCCGCCGCTTCTCCTATTGCAATAATCGCAGGCGCGATCGGTGGCGGTAATTCGACAGCTTTTCGAATTTACTGGCTTTTTATCTGGGTGTTAGGGCCGCTAGGTCTGCTACTGTTGGCACGCCATCTCGGTGCTCCTCCCTGGGGCGCTTTCCTGGTGGCACTAGGGTACTCGTTTTGTGGTTTTTATACGGCACATGCCGAGCACACAACGGTTCTTTATTCCTTCTCGTTTGTGCCCTGGTTTATCTGGCGGTTTGACGTAGCGTTAACGTCGCTTCGCTTCCAACCGGCTGCTCAAGCCGGCGCGCTATGGGGACTATCTGCCTTGGGTGGATATCCAGCTATTGTGATTTTGAGCGGGGGAATGTTGTTCTTATGGGCAATGGGCCGATGTTGCAGCCCTGACCACGGGGCAGGACTTCTAGTCCAGAAGCAACCGATTTGGCGTCGATTTAAGTTCGCCTTTTTAGCGCTAGCGACGGTTTTTTGCGTCGGAGTATTGATTATGGCGCCAACCTATGTGGCGTTTTTCAGGGAGGGACTCGGTTATACTGAAAGAGCTGGAGCGGAGCCCCGCTGGCTGGTGACCGCGGGGAATGCTCTTGATCCTGGGGCGCTTGCGACTTTTGCAAGCCCTTATCTTACCGCCTTGAAGTTCCCTTTACGAAATCCCGAACTGTGGCCAAAGACTGATATTTCGATGGCTGACGTTTACGTCGGCGTCCTTCCTCTCACCTTGAGTTTGTTGGCGCTCTGGCAACGACCGCGGTCGATCTGGCGTTGGTGGCTGGTTGGAATTATCGCTTTTTCCCTGGCGTGCGCGGTCGGCGACAGATTGCCGGTTCGCGGCTGGCTTTACGATTACTGTCCTCCCACCCGGTATTTCGCGTATCCGGCAATGTTTCGCGGTTACGCTATCTTTTCGGCAGCCGTGTTAGCTCTGCTGGCTACTAGTGATCTTGAAGCAGCAATTCAAAACCATGAAACTCGGATATGGTGGCAATTAGCCGTGCTATCACTTGCAGCGAGTATCGCCGCTGTGTGGGCTTACGTACACGTCGTCTCTCGTGTAGCTAACCTGGGCAATCAGTTTTATCTTAGCAATTTGCATCTCGCCGGTATTTGGTTCAGCGTGGTTGCTGTTTCTGTGTTGCTTCTCCTGTTTCAAGGGACGAGAAAATGGCTTCCCGTTTTGTTCGGCGTTTTGGCAATCCTGGACGCATCGCTCACATTACGCCTTTCTCAGGAGTTCATGTCCACCGATAGCGGTTTTGGCCATTCGTTGGTGCGTCGGGCGGATGCTGGCCACAAGACTACATTGACTCTGAAAAGTCTTCAGCGCGAACTACAGGCTCCTCCCCGCCTCGGCGGCGCTCACGCCAATGCTTCGCTCACTCTCAGGATTGCGACCTTCTACAATCATTCCACGATGAAGAATCGGTTTCATATTGGATTTGCGGACCATCCAGTTCTACTCAACACGGGCTTGGGTGCTGATAGAATCTGGTTCAGCAAGGATGTTACTATCGCGGCCCCTTCAAACCTTGCATACTCAGCTCTTGTGAATCGAAGCGAGCAACTGGGAGCACCGGTTATGGTCGTGCATCCCCCTGAACAAATGGCGAGAGTAAGTGTGATTAGTTCCCCAGCAGTTCCAGATAGCACCGAACTCACTTCTATCTCTCACCTGGCGCCGGCTCAGGAGATTCCAGCGCAAGTTCTTGCTTACAGTCCGAACGAGTTGAACATCAAAGTTTCTTGTCCCGCGGATGGCTGGCTACTGGTGACTGACCGATGGGCTGCGGGTTGGCGCGCCAAGGTTAACGGAATGCCGGCGGACGTCTTCGGCGGGAACCTCATCTTTCGAGCCGTGCGTGTTCGTAGCGGCGAGAATACGATCCACTTTTATTATCCGCAGCACCTGTATTTCGTGATGATTCTTGTTAGCTGGACCACTCTGGTTGCAGTGTTTGCAATCCCGAGATTGAACGCCATCAAAGTCGGACAACAAAAACAGCCTTTGATCGGCGGTCTTTTGTGAACAGGTCATCTGTCGCGCGTGGATGGTGTGGCGTGCTTACATTGGCTCCAGGCCAATCGCAACTTGATAAGAGACCCTTAACTGGAGACAGAACGGCGCCGGGGCATGGACCATCACTTTTCGCATTCGAGAACCACCGTCACGTACGGGATACGCATGGGCTTGGTGTCAACCCATGTATCCACGTTTTTGAAAACCCGGGCTGCAAGCTGGCGATAGGCCTGCTCTGTTCGTACATTCTGTCCGCGATCCTGGGACATAATATATCTGGAGAGAAATCCCTGATTTGAGACCCAACAGGCATCAAGGCACACAAATCGCCCGGCCGGTTTCAGGGCGCGATGAGCGAAGCGGATGCAGTGTGCGGCGTCGTCATCGTCCAGGTGATGCAAAATGCCGAGTCCTATCACGATATCAGCATCTCTGAATCGCGAGTCATCCCAAAGAGACTTCGTGTCGCCGATCACGAAAGTCCCCTTGTTACCGTGCGTCCGCTTGGCGGAATCAATATAATAGGGATTTACGTCGAGCCCCAGGTATTCGATGTCCGGGAGCCATGGTAATATTTGTGCCGGCCCGCACCCAATATCGATGACCTTATCGCCTGGCTTGGCCCGGACATGGCTTTGAATAAATCTCCGACGCAGTGCGTTCCCCCCAATAGCGTCCTGGAGCAGGTTGTACAGAAACGGAAGCTTCAGCCAACGCTGTAGCCCAGAGTCACGTTGCATAATGACGTTCGTTTAAAAGTTCGACTTACTTTATGGTTATCGCTGGCTGATTGTTCACAGAGTGCTGAGGCGATGTGCAATCCCTGCTAACTCAACAGGTCCGTTTACGTCCAGCGAAATATATTTTTCCCCACCTGAAATGACAGCGCTCGACTCGAAAGCTTTTGCGGAGCGAATCCAGGATAAGTCCAGGGTGGCTTAGCCATTGTTCGTACGTGTTTCGTTCGTGATGAATCATCGTCGCCAATGCATCAACCTTTGGTGATAACATCCTGATGGTTCGGCTTCGACAAAGCGCATGGCTCAGGGAAAGAAAGGGAGTAGCCCACGGCTCAACCGCCACTAGCAAGCCATCTTCGCTGAGCACACGCGCTCCTTCAGCAAGAGCTCGATCGAGATCATCAGGGAGCAGAGGCAAGTGATGCAAACCGCCCTGGACAATAAGAATATCTTTGCTGGCAGTCTCAAACGGAAGCCGCCGGCAATCCCCGACCAGGATCTTGCCCGGTCCGTCGTACTCGGCGGCGAGCGAAGGTGACAGGTCGATTCCGTCGACCGCGCTAAAGCCAAGCTGGTGCAGTGCCCTCAATCCGCTTCCCCTTCCACAAAACAACTCCACGATCTTTGCATTCCGCGGCCATTTCATGGCACCCATGAATTTTAGTCGTCTAATGAATTTTCGAATTTCTTCCTCAGGGCTTTCAAAGCGCAGATACGCTTCCTCCCATGGATCACGAGGAAGGCGATCTTGCTCAGCTAGCTCTCTCTGCTTGGACTTTGTCACGTTGAATGTGGACCTCACTCTCACCTGGCGTTCCAAGCAGGGCGATAAAATGCAAGGATCGTCCCAGGATTAGATCTGCCGGGAATGGATAGAGCCTCAAGTTCGATTCCCAGAACGTGATGTTAAGCTGTAGCTCGTCGAATACACCATGCCACTTGGCTAGCGTCCAATAGTTATACGGCAGGGAAACACCATGGCGTGCATTTCCGATCCAATCCATTAGCTGCAGCGTTAAATAAGCGAATGTTCCTTCGACGAGATGATCCTTGATAAGAATGGC
>WNGI01001921.1_pt1 | contig 29623 bp, 25 predicted proteins | sample 5400621 | NCBI WGS metagenome assembly WNGI01 (sample SAMN13153374, study PRJNA577476) | soil metagenome | isolation source: 20 cm soil or saprolite under Garry oak tree replicate 1 | place: USA:California | collected 2016-06-15
GGGCGCACCCGCAGGCATGTCACCTTCCCGATCGAAATCTCGTTAGCTAAAATGACGGTCGATCAGTCCACCCTTTATGTGGCAATGATCCGCGATGTCACCGAGCGCAAACGTTTTGAGCGTGAGATTGCAGCGGAAAAGGAAAATCTTGCGGTCACCCTACGCTCCATCGGTGATGGCGTCATCACCACAGATGTACAAGGCAAGATTATCATGATCAACCAGGCCGCCGAGGCGCTGACCGGCTGGACCGCCGAGGAAGCCAAGGGTCACCCGCTGAAATCCGTCTTTAAAATTTCGATTGATCTGGCGGCGCCGACGCGCGGGCAACGCAGTACTTATCGCAATGAAGCCTATTCTCTGCTGCTCAAATTACCCAGCAACGCCACGCTTGTCTCCCGAGATGGAACCGAGCACTTGATCGAGCAGGTCGTCTCCCCCATTCGCGATCGCAGAAACGAAGTGGCCGGCGTGGTCCTTGTTTTCCGCGATATCATCGAGCGCGAACACAAGCAGCTTGGATTACTCGCCGGCGGCATCGCCCACGATTTCAACAATCTCCTAACCGCCATCATGGGAAACATCTCTCTCGCATCGCTCCTCATCCCGGCAACAGACGAGATGACGACGCGATTAGCGGACGCGAAAAATGCTTCCATGCGGGCACGGGATCTTGCCCAGCAGTTGCTTACTTTTGCGCGCGGCGGCGCGCCAATCAAAAAGACGGCCTCGCTCACCCGGCTGGTCCAGGACACGGTTAGTTTCTGCCTGCGCGGATCGCAAAGCCGTAGCGAATGCGACTTGGAAGATAATCTTTTGCCGTCGGAAATTGATTCCGGTCAAATCAGTCAGGTCATCGCCAATCTGGTCGTTAACGCAGAGCAGGCAATGCCGACTGGCGGAACACTTCACGTCACCTGCGAAAATTTCCGCCATGGCTCTGGGAAGAACGCAACGGTTCCGGATTTGCCATCCGGCGAATTTGTTAAGATCACGATCAGAGACGAAGGCGTCGGCATTCCCGAGCAAAATCTGAAGCGAATTTTCGATCCTTATTTTACAACCAAACCAAAAGGAAATGGCCTTGGTCTAGCGACCGCTTATTCCATCGTCAAACATCACAAGGGTCTTATCACCGTCGAATCCGAGGTGAATAAGGGTTCCACTTTCACGCTTTACCTGCCCGCTGCGACTCACGTCGCTGTACCAGAGGAAACAGGGTATGCCGGGGTGAAAGAACTCTCCGGAACGGGCCGTGTCCTAATCGTCGATGACGAAGAAGCCATTCGCACGCTGGTGGAATTCACCCTCACTCATCTTGGCTATAAAGTTTGCTCCGCCGCAACCGCGCTGGAGGGTGTTGAGCTTTATCGACAAAAACTTCAAGCCGGTGAGCGATTTGATTGTGTCATCCTCGATCTCACTCTTCCCGGCGGGATGGGCGGAAGAGATGCGCTTAAACTTTTACTCGAAATCGATCCTTCAGTGAACGCGATTGTTTCCAGTGGTTACGCGATGGATGCCACTATGAGCCACTATCAGGATTTTGGATTTCGTGGCGTGATCACCAAACCGTACGAAGCAGCCGAGCTTGGTCGCACCGTTCGCGAAGTTATCGAATCAGGACGGATAAAGCTCGTGCCTGACCTGGACTTGCAGGCCGTAGGTTAATTTTCACCCGGAATTGTTGCGCCCGCATCAACCTACGGAGGGACGCGCTTCTGCGCGTCCCGGACATGCGGAAGCATGTCCCTCCATTACCGTTATGCCGAGGAGGCTAATTTCAGTTCACGCCCTTGTCGCGGCCAAGCTGGTTCTCCAAGATTTTGCCGAGCAAGAGAAGAGCGACACCACAAAACATTCCCTTGGCGAAAAAGTAGGTCGGTATTCCGCCAGCGATAATGTTGCTGGGAACAATCGGTTTATTCTTGTCCTCTTTCACGGCCGCGAATGAGCAGAGGATGAAAATAAGGAGAGCAATTAACGGATTAAAAATCCTCAGATAGGTGCACATGAGATGACAAGATGCCGATATACTCGGCGAAAGGCGAGCAAAAGTCCGAGCCGGACTGGCGGTTATTCTATTTCAACCGCGGCAACAGCCGCTCCAGAATACTCGCGACTGACTCTTCCACGCTTAGCCGATTTGTTTGCACCACAATTTCGGGATCGATGGGTGATTCATATGGGGCATCGATGCCGGTGAACTCTCGAATCTCCCCTGCCCGCGCTTTCTTATAAAGATTTTTCGGATCGCGCTCCTCGCAGACCTCGAGCGGTGCATCGACGAAGACCTCAATAAATTCGGCATTACCTTCCATCGCAATCGAGCGGGCCCGCTGTCGATCCGCCCGATAAGGTGAAATGAAGGCGGTGATGACGACATTGCCCGCGTCCGCCATCAACTTTGCTACTTCGCTCACGCGCCGAATGTTTTCGACCCGATCTTCCGGCGCAAATCCGAGATTGGAATTCAAGCCATGCCGGATGTTGTCACCGTCGAGCACATAGGGATGCATTGCCCGGATGAAAAGTTCTCGCTCGAGCGCTTGCGCGATGGTGGATTTGCCGGTGAGCCAGACGACAGCTCCGCGATGTCCATGTTGTGCACCGCGCGCTTGTGCCGTGATTTTTCCTTCGCTCCAGAAAATATTTTTGCTCTTGATCGCGCCGCGATCGGTATAAACACCCCCATGAATAATCCCGCCGCCGCAAATCATTCCATCATCCACCAGAACAAAGCGACCGAGAGGTGGAAGGCGATCGTGGTTATCCAGCACAATCGGAGCACGCGTTTGAATTGTTAGGCGGCCAACCTCATTGCGCGCGAGCTGATCGGCCTTGGTCGGGCTCCGTTCGAGGGATGAGGAATCCATCACCTCATCGAGCGATACGATCTGACATTTCACTTCCTGGGTCGCCAGGCGCGCAGTGTAAAGGTGCGACAAATGCGCTGGTTGACGCGCGATCCAAAAAAGGTCGGCATGAAAACGGTTCGTTTCGATGGGCGCATCTTTTGAATGCGAGCCAACGTAACCTCGTTCGACGAAAATTTGTTCGCGCAACGTGATTCCAATCGAATCGCCGGCAATCGCCATTCCGTTCTGTGCGCGAGCCGACGCTTCGGGCGGCGTAATAGGCCAATGCTCGATCGACTGGACAGCCGAGGTTTTGTTGGCCGGCGAGAAAACTAACTCGTCGCCAACTTGAAGCGTTCCCGTTTCGATGCGGCCGGCAATAATTCTGCGATCGTCGAATTTGTAGACATCCTGCACGCAAAAACGCAGCGGCAGATCGGTTGGCGGGGCAAGTGACGTCATCTCGTCGAGCGCTTCAGCCAGAGTTGGCCCTTTATGCCACTTCATTTTGGTAGTGCGGGCAGTGATGTTCTCGCCAAATCGTGCCGAGGCTGGAATAAAAACGTTGGTCTCCAAATTCAGCGTCTTCAAAAATTCGCGATACTTCTCTTCGATCTCGAGGAAACGGGCCTCGGAATATTCTGCCAGGTCCATTTTATTGACCACGACGCAGAATTGCCGCACCCCGAGCAAGCTCAGCAAATAAGCGTGCCGTTTCGATTGCTCCTGCACGCCTTCATTGGCAGCGATCACGAGCACCGCCGCATCCGCGCTCGAAGCACCGGTGATCATGTTTTTTAAGAACTCCTTGTGACCGGGCGCATCGATAATCATGTAGTCCCGTTTCGCCGTTTTGAACGGAATCTGTGTCGTGTCGATGGTGATATTTTGTTCTTGTTCCTCGAGCAAGGCATCGAGCAGAAAGGCAAATTCGAACTCCATGTTCTCCGCCGCGCAGGCGCGCTGTACTTGCTCGAGTTTACCTTCCGGCAGCGAATTCGTGTCGCTCAGGATGCGACCGATAAGGGTGGACTTGCCATGATCGACGTGGCCGACGAAGACGACGCGCAGCGTCGTCTGGCGGCTGACTGCTGGTTGCTGGATGTTGGATGCCCGATTCTCGAGGCTCGTTTGTCGTTTGCTCATTTTTCTGATCGGATCAGCAACTAGAGAAAGCCTTTCGCCCGCAGCTTCTGCATGGCGTTGCGCTCATGGTGGTCCTGGGCGCGGCCGGCGCGCTCACTCGTGCGGGTGGTTTCTAATTCAGCGATGATGGCCTCAATCGTATCTGCGTTGCTCGTGATTGGTTTCGTAATTGGACTGCAGCCGAGCGAGCGATAGCGCTGGCCATTTTTCGCAAAGTACATTTTTGGAATCGGAATGTTTTCGCGCTGGATGTAGCGCCAAATGTCAACCTCGGTCCAATCTAACAGCGGTTGCACTCGCACATGCTCACCTTTCGCGCCGGTGGTGGCGAATTGTCCCCAGAATTCCGGCGGCTGATCCTTGTAGTCCCATTCGAATTGCGCGTTGCGCAGCGAGAAATAGCGCTCCTTGGCCCGGGTCGGATCTTCATCGCGCCGGATGCCGGTGATGAGCGCGTCCCATTTATATTGCGCCATCGCCTGCTGAAGCGCGACCGTTTTCAATTCATGCGTCACCGTCACCGGGTCGTGTGTTTCATAGCCAATGCCGCGGGCGCGCGCTTCTTCGTTGATCTTCACGATCAGGTTCAATTTGTAATGCGCGGTCGCCCATTCGCGGAACTCGAGCATCTCCGGAAACTCATAAGTGGTGTCGATGTGCAAAACCGGAAACGGCACCCGGCCGAAAAAGGCTTTTGACGCTAACCAGATTAATACATTTGAGTCTTTGCCCATCGACCACGGCATCGCAATATTTTTAAACGCATGGTAGGCTTCGCGAAAAATAAAGACGCTCTGATTTTCGAGCCGGTCGAGATGGGTGCGAATCGTCGTCATCAAAGTTTTTGAGGAGGCGTTCTATACAATCGAAAGTTCTAATTGCAAAGGGACGTGAAGCTCCACCGATGTAGCAGATTTTGTGCGCTCCTCGGTCCTTTGTGCCGCTAAGGGCCGCGACAAGGTGAAGTTTTACATTGCGCTTGGTCATTATCTTGCATGCCGACCCGCTCAAGTTAGTGTTGGGCTGTGCCGCAAGTCGCCGCCTACGATTCAAAAATTGAGGGCAACGTCATCTTCACACAGCTCGACGCTGCCATGAACTGGATGCGCAAGAATTCGCTCTGGCCCATGCCGATGGGCCTGGCTTGTTGCGCAATTGAACTGATGGCGACGGCAGCTTCGCGATTCGATATCGCACGTTTCGGTTCCGAGGTAATGCGGTTCTCACCGCGGCAATGCGATGTTATGATTGTTGCCGGCACCGTTACTTACAAAATGGCGCTGGCCGTAAAACGTATTTGGGAGCAAATGCCAGAACCGAAATGGTGCATCGCCATGGGCGCGTGCGCGTCGAGCGGCGGAATGTATCGCAGTTATGCAGTGTTGCAAGGCATCGATCAACTTATCCCGGTAGACGTTTACGTGTCGGGATGTCCTCCTCGTCCGGAAGCGCTGCTGGAAGGATTGATTCGCTTGCAGAAAAAAATTGAGGGCGAACAGGCATTTTTAAATCAGAAGCGAAAACTTGCCCACGAGTTTATTCCCGAAATTGAGAAGCGAACTCCCCCGCGGCCTTCCATCCGTGGCGGTGTTTCGGGAGCTGCGCCGTCCACGAGTTCGGTCGCATGAATTTTATTCCTATTCGTATTGTTGCTCCTATTCCTGCTCTATGAAAAACAGGAATGAAATTAGGAATAGGAGGCTGAGATGACCGGACAGGAGTTACTTAAATCAATCAGCCGTCTCCTCGGCGCCAAAATTCAGAGCCGGATTGAGTTTCGTGACGAGACAACCTTCAGCATTCAGCCGGAAGACCTGCGCGAAGTGGCCAAGTTCTGCCGGGACGAACTTTCGTTTGATTACTTAATCGATATTTCCAGCGTCGACAATTTTGGTGACGAACCGCGATTCGAGATCGTCTATGAGCTTTACTCAATGACGCTCGCGATCCACCTGCGGCTCAAACTCGCGGTCAGCGAAGAAGTCTGCTCGGTCGATACGATATCGGACATTTGGCCGACGGCCGATTGGCATGAGCGCGAGATTTACGACATGATGGGCATCCGCTTCAACAACCACCCGGATCTGCGCCGTATTCTAATGTGGGACGGCTATCCGTTCTTTCCGCTGCGAAAGGATTTTCCCCTCGAGGGTTTGCCCAGTGAGATGCCCGACGTCGCGTTCACCTCCGTAGCACCAATGGAAGGCGGGCCGTTCGTCACTCAACCGTCGACTGCGACGGCCAAGGATCGCGAACCGCGCGCCAAGCGCCCCGATCTGAACCGATAGTTGGAACTTGCGGCGTTGTCTCTCGGTTGCGTTGGCTGGAGGGTTGATTGCGACGGCCGCCGCCTTTTTGTTTCAAGCGCGGCAAAAACCAGCGGCAAATGCGCCGACGAAAGCCGACATGATATTGGTGGAAAAAAGCGCGCGCCGCCTAACGCTATTTTGTGCTGGGCGAAAATTAAAAGAGTATCGGGTGGCACTCGGTTTCTCTCCGGTTGGCCCGAAGCAAAGCGAAGGCGATGGGCGGACGCCGGAAGGAAATTACACAGTTGATTTTCACAAGTCCGACAGCGCTTTTCATCGCGCTTTGCACATTTCCTATCCGGACGCGGCCGACAGCGCGCGAGCGGCAGAGGCGGGTGTGGCGCCGGGCGGGGATATTATGATTCACGGTTTACCGAGTGGCTTCAGCGCATTGGGATCAGCTCATCGCCTGCGCGACTGGACCGCAGGCTGCATTGCCGTGACTGATTCCGAGATGGACGAGATTTGGGCTTCAGTGGCTGATGGGGCACCGATCGAAATTAGACCGTAGCGCAACGGAGGACTCGCCACGGGCAAAAATATTGAGTAAACATTTCGCTGTTGCACCTGCAACACTGAAATGTTAACTGGCGACAAATCGATTGCAATTTGGGACCTGACAACGCGTGTCCTTCCAGGCGCCCGCTATAGTTTCGGCGATGCTTCCTCAAAAATGCGGGAAAAATCCTTTGCTGCCTTGCGGCCAGTCTCCAACACTTCGCCGTGACTGAGTCTTGTTGACGAAAGTCCAGTGGCCAAATTTGCAATGCAGGAAAATCCCGCGACTTCCATTTCAAGCGCGCGCGCCTGGATTACTTCGAGCACGGTAGACATACCGACGGCATCGGCGCCGAGGTTTTGCAGCATTCGGACCTCGGCCGCGGTTTCGTATTGCGGACCAACGACGGCGGCGTAAACGCCCTGGTGCAATAGCACGCCGATCTTCTGCGCCGCATCGCCAAATTGTTTCTGCAATCGCGCTGAATAGGCATTGCTCAGGTCGAGAAATTCTGGCCAACCAATTAGGGGCGAAGTTCCGGTGAGGTTCAGATGATCGTTGATCATCATCCAATCGCCTGGCTTGAATTTTTGATTCAACGCCCCGGCAGCGTTTGTAACGACAAGCTTTTCAATTCCTACGTTTGCGAGCATGCGCACACTGGCGGTTACCTCGCTCGCCGAATAGCCTTCGTACAAATGGACGCGGCCCTGCACGAAAATGACCCGCCGGTCTGAGATTTCGGAGAGTGAAAATTTTCCGGCGTGCCCGGGAACGCGCGGCTTCGGGATTTCCGAAAACTCAGCGTACTTGATTGATTCGATCGGGTCTTGCACGATCGCATTCAGGCCCGACCCGAGAATGATCGCAATTTTTGCGTTCCAATCTCGCAGCTGCTGCAGCGCGTCACCCATTGATGGATCGAACAGTCCCTTCCTATGTCGACCTGATGTTAAAATTGAGGCAACACATTACTACGTATCGCGCGGCGGAGCGTCCGATCCACCGGGGTCTCGCTCACGCAGCCGAGACTGGCGGCGCGGTCGCCGGCTTGCGCGTTGTCACCATTACATCAGGCCGGAGCGAATCGTCGCGCGGCGTGGGCGATTTCGTTTCCTGCTTGGGATAGGCGATGCGGCTGTGGAGCATCGTCATGAGAGTGAAACGGAAACGCTCCGCAATCACGCGCACATCGCGCAGAGTCAGGTCGCATTCGTCGAGCTGATGATCGCTGATGCGTTGGTCGATAATGTCGTTAACCAGTTGTTCGATCTTCGCCGGCGTCGGTTTTTCCAAACTGCGTGACGCACTTTCCACCGCATCAGCCAGACTGACGATTGCACTTTCCTTCGTCTGCGGTTTCGGGCCGCTGTAGCGGAAACTTTCCTCCCGCACTTCCGGAATATCGGGCATTTTCATGATTTTACCGCCGGCGCGCGCCTCCTCGTGCATTTGCTGGGCGCGTTTGTAGAAATAGTAAACCAGTGAAGTTCCGTGATGTTCCTGAATAATGTCGATGATGCGCTGATTGAGTTTGTGTTTGAGCGCGAGATCGACTCCTTCCTTCACGTGCGCGATGATGATCAAGGCACTCATTGTCGGGGCCAGATCTTCGTGTGGGTTGCGCTCGAAGCTCATGTTTTCGGTGAAATAGTCCGGCTTCACCAATTTCCCGACATCGTGGAAATAGGCGCAGACGCGACACAGCGTGGCGTTGGCCCCGATTGCTTCGGCCGCAGCTTCGGCCAGGTTCGCGACCACCAAACTGTGATGGTAAGTGCCTGGCGCTTCGATCGTCATTCGACGCAAAAGCGGGTGGTTTAAGTCCGAGGCTTCCAGCCACGAAATATCGGTGGTGATCTGGAACAACGGCTCGAACATCGGGATCACGCCGCCGACGATCGTGGCGGTGACAATTCCGTTGCCGATCGCAAAGGCGCTTTGCAATCCGATCATCGGCCAGTCATTTGCCGTGGGCGGAAAGAGATTGATCGGACCGATGAAACCGAAAGTGAGCGACAAAATCCAAATCGCGACGCCGACACCCAGTCCGGCGCGGACGAGTTTACTACGGCGACGCACTTGCAGCGTCAGGTAAACAGCGGTGAATCCACTGATCATTCCGGTAACGAGCAAAGGCGCGTCAATTTTTCCAAAAAGAACACTGCTCCAGAGGCTGACGAAAACCGCGGCATATAATCCGTGATTGCGGCCGAGCAGCACGCTCAGCAAGAGCGGTGCGAGCGCGAAGGGAGTGAGCAATTCCGCCATGTCGGTTTGCAATCGAAGGACACCGCTGCTGCAAAGGACGTAGATAAATTTTGTGAGCGCCAACTGCACCAGCATCACTCCGAAGACGAGGAGAATGCGCGAGTTTTGCGAAAAAGTGCGCGGCTGATTGACCCAGAGCATCATCAGCGCGATCAAAAAAAAGAGTAGTGCGATGACAAAATTCTTCGTTGGCTCGGGCTGGTTGCCGCTGAAGATGAGCAAGGCCAGCCCGGCGATGAAGGCGGCGAAAAGGACCCCTTTCATGCCCCAGGAATATTCCAGTCCGCGCAACACCTCGTTACGGGCACGACGGCGGCGCAATTTTCCCGAAGCCAAGCCGCGCCGGACCAGTTCGCTACGTTTGAAAAAGTCGATCATTGCTTACGCCCTGAGGGCGTCCGATGCTGCTGATAGGCATTAATAATGGCACGAACCAGGGGGTGACGCACGACATCCCGTTCGGTAAAATAGCTCATGGCGATGCCGGGTACGGCCTTAAGGGCTTGCAAGGCCTCGACCAGGCCGGAGCGCTTATTCGCGGGCAGATCAATTTGGGTAACGTCCCCAGTAACGACGCACTTGGAATTCATGCCGATGCGCGTGAGCAACATGAACATCTGCTCAGCGGTGGCATTTTGCGCCTCATCGAGAATGACAAAGGCATTGTTCAGGGTGCGACCGCGCATGTAGGCGAGCGGCGCTACTTCGATGACTTCGCGGGAAAGTGCGCGCTCCAATTCCTCCGCCTCCATCATATCATGCAAAGCATCATAGAGCGGCCGCAAATAAGGCGTGATTTTTTCCTGCAAGTCTCCCGGCAGAAATCCGAGGGCTTCCCCGGCTTCCACCGCCGGACGAGCCAAAATGATCCGCGACACCTGTTCCTTCTTTAACGCTGCCACCGCCATCGCAACGGCAAGGTAAGTTTTGCCGGTCCCGGCCGGGCCGATGGCGAAGACGACATCGTATTTTTCGATCGCCTCGACATAATTTTTCTGACCAACCGTGCGTGCAATGACCGGCGCCTTGCGCGACGACGTCACGATCTTGGCAGAGATGGCATCCGATAAATTATCGGCGCGTTCTTCACTCACAGAATTAAGAGCATAATTGAATTCATGTTTTTGAATATCGACGCCGCGTTTGCGCGCTTCCTCCAGCTGATCGAAGACGCGCTGGGCGCGATCTAATTTCTCCGGCTCACCTTCCATTTTTACCCATCCTTCGCGTGTCGTCACTCGCACGCCGAGGGAATCTTCCAGGTTTTTCAGGAGCTTGATATCGTTGGCGTAGAGGGACTGTAACGCGCGCGCGCTTTCAAACTCTAAGGTTCGAGTTTCTGTCATGTCATATCAAGGAAGGGCGACTCCAGATCGCCCGCGGCGCGTGCAGACCGCCGTCCTTGCGCTTCGTGAGACCAGCATTCTGTTACCGAAATCCGTAAACCAGCGCCCAATGCGTGCGTTCCTCTGGCGACTCTTCGATTGAGACGATGATAAAATAGCTATCGGTGGAGGTCGGGATGACATGGGCCGCGGCAAAAGCCCCTTTTTGCCAGCTATCAGGTTGTTCGATTAATTTTCCTTCCTTGTCGTAAATATGCACCGAAATCCTTGCGTGGCGCACTTCTGTGCCCATCCAAAACCAATATTCGTTGCCTTTGAACAACTGCTGGCGCACGGCCTTCTTTTCCCCCGCAGCAAGGTCCCCACCCCAATAGTCTTCGCGCACTTGAAACCCTTCCCGGACATAAGGCTCAGCCGCCTGCAGCGCGAAAGATTGGGCATCGTCAACCGAAGCGGTTGCAACCGCGCCAAGAATGAACGGGACGACCACTAAAACGAATATGACTTGGCGACGCGGATTCATCACTGCCGCGTCACGATCTCGCCATCGAGGCGCGTCGTGATTTCGTTGACTTTTTTCACCGCCTCCGGTGAGATCGGTTTGCTCCCGGAATCAATCAACGGTCGCACTTCCACTAACGCCCGTTTGATACTCTCCACCACGGGCACGCTGTATTCCGGCATGGCCGTTAATCGATCGCCGAAATACCTGAGCAAATCCGGTTGATGCAAAAGCTCTGCGCCTGCCTGCGTAAAATGCTTGCTCACCACCGCGGTCAGGATCTGAGTGCCGCGCAACCAGCCACCGAGGCTGACCAACTGGGAGAGCTTTTGGTCCTGCAGCTCGTTCATCGCCCCCTGGACGCTACTTTGGGTGCGATCCAGCTCCTGGCGCACGCTTTCCCATTTGCGTTTGTCAGCCGCTTCCGTGATCGCTTTTGCGTGGGGAGTAATGGAAGCGCCCACTCCAATCCCCTTGGCCAGCGAAAGCACGCGTTGCCCGATGTCCTTAACTGCGGGCGCATCCTGCGCCTGGACCGCGATAAATCCATCGGCGATCACGTTCCCGAGGAGCAGCGCAGTCCTGGGGCGTTCGCTAAAATTGGTCCCTTTTTCCGTCCGAACGTATTCTTTCCAGTTTACCGGGCCTAGTTTGTTGAGCGCCCCGAAGACTTCATTCGGCAGGGGCACCACCACATCTTCCACTTTCTTATACTGCTTTACATCGATATGCTGCGGCGCTTGCGCGGCCTGCGCGCTGAACCCAATCACCGCGAGTGCAAACCCGGCCCACTTGTTAATTTTAAGTACTGAAATCATTGGCTGCTTCGACTGTTGATTTCGACCCGGTATTCAGGATTAATGCAACTCTAAATAGAAGTAAGTTTTGCTCAACTCCACGCTTTGACTTCCTTTAATCGCATCAACCCTGTCGCGCGGCGGCATCCGCCCTCCGATTTGTGAATTCAGAACGACTCCAACAAATCCTCGAGCGGGCCGGCAAACAACGCCTGCTCGTCATTGGTGACTTGATGCTCGACGAGTTCGTTTGGGGCAAGGTTGGTCGCATTTCGCCCGAGGCGCCCGTGCCTGTGGTGGAAGTTTCGGGCGAATCGTTTTATCCCGGGGGCGCGGCCAATGTCGCCCGTAACTTGCGCGAGTTTACCGCTCATGTCGGCGTCGTTGGAATGATCGGTCGTGACCGCGGCGGAGAACAGCTTCGGCAGTTATTGGCTGACCGAGAAATCGATACTTCGGCCTGCTCGATCTCGGCTGATTTTCCCACCATCGTCAAAACCCGGATTATTGCGCGGCAGCAGCAAGTCGTCCGGGTTGATCGCGAAAAAGTTCTGGCCCCGGATGAAACGCAGATCGGGTCGATTGTCGCGAACGTGAAAAAAATGTTGCCGGAAATCGACGGCATCATCTTCGAAGATTACGGCAAAGGATTTCTCGCAGAAAAACTCGTTTCGGAAATCATCGCTCCGGCGCGAGAGAAAAAGAAGGTGGTCGCAGCCGATCCGAACCCGCGTCACAATATTCCGTGGCGCGGGTTGTCGGTGATAAAACCCAATCGTAGCGAAGCGTTTCACGCCGCCGGGATTCCGCTGCAAGAATCAGACGCGGACGATAATGTTTTGAAAGAGGTTGGCGCGACTTTGTTGCAAAAATGGCAGACGGAGTTGGTCCTTATCACCCTGGGCGAAGAAGGAATGATGCTTTTCCAACATGGTCAGAAGCCGCATCATGTGCCAACCAAGGCTCGACAGGTCTTCGACGTTTCGGGCGCAGGCGATACCGCTATCGCTCTATTCACGCTCGCGCTTTGCAGCGGCGCCACACCGTTGGAGGCGGCTGATATTGCCAATCACGCCAGCGCCGTTGTCGTGGGCAAACTGGGGACGGCGACGGTTTCCCCGGAAGAATTGCGAAAGAATTTTGAAGATGGCTGACGGAAAAACGCCGGCCGTTTTCTTCGATCGCGATGGCACCATCATGCACGATGTCAATTACTGCTCCGATCCAAAGGATGTGCACGTATTCCCATTCTTCGCCGAGTCGCTGCGAAAATTAAAGGCGCGCGGGTTCAAATTGATCATGGTCACGAACCAAAGCGGGATTGGGCGAGGCTATTTCACGCGCGAGCAATACAACGCGGTGCATGCGGAAGTGCTTCGACAATTGGGCGAACCGCTGATTGATGCGACCTACGTTTGCCCGGACGTCCCAGGTGTTGAATCGGAATGCCGCAAACCCGCACCCGGAATGATCCTGCAAGGCGCGCGCGAGCACGCAATCGATCTCAGCCGTTCAATTATGATCGGGGATAAAGAAATTGATGTGCATTGCGGGCACAATGCTGGAATCAAAGCGATTCGCGTCCGGACCGGTTTTGAAACGAACACCGCCGACAGTTCAGCCGACTGGATCGCACAAGATTTTGCGGAAGCGACGGAGATTATTCTGACGAAGTTTGCGCCGGCATGATGAAGTCCCGCACGGTCATCCCGAGCGCAGCGAAGCGGAATCGAGGGATCGTGGTGTGCTAACTTTAAGCTTCCGCGGCGGAATCGCTCGACTCTGCTCGGGATGACGGATGAGTAGAAACGTCGTTATCATTCCCGCCCGCTGGGGTTCGACCCGATTTCCGGGAAAGCCACTGTATCAAATCGCGGGGAAACCTTTACTTCGGCGTGTCTGGGAACGTTGCCGGCACGCCCGAAAAATCGATCACACCATCATCGCGACCGACGACATGCGCATTGCCGAAGCGGCATTCGCCTGGGGCGCGGAGGTGGCGCTGACATCGCCGAAACATCAGAGCGGAACGGATCGGATCGCTGAGGTGGCGGCACGGGCGAAAAACTTCTCGATCATCATCAATGTACAAGGAGACGAGCCGCTAATTCGGCCCCAGTTAATCGACCGAATGGTCGAGACACTCTTGAAAAATCGTGAGCTCGGAATTGTTACCGCAGCGCATCCATTCGAAAATCCTCGTGACGCCCTTTCACCGCATCAGGTGAAAGTCGTAATCAATCGCGCCGGTAACGCTCTTTATTTCTCTCGCGCGCCGATTCCATCGACAAAGACCAGCGGTCCCTCCTTGTTTCTCCGCCATCAGGGCATCTACGGCTTCCGCCGCACGATGCTTTTGCAATTTGTGAAATGGAAAACAACACCGCTGGAGCAGGCTGAATCGCTCGAGCAATTGCGCGCGTTGGAGAATGGTGTAAGGGTTCATGTGCTCGTCACTAAACATGGTTCGCCTGGCGTCGATACGCCGGCAGATGCTGAAGCAGTAGCCGCCTCGCTGCGCAAAACGTCCACCTCCCCCGCTGGGATCCGGCTACAAAAATCGAGGGTCCGCCGATGAAATACATTTTCGTCACCGGTGGCGTTGTTAGTTCCCTCGGCAAGGGTCTGGCTGCGGCCGCGCTGGGCACCTTGCTCGAGCTACGCGGACTGCGGGTTGTTTTTCAAAAATTCGATCCTTATCTCAACGTCGATCCGGGAACGCTGAGCCCGTTTCAACACGGCGAAGTTTATGTGTTGAACGACGGCGCGGAAACGGATCTCGACCTCGGGCATTACGAGCGTTTTACCAATTGCGTTCTCTCGCGGCACAATAATCTGACCAGCGGCCAGGTTTATGAATCGGTCATCAATCGTGAGCGACGCGGCGACTATCTTGGCAAAACGGTGCAGGTCATTCCGCACGTTACTGATCAGATCAAAGCACGGATCCGCGAACTTTCCGATGAATCAAAATACGATGTCGTGATTACGGAAGTGGGAGGAACCACTGGTGACATTGAAGGCTTGCCATTTCTGGAAGCGATTCGGCAATTTATTCTCGAAGTCGGCCCGCAGAATGTTGTGAACATCCATGTCACCCTTGTTCCCTATATTAAGGCGGCGCGGGAATTAAAGACCAAGCCGACCCAGCAAAGCATCGCAAAGTTGCGAGAAATCGGTCTGCAACCGCAGGTCTTGATGTGCCGGACCGAGCACGCGCTGGACGCGGAGTTGCGCCAGAAGCTTTCGATGTTTTGCAGCGTCGCACCGGAAGCTGTGATCGAAGTGCGTGATGTCGCACACACCATTTACGAAGCACCTCTGATGTTTCATGCTGAAGGACTCGATGCGCTTGTTTGTAAATTGCTCGGTCTGCAAACGCCGGAGCCCGATCTGAACAACTGGCGCAAGTTTGTCGAACGTGTGGTCTCGCCCAAAAAACGGGTTAAGATCGCTGTCGTCGGCAAATACATCGATTTGCAGGACGCTTACAAATCAATCTACGAATCGTTAACACACGCTGCTGCCAGCCAGGATTGCGGGATCGATCTGAAATTGATCGATGCGGAGCGGCTCCAGGATGGAGTGGACGGCCAGCTAAAAGATGTTGCCGGCGTGCTCATTCCCGGTGGCTTTGGCGACCGCGGGGTGGAAGGAAAAATTAAGGCCGCGCGTTTCGCCCGGGAAAATAAGCTCCCCTATCTTGGCCTTTGTCTCGGCATGCAGGTGGCGACCATAGAGTTTGCGCGCAACGTTTGCGGAATCGCCAATGCTAACAGCACCGAGTTCGACCAAACCTCATCCGATCCGGTAATTTGTTTGCTCGATGAACAACGCGACGTGACCAACAAGGGCGCGAGCATGCGGCTCGGAACATGGCCGACGAAAATTCAACACGGCAGTCTCGCGGAGAAGATTTATGGGAGCGACGAAGTACTCGAACGCCATCGGCATCGTTATGAGTTCAACATGAAATATCGTGACCAAATGCGCGAGAAAGGCTTCGAAATTTCCGGCACCTCGCCCGATGGCTCGCTTGCCGAGCTGGTTGAGTTGCGAGATCACCCCTATTTTCTGGCTTGCCAATATCACCCCGAATTTCAGAGCAAACCGAACAAGCCGCATCCGTTGTTCAAAGCTTTCGTTCGGGCGGCGCTGGCGCACCAGGGATAATAGCGAGCTGCGGCCACCACGATGACGGCTAGTTTGTTGCCGCTCGCGTTAAGCGATCGTTAATCGCCGCGCCAATCCCTTCCTCTGGCACGCGTTCGGCGACGACCAGATCGAGATTTTCCGCGTCCAGTTCTCGCAGCATCCAAAAGAAATTCGCAGCGGCTTCGCGTAAATCGCCTCTCTCAGTTAAGTGATGCATCGCCGCGAAATCAGATGACGCATTTGTAGCTGCGGTCGTTGACCGCGGCCGGCCGGGGTCAGCAACCCTGGCTACAGGACGAAAGGCGAGCGCTCCAACGCGCTTCCCAGGCGGGAGGCAAAAGTTTCCTAAACTTTCAACCACGATCAATTTCGTTCGGGGCGCGTAGTGTGTCGGCAATTGCCCAGGCGCGCCGACGGTGACCGGTGAGGTTTGTTCACGAACTTCACCAAATGGACGCAGCATTTCGTCTGTGATCGGCCCGCGCCGCCATACCTCAATCACCCGATTTGCAACTTGAACAATGGTCGATTCGATTCCGTGCTCCGTCGCACCGCCATCAACAATCAGCGGAATACGGCCGCTCAACTCATCGAACACGTGTTGCGCCGTTGTTGGGCTGATACGCCCGAATTGATTTGCGCTCGGCGCCGCCAGCGGCCGATTCAGTTTCCTGACTACTTCGCGGAAAATCGGATGCGCGCTCATCCGCACCGCCACCGTTTGCAATCCCGCCGTGACAATGTCCGGAACAATTTCACGCTTTGGAAAAATAATCGTCAACGGCCCGGGCCAAAATTTTTCCACCAACTCACGAGCGAGTCCCGATTCCAGGGTCGCGATCTCGTCCAGCACCTCTCCATTTGGCACATGCACGATGAGCGGATCGAAACGGGGACGTTCTTTTGCCTCGAAAATTTTGGCGACCGCGTCTGGATTGAGCGCATCGGCCGCGAGTCCGTAAACCGTTTCAGTCGGGAGCGCGACTACTTCACCGTCGCGCAACAGTTTGATCGCCTTCGCGCACTCCTGCGCGGAAACGATTTCCGTTTTCACTTCGGCAGTTTCGCGGCCAGCACGGCTTCGGTCTGCTTTTTGCGAAACGCCTGGAGACTTTGCCGAATCTTCTTGTCGGAAATCGCGAGAATTGCCGCTGCCAAAAGCGCCGCATTCTTCGCACCCGCAGATCCAATCGCGAGCGTGCCAACGGGGATGCCTCCCGGCATTTGCGCCATCGAAAGGAGCGAGTCTAAACCGTGCAGAGCCGCCGACTGGATCGGCACCCCGAGCACCGGCAACCAGGTGTAAGCCGAGATGACGCCGGCGAGATGTGCCGCGCCGCCTGCTGCCGCAATCATCACGCGAATGCCGCGATCAGCCGCCTCACGCGCAAACTTGGCGGTGGCGTCGGGAGTGCGATGAGCGGACAGAATGTGTGCCTGGTTTGCAATGCCAAGGTCATCGAGCGTTTTCACGCAAACGGACATCGTTTCCCAATCCGAGGAGCTGCCCATGATTACAGCGACGAGCGGTGACGTTTTTGGCATGGGCCAATCTTAACGATGTTGCGATTGCCGCAACGCGATTTGCGATGTCACGAGTTCGCTTTGCGATTATCGTGTCAATGTGAACGCCGGCGACAATGCCATTGCCCTGATCGGGTTCATGGGCGGGGGAAAATCTGCGATTGGACGTGAGCTGTCGCGACGCACCGGCTGGCCCCGACATGATACCGACGAAATGATTCGCGAGCAGTTCGGCATTTCGATTCCGGATATTTTCGCGTGCCACGGCGAGCCGGCATTTCGCGATGCCGAAACTACACTGCTCAAAACGTTGCAACGCGGACTGGCAGGCATCGTCGTGACCGGAGGAGGAATCATTTTGCGGGAAGAAAATGTGCGGATTTTGCGCGGGATGGGCCGCATCATTTGGCTCGATGCCGATGAAGATGTGTTGTGGCAACGGGCGTCACGTCACAGCACCCGCCCCCTGCTCCAGACCCCTGATCCGAGGGCGCGATTTGCCGAGCTGCTGCAGACACGATTACCGCTCTATCAGACGGCGGCGGATTGTCGCATCAACACCTCAAGAAGCAGCATCGCGGAAGTGACGGATGAAATTATCGCTCTACTCTAGCAAACATGCGATCCCGAAATCTCCCAGCGATGCCGAAAATCTCCCTCCTCCTCGAGTTAACATTTGAGTGTTGCACCTGCAACACCGAAATATCGACAGCTCTTTTGTTCCATAGTTCTCACCGATGAATGCGGAGAACCGATCAGCAGACATACGGGAGCAAGTTGTCGGATTGGCGCGCGAGCTCGGATTTGATCTTTGCCGCTTCGCGAAAGCAGAAACACCCGAGCACGTCGCGGAATTCCAAGATTGGCTCGATCGGGGCGATGCCGGTGAAATGAATTATCTCGCGCGTAACTCGGAGCGGCGGTGTGATCCGCTCCAGATATTAGCGGATGCGAAAACTGTGATCGTTCTCACGCTCAATTATTTTCAGGGCGCACACAAAACCGGTCCTATAGCGGCAGGTGGACCGCCCGCGGGGGTTGCTATAAAAGAAGCGATTGCAGCCGACACGGCTCCCACTACAGCTACCGGGCGTATTGCGCGTTATGCTTGGGGCGAGGATTATCACACCTTGATCGAAACAAAGCTGGCGGTGATCGATCAATTTCTGCGCCAATGCGGCGGCAGGCAGAAATGTTATGTGGATACCGGGCCGATGCTAGAGCGCGACCACGCGGCGACTGCCGGCATTGGGTGGCATGGCAAAAGCACGATGTTATTAAACCGCGAATTCGGGACTTGGTTTTTTCTCGCGGAGATTTTGACCACGCTGGAGTTTGCACCGGACACCGCGCAAAAAAATTACTGCGGACGTTGCACGCGCTGTATCGACGCGTGTCCGACGGGCGCGATCACCGCGCCGCACCAAGTAGATGCGCGACGGTGCATTTCCTACCTGACGATCGAATTAAAAGGTTCGATCCCGACCGAATTGAGGCCGCTGATCGGCGATCGGATCTACGGTTGCGATGATTGCCTGGACGCCTGTCCCTGGAACCGTTTCGCCAAAGTTTCGCGCGAGACGGCATTCGCGATACGGCCCGAGGTCGCAGCGATGAAGTTGCGCGATTATCTAAGTCTTGATGACGATAAATTTCGCCGGCTCTTTCGCAACTCGCCAATCAAGCGCACGAAACGGCGCGGGCTTTTGCGTAATGTTTGCGTGGCGTTGGGGAACGTTGGAACAGCTGACGATTTGCCGGCGTTAGAGAAGGCAACGTCCGATTCGGAGCCATTAATCGCCGAGCACGCGCACTGGGCGATCGAGCAAATACGAGGGCGTGCGGTTGCGTGAATTGCTGAATCTGTAATGATTACCAAACGCATCTAATGGGTAGGTGCGTGAACGAGTTTACCTTTAACTAGTTAAGGAGCAGTTATTTCGCTTGGCTAATTTTCCCGCAATGCATCAAAGCGTGACCAGCCCTCCCGCCGCGAAATCTATTTCGGCCGAGCCCGAGAAATCCGCGCCCGCGACCGGAGCCGTCTCGCCGCGACGGCGGAAATCGCGGCGCCGACGTTACATTCTCTTCGGAGTTGGCGCGTTGATTTTGCTTTGGATCGTCGGCGCGATCGTTGCAAGTAAACGGGAGAAGCCCATTCCGGTAACAACGGAAAAGGCCACGAAGCGAACGATCATGCAGCTGGTTTCGGCGACTGGTAAAGTTCAACCGGAAACGGAAGTAAAAATTTCGCCTGAAGTGGCGGGCGAAATTATCGACTTGCCGGTGATTGATGGCGCGCAGGTGAAAAAGGGCGACCTGCTGGTGCGGGTCAGACCCGATTCCTACAAAGCCTTGCTGGAGGCACAGGAAGCGGCGATCAGCTCGGCCAAAGCGACGAACCTTCAACAGAAAGCGACGATGATGAAGACGGAGCAGGACCTCAAACGTGCCGATGACATGTACAGCAAGAAAACGATTTCGATACAGGAGTACAACACGGCGCAGGCCGCTTATGACGTGGCCAAAAACACTTACGAAAGCTCGCTCCATGAGATCGAACGAGCACAGGCCGGTTCGAGTGGGGCGCGTTCTCCCATTGACGGAACGGTAACTATTTTGAATAGCAAGTTGGGCGAGCGCCTTGTCGCTACCGGTCAGTTCGCCGGGACCGAAGTGATGCGCGTGGCCGATCTTGGCCATATGGAAGCGCGCGTCGATGTGAATGAGAACGATGTCGTGAACGTGAAAGTGAGCGACAAGGCGAGTGTGAAGGTCGATGCCTATGGCGATCGGAAGTTTCATGGCACCGTTTACCAGATCGCGAATACTGGGACGACAACCGGCGCCGGCACGCAGGAAGAAGTCACAAACTTCCAGGTTAAGATTCGAATCGATGATCACGATGTGCTGTTGAGACCAGGGCTGAGTTGCACGGCCGATATCGAGACCGACATGGTGAAAGATGTGGTGGCGGTGCCGATGCAGGCGGTCACCATTCGCACCGGCGACAGTAATTTGAGCCCGGAGGAGATCGAAAAGAAAAAAGAAAAAATCGCGCAGCGCGATAAAGGCGACAACAGCGCCGAGCTCGTGAATGAGCGCCAGGAAAAAGCGTCCCAGAAAGAGGAGCACGAAAAACTGGCGAAAGTCGTGTTTTTGAAAAAAGGGAGCAAGGCGCAGTCAATCAAAGTGACGACGGGAATCGCGGATGACACTTACATGGAGATAAAGAGCGGGGTCCAGCCGGGCGACGAAGTGATTTCGGGAAGTTACAGCGCGATTAGCCGAAAGTTGAAGGACGGCGCCAAAGTTACCTACGATAAAGAAGCGAAATAGTGTTCAGGGTTCAGGCCGAACTTCTGAAACCTGGACCCTGAAACCTGAACACGATGAGCCAAAACTCCACGCGTCCGGTTGGTCCACTGGTCATCGACATTGAAAACATCACGAAGGATTACGTGATGGGCGAAGAGACGGTGCACGCATTGCGCGGAGTGTCGTTGCAGATTCATAAGAACGAATACATCGCCATCATGGGCCCGAGCGGCAGCGGAAAGTCGACCCTCATGAACATGCTTGGTTGCCTCGATACTCCGACTTTCGGGCGCTATGAATTCAATGGGAAAAACGTCGCGGAAATGAACGATGACGAACTAGCCGCGATCCGAAATCGCGAGATTGGTTTTGTTTTCCAAACGTTTAATCTCCTCCCGCGCTCGACCAGTTTGCGCAATGTCGAGTTGCCGCTGATTTACGCCGGGATTGATCCAGACACGCGCGAGGAAATGGCTACCCATGTCTTGCACGAAGTTGGTTTGGGCGATCGAATGAATCATAAACCAAACGAACTATCCGGCGGTCAACGCCAGCGCGTCGCGGTCGCCCGCGCCCTTGTGAACAGGCCTTCCATCATTTTGGCGGATGAGCCGACCGGAAACTTGGATTCGAAAACGGGCGAAGAAATTATGGCCTTGTTTGAAGATTTGTATCAACGCGGGAACACCATCATTCTCGTCACGCACGAGCGCGACATCGCTGCGCACGCGCGGCGCACGGTGCATTTACGCGACGGTTTAATCGAGACTGATCATGCAGGATTTATTCCGGAACTCGACCTCGTCGCGTTGGATCAACCATGACTAATCGCGCTGGCATTCTGATTTTGGGCAGCGCGGGCCGCCAGCCTGTCAGCGGCATCCGAACACAGATTTTCAGTCTGTGCGCCCAGCGGACAGAATGTCCGCTGGGCGCACAGAGCTCAGCCCCGTGTTCGGTGATATGAAACGTTTTCTCTACGAGCTCAGCGAAAGCTGGAAAATCGCCGCTTCGCAGATGCGTTCAAACTTGATGCGATCTACCCTGACCGCGCTCGGCGTCATTATCGGCATCGTTGCTGTCACCTTAATGGGCACCGCCATCGGTGGAATCCAAGTCGGCTTCGACAAGAGCATGTCGATCTTCGGCGATGACGTCCTCTACGTCGGACAATGGCCGTGGAAAAAAGTCGATGACTGGTGGAACTACCGCGATCGTAAAAAAATCAAGACCGAATACGCGGATGCGCTGAATCACATGATCGCGATGACACCGAATTCCAACCTAATGATCGCCATTCCGACATCCAGTGTTATCCGCAGCGTCAAATATGCGGATAGCGAAGTAGGCAACGTTTTGGTCCGCGGAACGGTCTCGGATTACATCATCACATCGACGTTTGATTTCAAAGAAGGTCGTTTCTTCAACGACTTGGAATCGCGCGGGGGCGCCAACGTTTGCGTGGTCGGCTATGATGTGGCCGATGCGCTGTTTCCGTCAGCTAGCCCGATCGACAAATCAGTTCTGATTAACGGGCAACCATTCAAAATAGTCGGCGTGATCGCGCGGCAAGGGTCGTTTCTTGGCCTTTTCAGTCTCGATTCCATTGTCGTGATGCCACTGCCCGCGTTTCAGAAATATTTTACCGCTAAAAGTGAAGCGGACATTCTCGTAAAAGTGAAGGACAAGACAAAACTAGCGGAGGCCAAAGATGAGCTCGCTGGTTTGATGCGGCGAGTTCGCGGGTTGCCTCCGGAAAAAAAAGACGACTTCAGCATTAACGAACAGCAGGCGTTAAAGAGCACGCTTGATCCGATCAAGAACTCCATCGCCGTCGCGGGACTTTTCATCACCGGACTTTCGCTTTTCGTCGGCGCGATCGGCATTATGAATATCACTTTTGTGAGCGTAAAAGAGCGGACGAAAGAGATTGGCACACGCAAAGCGCTCGGGGCGCGGAGGCGCACCATTCTTCTCCAATTCTTAATCGAATCGACCGCCCTCTGCTTGCTAGGTGGAATTATTGGGCTGGGCTTTGCCTTTGCCATGTGCTTCCTCATCGGCATCGCTTTCCCATCCTTCCCAATCCAGTTTTCAACCGGATTAGTAATTATCAGCATGGTCGTGTCGGTCATGACGGGATTGATCTCGGGGTTCGCGCCTGCATGGACGGCATCGCGGCTCGATCCGGTCACAGCGTTGCGGTATGAATGATGGAGCTGTAGGGCGGCCATCCTGGCCGCCAATAAAAAAACGGCGGCGAAAATCGTCGCCCTACAGCTCCCCTACTCCATTACTCCAGTTCTGATCATGCAGTTTAAAGAAATCATGGGGATGGCTTTGAGTTCGCTGGGAGCGAATAAGTTGCGTGCGGCCCTAACGATGATTGGCATCACCATTGGCGTGTTCTCAATCATTCTAGTTATGACCGCGATTGGGGCGTTGCAGAATTCGATCGAGAGCGGCATCAGTTTTCTTGGATCAAACATCTTTCAGTTCGCGAAATACCCAGTGAACATTGACGCCGGCGGCGGCAACGTGAAGAAAAAATACCAGAACCGGCGCAACATTACCTATCAGCAGGCGGTACGTTATTACGAACTAATGCAAGGAAACGCGTCGGAGATTTGTCTCAAATGTTTCGGGCGCGAGATCAAGGGCCAGGCCGTTTATAATGGGGTTAAGACGCCGCCGAGTCTCACGGTTGTCGGGACAAATCGAAGTTTTCTAACCGCCAACGCATTCACGCTCGGTTACGGCCGCAACCTTAACGACGAAGATGTCGCACTTGCTCGCAACGTCGCCGTCATCGGCAAGGGCATCGAGAAACGTCTGTTTCCGCATGAGTCGCCCCTCGGCAAAGTCCTTCGCATGACCGGGCACACTTATACCGTTGTCGGTGTGCTCGCGGAAAAAGGTACCTCTTTTGGGGAAAGTCAGGACGACTTCTTTCTCATGCCGATCACCCGATTTTTCGAGAATTACGGCGAAGCCAACCGCACCGTGAACATCGCCACGCAGCCGTTTTCAACGGAACTCTACACCCGAACTTTGGATAAAGGGATCAGTGCGATGCGCATCGCCCGCGGCGTTAAGGCAGATCAGGATAATGATTTCGAGATTTACACGAATGATTCGCTCAAAAGCGCTTTCCTGAATGTTGCCGGCGTGGTCAGCATTGGTGCGTTCGTTATCAGTTTCATTGCGCTGGTGGCTGCCGGTATTGGCATTATGAACATCATGCTGGTGAGCGTGACGGAGCGCACGAAAGAGATTGGCGTTCGCAAATCGATCGGTGCCCGCAGCCGCGATATTCTCCGACAATTCCTCGTGGAAGCGGTGTTCATTTCCGAGGCCGGTGGAATTCTTGGTATTATTCTGGGGGTGGTCGGGGGCGACCTGCTCGCCCTTTGGCTCAAAGTGGACGTGATTTTCCCTTACGGCTGGGCAATTGCCGGCCTCATCGTGTGCTCCGCCATCGGGATCGGATTCGGCTTTTACCCCGCCTATCGTGCAGCCGCGCTCGACCCCATCGAGGCCTTGCGCTACGAATAAGGCGAGCGTCGGCGGGGCCGTTTAGACCCTAGCGGGCACACAACTTGCGCCCCTAAATCTAACATGCGCTCTGTTCTCGCTCGCCCAAGCTCCTGTGCCTTCATCGCCTGTTACGACTGCGCAACATAACGTTCTTCTCATCGAAGAATACGACGCGCTTTCTGTCGCGATCCAGTCGGCGCTAACAAAATTTGCGCCGGGCCATCGCGTTCATGCGGTACGATCGCTGGCAGAAGCGCGGATTGCCGCGCTCGAACAAAAGCCCGAACTTATCATCCTCGACTTTGATCCGCCGCATTTCGGAGCGATCGCGTTTTTTGGGGAAATGCGCGGCGTTTTGCCGGAGACGCGTGTCTTGGTGATCGCGGCCGGGATTACGCCTGCTCTCATTGCGGAACGCGGAGCTAATGGCGCGTTGCAATTTCTCGAAAAACCGTTCGAGCTGGTGGAATTCGGCGCTGCAGTGCAAGCACTGCTTGGCCCCTGGATGGAAACAGGATTGTCCCGCGGGACGTTGCGCGACCTCGCGCTCGACGATGTCGCGGTCCTTGCGCTGTCGACACCGCGCAATGTTGTGATCGAGGGGCGGGCGGACAAAAATCGCACCGGTGAATTGCATGTGCGAAACAGTCAGATCACGCACGCGCGCACGGCCGAGGCCGAGGGTAAGCACGCGCTCGTGGAAATGCTGACCTGGAGTGATCCGCTATTTATCGAGAATATCGCATCGAGATCGGCGCCGCGAACAATTCACGATCCCTGGGCGGAAACGCTGACCGAAGCGTTGCGCGAAGCGAAAAAAACGAAACGCCCGCGATCTGCGCCGACGGCGCCGGAGGTGCCCGCCAAACCGGCTGTCGCAGCAACCAAGACAGGTCCGAAGATCCTGATCATCGACGACACGGAAATGCTTCTCATTTTCGTGGAAGATTCACTCGCGCTTGCCGACCCGACTCTGCAAATGACCACCGCGCTCACCGGTCTGCATGGCGTAAAAGAAGCCGCCCGCATTATTCCTGATCTGGTCCTGGTTGATTACGTTCTTCCCGACATCAAGGGCGACGAGGTTTGCCGTCGCATCGGAAGCAACGATAGCATTGCGCGCGTGCCCATCATCATGATGTCGGGCCACGTGCACGAGATGACAGCGGTGGCGAACAAGTTGCCTAATGTGGTGGCAACAATTGCCAAGCCGTTCATATCCGACGCGCTGGTCGCGCTGGTGCAACAAACATTAAAGGAAGGTCCGTTGCGCGAAAAGCCGACGTTCCCCAGCGAAAAAGAGATCGCGCGCGCCAGAAGCGCGGACTTCGCCATTTCAAAAACGCCGATCTTGAGCGAGCCCGAGCGAAAACCGCCGCCCCGGAAAATGGAGGGCGGAGCCCCTGCGACGCCCAAAGTCAATGCGGGCTCGCGGAAGCTCGCCCCACCAGGCCCGACCACTCCAGCACCCCTTCCGGTTCTAAAACCGGCGCCGCCACAAAAGCCCGAACCAGTCGCGCCTCGTTTGGCACCGAATGAAGTGTTGCTCGATTTGCCGCTCGATGTCGTCGCTATACAAGTTAACGCTGCATTTCAGATCGAAGCGATTCGTGCACGACCGGCCTCGTTAACGGTCGCCATCGAAATTCCTGCCCTCACTGCCAAGACTGCGTCGCCTTTGAAAACTGGTTTTCATTTAGGCCCGATCGATCTGGATGCCACCGGATGCATTTCTATTGTCCGCCTGATTCCTACTTCCCAGCCGTTTCGTCCGGTCGAGACACACGGCGCGTCTGAGATCGGCGGCGTCACAGTTTTTCCAGCAAATGAACGCGAGCGACTTCAACTCATGTCAGCCGATGCGTCGAACATGACGATGCAGTTATTCCTTCGGCTCGAGCTAATTTCGGTCGAGCTCGCTCCGAACCTGGAAATCAGGCAGCTGGTCTTGCGTTGCCGTGGCAAGGCGGTGCGTCTATCATTGAATTCGCAAAGCTCGCAAGCGCAAAGCGGCGCAAGTTTCGAAGCAACGCGCGTGCAGCTCGACCAGTCGCGGCGTATCGACGAGCTCACGCTTACACCCATTGGTTAGAAGCGGAAGTTAGGCTTCCAGCCTGACTCGGTCGACAAGCTTCTAGCTTGTCATCTCTGAACCATCGACGGGCAGGATGCCCGTCGGCCCAGCCAGGCAAGGATGCCTATCCCCTGCCCCCACCCCAGCTTGCCTTAGGCACTCCGTGCTAATCCAACCCGAGCGCCTTGAATTTTTCGTCAATATGACGGAAATGCGTCTCGAGCGAACAAAGTTTGTCGATTTCCTTTGCCGATAACTTTGCCATGATTTTCGGCTCTGCTTTCACGTTCTCGGCAAACGATTTCTTGCCGCGCCACGTTTTCATGGCCGCGCGTTGCACCGCTTCGTAGGCCGTTTTGCGGGCAAGTCCGGTACGAGTGAGCGCGAGCAAAATCGACTGGCTGAAATAAAGCCCCTTCGTCATCTCCAGATTGCGTTTCATGTTTTCCGGGTAAACGCGCAGTCCGCCCACCAGCTCGCGCAATTTTACCAGCATGTAATCGAGCAACGTGCACGAATCCGGCAAAATGATCCGCTCCGCGCTCGAATGACTGATGTCGCGCTCGTGCCAGAGCGCGACATTCTCGAGCGCCGCCAGCGCGTTCCCGCGCATGACTCGAGCCAGCCCACTCAAACGCTCCCCGGTGATCGGATTGCGTTTGTGCGGCATGGCCGAGCTGCCCTTCTGGCCTTCGCCAAAAAATTCTTCCACTTCCAAAACTTCAGTGCGCTGAAGGTGGCGGAATTCGGTGGCCCAGCGATCAATCGAAGATGCGATCAATGCCAGCGTCGTTAAAAATTCAGCGTGCCGATCGCGCTGCACGATTTGGGTGGAGATTGTAGCCGGACGCAGCCCAAGTTTCTGGCAAACCTCGCGTTCGATCCGTGGATCCAAATGCGCGTGCGTCCCCACCGCGCCGCTAAGTTTTCCGATACGAATACGCTCACGCGTTTGCGCGAGACGCTCTTCCGCCCGGCCAAACTCATCGAACATCAGCGCGAGCTTCAATCCGAAGGTAATCGGCTCGGCGTGAATGCCGTGACTGCGTCCGATCATCGGAGTTTTTTTGTATCGGCGTGCCTGTTTGCCGATTGTTTTTCGCAAAGCCACAAGGTCGTCGGACAGAATTTGGGCCGATTCGGTCATCTGCACCGCCAGGGTGGTGTCGAGAATGTCGGAGGAGGTTAAACCCTGATGGATCCAGCGCGCGGCCGGGCCAACGTAGGAAGCCACATTTTCCAGAAACGCGATGACGTCGTGGTTCGTTCGCTTTTCAATCTCAAGGATCTCCTCGATATCGAACTTCCCTTTTTTGCGAATAACTGCGGCGTCTTCCTTCGGAATCAACCCCAGCCGTGCCATCGCTTCGCAGGCGATGGTTTCAATTTCGAGCCAGATCTGGAATTTGCGCTTGTCCGACCAGATGGCGCCCATCTGCGGCCGGGAATAACGGTCAATCACCCCGGCAACATAAAAGCGCTGCCAAAAGCCGAAAAGCGTTTATTACAAAAAGAAAACGCTCCGGCAGCAGAACCACCGGAGCGGTTGAAAATTGCTTTTCCGAACTTAGCAGACCTTCGCGCGCAAAAATCGGCCGTGATCTTCGACCTTCACCTGACCGCTGCCAAGCAGATCGGCAACAGTGGCGACGGTTTCGCGGCTGCTCTTGGTGCAGGAGCTAACGGCGACAATTAAATCACCGAGGGAAAGCTTTTGTCGGGGACGTAGAATCTGAGAGTACTTGTTCATCAGCCAATAAAGACAGCAAAAGGAGTGCCAACGTTCATTGGGAATACTTTACGCTGTGTACTTCGCCGAATCCTGGCCCAACACAAGCCTCTTTTTCGTCGAGAAGCTGACACTTGTGTTCTCTTTTTTTACATCTGGACGGGGGTTGCCGCGGCAATCTTCGGAGGCGGCAGTACCTTGGGTGAGCAAGAAATATCAGTGTTATCCCAAAAACGTGGCATCGGCATCCCGCCGACGGGACGTGGGCTGGGACCCGCAAACCCCGCTCGTCCACCCTCAGGGCGGTGTCCCATTTCGATGGGCCGTCAGCCGCATCACGAGAAAATAAAGGAGACAAAGCACGATAACAGCCGCGCCGATTAGATGCGATTTTGCTTTAAGCGCCATGGTCAACCCCGCAGGGTCGCGCAACATCTCAGGCGTGATCGCGGTCTGGCCAAACCAAGCCAGCACCCCGCACCACAGCGCCGAACCCACGATCGTCATCAGGCTAAAGGTGGTGAAATTCATTCGGATGATCCCGGCTGGAATGGAAATGAGATGCCGAATTACCGGAAGCAATCGCGCGAAAAAGATGCCGCCAGCTTCGTAACGATGCAGCCAATGTTCCGCCCGCGTTAGCTTTGATTCGCTGATCGCGAAAACGCGGCCCCATTTTACGATCACAATCCGTCCAAGCCAGAGCGACACCCAATAAGTAATGGACGCGCCAAGCCATGAACCAAAAGTCCCTGCCGCGATCACGCCCCAAAGATTCAGTTTTCCCTGTGCCGCCAGAAATGCCGCAGGCGGAATCACGATCTCGCTCGGGACCGGAAAGATCGAGCTTTCCAACGCCATCAACACGATGATCCCCACGTAACCGCCGTGCAGGACCCAATCAAACCAGATTTGCAGCAAATGATGCATTCGGATTGCAGATTTTCGATTTACGATTTCAGATTGAAGATGCGATGGCGCGTCGCGTCTCTTTCTATCGGCAATCGGCAATCCGCAATCTAAAATTCTGATGATCTACCAACGCGTCCTGAAATATTATCGCGGATTCCTTACCCGTTCGCTCATTGCCCTGGGGTTCTCCTTCGCCGCCATCGGATTGAATCTGCTTAAACCGTGGCCGTTCAAAATCATCGTTGATCAAATTCTTCCGGGCCGTCTCAACGTTTTTCAGTTCGCCTTCCCGCCACTTTTCGGCAGCGCAATCAAGACGCCGGCACTCGATGCTACTCAAGCTATCGCGCTGCTCTGCCTTGCGATGATTGTCATTCAATTGCTGTGGAGTCTCCTGAGCCTGGCCAGCAATTACATGTTTGTGAAAATCGGTCTGCAGTCTTTGCTGCGATTGCGCACCGAACTTTACGCGCATTTGCAGCGCCTCTCGCTCAAATTTCACGACACGCGGCGCTCGGCCGATTCCAGTTTTCGCGTCGCCTATGATTCGCAATCGGTCCAGACAATTTACAATAAAGGGTTCACCAACATTGTCAGTTCCGGCGTCACGCTGCTCGGGACATTTGCTGTTATGCTCCGGCTTGAT
>WNGI01001917.1_pt1 | contig 29616 bp, 26 predicted proteins | sample 5400621 | NCBI WGS metagenome assembly WNGI01 (sample SAMN13153374, study PRJNA577476) | soil metagenome | isolation source: 20 cm soil or saprolite under Garry oak tree replicate 1 | place: USA:California | collected 2016-06-15
CATCGGTTGACGCGTTGAAGATGATTTGAGATCCCTGCGAGACGCTGACTTCAGCGCTGGCGAGCGGCTGGCCGCTCGCGCTGTCCGCGACCGTTCCCGTGATGTCTGAGTTCGCCGAAAGGGAACGAGGCGCGGCTCGTGCGCTTGCGAATGGAATGACTGCTACAACAATTGCGGCCGATAACGCGTGCATTCGCACGCGTCGTTGACGCATGAAAGACCGAAGCATTATTCACCCTCGATGTCATGAGCGCGTCCGATTTCGGCGCAGTCGCGCCGTACGGATCAGCGATATGTTTTTGATTCGAAGTCGCGCGAGTAAAGCGCGCGACGACCGGCGTCAGACGGTCGGTGGCGCTCGAGGGAGAGTGGGATCGAGTACTGCGCGACCTGCGGGGTCGCGAACTTCGGATGCGAGGTAACTCGCGATTCGTTCGACAACGCGCGGCAGTCGCTGCGCGTCCGATTTGACCGCACCCGTGCGCGAAAGGAAATGAAAGATCGCGCAGGTAGCTTCGTCGTGAACACGCGGGCAGTGAGGAGTCCCGTGCGCCTCGATGTGAGCGAAGACGGCGTTCTCCGGAGCGCGAAGCTCGAGATATCCGTCGGCGACAGACAACGCCGCCGGAAGCGCGAGCTGAACGGCGGCGAGGAAAACGACCATTGCACGCCACGTCGGCGATTTTTCTACTGCGCCCACCACTCCATCGTTCGGTCGTGCAAGGCGTCGCATTCGGGTCAATGTAAGCCGTTAAGGGCTTGGTGCGACCTGCGGTTTGGATTTTCGGTACGTAGCAGCAATCGTTCCAACGCCAATTGCGATTGTCAGCAGCGACAGCACCTGGCCCATGCTGAACGGCCCGGCAACGAATCCGAGCTGTGCATCCGGTTGTCGCGTAAACTCGACGAGATAGCGGACCAATCCGTAACCCACTAGAAACGTTCCGCCGATAAGACCGTATCGGTACCATCCGCCGCGCACGGCGCGACGCTCGACGGTCAACAATAGAATGAAAAGCAATACTCCCTCGAGCAACGCTTCGTATAGCTGCGACGGATGCCGAGGGATTTTGAGCGGATCAGTCGGAAAAACCATCGCCCACGGAACGTGCGAGGCTCGACCGTATAGCTCGCCGTTGATGAAATTGCCGATTCGTCCAAAAAAAAGTCCGGGCGGTGCCGCGAGCGCGACGGTGTCGGCAACCGACCAGAATGGCACATGGTGTCGTCGGGCAAAGACGACTATCGCGATCGCCATCCCAAGTGCTGCTCCGTGAAACGATAGTCCACCGTGCCACACCGCGAGCGCATCGAGTGGCTTCGCCAGATAATGCGCCCGATCGTAAACGAGCACGTAGAATGTTCTCGCGCCGAGCAACATTCCGATTACGAGGTATCCGACGAGAGAATCGATCGCGGATTCGTCGAATGGCGTGAGGCCACGCCTGACTCGCCGTTTTGCAATCGCGACGCCGATAATGTACCCGATGAGGTACATGACGCCGTACCACCGTACGGCGATTGGACCGACGCGAAATATTTCGGGCGAGATTCGAGGATAGGGAATTACCATCGGCGCGAGCTCGCGCGTTCCTCGCCTGATCTCTTCAGGGATTCAGCGTAAATGCTGCTGATAAATCGTTTGCCGCCGCATCGCGTGTTCCTAACGGAGACAATCCAAACCGATGCTCGAGGAAAGCGAGAATGGACGTCGTGTCATACGTCGTGTGGTCGATGAATCCTTTTTTCGCGTAAGGCGAGATGATGATCGCGGGAACGCGCGAGCCCGGACCCCAGCGATCTCCCTTCGGCGGTGCGACGTGATCCCAGAATCCGCCATTCTCGTCGTACGTGAGGATGATCGCTGCGTCTTTCCAATTTGGGCCATTCCGCACCGCATTGATCAGCTGCAACGCATGCAGCTCGCCTGACATCAAGTCAGTGTACCCTGGATGCTCGTTGGCGTCGCCGAGTGGCTTGACGAAAGAGACGGCGGGTAACGCGCCGGCACCTGCGGCGATGATGAATTCCTTCTCGTCCTTCAAGTGTTGTGCGCGGCCCGGCGTTCCATCCGCGTACTTCGCGAAATACGCGAAGGGTTGGTGATGATACTGAAACAATGGTGACGGATGCCCGGCGACTGCGTCGTCCCAACCGCCCGAGTACCACACCCACGTAACGAGCTTCTCCGACAACCTGTCGCCGATAGTCGGCATGGTTTGATTCGGAACAAGCTGCTCCCGCGGAATGACTGCGAGGTGGGGAGTGTTGACTGTCCACGCGGTGTTTACCACATACCCGTCAGGAGTCACCGCTCCGTCGAGAATTAATTTGCCACTGCTGTCCGTCTTTGCACGCATGACCGCCGGTGCGTTCGGAAACGTGGGTGCGGCGGTGCTGATGAAGTAGATGTGATTGAAGAATGAGCCGCCGAACGCCGCGTGAAAGAAATGATCGGCCAGCGTGTATTTGCGCGCTTCAGTCGCGAGTGGAAGCGCACCGGTGTGGTAATGCCCCATCGTGAGTCCAAGGGCATCACTCACTACGACAAACCGATTCATTAGTCCGCCGTTTATCTGTGCCTGCTCCTGGTAATAGCGATGAACCAGATCGCGCGTCGCTGAATCACTCCGGATGTACTGCTCGATTGCGAACGGCGCGTTTGGAAGATTCGATGGCAGGTGTGCGTCCGGCGCCTGCGGAAGAACGATATAGGGATTTCCCGTTGCATCGATTTGGCGATATCGATCGGGCGAGAGACCAACGATTCCTTCGGCGCCTGGAAATTCGCCGTAGAGATTGTCGAAGCTTCGATTCTCGAGGTAGATCACCACGACGTGATTGATTTTTGCGACCGCAGCGCGCGATGAAGAAGTCTCCGGATTCGGCGGAACCGTCGCGCATGCCGCGAGAAGCGCCGCAAAAAAAAGCCATGCGCTCTTAGCGGGTAGCGGGAAGCGGGTAGCTGTCTTTTTCATCGTGTGTCCAATTTCCGTCCGGCATCGAGGTGATCAAAATTCAATAGCGCGTTGAACACGAGGAAGTAGCTCCCCACCGTTTCTCCCCTGTACATCGGGTTATTCCCGTACAACACAACGTGTCCTTTGTCGACTGGTACATCGACGACCACCGGTCGTTGAGCAACATCGGTTCCATCGAGCAATCCCGAGACGAGTAGATCGCGCTGGTCAGCATATCGCAGCACGACTCGCGGACGGTAGGCCGGTGGAATCACCCGCAATGGATTAATGAGCTGCTCCTCCGTCACCGGCGGCGCCTGCCACGGCTGCACCGGCTTCCTCGGCGGCAAATCGTTTTTCGGATCGATAACAGGGCGTCCCTGCGGAATGTCCACGTCCTCTGCTGTTCCGCGCCCCGTCGCCCGCGCGGTAAGAGAGTCCGGCGGTCTTCCGCCGCGAGTGCCGAGGACATTGGTGATCGTGAAGCTCATCCCACCATCGCTGTAAACCGCGAGGCTATCGCGAATGCCGTACACGAGCGGGCTCGCATCGTCCACGATCTTCGCGCGTAACAATGTTCCGACCACATGCAGCCTGGGCGGATGAGTGATGCTGACTCCGTCAGCAAATCCAAAAGCCTGCGCGAAGTCGGCCGTGTTTTGGGAAGTCAGCAATACTCCGCCTGCCGAGACGAACTTCGAGAGGTTTTCGACTCCCTGCCAACCGAGCCCGGGCCGAATGTCGTCGGTTTGTGCGAACGGCGTGATGTTCGGCGTCAACGGCGTGACTTTCCAGGGAATTGGATTTCTCCATGTGGGCATTCCGTCGACGAGCGACTGGGCACTTGCACTGCTTGGAGGAAAGACTATCACGTCGTACTTCGAGTTGAGATTCGCGGCCTTTGCTGCGTCCTGAACGCTGATGTAGTCGAACGGAATGTGAAGGAAATCAAAAGCCTGACGCCACCATCCTTCGGCTTGTGTGTCTGTCCAAGTGTGCATGATCGCGACTCGCGGCGCGCGCGCGGGGTGCATCGCGACCGAAGGAGCAGCCGGAATCGCGTAAGCAGTGAGTCCGAGATCCTTTACAGCGCTCTCGAGATCGGCCGCCGGTACGCCGCGAATTACAAATGAGCCGCGATGAAATTTCCGTCCCGCCGCATCGAACGGTTGCTCGGCAATTTGGAAATCCGCTTTTTTGAACCTGTATCGCAGCGTCGCGAGAGCGTTGTCTGCGTTGTGATCGATCGCGAAAATGGATCCCGATCCTGCTACGCCGCCAGGTGCTCGCAATTCGCCTGAAACGAGCTCCATCGGCACCGTGAGCACTTTCGGATCGGCAACTCTTATTGCCCGAACCGCGAAGTTCTCGGGGAACGTCCAACCTGTATCGTCGTACGGAGATTTCTGCGGATCACTCGGAGCCCAGTACTGATAATCGAGCAGAGCGTCCGCGATTCGCGAGTAAGGCTGATCCATTCGAACGACGTAGGTCCCCGCAGGAAATTCTCTCGGCTCGACCTTTGGACGAGTTGCTATAGTATCAACACTGCGGGCGAGTGCGGTGTCGGCGTTCGTTGTGTTCGTGGGCCGAGGGCGCGAGGCCGGGACCATCGCCGTAAATGCCGCGGTGGCGCGTGAGATCTCCACGTGCTGCTTCTGCAGAACTCGCAACAGCTCCGCCTGCGCGCCGGGACGAGGATCATCGGCCGGAAAAACGTATGCCGACGGTCCCTCGTTGCGAGGCTTCATCACCGCGCGTTTGCTTTTCTCCCAGAAATTCTCGAGAAACTGCCGGCGGTTGTTCGCGAAGTAGTTGAGTGAGACGAGTAGTCCCGTCTCCTCATAATTGTTGTTGTCGCGAAGAGACCACTTCACACGGGGCAAAGGCGGGTTCTGGCGATACCACGTTCGCGCAGCGTCCTGCACGTTGATTGTGCGATCCATTGTCTCGGCTGTTCCACCGTTGCCGAACGTCTCATAGAGACGACCGATGCCGTTATGTGTCGGAGCCATGAAGTACAAATAGCCCGGCGACCACGTATCGAAATTTCCGTGCGTGAAGACGCCGGGCATTCCGAAGCGCGTCATCTCCTGCACGTTGTTCCACCCGAGCATCTCCCATTCGTTCGTCAGGAGCGGGTCGATCCAGGCGTTGTATGGTCCATCGCCAACGGTATTGTCGTAGAGAAACGGAACTGATTCATGGAGATCATGAAGTACCATCGCTTTGAAATCGAGATAGGTGTCGAGCACGTTTTGCGACAGCTTGAGCGTGAGCGCCATCGCGTCCCGGTTGTTGTCGTGTCCAACGTAATGACCCCAGTAGACGAGCGGCGGATACGTGTCGTTGGGATGCGCCATATGCCAGCGAAAGAGATCGACGTCGCGATCGCGGCCATCGACCTCGACGATGGGTGTGATCAGCGTGATGAGATTGTCGCGAATGTTTCGAACGTACGGGCTCTCGTCGACTGCGAGCCGATATGCGAGCTCCATCAACGCGGTCGGCGCGCCTGATTCTGTCGAATGGATTGTGCCCGTGATGTAGTAGACAGGCGCGACCTGGCCGATCAGCTTCTCCGCGGTCGCGTCATCCATGTTGATCGAGCGCGGATCTGCGAGCTTCGCCATTCTCACCTTGTTGCTGTCGAGATTCGCGAGCAGCGCTTCTGACGCAACTGCGACGGCAATCATCTCGCGGCCTTCCTCGGTCTTTCCTATAGAGTAGACTCGAACGCGCGGCGTCGACTTGGCGAGCAGGCGCATGTAGTCGTACACCTCTTTCGAGTAGGGCAGGTTGTTTCGGGCGCCAGCGATGTCTCCGAGGACAGCCTTTGGCGTCGGGACGGTCGCCGATGCGGGCAGATAGTCAACGAGCGGCGAAAGGAAGAAAGATTCGGTCGTGTACTCGTGAATCTTTTTCGTGTACTCGGAGTCGAGGGGCTGATTGGGATCTCGGCCGGGCTTGACGAGCGTGCGGTCGAGGGCACTTCCGGTAGCCTCATGGGTCGCGTCAGGCGATTGGGCGCGAGCGGCGAGCGGAAGGGAGAAAAGCGGGAGAAGAAAGAGCAGGCGAAGCCGTGAACCGAGCAGAAGCATGATGATCCTCAATGGTTGCGCTGGGTGCCGCGCGCAAAATCTACGGTGGGGGACTGATGCGAGATATCGAGAAACGTACATTCGTTACTGTTGCACGATGCGGGTGCGCTAATTACCCTCAGCGTCGCAATGACAGAAGAAAGGGCCGGAACACGCAACATTGTCTTGAGGGAGCTGACCCCGAAAGACTACGAAAAAATTACGTCCGCCGCCGAGCGCGTGGCGCTTTCGACGAAAGACCAGATCTGGCAAGCCAATCAGCCGATTCGCAACGTCTATTTTCCCGAGACGGCCGTGATCTCGCTCGTGACATTGCTCGATGCCGGCTCGATCGAAGCGATCACGATCGGCAACGACGGATTCGTCGGACTTCCGATTTTTCACGGACCAGGTTCGACTGTTACGCACGCGACCTGCCAGATGCCCGGGGCCGCATGGCGACTCACTGTCGATGGTTTCATCAAGGTTTGCGGACAAATGCCGGAGCTCCGGCGTGCATTGGACCGCTATAGTCAGCTCGTTATTGAGACCATATCGCAATCGGCTGCCTGCAATCGCGTCCATGTGATCGAGGAGCGTTGCGCGCGGTGGCTTCTCATGTCGCACGATCGCGTTGCGAGCGATGAGATACCTCTAACTCAGGAATTTCTTGCGCAGATGCTCGGCGTGCGTCGTCCCGGAGTGACGGTGGCAATTGGAATTCTCGAGCGAGCCGGGCTCATCGCGCATGGACGCGGTCGCATCTCCGTGACCGACCGCAAAGGTTTGGAAGCCGCGTCGTGCGAGTGTTATGGAGCCATCAAGAGACGCGAAAAAATTCTTAACCTCGACCCGCGGTCAGCATAGACTGTACCCTAGAGTACCCTCGGTAGCACCGTCAGAAAATTACACTTGTTCGCGCGCTGCCCCGTATGTAAGATGGCAATGAATGGGCTACCATATTGTGGAACCCCACAGTTAAATGGCTGACACGCAAAGCGCACATTCGACGGCCGAGAGAGAAGCGCCGACTTCAGTATTCACGTCGGCCGATAGGATCGAAGTACCCACGCGCGCCGTCGAGCTCCTCCGCAACTGCCTCACCGCGAAAAGGGATGGAAAGCCGGTCGCTGAAAAGCTGCGCGCTGCTATCGCTCCCATCTGTGCAGAGGCGCATCGATCACAAGCGATGCCCGAACAGGTTTTGATCTCTGTGAAAGAGCTCTGCCACACCCTTCCGGAGTACGAGAGAATCCGCGACGCCGGCGAGCGCGTTGCTTTCCTCGATACTGTCGTGAGGATGACGATCGAAGAGTACTATCGAGTCTAGCGGTCAGCGGGCCGCGCTTTTCCTGTTTGCTGAAGTAGGATAGGCAACGTCAGGCGGTGTGCCGCCGTGAGGCCAGTCGCGCTCCTTCCCCGGAAAATCAGGTCGCGGCCGCGTATTTACGTAAGTCGCGACATCGAACGCCTGCTGCGGAGTAAGCGTTCCCGGATGATCGCGCGGCATCAGCTGATGAATGAATGCCGCGGCGTTTCTGATTCGGGCCATTCCCGCTCCGATGTTGTACGAGCGTGGCCCCCACAATGGCGGCGCCACGGCTGATCCATTGCCGTCAGCTCCGTGACAGGCGGCGCAGGAGGTCGCGAATATTTTTTGTCCGCGGACAGTGTCGCCTACAAGCGGCTCCAGTTTGGGAACGCTCTGGCCTGCCATTTCTTTTCCCGGCGGATAACCACGCGAGAGAAACGCGATATACGTGACGATGTCACGCATGTCATGGCTCTCAGTCGCGAGTGGCTTGCCGTTGAGACTTCGCTTGAAGCAATCATTCACTCTGTCTTCTATGAGATCGACATGCCCGCTCCTCGGGCGATACTGAGGAAATCGCGTGTACGCTCCGACTAGAGGCATCGCGTTCGCAATTGTGCCATCGGCGAAGTGACAACTGGCGCAATTGAGCGCGGCACCCACGTTATGCGGAAGACTGTCGCGCGTGCTGTGAATCAATGCGCGCCCGCGGCGAATAGAGACGAGCGTGGCCGAGTCCCTTACTTCTGATTCATCGGGAACGCGGAAGGGGAGAGCAGCGGATTCTTTTTTGGGAGGCGGAGGGGGCGACGAAGGCTTCGCCTGGTCAGTGCAAGCGATGAGCAGCGAAGCCAATCCGAAATTCAAAGCAACAAGGTAGCGCATCATCTGCCATAGTAGAGTCAGCGCATCACACACGCAACATTTCAAAAGCCGGTAACCGGTACCGGGGCTCTTGCAACGGAGGGAGAGGGACTCGAACCCCCAAGCGCTTGCGCGCGGCGGTTTTCAAGACCGCTGCCTTACCAATTAGGACTATCCCTCCAGGTACCCTCGCAAATTATTTGGTCCGGCAACCTTCCTCAACCTTTTGAATACCAAATACGGGTTGCATTTTTGTCGGAACGAAAACTCCTGGAGCTTTGATGAGCGCTCGCACCAAGCTGTCGGTGATGATGTTCCTCCAGTACTTCGTCTGGGGCGCGTGGTACGTGACGATGGGCACTTATCTCCTGACGACACTCAAGTTCGACGGAACACAGGTCGGACTGGCGTATGGGAGCACCGCAATCGCCGCAATCGTTTCGCCTTTCTTCGTCGGCATGATCGCCGATCGCTTCTTTCCGACCGAACGGATCATCGCACTGCTCCATATTGCCGGGGCGGTGGTGCTCTACTTCGTCTCGACATTGACGAATTTCGGGACGTTCTACCCGCTTCTCATTCTCTACGCGCTTCTGTTCATGCCAACATTGGCGCTCACCAATTCCATCTCGTTCGACAACATCGCGGATTCGGCGAAGGACTTTCCGAAGATTCGCGTGCTCGGAACGATCGGATGGATTGTCGCGGGCCTGATCGTCGGCTGGCTCAAGTGGGAAGCAACGTCGATTCCAATGAAGCTTGCGGCAGGAGCATCACTTCTTCTGGGATTGTATGCATTCACGCTTCCGCATACGCCGCCGCATTCCGTCGGAAAGCCGCTCAGCACTCGCGACATTCTCGGACTCGATGCGTTGTCGCTGCTCAAGGATCGATCGTTCCTCGTTTTCGTCCTCGGCTCATTCGTCCTCTGCATTCCACTCCAGTTCTACTACGCCTTCACGAACCCTTTCCTTAACGAGATTGGAGTACCGGCTGCCGCTGCGAAAATGACACTCGGGCAGGCGTCTGAAGTTGGATTCATGCTTCTCTTGCCAATCGCTTTGGTGAGATTGGGTGTGAAGAAGATTATGCTCGTTGGAATGGCAGCGTGGACCCTTCGTTATCTGATGTTCGCGATGGGAAACACCAGCGCGCTTATGTGGATGCTCTACCTCGGCATTTTACTTCACGGCGTGTGTTACGATTTCTTCTTCGTCACCGGACAGATCTACGTCGATCAGACTGCCGAGCTGAAGATTCGCGCCGCGGCGCAAGGCTTCATCGCGTTCGTGACGCTCGGCGTCGGATTGTATATCGGATCGTGGGTATCCGGAAAAGTCGTGGACGCATATGCGATCACCGGAGCGAATGGAGTGGTGACGCACGATTGGCGGTCGATATGGCTGGTTCCAGCGGTTGGCGCGGGAATTATACTAGTAGTATTCGCTCTGCTCTTCCGGCCAACATCGGCGGCGCCCGAAGTTACAGCGACCGCGATTCCGGAGCCGATACCGCTATAGCCATATGCAGGAAAGAGTTTTTGTAGCAGTTGCTCTCGTGATCGCCGCAGCATTGACGGCGTGCGATCACGACACGTCGAAGCTGTCGTGCTTCGACATGTCGGCTCCCGGCGTGATTGTGTACAACCCCGGCATCGATCTCCTCGTACGCGACAAATTCGGACGCGGCGAGGCGCTCGGAACGACGGTCACAGTTCACCAAAGTAGTGATTCGCTCGTGACGACCGGCACCGATACGCTCCACGTCAATGCCGGCTACACAAATGCGGGCACCTTTTCAGTTCACGTATCGCGGCCGTTTTATCGCGATACCGTTTTGACCAACGTTGTCGTGCAAGCGGGAGACTGCAGCGTCTTGACGACGCATGTGGCGTTGACCCTGCAGCTTGCTGCGGGCTCGCCGGCAATTCGTGCGATTGCCATTCTTGGCGCCGATTTCCTCGTAAACCCTGGCGAGCAGCGACATCTCACCGCTCGTTTCGACGCCGATCCAAATGTGCCGACGACTGTGATATGGCGACTGTCGGATGCGGCGCTCGCTCAAATCGATAACGATGGAATCGTTACCGCAAAATGTTCACTCGCAGGCGGAACGGAAACTGTGGCCGCTATCGCGACAGCCGATACGACCGCTCGTGGTTCAGCCCGCTTTGGCGTTCAGAAGCAGACTACCTGCTGAAAACCCTCACGGTTTCCAGGTTCCCTTGGCAACATCGGGCACGAACGAATCGAGCCCCGGAGGCGGAAATCGAAGAGTCTTTTCCTTAGCCGCGCTCATGTAAGCCGTCATGAGAATCTTCATCACCTCGACTCCATCGTCGAAGGTGAGCATCGGCTTCTCGTCATTCAAAAATGCATGAACGAAATGCCGGTCCTCGGCAGTGTATCCGTACGCAGCTGGCTCCTCCGAAATCACGGGCATCTGGCCCATCTCGGCATTTTGTTTTTCGACAAGATCTTCACCGGTTTTCCCTTTCACCTCTCGGCTAAAGAACAACTTCAACCCGCTGTCAAGTGTATTCCACGAAAGCGAATATTCCGGGCCGAGCAGCTCGGCAGATAAGCGCAATCCTGCTCCGACAAAACTCCACGAAGTCGTCACTTCGCCGACCATTCTTTCACCACTCTCGGCTTCGTATTCTATCGTCGCGCGCGCAAAATCCTCAGATGGTCGTTTCGTGTAATCGACGTCCTTTCCCATCGCGGCTGATAACCGCTTCGCGTACTCCGGTCTGGACCATTTGAGCGACGCGACGTGTCCCGTGATGCGAACCGGTCTGATCGATGATCGGGGCGCACCTGGAGCAGTGAGAAGGTGTCGCACGACTTCGACCGAGTGACACATCATGTCGTTGAGAACACCGCCGCCCTGTTGAGTGCCCTGCCAGAACCATGGCATGTGCGGACCACTATGCTCTTCGGCAGCGCGGGCGAGGTACGGGCGTCCTGTGAGTGCGGCACCTCGCGCCCAAATCAGCTCCTTGCCGCGCGTGATGTCCGGGGCGAAGAGTTGATTCTCCATATAACCGGTATTGAGTCCGGCACTTTTTGCGAGACGCGCAACTGTTTTTGCCTCGGCGACATTTCGCGCGAGTGGCTTCTCGCATGCGAGACCGCGCAGCTTTCCGCCGCCATCGCGAACCGCGGCAACGATCTCTTCCATGTTCGAAATGCGCGCGGAGTTTGGCCCGCAAAGCCAGATGGCATCGATACGTGGATCTGCGACCATGTCGCGAATCGAGCCGTAGGCGCGTGCGTCACCTACTCCAAGCTGCCGCGCGAAAGTCGCAGTCGCTGCGGCATTTTTTGCGTTCGGGCTCCAGACTCCGAGCACGTCCGCGTCTCGAACGCCGGTGAAGCCCATGATGTGGAAGCGCGCGTTGAATCCGCTTCCAACGAAGCCAACCCCCAGTCGCCCGGCACTCACTCGACTGCTACTCGGGTTTTCATTTCATCGCCGGTAACGCCAAGCTTTGCCAATGCTGCCGGCGGACATCCCGCCCAATCGGGCGCGAACACGTTGCCGACGTATCGCACATCCTTCCAGCCCATTTCGCTCGAGAAGAATCCGCTCGCCGTGAGATCGCGAAAGCGATTGAAGAACGCGACGCCATGACTCATTGCAGGCCGAGCTTTCTGCGGCCATGCGATGTCATCGAGTATCTGTCGGCGCTGTGCATCAGTCGCGTTCACGAATGTTTTGCCAAATCGGTCGAGCGACTCGAAATTGAGCCAGCCGAGTCCGCCGCGCATTGCGATCTTGCTGGAGTCGGATGCGTCTTTGTCCGCCATCAGGAAGTCGACGTACTCCGGAACCTTCGCATCTGTCGCGCTTCCGGATCGCTCATCTGCCGGAATGATGTAATCCGCGAGCATCCGCACAGTCTTCCACTCGTTGGCGTTGAAAAACTTCGGTGAGTAAATCGCTGGCGCGGTCATCGCCTGCGCAGCTCGCGCACGTTGTGGTGCGGTGAGATCGAACGAGAAAGCAAACGGAATCAGCGACAGCGCTTTCACCGCCTCTCGGCGGTCGAGCGTCGATTTATTATCGGATGGCGCGGTCATAGCGCGTTCCTCTTCATTTGATCGGCGATGTAGTCCGAGGTTCTCCATGCGAGCGCCATGATTGTCCACGTGGGATTCTTGTCGGCCTGCGAGACGAATGGTCCACCGTCGGTGACGAACAGATTCTTTACGTCGTGCGCCTGACAATTTTCGTTGAGGACTGACGTTTTCGGATCGTGACCCATTCGAGTGCCGCCGAGCTCGTGGATGATCTGCCCGCCAGTCGCGATGTTGTAGTCCTGCTCCTTAGTCGGCATTGGACTGAAGACCTGGCCGCCCATCTCTGCGATCAGCGCGCGGAAAGTCTGATGCATGTGGCGGACTTGATTCAGCTCGTAGTCCGTCCATTTCCAGTGGAAGCGCAGGACGGGAATTCCAAAACGATCGACAACGTTCGGATCGATCTCGCAGTAGGTGTCGTCGTTCGGAATCATCTCGCCGCGTCCCGAGAATCCGATCGTCGCGCCATAGTATCGGCGGTAATCGTCTTTCAGCTTTTTTCCGTAACCGCCGCCAGACGGATACCGCTGGATTCCTCCTCCGAAACCCGCACCGGGCTGGGAGAGGCCTCCCCAAACCTCGATGTGATATCCGCGCGGAAAATCGAGCTTCTTGTTGTTGAGCCACCACGGCATGTACACGTGCATTCCACCGGCGCCGTCTTCGTTGTGTGTGACGTGGTTTTCCAGCGAGGGGATGTACCCACCGACGTCAGTACCCGTGGTATCTGTGATGTACTTGCCGACAGTTCCACTCGAATTCGCGAGTCCCTGGGGAAACTTTGGTGTCTTCGAGTTGAGAAGTATCCGTGAAGACTCGAGTGCGCTCGCCGCGAGGACTACAACGCGCGCGCGAACCTCAGTTTCTTCGCCGGTCAGCTTGTTGACGTAGGAGACTCCCGTCGCGCGCCCGTCATTACCGACGAGAACCTGGCGCACCATTGCGTTAGTTAGCAGCGTGAGTTTTCCAGTCGCCTGTGCAGGTGCGATCAGAACGTCAGGACTCGAGAAATTCGATCGTGTCGCGCATCCGCGATGGCATTGTCCGCAATAGTGACACGCCGCGCGTCCGTTCAATGGTTTCGTAATCACTGAGCGGCGAGCTGGAATGCACGTGATCTTCAGCTTGTCGCTCGCTTTTTTGACGAGGAGCTCGTAACACCGTGGCGGCGGCGGTGGATGAAAGATTCCGTCAGGCTCGTTGCGGATTCCTTCTTTGCTTCCGTAGAGGCCGATGAGACGGTCGACGCGATCGAAGTAGGGTGCTACGTCGTTGTAACCGATCGGCCAGTCGTCGCCGATTCCATCGAGACTTTTTCGCTTGAAGTCGTCGGGTCCGAAACGAAGCGATATGCGGCCCCAGTGATTCGTGCGTCCGCCGAGCATTCGCGCGCGCCACCAGAGAAAGCGTGTGCCCGTTGCGACCGTGTACGGCTCACCTTCGATTTCCCATCCCCCATCGCACGCGTCGAATTCTCCGAACGGGCGGGTCTTGGTCGATGCCCCTCGGCGCGGACTCGAGTAGTTCGGGACGAGCATTTTGCCATCGCGCGAGCCGTAGAACGAGCCGCCGGCTTCGAGCATGATGACATCAGCGCCGGCTTTCGTGAGCGCGTACGCCGCTATTCCCCCGCCTGCGCCGGAGCCGACAATGACTACATCGTAAACTTTCCTGGGAGCGGATATCTGAGACATTTACACGATACAGTGAGAGGGGGCGAAAAAATATCTCTTCTTCATACTCTCAGCGAGCTAAGATATTGATAGCTCGCTCGAATCGACGCGAATGCATCGCCGGGTTGATCGTGCTCGACGAAGATGTGCTTCACTCCCTCTTCCTTGCCTTCCTCGAGAACCTGCTTCCAGGGAATGATTCCTTTCCCGACGTCCACGATGTTTCGCGATGCGTCCATGTCCTTGATGTGGAGCAACGGGAAACGCCCGTGATATTTCTTCATGAGAGCAATTGGATCGGCTCCGCCGTGTCGAACCCAGTACACATCCATCTCGAATACAACGAGCTTCGGATCTGTGTTCTTGATCAGGAAATCGAGCGGCACCTGTCCATCGATCGGCGGAAACTCGTAGTCGTGATTGTGAAATCCGAACTGAAGGCCGGCTTTCTTCGCTTGCTCGCCCGCCTTGTTGAAGAGATCCGCAACTTGCTTGTATCCCGAGAGCGTTCTGTACTTCTCGTCGATCCACGGGCAGATGACGTACTTCTGTCCGATTGTGACAGAGTCTTCAAGAATCTTGTCCCAACTGCTGCCCAGCTCGGGGAAGCCGATGTGCGCCGATGGAGACGTGAGCCCGTTTGTTTTTAACGCGGCGCGAACGGCGTGTGCATCGTTGCCGAAGTAACCCGCGAATTCAACTTCCTTGTAGCCGATGCGTGCGACCTTCGCGATCGTTCCGAAGAAATCCTTTTTCATTTCGTCGCGAACTGTGTAGAGCTGAAGGCCGATAGGGCCGACTTTTTTCAAGTGAAGGTCGCCTATCGCCATGAAGGCCGCGGCAGAGCCGATGGCTCCAAGAAACTCGCGGCGGTCAACTGTCAGTGGATTTTTTTTCATAAGTCTCTCGGGCCTCTGTTATCGGGTATCGGTCATCAGTTACCGGCTGTGCAGTAAATCATATCAATTCGGAGCGAGGGTTGCTTGCCCGCTCGGAAAATCGAGTCGGCCGCAACGCGCTGACGTCGAGTGAGGAAGCGACTCCGTCGCAGATAATCTCTGCCAAGAGCTGTCCCAGCGCGGGCGAGTGCATAACGCCGTGGCCGGATGATCCGTTGGCAAGAAACAGATTCTCGCACCACGGCGAGACCCCAAGGATTGCGTGGTTGTCCGGTGACATCTCGTACAACCCTGCATAACACGCGGCGCGATCGATGTCGAGATCGGCGAGCCGCGGCACGCGCATCACCGCCTCGGCGCGAAATGACTCTATGCAACCGTCTTCTACGGTCATGTCGAATGGATCACCGTCCGGCACCACGGTAGGCTTGATCATCATCACGCGGCCATCGCGAACCCGCAAATGAAATCCGTCTTCGACGAAGATTGTCATCGGCATATTCGCCGGAAGAATTTCGGTGGGAGTGCTTAGCGCAACATGCCGCTTGAGTGGCACGACCGGCACTCCAATTCGCGACCCGCAAGAGAGCACACCGGCCCAGGGTCCCGCTGCATTTACGACGGCATCGAACTCGATATCACCCGCGGACGTCCTCGCCGCGACCGCCCGGCCCATGCGGTTCAGAAGGATCTCTTTGACGTCCACTCCCCACTCGACTGATGCGCCGAGCCTCCCGGCAGCCTCGAGATATCCGCGGAGTATCTGCATCGGGCGAATGAAGCCATCCGTCGGGCACCATGTTGCGCCGACAATTCCTTCGCGCGGGACAGCGGGATTGAGTCGCGTTACGGCGTCGGCGTCGATCTCTTGAGCCTCGACCAATCCTGCAGATCGCTGTACGGCAAGCGCATCGCGCAACGATTGCATCGATCGCTCGTTGCTTGCGATCCATAGATATCCGTGAGTGTCGTAACCGGCGTCTACTCCAGTCTCGTCGCGGAAAGCGCGCAGCTTTTCGCGGGAGAGAAGTGAAAGTCCTACGTTCACGCGGGTTGTGAACTGAGCGCGAAATCCGCCGGTTGCCCGGCTCGTACTTCCGTTACCCGGTCCCGCGCCACGGTCGAGCACGACTACGCCGCGCACTCCTCGCTTTCCGAGGTGATATGCGACACTCGCTCCAATAACACCGCCGCCGACGATCAAAACCGAGGCATGCTTTAGCACGATCTCTCAATCCGTCAATCCATCAATCCGTCAATCCATCAATCCGTCAATCCGTCAATCCCGTTTAGTGTCTGAACTGACGCTGTCCTGTGAAAACCATAGCGATGTCGCGCTCGTCTGCGGCCGCGATCACATCAGCGTCGCGCACTGATCCGCCCGGCTGCACAATGGCTGTGATTCCAGCTTCCGCCGCTTGATCGACTCCATCGCGGAAGGGAAAGAATGCGTCGGACCCCAGCACCGCGCCCTTTGTGTCGTGCCCGGCGAGGTGCGCTTTGTGAACCGAAAGAAACGCTGCATCGACGCGCGACATCTGGCCCGCACCAATTCCAATTGTGGCGCCGTCCCGTGCGAGAACTATCGCATTGGACTTTACGGTTCCCACAGCGCGCCAGACGAACATGAGGTTCTTTCGCTCATCGTCGGTTGGCTGGCGCTTTGTGACAACGGTCCAGCCCGCGAGCTCTACCGGTGGCGGAGCACGCCCCTGAAGCAGCAGACCTCCTCGAACACGTTTGTAATCGAGGGCCTGTTGACTCCATCGAGCGTGTCCTTCGAGCACACGAAGATTTTTCTTTCGCCCGAGAATTTCCAATGCGTCCGCGCTGAATTCTGGTGCGACGACACATTCGACGAACAAACTCGAAACTGCTTCCGCTGTTTCAGCGTCTACAGGAACGGTGAACGAGATAACCGATCCGAATGCGGATACCGGATCGCACGCGAGCGCTTTTCGATAGGCATCGACCGCGGTCGTTCCAGTGGCGAGCCCACACGGCGTCGTGTGCTTCACGATTGCGCATGCGGTCTCCGAATCGAAAGCGTCGGTCGCGAGCAGCGCTCCTTCGAGGTCGAGCAGATTGTTGAATGAGAGCTCCTTGCCGCCCTTCTGCGCGAGACCTGCCAGGCCTTTGCCCTTTCTTTCGACGTAAAATGCGGCGCGCTGGCCGGGATTCTCTCCGTAGCGCAGCGTTTGTTGGCGGGTAAGCGCGAACGTGAGCTTCTCGGGAAAATCATCCAGTCTCTCGCACGCGAACCAGTGCGCAATTGCGGCATCATAGGCGGCCGTGTGCGCAAAAACTTTCTCGGCGAGCAAACGGCGAAGGTCGAGATCGTTGTCATTGGCCTCGAGACCAGCGAGAACGCGCGAGTAATCGGACGGATCAACGACTGCAGTGACTGCCGCAAAATTTTTCGCCGCCGAGCGAAGCATCGATGGGCCGCCGATGTCGATGTTTTCGATCACTTCTTCCGTCGTAGCGCCGGCTCGAGCAGCCACTGCTTCAAATGGATAGAGATTCACAGCGAGCAGCGAGATCGGCTCGATTCCTTTTTCGCTGAGAGCGTTCATGTGGTCCGCGATATCCCGGCGCGCGAGAAGTCCGCCGTGTACCGCTGGGTGAAGTGTCTTTACGCGGCCCTCGAGCATCTCCGGAAATCCGGTGAGGTCGCTGACTTCGCGCACAGTGAGGCCGGCGGCGCGCAGCGTCTTGGCGGTTCCACCGGTCGACACCAAAGCCCATTCGAGCCGCGCCAATCCCTGCGCAAACTCGACCACACCGGTTTTGTCCGAGACGGAAAGCAGCGCTAAAGGCATTTCAGAAATCAGCGGCCAGGCCGGAGCTGGTCAGCGCTGCCCTGGATGAATGTTGATGATGCGCCCCTGATAATCTTCGATGATGTACGGTGGAACCTGCTTCAGATATCCGGCGAGAACTATGAGGTCGATTTTGTAGCGATGGAGAAGCTCGTGCAGCGAGCTTCCGTCGTCTGTGCTATCGAAAACTTCTGCTGGTATTCCTGCCTGACGCGCGCGATCGAGGGCTCCGGCAGTTTCTTTGTTCGATGCTGCGAGCGCGATTTTGCCCGATGGTTTTTCGAGCGCGGCGTAGTAGTCGATGATTGCCTGGAGATTTGTTCCGCCACCGGAGGCGAGAACAGCGAGCCGCGGATTCATGCGGCGATTTTAGCTCTCTGAGACGTTTGGAGTAAGAGCGAGAAAAACGGGAAAAGCAATTTGGTGAGACCGTGAGATGGTGAGGAAAAACGGGCAACCATCGATAGTTGCCCGTTTTTCCTCACCATCTCACGGTCTCACCAAATTGCTTTTCCCGCTGTTCAATTGCTGCACAGGTACCAATCGAGCGCTTCGCCGAGTGACTTGGCGACGCGCGCGGATTTCTCGGCGCGCACGACGTCTTTCGACGGCGTCGTGTGGGTTGGAACAAGCACTCCTCGCGCTCCGAATTTCTCTCCAGGCTCGATGTCGCGCATGCGATCGCCGATAAATAACGCGGACGAGAGATCGATACCGAGATCGTCTCGCGCCCACTCGAACATCAGTGTGTCCGGTTTTCTGCAGCGACAGCCTTCGTCGGGTCGGTGCGGACAGAAATACGTTGCGTCGATTCGCGCACCGCGTTCGGCGAGCAGCTCCTTCGTCCGCGCATCGACGCGCTCGTAGTCTGCTTGTGAAAATAATCCGCGTCCAATCCCTGACTGATTTGTCGCGACAACAACCGGCACCAGAGCCGCGTTTATTCTTGCGATCGCCTCTGCGGCACCATCGATGAGCTCTACCTGCTCGGGTCGAGAGATGAATTCGACGTCCCTGATGATCGTGCCGTCGCGGTCGAGAAAGACGGCGCTCGGCAGAGAATTCACGCGAGTGACGTGAGTATCGCGTTAGTCAACTTTGCGTCGTCGGATAGAGGCACGCTTCGCAGGTCGAGAATCAAACGATCGTCAGTGATGTGGCCGATAACCGGCGGCTCGCCCGCGCGCAGCGCTCGCTCGATCGTCGGAGCATCATCTGCGAAGGCCAACCCGCAGGATTGTATCTCGTGCGTCGGAAATGCGCCCGCCCCGACGCTGGCGATTGTCTCAACGACTTCGACTTCTTTCCCGGTGCGAAGAAGGTCGCCGGCGATTCGATCGCACCGCTGGCGGATTGTTCCTACCGGGGCGGTAATCATCGCGAGAGTCGGAATCTCGGTGAGGGCACGCGCAGGGTCACGGTAAAGCGCGAGCGTTGCTCCAAGCGCTGCGATAGTCATTTTGTCCACCCGCATCGCGCGCGCGAAAGGATCTTTCTTGAGTCGCGCAATAGCATGAGACTTTCCGACGATGATGCCGGCTTGCGGACCACCGAGCAGTTTATCGCCACTCATCATTACGACGGTTGCTCCCGCTGACAGCGCCTGACTCGCCGTCGGCTCGCCTGACAAACCGTATTCATCGAGTGAAATCAGAAGACCGCTGCCGAGATCGTGGATTATCGGAATGCCGTGTTCAGCGGCAATCGGAGCGAGCTGCGAAACAGAAACGTCGGCGACAAATCCCTGGATGGAAAAATTGCTGCGATGAACTTTCGCAATCGCGCCGGTCCGCGAGTTGACTGCGCGCGCGTAATCCTCGAGGTGGGTGCGATTCGTCGTTCCAACTTCGACGAGAGTCGCGCCGCTGCGACCCATGATGTCGGGAACGCGAAAGCTTCCTCCGATCTCCACGAGCTCGCCTCGCGAGACGATCACTTCGCGCCCGCGAGCGAGCGCGCTCAGCGTGAGCACCAGCGCGGCCGCGCAATTATTGACGACGATCGCGTCTTCTGCTTCAGTCAGCTCGCGTAGTAGCGATACACAGTGTGAGTAGCGCGAGCCTCGCCGACCTGCATCGACGTCGTACTCGAGATTGCTGTACCCCGCGGCAATCTCGTTTACGGCAGCAATCGCCGCAGCAGCGAGGGGCGCGCGTCCGAGGTTCGTATGAAGAACGATGCCGGTCGCGTTGATCAGCTGCCGCAGCGAGGGGCGAGCCGCTTGATCGACTCGTTCCATAATGCTGTCGAGAATTTGTTCTGAATCATTCGATTCGCCCGAGATGCGAATCTCGTCGATGGTCTGCCGAATTGCATCGACAACCAACGTCCGCGGATGTCGAAGCAGAAGCTCCCTGACTTCCGATGTCTCGAGCAGACCGCTCACACTCGGCAGATTGCGTCGCGGATCTCCGCTCATCGGTGTCTCGGCTGTGACGCCGGAGGAGGCGGCGGCGGAGGTGGAGGTGGCGGTGGTGGTCGCGTCGGACGTGGCGCCGATGTGGGACCCGTAGTTGGTGCGGCTGTTGGAGGAACAGGGGCTGGAGTTTTCGGTGGAGGATTCGGATCAACCAGCGCAACTCGCTCGCTTGTCTTCGCAATCCCATCGAGACTGCGAATCCCGATTGCGCGAATTCGTAGAGTCGTTGCCTGCCGCAGCGGGATTCCAAGCTTGACCAGCAGACTGCTCGAAGGAGTCGGACGCATTGGCCGCGGTCCAGTGATCGCGGCGGTCGTATCTCCGGTAGGTCCGCCTCTCGCAACAGACACAACCGCTACGTTGCTTGAATCGGAGCGTTTGATGCCTATCATGTCCGGCGTGATCCGCTGGTTCGGATCTATCGCTCGATCAAACAGCAGCTCGAGCGTTGCCGAATCTCTCGTGGCAACCTCCGTCAATCGAGGCGCGACGGAGTCATGCGGAAACGCGAATAACTCGATATGCGCCGAGTCGGTCAGTGAGACCGTCGTCGTGTCCCAACCCTCGTGTGGGTCGAGTCCTTTGTTGTTGTTGTCGTCTATGAACCCGCGAACCTTGTAGGGGCCCGGAGCGAGGTTCGTGAAAGCGAATGTGCCGAGGGAGTCTCCCGCTGCGACAAAATCTGTGCTTGTGTCGGTTGCCGGTCGCGCTTCAACGAACGCGTGCTGCGCAACGGTGCCGGACACCCAATTGAAAACAACACCGGTGAGACGTGATGCAGGAATCTGAGGACCTGTCGAGAATACCATCACCTTGCCTGTGTTCCGAACATTTCCGCGGAGATCAGTTATGCCCGGAAGCATGGTGATCGTATAGACGGTGTTCGCTTTCCATCCCCGGCTTGGCTTTACATCGACTGTGCCACGATGCCAGGCGACATTGGGCACACCGTCTCGTGGAGAGACGAGAAATAAATCTGCGAGCGAAGGCGCACCCGACGGACGCTCAGCAACTGTCTCGTCGAATTTGAAAACCACCGCGCCCGGCCTCGCATTCACGGTTCCGCTGTCGGGCACGATGCCGGTCACCAATGGAGCGGTCGTGTCTACAGGTCCGCCAGGCGGCATGCCGGGCGAGGCGCAGCTTGATATCGCCGCGAGAGTTGCGAATGCGATGAGACCGCGACGAATAATCATTCCCCGCGCAAAGTAGTTATCACGCCCAATGCAGGTAAGGGAAATGCGGAACTTAGAACCCCGCAGACAACAGAGATCAGAACTAAACGTTGGCCAGTTTCTAGCAACTGCACGTCTGAGCGCGGTTTCTAGAAGCTGGCCAACGTTCCCTTCTGATCTCTGTTGTCTGCGGGGTTCTAAGTTCCGCAGTTGTTTCTACTCGGGCGGCGGTGCCTCGATCGGGTTTGAGACGTGATCGCTCTTCGGAACCCCGCCGGGCGCAGTCGGTGATCCATCGTTGCGACCAGCTCTTGTTGCCTTCTTTGTTCGTTCCCGACGCTCAGCTTTCACGTCTGCCTGTTCATCGGCGTCGAGAAAAATCCTGCCGATCTCCTTCTCTTCGAGCTCCACTTTCGGATCCGCATGACGATCGACTTCGCTGGAATTTCCCTGACGCCGCCGACCGGTCCCAACGTTCTGTCCTTCCCAGTGACCTTCGGCGAGTGAGGAATCTCCCTCATCGTAATCTTCGGCTGCTTCGTCTAACAAATCTTCGTCGGTTCTTATCGCGAGACGATTTACGACAGTGTCGACTCCGGGCACGCCGCGCGTGATCACAACTGCCTGATCCGCCTCATCCGCCGAGTTCACCCATCCCGTCAGCTCGACGATCCCTTCATCGAGCGCGCCGATGTCGATCGCGCGCTCACTCAATATCGGATCGTTTCGAAATGCCTCGAGAACGCGCTCCTCGAGCTCTTCGGTTGGATCGAGAGGACGCTCGTGATCGTCGTACTCATCTTCGGATTCGCTGTAGGTCTCATGCTCGTCGGTGTCAGAGCCCCCCGCCTGTGAGCGTCCGATTCGTTCACGTATGCTGTCGGTCAATCCCGTGATTCCGCCGTAGTGTTGAGCTACGACAATTCCGGCGGCAAATCCGGCAAGAGCGCCGAGCGCGATGTACAACGCGCCGGTCGCAGGAGACTCTTCGTCCTGATATCTGAAAGGTGACATGGGTCCTGTCCCTGTGGCGGAGGGTATTCTCGAAGGATAGCTTACGCGGGAGCAAGTTAAAGGCCAGCCGCCGAGCAATTTTTTTTTCCGGAAATGACATGTTGACCCTCACACTCCCCGACGGCGCGACTCGCCAGGTCGAGGAGGGAACCTTGCCGCGTGACGTGGTCGAGTCGATCGGCCCGCGGCTTCTTCGAGACGCACTTGCGGTGCAGGTGGACGGCGAGGTCACCGATCTCGTTACGCCCCTTCGCAATGGCGGCGCGTTCAAGGTTCTGACCGCAAACGACCAGCAGGCGCTCGACGTTTTGCGTCATTCCGGCGCGCACATCCTTGCGACTGCCGTGCGTCGCCTTCGCCCCGATGCGAAAATCGGATTCGGTCCCGCGATCGAAGATGGATTTTACTACGACTTCGAGGTCGAGCATCCATTCACCCCCGAGGATCTCGAATCATTCGAAGCGGAGATGCGGAGGGTCATTGCCGATAAGTATCCGTTCGTTCGCGAAGAAGTGAGTCAGACCGAAGCGCGAAAGCGATTCGCCGACGATCCGCTCAAGCTCGAGAGACTCTCTGAATTCAGCGATGACGAAATTATCTCGACTTACACAGACGGACCGTTCGTCGATTTGTGTCGAGGGCCGCATGTGCCCGACACGTCGTATCTGAAACACTTCAAGCTTTTGCACACCGCGGGTGCTTATTGGCGTGGCGATGAGAAGCGGCAGATGCTGCAGCGAATTTACGCGACAGCGTGGTTCTCAAAGGACGATCTCGACGCTTACATCAATCGTCTGGAGGAGGCCAAGCGCCGCGATCATCGCGCGCTCGGCCAGCAGCTCGATCTTTATTCGACCGATCAGCGTGTGGGCCCCGGATTGATTCTCTGGCATCCACGCGGCGCGATCGTTCGGAACGAAATCGAGAATTACGAGCGCGATCTAATTCTTCGTCACGGATATGAGCTCGTTTATACGCCGCACATCGTCAGCGAAAAGCTGTTTCAGATCTCGGGGCATCTCGAGAATTTCAAGGAGAACATGTTCGGCGCGATGGAGGTCGAGGGTGCCGCATATCGTCCGAAGCCGATGAATTGTCCCGGCCACATCTGCATCTATCAGTCGAGTCCGCGCTCCTATCGGGATTTGCCGATCAGGTACGCGGAATTCGGAACTGTTTATCGCTACGAGAGAAGCGGCGTGCTTCACGGAATGTTGCGTGTGCGCGGATTCACGCAGGATGATGCGCACGTCTTCTGCACGCCAGAGCAGGTCGTAACTGAGATCGAGCGGCTTCTCGATCTCGTTGACGAGATGCTCGGCACATTCGGATATCCCTATACGATCGAACTCGCGACGCGTCCGGACAAATTCCTCGGAACGCGCGAGGTGTGGCAGCGCGCAGAAGAAACGCTGGCCGGCGTTCTAAAAGCACGAGGAAAGGAATACTCTGTCGACGCGGGCGGCGGAACGTTCTACGGACCGAAGCTCGACTTCAAGTTGATCGACGCAATCGGTCGCAAGTGGCAAGGGCCGACTGTGCAGCTCGACTTCAATCTTCCGGAGAGATTCGATCTCGAGTACACCGGCGCGGACAACAGTCCGCATCGGCCGACAATGCTGCATCGGGTTCTTGTTGGATCGATGGAAAGATTCGTCGGGGGATTAGTTGAGCATTACGCGGGCGCGTTTCCAGTGTGGCTTGCGCCGGAACAGGTTCGCGTAATTCCGATCTCGGACGAAACACGCGCTGCAGCTGAGTCGATTGTGGATCGATTGAAAGCTGCGCGAGTGCGTGTGCATCTCGATGATCGATCAGAGACTTTGAATTATCGAATTCGTGAGGCTGAGACTCTGAAGATTCCGTACATGGCGATCGTCGGGAAGCGAGAAGCCGAGAGCGATTCGATTGCGCTGCGTGTTCGTGGGGCGGGGAAGAAGCAGGAAGTAATGAGTGTCGCGGAGTTTGCTGATAGAGTGAAAAAGGAAATAGTGAGTAGAGAATTGGTACCGTAGAGTCGCCGATCCCGATGGCGATGACCGGCGACCGTTGGCCAAGGCTTCTCATCCGTTAAGATCCGCCTAATCCGTTTTCTATGTTTATTGGACATTTCGCTCTGGGATTCGCCGCGAAGAAAGCGACGCCGAGGACTTCTTTGGCGACGTTGTTTGTCGCTGTGCAGCTCGCCGACATCCTCTGGCCGATTTTCCTCGCGCTCGGAGTCGAGCAAGTACTCATAGTTCCGGGAAAAACAGCTTCGAATCCGCTCGATTTCGTGAGCTATCCCTACTCACACAGTCTTCTGATGCTTGTGATATGGGGCGGGATTTTCGGCGGGATTTATTTCGCGCGCACAAAAAATTCTGGCGCCTCCTTGACTATCGGTGCCCTGGTTGTGAGTCACTGGGTGTTGGATTGGTTGGTGCATATCCCGGATATGCCGCTGTGGCCTGGCGGCCCGAAGTACGGTCTCGGTCTCTGGAATTCACCGCTGGTGGAACAAGCGATCGAGGTCGCGATGTATCTCGCGGGAGTAGCGATTTACGTGCGATCCACGCGCGCACAGGACAAGCTGGGAACATGGGGTCTGCAGATTCTCTTTTGGCTTTTGCTGATCGCTTTTTTCGGGACCACCTACTCCGCGCCTCCTCCCTCAGTGAAAGCGCTCTGGATTACCGCGATAATCGGCACATTGGTGACGCTCGTTCTTGCGTGGTGGGCGGACCGACACCGAGCGCCGACGGTCGCCGACCGCCGATTACTCCGCACTAAACCCCTATTCCGCGGTTAGTCCGAAGTCCGCACCGCTGTTCCATTATTTTTCGTTATGTCCGACAAATCAAGAATTCCCGTAATAGTCGCCGCCACTCGAACGCCAATCGGCAAATTTCTCGGCGGCCTTTCTCCGCTGAGTGCCCCTGAGCTCGGCGCAATCGCAATCCGCGAGGCAGTTCGTCGCGCCGGGATCACACCCGACCAGGTCCAGGAAGTCATCATGGGTCAGGTCATCCAGGGCGGCACAGGCCAGGCGCCGGCACGACAGGCTGCGCTAAAAGCAGGAATTCCTGCGACCGTTTCCGCTGTCACCGTCAACAAAGTCTGCGGATCGGGCCTCAAAGCGGTGATGCTCGCCGCACAATCAATCAAGGCGGGCGACAATCAGGTATTTGTCGCCGGCGGAATGGAGTCGATGTCCAACGCTCCATACTATGTATATGGCATTCGAGCCGGAGTGAAGCTCGGCGATCAGCAGATGGTCGACGGGATGATCAAGGATGGATTGTGGTGCGCCTCATGTAACGTCCACATGGGCAGTCACGCCGAGCATACGGCGAGAAAGGCGAAGGTATCGCGCGAGGAGCAGGATCAGTTCGCTGCGTCGTCGCACAAGAAGGCGATCGCCGCAATCGACGCCGGAAAATTCAAGGATGAGATCGTTCCTGTTCAAATCCGCGGAAAAAAAGGGCCGACAATCATCGACACCGACGAAAGTCCGCGCCGCGATACGACCAGCGAAACGCTCGGCAAATTGAGACCGGCATTTCCTGGCAACGGTGATAATTCAGATCTCTCGGTAACGGCGGGCAACTCGTCGAGCCTCAACGATGGCGCGTCGGCGACCGTCGTCGTTTCGGAAGAATTCGCCGAAAAAAATGGTCTGACGATTCTCGCGCGCATCACCGGGTATGCGACTGGAGCAACACAGCCTGAAGAGCTTTTCTTCGCGCCGATCCTCGCCGTCAACAATCTCATGAAAAAGACGAGTGCGGTCATCAGCGACTACGATCTCATTGAGGCGAACGAGGCATTCGCGTCACAGGCAATCGCAGACGGAGAGGGACTCGATTGGGATTGGAATCGCGTCAACGTCAACGGCGGCGCGATTGCGCTCGGCCATCCGATCGGTGCGAGCGGCGCGCGCGTGCTCACGACCCTGCTTTATGCGATGAAGGATCGCGGAGCGCGCACCGGGCTCGCGACGCTTTGCCTCGGCGGCGGCGACGCTGTCGCGATGAGCGTAGAGCGGCCCGACTCGGCGTAGCCTCGTTTGAACGCTGAAACCCCGCAGACAAAATTCGCCAGCCGGCTCCGCGCCGTCTGGCGCGTTTTTCTTTTTCTTCTGGTTCTTTTCCTCGCGCTCTTTGTGTTTGTGAGCTTGGAGGAATTTCTCGAGCGCGCGACTGTTGCCGCTGGCTACCAGCCAATCATTACCGGTTGGGCGATGCCACTCGGAGTTCTCATCGCGACCGGAGTTTGTCTTCACTGGGTGGACGGAAAATCGTGGGATTACGTTTATCTCGGTCGCAAAGCGGCACGACCCGGGCTGCTTGCGAAGAGTGCGTTGCTCGGCGCGGCTGCAATCGCGCTGCCGTCGCTTGTTCTTCTTTCCATCGGCGAGCTTCGCGCTGTCCCGTCAATCGATGGAAGCTGGCTTGGAGCAGCGGGACTTACTTTTGCGAACCTTCTTCCGGCGGCGGCGGGCGAGGAGCTACTCGTACGAGGATATCTATTCGCGGTAATGCGCGATTCGATGGGCTGGCGTCGAGCGCTCATCGTCACAAGCGTAATTTTCGGTTTGCTGCACGTTCAAAATCCGGGTGCTGACGGAGAATCCGTTGCTCTCGTCATGCTCGCCGGATTCTTTCTCGGCTCTGTTTTGCTCGCGACAAAGAGCCTTTACGCCGCCATCGCGGTGCATTTCGCGTGGAACTGGGTAATGGCGGCAGGACTTCATACTCCTGTTAGTGGAAATCCGATCATCGCTCCGGACTATCGGATAGTCGACGCAGGTCCAGATTGGCTGACAGGCGGCACCTGGGGACCCGAAGGCGGTCTCGCTGCTGCTCTGTCCATGTTCCTTATCGTGATCTACATCTATGCGCGGCACCTTCGCCGCATGGAGCAATAGAAATGAACGAGCGCATCGCCGTTGTCGGTGCGGGACAGATGGGGAATGGGATTGCGCACGTCTTTGCGCATGCAGGATTCCCGGTGACGATGATCGACGTTTCGCGCGATGCTCTCGAGCGCGGTCACGCGACGATAAGAAAAAATCTCGAGCGTCAGGTAAAAAAGGGGACGATTCAGCCTTCGGAATCTGAAGAGACGCTCGCGCGCATCTCGACGAGTGAATCGCTCGAGTCGGCAAAGGGCGCTTCTCTAATAGTTGAAGCAGCGACCGAAAACCACGAGCTCAAGTACACAATTTTCGCCGAGCTCGATCGCATCGCTGACGCCAATGCAATCCTCGCGAGCAACACCAGCTCCATTTCAATTACTGAGATTGCGCGTCATACCAACCGGCCCGCGAGTGTCGTCGGAATGCATTTCATGAATCCGGTGCCTGTGATGAAGCTCGTCGAGATCATTCGCGGTCTGGCGACATCGGACGAAACAACTTCGCGAGTGATCGAGCTAAGCAAAAAACTCGGAAAGACTCCCGTCGAGGTGAACGATTATCCCGGCTTCGTGTCGAATCGCGTTCTCATGCCGATGATCAACGAAGCTGTCTATTGTCTTATGGAAGGAGTCGGGAGCGCAGAGTCGATCGATCAGGTTATGACGCTCGGCATGAATCATCCGATGGGCCCGCTCGCACTCGCTGATCTCATTGGTCTCGACACGTGCGTCGCCATCCTTGAAGTCCTGCGTGACGGACTCGGCGATCCGAAATACCGGCCGTGTCCTCTTCTAAAGAAGTATGTGGCCGCCGGGTGGCTCGGAAGAAAAACTGGCCGCGGCTTCTATAAATACCAGACGTAAATGACCTGGAGCATCCACGATCTGACTGAGGAACAGCGAGAGATTCAAAGTCTCGCGCGCGAATTCGCGCAGCGCGAGATCGCCCCGTTCATCGCGCAATGGGATGAGGACGCGCACTTCGAGCCTTCGCTCGTGAAAAAGTTGGGAGAGCTCGGCTTTCTCGGAATGTTGCTCCCCGACGAATACGAAGGACTAGGGGTCGACACGTCGACTTATCTGCTGGCTCTCGAGGAGATCGCCGCCGTCGATGCATCGACGGCGGTTCTCATGAGTGTCCACAACTCGCTTCCGACGAAGATGATTCTGCGTTATGGAAGCACAGATCAGCGGAATCGATTTCTGCGTCCGATGGCGCGGGGCGAGCTGCTCGGTGCGTTTGCATTGTCGGAACCCGAAGCGGGATCGGACGCAGCGTCGCTTATAACGCAAGCGGTGCGAAGCGGGGACGACTGGATACTCAATGGAACGAAGAGCTGGGTTACGAGCGGAAGTCATGCCGGCGTGATCATCGCGATGGCGCGTACAGACACTCCTCAGGAGCGAAAAGGTGCGCGGGGAATCGGTGCATTCATTGTTACGCCCGATCTCCCCGGATTCCACGTCGGAAAAAAGGAAGACAAGCTCGGGCTGCGATCATCGCCGACTGTCCAGCTCAACTTCGATAGCATGCGCGTACCGGGGACAAATCTTCTCGGCGAAGCGCATCTCGGATTCGTTTACGCGATGAAGTCGCTCGACAGCGGGCGACTCGGTATCGCGGCGCAAGCGATCGGCATCGCGCGAGCAGCGCTCGAATCCGCTACTGCGTATGCGGCCGAGCGGCGGCAGTTCGATTCACCTCTCCGAGATTTTCAGGCAATTCAGTTCAAGCTCGCCGACATGGCCACGCGAGTCAGCGCGAGCAGAGCGCTCCTGCATCTCACCGCGCAGGCGAAAGATCGAGGACAGAACGTGAAGCAGGCGTGCTCTATGGCGAAGCTGCTCGCGAGCGAGACCGCGATGTTCTGCACGAATCAGGCGGTGCAGATTTTCGGCGGCTACGGGTACGTGAAGGATTATCCGGTGGAGAGATACTTTCGCGATGCAAAGGTGACCGAGATTTATGAGGGAACGTCCGAGATTCAACGCATTGTTATTGCACGAGAGCTGTACGCGCATGATTGAATGACAGTTGTAGTTCGCGTCGCAATGCGCAGCCATTCATCTTTAGGTCATACGTCTCATTAACTCGCAATGGAACTATTCGACAAGCTTGTGGAGATGGGCCACGAAGAGATTGCAATGGGAAGCGATCCGAAGTCGGGATACCGCGGCATCGTTGCGATTCACAGCACGCGTCTTGGACCAGCGCTCGGCGGCACGCGATTCTGGAGTTATGCGACCGACGACGAAGCGGTTGTCGACGCGCTCCGACTCTCTCGTGGTATGACATACAAGAACGCCGTTGCCGGGCTCAACCTCGGCGGCGGAAAATCCGTGATCATCGGCGACAATCGCACAACAGACCGCGAAGCGATTTTTCGAGCTCACGGCCGGCTCGTTGAAAGTCT